>ERZ1645185.440-NODE-440-length-17518-cov-10.030865_pt1 | contig 17518 bp, 18 predicted proteins | sample MGYA00575351_ERZ1645185 | MGnify/ENA primary metagenome ERZ1645185 (study PRJEB40838, sample SAMN11284767) | freshwater sediment metagenome | isolation source: river sediment | host: Sediment | place: India: Jana village, Kanpur | collected 2015-12-17 ...
GCCCGCCGCATCCACCGTGCGCGCGGCGGCGGGCGGCGTGCCGGTGCCGACGGCGACGATCCGGTCCCCGTCCACGGCCACCCACCCCTTGAAGCCGGGCGCGCCGGTACCATCGAAGACGGTGCCGTTGGCGATCACCAGATCGTGCGCGGCCAACGCCGGGGCAGAGGCCGCAAATGCCAGAAGCGCAAGCCCGATCCGCATGAATGTCCCCCTTTGTCGCCGTCTCAGGGGGCGGATGCTACACGTCGGCCCGGCCGGGGCAAGCCGGCAGGCGCTTCAATCCCACAGCCGCAGGATCAGGCTCTGGCTGGCGGTCGCGATCAGTTCGCCCGTTTGCGCGAAGATGTGCATGCGGCCATGGGCAAAGCCGTTCGCCACGCCATGGATCTGCACGTCGCACAACAGCCAGTCCGTCGGCACGCGGCGGTGGAAGCGGATGGAATTGTCCAGGCTGTTGCCGCCCGCATCGCGCCCCAGCGCCGGGCCAACGCCGCTCGGCACATAATCCGCGACGACGGCCACGAAAGCGGTGTCGATCAGATGCCCCTCGCCCAGCACGGCGGGGTTCGGGCGGGCCCACATCACCACATGCCCGTCCGGCGCGGGGCCGCCGCCCGCGCGCGGCCCGTGCATCGATCCCCTGGCGATCCTGAACTCCACCCGGCTGTGGATGTCGTCCGGGTGCCGCCCCTCCCACAATTGTCGCGGCGGGCAGTCCTCCGGCGGGGCCACGCGCGGCGCCAGCGTCCATTGCCCCCGTTCGGGCAGGTCGCGCTCGCCCAGCGCGGCAGAAACGTTCAGCACCTCGCGCCCGCCGGTGGTCGCGGAAACCCGCGCCTGGCTCACCTGGTTGCCGCGCACCCGCTCGTCCACGCTGAAACGCACCGTTTCGCCGGGCCGGGCATAGCTTTCATATTGCGCCGTCGCCCACACCACGGGGCGGCCCGTCACACGCTCCAGCGCGGTCAGGCTGGCGCCCAGCCCCACGCCGCCGAACATGAACAGCCGGTCGGCCGGGCCGACGGCGATGGAGGGGGCCACATCCAGCTCGAACGCGGTGTTTCCCGCAGGCTTCAGGTCGATCCACATGCGGCTGCGTTAGCGCGGCTGCTGCTGCAATGCACCACGCGCTTCAGCCAGCCTCCTGCCAGTGCAGCGCCTGATACAGCAGCAACGTGCCCGCCATGGCCACATTCAGGCTGTCCGCCTTGCCGCGCATGGGCATGATCACCAGCTGGTCGCATTCGGCCATCAGCGCGTCGGGCAGCCCCTGCGCCTCGTTCCCCACCATCAGCAGGGCAGGCGGCTGATAGCGGGCCTGCCGGTAATCCACCGCCCGCGCGTCCAGCGCCGCGCCGGTCAGCACCGCGCCATGGCGCAGCTTCCACGCCAGCAGCTCCGCCGTCGTCGCCTGCACGCAGGGCACGGTAAAGAAGGCCCCCATGCTCGCCCGCACCGCCTCCACACTGGTCGGGTCGGCGCTGTCGTCCAGCAGGATCAGCGCGCCCGTCCCCGTGGCGTCGCAGGCGCGCAGCAGCGTGCCCAGGTTGCCGGGATCGCGCAGCCGTTCGGCAACCAGCGTGCGCGGGCCCGGCACCAGCTCGTCCAGCGTCACCGTGCGCGGCTGATAGGCCGCCGCCACGGCCTGCGGATTGTCCTTCCCCGTCACGCCAGACAGCAGGTCCGGCGTCGTTTCCACCACCTGCCCGCCGCCCGCCAGCGTGGCATGCGCCAGCCGCCGCACCAGCGGATGATCGCCTTTCCCTTGCGCGAACAACAGCACGCGCGGCACCCAGCCGGCGTCCAGCGCCTCGGTGCAGATGCGCAGCCCCTCGGCCAGGAACAGGCCCTCGGCCCGCCGGTATTTCTTCTCCCGCAGGCTGCGCAGCCGCTTCAGCGTCGCGTTGGAGGCAGAGGTGACGGTGGTGATGCTCACAGCGGCGGCGCGTTATAGCAGTGCCACAGGAACAGGGCGGCGGTGCCCCGATGCGGCCGCCATCCGTCCGCCAGCGTCCGCAGCGCCTTTTCCGACGGCCGCTCCCCATCCAGGAACATCCGCCCGGCCTGCACCTGCACGGCAAGGTCCCCGGCGGGGAACACGTCGCCCCGGCCTTCCGCGAACAGCAGGTAGATCTCGGCAGACCAGCGCCCCAGCCCCTTCACCGACGACAGCAGCCGGATCGCCTCCTCGTCGTCGGCGGGCAGCGCGTCCAGCGGCAGGGAGCCATCCAGCACATGCCCGGCAAGGCTGTGGACGTAACTGGCCTTCATCCGGGACAGCCCGGCAGCGCGAAGCTCCTCGGGGCTGGCAAGCGACATCCGCGCGGGATCGTGCAGGTCGCCCACCTGAGCCTCCATCTTGCGCCAGATGCTGGCGGCGGCGGCCGTCGAGACCTGCTGGCTCACGATGGCGCGCAGCAGGGTTTCATAGCCGGGGGCGCGGATGCGCGGCTCCGGCAGGCCGTACCGCTCCGCGGCTTCGGCAAAGCGGCGATCCGCCGCAGCCAGCCCCGCGACGCCCTCGGCGATCCGTTCAGCTGTCAGTCCCAGGGAACCTCTCCAATCCGTTCATGCCGCCGCCCCGGCGGCCCGGCCCGACTTGCGCATGGCATGGTCCACGCTAATAGGCATGCCAGCCGTGAGGGTCACGGACAAAACCGGAGTTCAGGCATGCCAACGCTTATCGTCGTCGATCGCAAGGGCAATGAAAAGGCCGTCACGGGCGAAGCCGGCCTGTCGGTCATGGAAGTGATCCGCGACAACGGCTTCGACGAGCTGCTGGCGCTTTGCGGCGGCTCCTGCTCCTGCGCGACCTGCCATGTCCATGTCGATGCCGACTGGATCGCCAGGGTCGGCCCCGCGCACGAGGACGAGACGGACCTGCTCGACAGCTCCGATCACCGCGAGCCGACGTCGCGCCTGTCGTGCCAGATCCCCTTCACCGACGACCTCGATGGCCTGAAGGTGACGATCGCGCCAGAGGACTGAGGCCGGGCCGGCGCCGTCGCGCCGCCAGCCTCTCATCCATTCAGGCCTTCATCCCATCAGGAAGGCGTTCAGCTTGTTGCCGTCCGGATCGCGGAAATAGCCGGCATAGAAGGTGTCGCCGCGCGGGCCCGGAGGGCCTTCGCAGGTGCCGCCGTTCGCCAGCGCGATGTCGTGCAGCCGGTGGACCTGCTCCTTGTCCTTCGCCTCCAGCGCCACCATCACGCCATTGCCCACGGTGGCGGCGTTGCCGTCAAAGGGCTTCGTCAGCCCGATGCCCGCGCCGCCGTCCGGCTTGCCCCATGCGATGAAGCCATCGAACTCCATCATGCGCGGCACACCCAGTTCGGCGGCAATCGCATCATAGAATCTGGCGGCCCGCTGCAGGTCGTTGGTGCCCAGCGTCACATATCCGATCATGCCGATTCTCCCCTGAAACTGGATGGAACATAATGCGAACAAGCGGGACTGTCCATCACCATTGGCCGAATCCGTCAAAGCCCGGATCCATCCCCCGCAAGGCTCGTTCCGCCCCCGCCCGCGCAAAGGCCAGCGTCACCGCCTTGCGCCGCGCGGGCGCCAGCTTCGCCTCGCACGCCTCGCGCACCCAAAGCGCCTCGTGCCGGTCCGCCACCAGCAGGCCGCAGGCCTCCGGCGCGAAGCGTTCGGCCGCCAGATGATCGGCCAGGTGCGGCGGCACCGCCCAGGCAAAGCGGTCGGCAAAGTCCCGGTAATGGTGCCACTTCCGGTCGCCCAGCAGGTCTGCCGCCGAAACCTTGATCTCCACGATCAGGATCTCGCCCCGGGGGTTCAGCGCCATGATGTCCGCCCGGTGCCCGTCGGCCAGCGTCACCTCCGTCAGCGGTGACCAGCCTTGCAGCCACAGCAGCCGGCAGGTACCGCGAACCACGTCAACAGCGGTGAGGGGAGTCACCAATGTCCGAACCCTTTCAGATCGGTTTCCTTCTGTGGCCCGGCCTCACCCAGCTGGACATGACCGGCCCGGCGCAGGTGCTGTCGCGCATGCCCGGCGCGAAGCTGCACTTCGCCTGGAAGTCGATCGAGCCGATCCCCAGCGATTGCGGCCTGCCGCTGATGCCCACCGTCACGCTGGCGGATTGCCCCCGGCTCGACATGCTGTGCGTGCCCGGCGGCGCGCCTGTCGCCCCCGTCATGCGCGACGAAGCCGTGCTTCAATGGCTGCGCGACCAGGCCGCCACGGCAGAGCTTGTCACCAGCGTCTGCACCGGGTCGCTGATCCTCGCGGCCGCCGGCCTCCTCCACGGCTATCGCGCCGGCTGCTACTGGGCATCTGGCCATCAGCTGCCGCTGTTCGGCGCGGAATTCGTCGAGGAACGGGTGGTGATCGATCGCAACCGGATCACGGCAGGCGGCGTCACCTCCGGCATCGACTTCGCCTTCCGCGTGGCGGAACATCGCTTTGGCCGCGACATTGCCGAAGCGATCCAGCTGTCGATCGAATATGATCCCGCGCCGCTCGCCGGCGGCACCCCGCGCACGGCCCGGCCGGAAATCCTGGCGCGCGTGCGCGCGATGATGGCCGACAGGCTCGCCGCCCGAGAGGCGGAGATTGCGGAAATCGCAGGCCGGTACCGGCCGCCGCAGGGCTGATCCATGCATATGTTCTCATGATGTTCCGGCCCGGGCGGCTTGTCCAGCCCGCGCCGATCGATGCCGCCAATGAGACAGACTGATTCATCCGAATTGCAGACGCGCAACATGCATCCTACATTGCCATGACTGGAAAGGTTCCCATGGCAGACAACAACAACCGCAAGCCGCCGTCCCCCCTCGTCCGCAATATCCTGATGTGGGCGGGTATCCTGCTTGCGCTGGTGCTGCTGGTGCAGCTGTTCCAGGGCCCCTCCGAACGGCGCACCGCCGGCGAGGAGATCGCCTATTCCGAGTTTCTCGCCAAGGTAGATTCCGGCCAGGTGAAGGAAGCCGCCATCGCCGGCCGCCAGATCAGCGGCAAGCTGTCGAACGACCAGGCCTTCCGCACCTACAACCCCGGCGACATGCAGCTGATCGAGCGGCTGCGCGACAAGAATGTGAAGTTCGACGCGGTGCCCGAGGATCGCCCCAGCCTGCTGCAACAGGTGATCGTGGGCGCGCTGCCCTTCCTCATCATGATCGGCATCTGGATCTTCTTCATGCGCCAGATGCAGAACGGGCAGGGCCGGGGCGCGATGGGCTTCGGCAAGTCCCGCGCGAAGCTCCTCACGGAAAAGCATGGTCGCGTCACCTTCGACGATGTCGCCGGCATCGACGAAGCGCGCGAAGAGCTTCAGGAAATCGTCGACTTCCTGAAAGACCCGTCCAAGTTCCACCGCCTCGGCGGCAAGATCCCGAAGGGCGCGCTGCTCGTCGGCCCTCCGGGCACCGGCAAGACGCTTCTGGCCCGCGCCATCGCGGGCGAGGCGAATGTGCCCTTCTTCACCATTTCCGGCTCCGACTTCGTCGAGATGTTCGTGGGCGTCGGCGCAAGCCGCGTGCGCGACATGTTCGAACAGGCGAAGAAGAACGCGCCCTGCATCATCTTCATCGATGAAATCGACGCCGTCGGCCGCCATCGCGGCGCCGGCCTCGGCGGCGGCAACGACGAGCGCGAGCAGACGCTGAACCAGCTGCTGGTCGAGATGGACGGCTTCGATGCCAACGAAGGCATCATCATCGTCGCCGCCACCAACCGCCCCGACGTGCTGGATCCGGCGCTGCTGCGCCCCGGCCGCTTCGACCGTCAGATCACCGTGGGCCGCCCCGACATCGAGGGCCGGGTCCGCATCCTGCAGGTGCACATGCGCAAGGTGCCGCTCGCGCCCGACGTCGATGCCCGTGTCATCGCGCGCGGCACGCCCGGCTTCTCCGGCGCCGATCTCGCCAACCTCGTGAACGAGGCGGCGCTGCTCGCGGCCCGCCGCTCCAAGCGCCTCGTCGGCATGGCCGAGTTCGAGGATGCGAAGGACAAGGTCATGATGGGCGTGGAGCGCAAGTCCATGGTCATGACCGAGGACGAGAAGAAGCTGACCGCCTATCACGAGGCCGGCCATGCCGTCGTCTCCCTGCACGAGGCCGCCTCGGATCCGATCCACAAGGCCACCATCATCCCGCGCGGCCGCGCGCTGGGCATGGTGATGCGCCTGCCCGAACGCGACAGCTACAGCTTCCACCGCGACAAGATGTACGCCAACCTTTCCGTCGCGATGGGCGGCCGCGTTGCCGAGGAGCTGATCTTCGGCCACGACAAGGTCACGTCGGGCGCCAGCGGCGACATCCAGATGGCCACCAACCTCGCCAAGGCGATGGTCACCCAATGGGGCATGTCGGACAAGCTCGGACCGCTGCTCTATGTGGAAAACCAGGAAGAAGTGTTCCTGGGCCATTCGGTCAGCCGGCAGCAGAATGTCTCGGAAAAAACGGCCGAGATGATCGACGCCGAAGTGAAGCGGCTGGTGCTGGAAGGCTATGAAAAGGCCCGCCAGATCCTCACCGACAACGCCGGCGAGCTCGAGGCCGTGGCCCAGGCGCTGCTGGAATATGAAACCCTGTCCGGCGACGAGATCGTGAAGGTGATCAAGGGCGAACAGATCGACCGCCCCGACACTGCCGACAAGTTGCCCCCGCTCGGCACGGGCGGCGTTTCCGGCCTGCCCAAGGCCGGCCGCCGCCGCGACGGCGGGCTGGGTGGGGTCGCCCCGCAGGCCTGAACCAATGGTGTCCGGGGCGGTGTTTCGCCGCCCCGGCCGTCATTCGCCCATCCGGGCTGCGATCGCCTCCCCGGCCGCAAAGCCGCTGGCCCAGGCCCACTGGAAGTTATAACCGCCCAGCCAGCCGGTCACGTCCACCGCCTCGCCGATGCAGTACAGCCCCGGAACCCGCTTCGCCTCCATCGTGCGCTGCGAAAGCCCGTCGGTCGCGATTCCGCCCACCGTCACTTCGGCCTTGGCAAACCCCTCCGTGCCGTTCGGCCGGAAGGTCCAGTCGCGCAGCCGCCGCTCCGCCTCGGCCAGCGCCGCATCCTTTGCCGCGTGCAGTTCGCCCACGCCCAGCCGCTCCGTCAGCACATCGGCCAGCCGCTGCGGCAGCAGGCCCGCCAGCACCCCGCGCAGCGCCGCCTTCGGCCGCTCCCGCTTGGCCGCCGCCAGCCAGCCGGGCGCCGCATCGGGCAGGAAATCCACGCCGATCGCCTCCCCCGGCTGCCAATAGGAGGACATCTGCAGGATCGCCGGCCCCGAAAGCCCCCGGTGGGTGAACAGCGCGGCTTCCCGGAAGGCCGCCTTCCCGGCCCGCGCCACCACCTCGGTCGCCACGCCCGAAAGCTCCCGGAACAGCGCCTCCCCGGCGGGCAGCGTCAGCGGCACCAGCGCCGGGCGCGGCTGCACGATCTTCAGTCCGAACCGCCGCGCCAGCCCATAGGCGAAATCGCTCGCCCCCAGCTTCGGGATGGAGGGGCCGCCGGTTGCCAGCACCAGCGCGGGCGCCGCCACCTCGCGCCCGCCCACCGCCACCCGGAACCGCCCGTCCGCATGGGTCACATCCGTCACCGGCTGCCCCAGCGCAAAGGCCACGCCGCCCGCCGCGCATTCGTCCAGCAGCAGCGCCACGATCTGCCGGGCGGATCCGTCGCAGAACAATTGCCCCAGCGTCTTTTCATGCCAGGCGATGCCGTGTCGATCGACCAGGTCGATGAAGTCCTGCGGCCGGTATCGCCCCAGCGCGCTCTTCGCGAAATGCGGGTTGCCGGAAAGATAGCGGTCCGCGGCCGCCCCCACATTGGTGAAATTGCACCGGCCGCCACCCGAAATCAGGATCTTCCGCCCCACCTCCGGCGCATGATCCACCAGCAGCACGCGCGCCCCGCGCTGGCCCGCCACGGCCGCGCACATCAGCCCGGCCGCCCCGCCGCCCAGGATGATCGCATCAAGCTCCGCCGTCTCGTTCATCCATCGCCCCTAGCGCTTCGCCCCCGCCCGAAAAAGCGCTAGCTGCACAGCCGCCCGCCGGGGGCTAGGCCGGCGCAGAGGGAGACGCGCCGATGGAACTCGATCCGATCATCGCCCAGATGCTGGAACTGGGCAAAGGCCAGCCCGCGCTGGAAACGATGTCCGTGGCAGAGGCCCGCGCCGGCATGGCCCTGCGGGTGGAAGCGGTGCGGCCCTTCGCCCCCGTCGCGGTCGACACACAGGATCTTTCGATCCCCACCGAAGCCGGTCCGCTGCCCGTCCGCCTCTACACCCCGCACGGCACGCAGCACCCCTTGCCCACGCTCGTCTGGCTGCACGGCGGCGGCTGGGTGCTGGGCTCCATCGAAACGCATGACAATGTCTGCCGCTTTCTCAGCACGCATGGCCCGCTGCTTGTGATCAGCGTGGATTATCGCCTCGCGCCAGAGGCGAAGGCCCCCGCGCAGCAGCAGGATGCCGCCGCCGCCCTGCACTGGGCCGCCGCCAACGCCGCAGCCCACGGCGGGGATCCCGCGCGCCTCCTCGTCGGCGGGGACAGCGCCGGCGGCAACCTCGCCGCCCTCGCAGCGCTCGCCGCCCGCGCCGACGGCCCGGCGCTTGCGGGCCAGCTCCTCGTTTATCCCGTCACCGATTTCCCGGCCGATGCCCACGCCAGCTATGCCGAGAATGCCGAATTCGGCCTCTCGCGCGAAGCGATGGAATGGTTCTGGGCGCACTGGCTGCCCGACACCTCCGCGCCAGACGCGACGACGGCGCCGCTGCGCGCGGCCGATCTTTCCGGCCTGCCGCCCGCCTATGTCATCACCGCCAGCCATGATGTGCTGCGCGATGAGGGCCTGGCCTATGCCGGCCGCCTGCATGCCGCCGGTGTCGAAACCGTCCATGATCATGTGGACGGCACGATCCATGGCTTCTTCTCGATGGGCGGTCTCGCCCCGATCGCCACCGAAACCCTGAACCGCGCCGCCCGCTGGGCGGCATCAACAAAGGCTGTTGCATGAGCATCGATCCCCGCACCCCCGTCCTTGTCGGCCTCGCGCAGAGCGTCGATCGCACTTCGGAACCGGGGCAGGGCCTGTCCCCGCAGGAGATGATGGCCGCCGTTTCCCGTGCCGCCATCGCGGACAGCGGCGCAACAGGCGTGGAAGCCGCGATCGACTGCGTGACGGTGGTGCGCCTGTTCCAGGATTCGGGCTTCGGCGCGCCGTTTGGCAAGCAGAACAACCTGCCCTGGGCCGTGGCCCGCCGCATCGGCGCCGCGCCGAAGCGCAGCTTGTATGGCCCGGTGGGCGGCAACTCGCCGCAGATGCTGGTGAACCATTTCGCTGAGCTGATCACGCAAGGGGCCAATGATGTGGTGCTGCTGACGGGCTGCGAACCGCTGCGCACGCAGGCCCGCGCTCAGAAGGCCGGGTTGAAGCTGGACTGGGCAGAGGAAAGCCCGGAAGCCGCCGAGCAGTGGCCCGAAAAGACAACTTACGCCACGCCGCACGAGATGCAGCACGGCATCGCCCTGCCGGTCAACATCTACCCGCTGTTCGAAAACGCCCTGGGCGCGCACTATGGCCGCGATCCCGTCAGCCACCGCAAGGCCATCGGGCAGTTGATGGCCCGCTTCACCGAGGTCGCTGCCGCCAACCCCTATGCCCAGCTGCCCGTCGCCCGCACGGCAGACGAGATCATCACGCCCGAAGGCGACAACCGCTACATCGGCTATCCCTATACCAAATATCTGAACGCCAACATGTTCGTCGATCAGGCCGCCGCCCTGCTGTTGATGAGCACGGAAGCAGCCGACCGGCTCGGTGTTCCCGCCGGCAAGCGCGTCTATCTGCACGGCAACGCCGACACGCATGAAAAGATCCTCGTCAGCGAGCGGGTGAATTATCATTCGTCGCCGGCGGTGCGCATCGGCGCGGCGCATGCGCTGAAGCAGGCGGGCATCACGCCCGCCGATCTGGCGCACATGGATATCTACAGCTGCTTTTCCAGCGCGGTGGAAATCGCGGCGGATGAAATCGGCATCGCGCAGGATGATCCCCGCGGCCTCACGCTCACGGGCGGGCTCCCCTATTTCGGCGGGCCGGGCAACAACTACAGCATGCACGGCATTGCCGAAGTGGCGGCCCGCTGCCGCGCCAACCCCGGCAGCTTCGGCCTTGTCTTCGCCAACGGCGGCTATCTCACCAAGCACAGCTTCGGCGTGTGGAGCACCACGCCAAAGGCCTATGCGCGCACCGATCCCGCCAGCTACCAGGCCGGAATCGACGCCATGCCCAGCCCCGCCTTCACCGAGAAGCCCGAAGGCGAAGGCAGCATCGAAACCTTCACCGTGGTCCACATGAAGGGCGAACCGGCCTTCGCCCTGCTGATCGGCCGCCTGGCAGACGGCACCCGCTTCCTCGCCCAGATCCACGACAATCCCGGCAGCCTGATCGACGTGCCGGTGATCGGCCGCAAGGTGCGCGTGACGCCGACGGACACGGTGAACATCGCCACGCTGATCTGAGCGTCATCCAGCCCCTGAATCGCGTGGAACATTCCCTACAAATCCTACAGGAAATGGCCTCAAGTCATTGATTCCAAAGTGTAGGGAAATGTTCCACGTGGAACAACCAATATGGTAATCCGCTGAAAAGGGGCTATTTGGCAGCCGCCTTGGTTTCGTCCAGCAGGCGGTCCAGCTTGTTCAGCTGCTCCTCGTAGATGTCGACAGCCTGCGCAAAGGCGTCGCCGCTGATCCCGGCGGTTCCGCTCGGCAGGTCGTAATAGAGCCAGGGGTCGCGCTCTTCATCGAGGGAGAGCTGGCAGAAGCGATACTGTTTGTTGAAGTTGTTCACCTGTTCCAGGCTGAGCTTGGTGTCGCTGGCGATGCCCACCTGAAACTGGAAAGAGGTGCAGTCCGCGCCCTTTTCGCAGCCATAGAAGTAGAGCCCCGCGTTGAAGCCGCCCAGCCCGGTTTCGATCTTCGGGTCGCCCTGCTTGTCCTTCGTCAGCTTGGCGCGATAACCAAGCTGGTTCAGATAGCGGGCAACCCCGGCCGGATCGCTGGCCTTCAGCATCGTCGTGCCCGGCAGATCCTGAGCCCCCGCCGGAGCGGCAATCATCAAAAGGGCCGATATCGCTGCAAACGCCTTCATACCTGTCTCCCACTCCACCTTACTTCCTTGCCGCCTTTTCCGCGGCCTTCACCATCTCCACCAGCGCGGTGGCCTGCTGGTCGAACAGGCGAAAACTGTCTGCAAAGGCCGCAACCGAAACGCCCGGCTTCATCATCGACAGGTCATAGGCCAGAATCGGGTCGCCGTCCTCGTCCAGGCTCAGCGTCGCGAAGCGCTTTTCCTGGTTGAAGGCGTTCACCTGCGCCAGCGTCAGCTTGTGCACGGTGCCGATCCCCACCTGCAGCCGGATGCCAAGGCAATCGGTTCCATCCTCCATGCAGTCGAAAAACCAGATCCGGCCCGGATATCCGGCAAAGCCGGTGGCGATGCTGGGGTCGCCCGCCTCGTCGGTTTCCAGAAGGCCGGGGCGGCCCAGCTGGCGCACGACTTCCGCGACTTTCGCCGGCTGGGCCGCCGTCAGCAGCGCCGTTTCGGGCACGTCCGCCGCGGCTGGGGCCGCCAGCAGGGCCAGCGCGATCAGCCCCGCTTTTCCCATCCGCCCCTCTCGGTCTGCTGCCAGTAGCTGCGCGTCAGCCCATCGCGGGCCGACAGCGCCTTCCAGTCCCTGCGCGCCCGCTCATGCGCGGGGCTGCCGTCCTCGAACAGGTTCAGCACCCGGTCGAACCCGTCCATCTCGCCCGGCACGCCCGCCTCCAGCGAAAGCAGCAGCCTCGCGCCGTTCGCGGGCGTCACCGTTTCCGACAGCAGGATGGGCTGCTCTGCATCGGCTGCGCCGCCTGCCAGGCCGTGCGGCAGGAAACTGTCCGGCAGCAGGGTCCACAGCGCCTTGTCCAGCGCGGCCAGCCGGTCGGCCGGGCCGATCACCAGCAGCCGCTGGCCGCCCTCCAGCGCCTTGGCGGACAGGCGCACGGCCACCTCCGCCGCGGGCGCGCGGGTGCAGTGATAAAAGCCGATGTCCAGCGGCAACTCAGCCCTCGAAATGGTCGGAAATCAGCTTGTCCACCAGCCGCACGCCGAACCCGGTTGCGCCCTTGTCGTGCAGCGCGCCGGCCTTGGGCCGCCACACCGCGCCCGCGATGTCGACATGCGCCCATTCCACGCCGTCGTCCACGAAGCGCTGCAGGAACTGCGCCGCCGTGATCGATCCGCCCTCGCGCGGGCCCAGATTCTTCATGTCCGCGACGGGGCTGTCGATCAGCTGGTCATAATGGCCGCCCTTTTCCGAAAGCGGCTGGCGCCACACCAGATCATTGACGGCCTTGCCCGACGACTCGATCTTGCCCCACAGCGCGTCGGAATTGCTGAACACGCCGGCATAATGATGCGCGAGGCTGATGATGATCGCCCCCGTCAGCGTGGCGAAGTCCAGCATCACCTTCGGCTTGTACTGGCGCTGGGTCCAGGTGAAGCAGTCGTTCAGCACCAGCCGCCCCTCGGCGTCGGTGTTCAGCACTTCCACCGTCTGCCCGCTCATGCTCGTCACGATGTCGCCGGGGCGCTGGGCGTTGCCGTCGGGCATGTTTTCGACAAGGCCGCACACGCCGACCACCCGCGCCTTCGCCTTGCGGCCCGCCAGCGCCACCATCATCCCGGCCACCGCGCCCGCGCCGCCCATGTCCCACTTCATGTCTTCCATGCCGGCGCCCGGCTTCAGCGATATGCCGCCGGTATCAAAGGTCACGCCCTTGCCCACCAGCGCGACCGGAACCGCCTTTTCGTCGCCGGTGCCGTTCCATTCCATCGCCAGCAGCCGGGCCGGGCGGACAGAGCCTTGCGCCACGCCCAGCATCGATCCGGCGCCCAGCTTCGCCAGCTCCTTCTCGTCCAGCACCGTCACCTTCACGCCCAGCGGCTCCACCTTGGCCTTCACCCGGGCGACGAAGCTTTCGGGATAGATGATGTTGCCAGGCTCGGTGATCAGCTCCTTCGCAAAGGCGACCCCGGCGGCGACTGCGGCCAGCCGCTCGGCCAGCGGCTTCGCGCTGGCGGCCGCGCCGATCAGGGTCAGCTTCGCAAGCTTGCCCTTCTGCTCGTCCTTCAGCTTCGTGCGATAGGTGTCGAAGCGCCAGTTCCTGAGGTCCACGCCATGGGCGAAATGCGCGGCCGCCACATCGGTGCCGACGGCAAGGTCCGCGATTCCCGTGAAGTCCGCCGCCAGTTCGGCATCCGTCGTCTGCACCTTGGCCGCGATTTCCCCGCCCAGATCCTCGAAGGTGCGGGCGTCGGCCTTCGCGCCTTCGCCGATCCCGGCCAGCAGCACCCGCGATGCGGAAACGCCCGCCGGGGCCAGAACCTCAAGGACCTTGCCCTTCTTGCCGGTGAAGTTCGCGGCCTTCATGGCGCGGCCCAGCTGCCCGCCGCCGGCCTTGTCCACGGCTTCGGCGCCCGCGCTGAACTGCCCGCCTTCGCCCACGAACAGCACAAGCGCGGCGGCGCTTTTTTCGTCCCGCGATGCGGCGAATGTCACGCTGGTCATCTCAATCTCCCCGGTTTCACTGCTCTCGCAGGGTTTCTTCGAACTGGAATGGCACGCCGGCGGGCGCGGCCGCCAGCTGATTTTCCCACATGGCGGCCACGCCGCGCAGCACCGTGCCCACCGGCCGGCCCGTCATCCGCATCCCCGTGAAGGGGGACCAGCCACAGCGGCTGGCCAGCCAGCTGTCTTCGATGGTCCACTGCGCCTTCAGGTCCACGATGGTAAAATCCGCATCATAACCCGCCGCGATCCGGCCTTTGCCGATCAGCCCGAACAGCCGCTGCGGGCCGGACGCCATCAGGTCCACCAGCCGCGCCAGCGTCAGCCGGCCTTCGGCCACATGGGTCAGCATCAGCGGCACGATCGTCTGCACGCCGGGCATGCCGGACGGGCTTTCGGGATAGGGCTTCGCCTTTTCGTCCAGCGTGTGCGGGGCGTGATCGGATCCCAGCACATCCGGCACGCCCTGGCCCAGCCAGTGCCACAACCCGTCCACATGCCATTGGCTGCGGATCGGCGGGTTCATCTGGGCGTGGGTGCCAAGGCGGGGATAGGCATCCTCTCCGGCGAGCGTGAGGTGCTGGGGCGTCACCTCGCAGGATGCTATATCTTTGTGTTTGCTCAGATATTCCAGTTCCTGCGGAGTGGTGACATGCAGGATGTGCACCCGCCGCCGGGCTGCCCGCGCGGCGTTGACCGCCCGCTTCGTCGCCAGCAGCGCGCTTTCATCGTCGCGCCAGACGGGGTGGCTGGACGGATCGCCTGCGATGCGTTCACCCATGCGGTCGCGCATGCGGAACTCGTCTTCGCAATGGATGGCGACGCGGCGGGTGCCGTGCTTCAGCACGTTCAGCAGATTCGCGTCATCCGCCACCAGCAGGTCGCCGGTGGAGGCGCCCATGAAGATCTTCACGCCGCAGCAGCCGGGCAGCCGTTCCAGGTCTGCCATATGGGCGGCGTTGTCGGCGGTGGCGCCCATGTAGAAGGCATGATCCGTCCACATGCGGCCCTTCGCGCGGGCGACCTTGTCGGCCATCGCCTCTGCCGTGTCCGTCAGCGGCTTGGTGTTGGGCATCTCGAACAGGCCCGTCACCCCGCCCAGCACCGCCGCGCGGGAGCCAGATTCCAGATCTTCCTTGTGCTCCAGCCCCGGCTCGCGGAAATGCACTTGGGTGTCGATCAGGCCGGGCAGGATCATCAGACCGCCGCAGTCGCGCGTTTCGCCCGCCGAACCCTGCCCGCGCGGCAGGATGGCGGCCACCTTGCCGCCCGTCACGCCGATGTCCGCCTCGACCGGGCCGCCCGGCGTCCACACGGTTCCGTTGGTCCACAGGCTGTCGAAGGTTGAAGCGCTTGCCATCCCCGCTATCTAGGACGGCGATGCCCCTGTGTCACATGATCAATCGCAAGATTCTGCGGCTTTCCGGCCCGGATGTGCGCCCCTTCCTGCAAGGGATGCTCACGCAGGATGTGGGCGCGCTGTCCGATGCGGCGCCGTTGTATGCCGGGCTGCTCAGCCCGCAGGGCAAGGCGTTGTTCCAGCTGTTCCTGTTCGCGGATGCGGACGATGTGCTGATCGACGTGGAGGCCGGGCAGGCCGATGCTCTGGCGAAGCGGCTGACGATGTTCCGGCTGCGCCGCCAGGTAGCGATTGCGCCGGAACCGGGGTTGAAGATCTTCCAGCAATGGGGGGAGCCGGGCAATGATCCGCGCACCGCGCTGGCCGGCAGCCGCTTCCTCGCGGCGGAGGCCGCCGCAGACGCGACGATGGCGGACTGGCACGCCCACCGGCTGCCGCTGGGGCTGCCCGAGGCGGACGAGATCGGGTCCGACGAGTTGCTGTGGCTGGAAACCAACGCCCGCGAACTGAACGGGGTGAGCTTCACCAAGGGCTGTTACACGGGGCAGGAAAACACCGCCCGGATGCACCACCGCGACAAGCTGCGGAAACGGCTGCTGCCGCTGCGGCTGACAGGGCCGGCAGCGGCCGACGCGCAGGTGATGGCGGGCGAGCGCGTGGCCGGCGAGCTGCGCGGGGCACGGCATGTGTCGCCCGATGGGTCGGGCGACCGGCAGATGGCGATCTTCCGGATGGACTATCTGGATCATCCGCTGACGGTGGCGGCCGCACCTGCCGCCCTGATCGTGCCGGGCTGGCTTCCGGCCGGGGACTGAGCCGCTACTCCACCGCGGCTTCCACCACCTTGGCCGCCAGCCCGCCCATCTCGCCCACCAGTTCGGCGATCTTCAGCGTGCGCTCGGCTTCCAGCACATGCAGCACCTCCACCATCTTGCCCTTGAAGGTGGCGACGGCCTTGCCCTCTGCCATGGCCAGCCGGTGGGCGTCGATCAGGCCTTTCGCATGCGCCACCTCTTCGCTGCTGGGGGCGAACAGGCGGTTCACCGTGTCCAACTGGCCGGGGTGGATGCACGTCTTGCCGTCGAAGCCCCATTCCACCGCCTGCCGCGTTTCCAGGGCCAGCCCGGCCTCGTCGCCGATGCTGGTGAAGACGCCGTCGAACGCCAGCTTGCCAGAGGCGCGGGCCGCCAGCACGATGCGGCTGGCGGCATATATCAGCGGCAGCCGATCCGGCCCCGGCTTCGCGCGAAGATCCTTCGTCAGGTCTGCGAAGCCAGCCACCAGCGCGGCGACGCCCGGCACATCGGCGATCGCGTCCACCCGCTGCACCGCGCGCGGGGTTTCCACCATCGCGAACACCGGCTTGCCGCCCGCCAGCGCCACGGCCTGCGCGGCCTCTTCCGGGCCATCCACCTTGGGCACCACCACGAAGGCTGCGTTCGAGGCGGCGACGGCGGCGAAATCCGCCTCTGCCCAGGGGGTGCCGAACCCGTTCACGCGGATGCCCGCTTCACGGGCGCCGAACCCGGCGGCGACGGCCGCCACGGCAGCGTCGCGCGCGGCGGGCTTCATGTCGGGCGCGACGGCGTCCTCCAGATCCAGCATCACCACGTCGGCCGGAAGGTCGCGCGCCTTTTCGATCGCCCGCGCGTTGGAGGCGGGCAGGTAGAGCAGCGTGCGTCTTGGCCGATAGTCCATCCGAAAATCCTTCTGCTCTTTCCTGCGGCGCGAATTCCGAACAGTATCGCCCGGACCCTCTCATCTGAAAGGCTGTTGCGTTGGGAACTCTCATTTTCGCCCTGATCCTTGTGGCGCTGGCGGTGCTGGCGCTGATCAGCTCGGTCACGATCGTCCGGCAGGGCTATGAATATACGCTGGAGCGGCTGGGGAAATACACGACCACGCTGCAGCCCGGATTTTCGCTCATCATCCCCTTCGTGGACCGGGTGGGGCAGAAGATGAACATGATGGAGCAGGTGCTGCCCATCCCCACGCAGGAGATCATCACCCGCGACAATGCGCTGGTGTCCGTGGACGGCGTGGTGTTCTTCCAGGTGCTGGACGCCGCGAAGGCCGCCTATGAGGTTTCCAACCTGACCGCCGCCGTGACGGCGCTGACCCAGACCAACCTTCGCACGGTGATGGGCAGCCTGGACCTGGATGAAAGCCTGTCCAAGCGGGACGAGATCAATGCCCGGCTGCTGACCGTGATCGACCATGCCACCGCCCCCTGGGGCATCAAGGTGACGCGGGTGGAAGTGAAGGACATCCAGCCCCCGCGCGACATCCAGGACGCGATGGCGCGGCAGATGAAGGCGGAGCGGGAAAAGCGCGCCGTGACGCTGGAAGCGGAGGGCCAGCGCGCCTCTGCCATCCTGCGCGCCGAAGGGGAGAAGCAGGCGCAGATCCTTGAGGCGGAGGGGCGGCGCGAGGCCGCCTTCCGCGACGCCGAGGCGCGCGAGCGCGGGGCGGAAGCCGAAGCCGCCGCGACGCGGATGGTTTCGGATGCGATCGCCAAGGGCGACCTGCAGGCGGTGAACTATTTCATCGCGCAGAAATATGTGGACGCGCTGGGCCAGTTCGCCGG
>ERZ1645185.441-NODE-441-length-17505-cov-8.167794_pt1 | contig 17505 bp, 17 predicted proteins | sample MGYA00575351_ERZ1645185 | MGnify/ENA primary metagenome ERZ1645185 (study PRJEB40838, sample SAMN11284767) | freshwater sediment metagenome | isolation source: river sediment | host: Sediment | place: India: Jana village, Kanpur | collected 2015-12-17 ...
CATTTCGTTGACTCGAAGAGGAGTGACGGTTGCGCTCATGATTGTTTCCTTTGCTGCTGACTAATGCCGGATGGGCCGGGCTGGCCCATCCGGGTTTACTTACACTTTTATCTTGAAGCCGTCAGCATAAGCCTTTGGATTCTTGCCATCCCACACCACGCCATCGATGAGCGTGGATGTGCGCATGTCGGACTTGGGCAGCGGGGTCTTGGTCACGGCGGCGGCATCCTTGTAGACGTCGATGCGATTGACCTTCTTTGCCACGGCCAGATAGTCCGGGTGTTCTTTCAACAGGCCCCAGCGCTTGTGCTGGGTCAGGAACCACATGCCGTCCGACAGGTAGGGATAGTTGACCTTGCCGTCGCTGTAGAACTTCATGTAGTTGGCGTCCTGCCACTTCTTGCCAATACCGTTGTTGTACTGGCCCAGCATGCGGTCCTCAATGGAATCGAAGTCGGTGTTGACATAGCTCTTGTCGGCAATGATCTTCGCTACTTCCGAACGGTTGCTCATGGTGTCGATGTATTTCGACGCATCCAGAATCGCAGCGACCATAGCACGGGCGGTGTTGGGATACTGCTGCACGAACTCGGCGGTGGTACCCAGCACCTTTTCCGGATGGTCTTGCCAGATATCCTGGGTAGTTACTGCTGTAAAGCCGATGTTGTCGCGGATGGCACGCGCATTCCACGGTTCGCCCACGCAATAGCCGTCCATGTTATCCACGCGCATGTTGGCAACCATTTGCGGTGGCGGTACGGTGATGACCTTGGCCTGGGTGAAGGGATTAATGCCATTGGCCGCGAGCCAGTAGTACAGCCACATGGCATGGGTGCCGGTGGGGAAGGTCTGGGCAAAGGTATATTCCTTGGGCTCAGCCGCGATGAGTTTGGCGAGCGATGCGCCATCTGTGACGCCCTTGGCTTTCAACTGATTGGAAAGTGTGATGGCTTGACCATTGTTGTTTAGCGTCATCAGCACCGACATGTCCTTCTTGGGGCCGCCAATGCCAAGCTGCACGCCGTAGATCAGACCATACAGCACATGCGCGGCGTGCAATTCGCCGTTGACCAGCTTGTCGCGCACACCGGCCCAGGAGGCTTCCTTGCTGGGCGTAATGTTGATGCCGTATTTCTTGTCGAATTCCTTCATGGCTGCGATGACGACCGAGGCACAATCGGTCAGCGGAATGAAACCGATCTTCACGTCCTTCAGCTCAGGTGCATCCGAACCGGCTGCCCAGGCCGCGCTGCGCACGCCCGCCGGCACCAGATTCATGAGCGCGGCGGCGGCGGAAACGCCTGCGGCCTTTTTGAGAAAATCCCGGCGGGAATTTTCCGGTTCAGTAATGTCGTGTTCATCAAGGTCTGCCATTTCATCGAGCTCCAAAATAAAAAAAGCGTCCGACCCTGCAGGGTCAAGACGCCGTTGTCCAACAAACAAGTAACTAAGGAGAAGTAATGCCGAGGGCTACGCCATTGCAGCCTTCATCTGGTTAATAGCAACGCCTGTGCCAGAAATGCAAAACCCGCATGGGGAGCGGGTTTTCGGGATATTCGTGGGTAAATGACGGGTCGGGTTGAATGACAGGTGGGGCGCTAACAGTGCGGACAAATTGTCAGATGCACCGAGCTGGTGCTTTATTGAGCAGGGTTACCAGGCAAAGGCGTTGGTTCTACAGGCTCATCATATATGGACCGGCGCGGCAGGTTACCGTCGAAGATTTCAAACTCGCGGTGCTGCATATAAGAATCGCGGGTGAACAGATAGGGATCCAGCGCGGCCTCATCACGGAAGCGGACGAAGCCTTCTTTTCTCGCGCGCAAATCCACGCCCTGCAGGATGCCCAGCGGGACCGCCACAGGGGCAGCGGCATAAAAGACCGGGTTGGTCAGCATGCTGACGATGACACCGCCCGTGTCGCGCACGGAACTTGGCCCCAATACCGGGTACATCAAATACTGGTCTTCCCTTACGCCCCAGACAGCCAGGGTTTGGCCAAAGTCCTCGTCGTGCTTGTCCAGCCCCATATAGGTAGCGACGTCAAAAATGCCGGCAATGCCCAAGGTCGTATTGACAATGAAACGGCCCAGATCGGATGCACCCTGTACAACCTTGCCCTGCAGGAAGCTGTTGATCGTGGTGTCCAGATAAGTGAGGTTGTCGTAGAAATTGCTGACCCCTGTGCGGACAGGCTGAGGCAGTGTATCGGTGTAAGCCGTTGCGACCGGTTTCAGCACTGCCCGGTCGAGATCTTCGTTGAACTCGTACATCGACCGGTTAAATCCCTCGTGGGGATCACCGGGATCGCGCTCCGCGGAGGAAATCGATGCACAGCCCGACAGCGACAGCAAACTGATGACGCCCAGGACGGCACGCACATCAGCCATCAGAGAACTTTCCTTTTTGAGTAACTGGAAGCACATGACAGTCATTTTCTTTTTGAGCCTTGTTAATTAAATATAGCCTTTAGCGGCTACCAGGCTGCATATTGTAAGGTTGAATAACTGGAACCAGCCCAGGCTTTTTGCTGTAGGCGGTCAAAAACAATCCTGGTCAACGTGCTATCGACGGCCTGAATGTGCTATCCGGTGATTTGCGCCGGTCTCTCCTCGAACGGCGCTCACCCGATATGGCGGGTGGAATGCTTGCCCATGCGCCGTATGGATTGCGGCGGTCATGTTCTCGGCGGTCATCAAAATGGGCATAGAAGCACGTGCAATTCTGCGTGGTGCAGCCCGGCACGGGTAGAAGGGGGGCTTCATCCGACAGAAACCGGGTATTTCCGAGTTGCCTGACTGCCTCGCAGGCGAAGCGTCCGCTGCGTACTTCAACGCAGTGGTAGTTGCTGCGTGCAGCGAATTTTGCATTGAGCGCCGTCATCCGCTTTTTTAGTCTGGCCGCGCGGTACCACCAGAAAGGGATGGCGATAACAAAAATGACAAGAGCAAGCACCTGTACCATTTCTTCTACACCTTTCCCCCAATACCATCAAACTATTGTAGGTAAGGATTGCCAATTGGAAAGGTGACACTAGAACCAGAACCGCGCATCGCGCGACAGAAACTCTTCAACGGGAAGATAGTGCGAACCATCGCAGGAGAAGTTGAGCCCGACAAGACCATTCACCACATTGAGCGAGCCGGCGCGCAGATAAATGTTTTCGTCCACGTCGCGCAGTTCTTTCAGCTTGAGCATTACCTGCCGGATACGGTCGGGTGCGACGCAGGCTTCCTTGGTGTAAGGCGCGTTGGGATAGGCGAGGCAAACTTCCGGTGAGAGAATTTCATCGAGTACATGAACCCGGTAGCGCATGGGGTCGTTAGCCAGCCACAGTGTGGCGCGGCTGCTGGAAAAATGCAGCTTGGCGTGAAAGATGCCGCGGTCGCGCATGAGTTCATCGACGATGGCGATGATGTCATCCATGCTGCGATCCATCGCCGATTCGACCCGGCACTGGCTGAACAGGCCCTGCCGGATGGCAGGGTCGCCCTTGATCTGCAGCCAGGTGCGGGGCCGCATGGGGCTTCACCCGCCAGGGGCAGATCGCCGAGGATGAAATCCGCCGCCAGATAGGCCAGCGTATGCGGACCTTTCTGGATGCAATGGACGGCGGTAATGCAAGGCAGTTCCGAAACGCGCGAAACATACACCGGCGAGAGCAGCATCCTGGCCGCGGAAGCAGCGACCAGATAGGGGCGGCCGAACAGGTTCTGCCAGCGTTTGCTGATATCGCGCCCGGCGGTGGAAATATTGGATGACCGCTGCCATCCTCCCCGATCAATCACGTAAACCAGGCTGGCGGGGGCAAGGCTGGGCAGCGCTTCCAGCAGGATGGTGTCCAGCCTGTCCGGATCATCGATGTGTTCCACCAGAGACTGCGCAATGCGCGCCAAATCCGAACCCAGCCTTGCCGTCAGCATGGCCCGGCGTTCGCGTATGGCGGGCTGCATCCAGGTCATGTGGAGTCTTTATCGGGCAGGCGTTCAAGCCGCATGACCTTTCGGGCGGCTTCGGCCAGCGGCGTACCGGAATCCATGGCCAGTTTGCGCATGGCCTGGTAGGCCTCTTCTTCGCTCATGCCATGCCGGATGAGCTGACGCTTGGCCTGGTCGATGAGTTTCTGGTCCTGAAGCGAAGCTTTTGCCTGTGAAAGCTCTTGGGCCAGCTCGCTCTGTACCTCGTGCCTTGCGATGGCGGCTTCGAGAATCGGTCGTACGCGCTCGGAGGAAAGCCCGGCCACCACATAGGCTGCCACCCCTGCGCGCACGGCCTTGCGCAGCTTGTCGGTATCTTCATCTTCCGTGAAAACGACCACCGGCATGGGGCAGGTACGGCTGTACAGGCAGATGTGTTCTAGTGTGTCGCGATTGGGCGATTCGGTGTCGATCATGATGACATCCAGCTGCTCGCGCAGAATCGCGCCCTCCATTTCAAGAAGCGATCCCGAAAAATGCACGACCTCGCACGACGCATCCTGCAGGGACTGCGTTACCCACTCAAGGCGATGCGTCGCATCCTTGAGCAGCATAACCTTGAGCGCCTTCGATGAGGCGTTTTTGTTTGTGCTCATGCCCGGTAGAAATCACTCATAAAATCAAACCTCCATGCTTCTAAAAAAACGGCCCCGAAGGGCCGGTTAAATTTCGGAGGAGACTGCTTGAGCGCATCAGCATGAATGACGCACTCAAAGTAGTAGTTAGCAATGGCTGTGCCACGCTTGATTCCTTATATATTTCAGTCGGTTAAGAAATTTGTGGCCTGATTATTCTGCGCTGTGCTGGTGCGTGCTGAGCGAACTTGGGGCGAAAAAGCAGAGGGATGGGGTGGCTGATGGTATTGCTCTCAGCGGGATTGCCTCTCCCGCTGCTCGTCCCTCGCTGATGCTCGGGACCAGCCTTCGGCTGTCCGTCGCAAGCAGTGCTTGCTCCGCGAACCCGGGCGGGTTCTCGCCCATCAGCCACACGTTGGTGAAATTTCCCCGGATGTGGAAATGAGGACTTTTGCATGTGGAATTGGGATGGGGTGGCTGATGGGACTCGAACCCACGACAACAGGAATCACAATCCTGGACTCTACCAACTGAGCTACAGCCACCACCGGAAAACAACCTGGCCAGTAACTGGCCTGCCCGACAGGAATCGAACCTGTAACCCCCAGCTTAGAAGGCTGGTGCTCTATCCAGTTGAGCTACGGGCAGTGATTCACCTGCGGGTGTTCGGGGGTGCTAACTATTCGGTGGTCGGGGCGAGAGGATTCGAACCTCCGACATCTTGCTCCCAAAGCAAGCGCGCTACCGGACTGCGCTACGCCCCGAAAGACCGCGAATTATGCCTGAATGACCACATTCTGGTCAATTTCAGCTTGAGTGTTTGTTATCCCGTTTGAGAAAATAGCGGTTTTACCCGATTCAGGTCTTAATTCATGTCCGCCCAGATTCTTGATGGCAAAGCACAATCCGAACGCATCATCGACCAGATCAAGCTTCAGGTGGATGCGCTGGCTGCAGCTGCCAAGCGAGTGCCATCGCTTGCCGTGATTCTGGTTGGTGACGACCCGGCTTCTTCCATTTATGTTCGCAACAAGCGCCGCGCCTGCGAACGCGCCGGAGTTGGTTCGGTTTCGCATGACCTGCCGGCGTCAACCACACAGGCTGAATTGCTGGCCTTGATTGATGCGCTGAACCAGGATACGGACGTGGATGGCATTCTGGTGCAGATGCCCTTGCCACGACAGATCGATCCGGAAACGGTGATCGAGAGCATTCATCCGGACAAGGATGTGGACGGCTTTCACCCCTACAATATCGGCCGCCTGGCGGTGCGCATGCCCACGCTTCGGTCCTGTACGCCGATGGGGGTGATGACCCTGCTGCAAAGCGTGTACGCCGACATGCGCGGCATGAATGCGCTGGTCGTTGGCGCATCGAATCATGTCGGCCGGCCGATGGGCCTTGAATTATTGATGGCGGGTTGCACGGTGACGACGGCCAACAGCCAGACCCGCAATTTACCCGTGCTGGCGCTTCAGGCCGACATTGTCGTCGTGGCGGTAGGCAAGCCCAATCTGGTCAAGGGCGAGTGGATCAAGGAGGGCGCCACGGTAGTGGATGTCGGCATCAACCGCCTGCCTGATGGACGTATCTGTGGTGATGTCGAATTTGAGTTGGCCAGGCAACGCGCGGCATGGATTACGCCGGTGCCCGGCGGTGTCGGCCCGATGACCGTGGCCTCGCTGTTGCAGAATACCTTGCAGGCCCATGCGGTGCATACAAGCTGATTCAGCGGCTGTGCAGGGCTTTCAGACTTTCCAGCGTCACATAACCCTGGCCTTGCCAGGCGCCTGAAAGCGCTGTGGCGGGGGCATCCGGTTCACCCAGATCGCTTAATACGACAGCTGCACCGGAAAAATTGTGATCTCGCGTGTAGTCGTTGATGGTGATCAGGGTTTTCAGGCCCGCGCCGCGGCTGGCGCGGATGCCATTCTCGGAGTCTTCAAAAGCCAGGCAATTTTCAGGTGCGAGTTTCATTTGTTCCAGCGCCCAGACATAGATGTCAGGTGCGGGTTTTTTTGCGGGAACGATATCCCCTGCGGCAATCACTTCGAACCAGTCCGTGCTGCCTTTGCCTAGGCTGTGTTCCAGCAATGCTGTTACGTTGTCCGGTGTCGTGGTGGTCGCGACCGCAAGTCGGATGCCTGCGGCGCGGGCTTCGCCCAGCAGTCTTTTTACACCGGGGCGCATGGGCACGTTGCCTTCGGCCAGCATGGAAGTGTAATGACGTGTTTTGGCTTTGTGCAGTGAAGCGACCAGATCATCAAAATCCGCGGGTTTCCTGAGCTGCCCTTTAAAAGCAGGACGGAAGATTTCAACGTAGTATTTCATGCGTTCCTTGCCGCCCGTAATGGCCAGCAATTTGCCATAAAGCGCGGCATCCCAGACCCAGTCCAGACCGTACTCCCGGAAGGCGGCATTGAAGGCTGGGCGGTGGCCGTCGCGCTCGGTATCGGCAAGCGTGCCGTCAACGTCAAAAAGCAGGGCTTGTAAAGTCATGGCTTGAAAATATTTGGGTTGCGGGGGTGGGGCAAAATCTGTTATTAAGTCAGGTTTATTTTGTTCAGTTAAGCGGAAAAACCACATGGCCACCGAACATTTGAAGCGCTTTGAACCCTACAAGGCCAAAAAGGGCGAGGAATACATGAATGCAAAGCAGCTCGCGCATTTTCGCAAAATCCTCGAGGCCTGGAAAGCCGAGCTGTCGCATGACATCGATACCACCATCCACGTCATGCAGGATGAAGCAACTGTGTTTGCCGACCCCAACGACCGTGCGACGCAGGAGTCCGACATGGCGCTGGAACTCAGAAACCGCGACCGCGAGCGCAAGCTGATCAAGAAGATCGACGAAACCATCGGCAAAATCGATGCGGGCGATTACGGCTACTGCGAATCTTGCGGCGTTGAAATCGGTATCGAGCGCCTGCAGGCGCGCCCAACCGCCAGCCTGTGTATCGATTGCAAGACGCTGGAAGAAATCAAGGAAAAGCAGGTCGCCAAGTAATCTGGCCTAATCCGATGAATGCGCCGCAGAATGTGACCACTGACTTCGAGGCCAAGTACTGGGGCACGCTTTACAGCGTTTTATCGTGGGATCAGCTCACCGCCTTATGGCAGAAAGTTGAATCTGGTGCTGGCTGGTATTTGTATGCGGTTGGCCAGGAATTACCGGAAAAGAAATCAACCGGCGAGGAAGTCGGGCATTTCATCAAGCGGATTGATGAATTGCTGCGAAAAGAGCACGAAGAGGATTATTGCGGCATTGTCTATGCCGATGACCTCGCCAAGCCCAGCTTTATCAAGATCTACGACCCGCACAATCTTGGTGTTTCTTGTGGCTCAAGCGGGCACCATATATTTCCAGGCTGGATCATGAGCCTGCAAGCCCCGGTTAATCTGAATCCGACGGTTGTGCCGAATAACCGCAAAAAGTGGTGGCAATCTCTTTTTTAGCGCTTGATCGCTTAAGAAAACAATAAAAAACGCCCGGTTTTACCGGGCGTTTTTTCTGATAGCCAAAAATTATTTTTTGGCAGGGACAGCCGGTGTGGCTGGTGTCGCTGGGCTGCCCGGAGTGGCAGGCATTGCAGCGTTTTCGTTCCGGGTTTTGTCTTCTTTTTCTTTCTTGTCCTTCTTGCCTTTTTTGGGCGCGTCGGCAGGCTTGTCAGCCGACGCCGGCGTGGCGGGCGTTGCGGGTGTGGCAGCAGAGCTCGCGGTAGCTGGTGTAGCTGGAGTTGCTGGGGCGGCGCCTTTTTTGTCGTCGGGTTTTGCGGCATACACAGACGTACAGATTACGGTGGCAATCATGCCGGTGAGAATCTTGTTCATAAAGTCTCCTGTCAGGTCAATGGGGGATAGGCAGAGTGGTTTGTGTATAGAGCCAAAACATAGAATCGAACACACAACCATCATAACAGTCTGCCAGAACCAGTATGTAAAAAACTCCCAAGCTGCGGGGAGTGGTCTTCTTGAAGGCAAAAAAACGCCCGGTTTGATCCGGGCGTGGAGGGGGTTGATGCAACGATAATGATGGGTTTATTCGGCTGCACCTTCAGGAGCCGCGGTTTCTTCGCGTTTGGGCGCTTCAATCAGGGCCTTCATGGATAGGCGCAGACGGCCTTTCTCATCGGCCTCCAGTACCTTGACGCGTACTTGCTGGCCTTCCTTGAGATGTTCGGCCACGGTGGCGATGCGTTCGTGGGCGATCTGGGAAATGTGCAGCAGGCCATCGCGGCCGGGCAGCACGTTGACGATGGCGCCGAAGTCGAGCAACTTGACTACGGTTCCTTCGTAAATGCCGCCGACTTCGACCTCTGCCGTGATTTCCTCGATGCGCTTTTTGGCGGCCTCGCCGGACTCGGTGCTGGTGCAGGCAATCTTGACCGTGCCGTCTTCGCCAATATCAATTTGCGTGCCGGTTTCTTCGGTCAGTGCGCGAATCACGGCACCACCCTTGCCGATCACGTCACGGATTTTTTCCGGGTTGATCTTGATGGTGATAATGCGTGGGGCATAAGCAGACATTTCCTCGCGGGCGCCGCCAACGGCCTGCTTCATCAAACCCAGGATGTGCATGCGGCCTTCCTTGGCCTGCTTGAGCGCGGCATCCATGATTTCCTTGGTGATGCCCTGAATCTTGATGTCCATTTGCAGCGCGGTCACGCCTTTTTCGGAGCCGGCAACCTTGAAGTCCATGTCGCCCAGATGATCTTCGTCACCCAGAATGTCGGTCAGCACGGCGAATTTTCCGCCTTCTTTTATCAGGCCCATGGCGATGCCAGCGATATGAGCTTTCATCGGCACGCCAGCATCCAGCATGGACAGGCAGCCGCCGCAAACGGAGGCCATGGAGGAGGAACCGTTGGATTCGGTGATTTCAGAGACAACACGCAGGGTATAGCCGAACTCTTCTTTGGACGGCAGTGCCGCTAGCAAGGCGCGCTTGGCCAGACGGCCGTGGCCAATTTCGCGGCGCTTGGGGCTGCCCACGCGACCGGTTTCGCCGGTGGCGAAAGGTGGCATGTTGTAGTGCAGCATGAAGTGTTCGGAGTATTCGCCCATCAGGGACTCGATGGTTTGCTCGTCACGGCCTGTTCCCAGGGTGGTGATGACCAGCGCCTGTGTTTCGCCACGGGTGAACAGCGCGGAGCCATGGGTGCGAGGCAGCACGCCGGTGCGGATGGTGATGGGGCGCACGGTGCGGGTGTCGCGGCCGTCGATACGCGGCTGCCCCGAGAGGATGCGTCCACGAACGATGCGGGCTTCCAGCTTGAAGAACTCGTCCTTCACCACGTTGATCGCCAGCGTATCCATATCGGCTGTGATGAGTTCGGCGAAGACTTTGTCGCGAATGGCATCCACCGCGGCTGTGCGTGTCTGCTTCTGCTTGATCGAATAAGCCTCCTGCATCGCTTGACCGGCCAGAGACTCGATTTTGTTGATGAGGTCGGTGTTGGGTGCGGGCGCTTCCCACTCCCAGGGATCCTTGCCGGCTTCGTCGGCCAGTTCATTGATGGCGTTGATGGCAACCTGCATTTGCTGGTGACCGAAAACGACCGCGCCCAGCATGATGTCTTCCGGCAGTTCCATGGCTTCGGATTCCACCATCAGCACGGCGGCTTCGGTGCCTGACACAACCAGGTCCAGCGCGGAATTTTTCAGTTCGGAGGCGGTGGGATTGAGCACGTATTCTCCGTTGATGAAGCCGACCCGTGCCGCGCCGACGGGGCCGTCAAATGGTACGCCAGACAGGGACAACGCAGCGGAAGCGCCAATCAGGGAAGGAATGTCGGAATCCACTTCGGGGTTGGACGACAGCACATGAGCGATGATCTGCACTTCGTTGAAAAAGCTTTCCGGAAACAGCGGGCGGATCGGGCGATCGATTAAACGCGATGTCAGCGTTTCCTTTTCGGTGGGCTTGCCTTCGCGCTTGAAGTAGCCGCCAGGAATGCGACCAGCCGCATAGGTCTTTTCCAGATAATCGACGGTCAGGGGAAAGAAATCCTGGCCGGGTTTGACTTCACGCTTTGCAACCACGGTGACCAGCACCACGGTATCGTCCATGTTGACCAGGACGGCGCCATCAGCCTGGCGTGCTACTTCTCCGGTTTCCAGGGTTACGGTATGGCGTCCGAACTGGAATGATTTGGTGACTTTCATGCTTTTCCTCTTTCTCTAAACGAAACCGCCCCGCATGTTGGCGGGGCGGTTGTCTCCTGCTCGATAGTGTTTTTGGCCTGGCGGGTAATTACTTGCGCAGACCAAGGCGCTCGATCAGCGTCTTGTAGCCGGTCAAATTGGTGCGCTTCAGATAATCCAGCAACTTGCGGCGGCGGCTGACCATTTTCAGCAGACCGCGACGGGAATGGTGATCCTTGGCGTGAGTTTTGAAATGGTCGGTCAGTTGATTAATGCGGGTGGTCAGCAAGGCAACCTGCACTTCCGGGGAACCCGTATCGTTTGCAGCGCGTTGATAGTCCTTGACGACTTGTGCCTTGTCGGCAGAAGTGGCAGCCATGTTTTTCTCCTAGAAAATCAGGTCTATAAAATCGCGAAACCCGGTGGCTGTTTGGGTTTCGTTCTATGAAACCCATGAAAACTCGGCGGGTTTCGTTCCATGAAATCCATAAATCGGTGGATTTCAAGCTGATGGATTGGTTGGACAGCCCATCAGCAAGCTGCGCATTCTACCCCAAAAATGCTTTCATCTCAATTGGTTGGGATGTCCCTGTCAGGGCAAAGGCGGTAAACGTGCCGGACCTGGATTAATCAGCCTGCCGGACAATGCTTGTGGTATCCATCAGCCGATAGGGGGTCAGCCTTTGACCTGCTTCAAGCAGGCCGAGAAGACCATGTGGTGCGTAGGCGCGGACGATGCCGTCAGGACAGTTTTCCGGCCTGTCAATGTGTTTGCCCAGGGCAAGCAGGCGTGCATCGGCTGAATCGATGTCTATCCGCGGCAACGAATCCAGCAGGCTATCCGGGGGTAACAGGATGGACATGCGATCATTTGTATCCATCGTTTCCAGTGCATCCAGCGTTGTCGCCTGAATGATTGAAAGCGTTCCGCTCGATGTTCGCTCAAGGGCGATCAGGTGCGCGCCGCATCCCAATGCCGTACCCATATCTTCAGCCAGCGTGCGGATATAGGTTCCGCCCGAACAACGAACGGACAGGATGAGTTGATCCTCTAAAAGCGATTCAGCTTCCAGGCTGTAAATCGTGATTTCACGCGGCTTTCGTTCGATTTCGATGCCTTGCCGCGCATATTCATACAATGCTTTGCCCTGGTGCTTGAGCGCGGAATGCATGGGCGGAATCTGTTGCAGGCTTCCGGTAAACCGGGGCAGCAGTTTTTTGATTTCCTCAAGGGTGGTTTCGACGGGACGGGTTTCAACTGGCGATCCTTCCGTGTCGCCGGTTGTGGTGGTGACGCCGAGCTTGAGCGTGGCGCGATAGGTCTTGTCGCCATGCAGGGCATAGCTGGAGAATTTGGTGGCTTGGCCGAAGCAGATGGGCAACAGTCCGGAAGCGAAGGGGTCAAGCGTGCCAGTATGGCCGGCTTTCGCTGCGTTATAAAGCCGTTTGGCTTTTTGCAGGGCGGCGTTCGATGTCCATCCGGCGGGCTTGTTCAGCAGCAATACGCCGTCGATATTCTGGCGGATTGCTTTCAATCGTCTTTGGGATGGCTGGCGTCTTCAGCAATCGCCTGATCGATGAGCTGGGACAGATACATGCCGCGTTCCACGGATTCATCATAGGCAAAGGCGAGTTGCGGCACGAGGCGGAGTTTCATCCGGTGTGCAAGCTGGCTGCGGAGAAATCCAGCGGCGCGCCGCAGCGCGTTCAGAGCGTCATCGTGGCTGGTTGCGGTTGGTTTGGTCGACAAGCTGGTGATGAAAATCTTGGCGTGCTCAAGATCGTTGGTGACTTCCACGCCGGTAATCGTGATCAGTCCAACCCGCGGATCCTTGAGTTCGAGCCGTATGATTTCGGCCAGCTCACGCTGGATTTCGTCGGCGACTCGGCGGGATCTGGGGAAGTCTTTGGGCATGGTGCGTGAGGAGTCAGATGTGAGGAGTGAGTCAGTCTGGAAGCTACGCCTTACGACTGACTCCTCACCGCACTCACAGAGTGCGCGCCACTTCCACTACTTCGTACACCTCAAGCTGGTCGCCTTCCTTGAGGTCGTTGTAGTTCTTCAGCGAGAGGCCGCATTCAAAGCCTTCCTTCACTTCTTTTACATCATCCTTGAAGCGTTTGAGCGAGTCGAGTTCGCCATCGAACAGCACGACGTTGTCGCGCAACAGGCGCACGCGGCTGCCGCGCTTGACCAGACCGGAGATCACCATGCAGCCTGCAACCGCACCCACTTTCGGCACTTGGAAAACCTGGCGGATTTCGACCTGGCCAAGGTGGTTTTCCTTCTTCTCAGGTGACAGCATGCCGCTCAGGGCCGCTTTCACTTCATCCACGGCTTCGTAGATGATGTTGTAGTAGCGGATATCCACGCCCGATGACTCGGCCAGTTTGCGGGCATTGGCATCGGCCCGCACGTTAAAGCCGATGACGACGGCATTGGACGCCAGCGCCAGGTTGACGTCGGACTCGGTGATGCCGCCCACGCCGCTGTGAATGACATTGACCTTGACTTCGCCTGTGGACAGGCGACTCAGCGCATGGGTCAGGCCTTCGTAGGAACCCTGCACGTCGGCCTTGATGATAAGCGGCAACTGCTTGACTTCGCCTTCTGTCATCTGCTCGAACATGCTTTCAAGCTTGGCGGCCTGCTGCTTGGCCAGTTTTACGTCACGGTATTTGCCCTGGCGGAACAGCGCGATTTCGCGCGCCTTTTTCTCGTCCGGCAATACCAGCGCGTCGTCACCTGCATTGGGTACGTCGGACAAACCCTGGATTTCAACCGGAATGGACGGACCCGCTTCGTTGATGGCGGCACCGTTCTCATCCAGCATGGCGCGCACCCGACCGTAAGCCTGGCCGGCGAGCAGGATGTCGCCGCGCTTCAGCGTGCCGGATTGCACCAGCAGTGTCGCGACCGGGCCGCGTCCCTTGTCGAGGCGGGATTCGATGACAATACCTTTGGCGGGTGCCTCCTTGGGCGCGGTGAGTTCCAGCACTTCGGCCTGCAGCAGAATGGCATCCAGCAGGTTGTCGATGCCTTGTCCGGATTTGGCGGAAACATCCACGAACATGGCATCGCCGCCCCAGTCTTCGGGTACCACTTCATTGGTCGCGAGTTCCTGACGGATGCGCTCCGGGTTGGCTTCGGGCTTGTCGATCTTGTTGACGGCGACAACGATGGGCAGCTTGGCCGCCTTGGCGTGATGAATGGCTTCAATGGTGGTCGGCATGACACCGTCATCCGCCGCCACGACCAGAATCACCAGGTCGGTAGCCTTGGCGCCACGCGCACGCATGGCGGTAAAGGCTTCATGGCCCGGGGTGTCCAGGAAAGTAATCATGCCCTTGGGCGTTTCCACATGGTAGGCGCCAATATGCTGGGTGATGCCGCCCGCTTCACCGGCTGCTACCTTGGCGCGGCGGATGTAGTCCAGCAGCGAAGTCTTGCCGTGGTCAACGTGGCCCATGACGGTGACGACAGGGGCGCGATGCACGGAAGTTGCGGCTTCAATAGTTGCGCCCTCTTCCAGAAAGGATTCTGGCGTGTCGAGGGCGGCAGCCTTGGCGATGTGGCCCATTTCCTCAACCACAATCATCGCGGTTTCCTGATCCAGCACCTGATTGATGGTGACCATGGAGCCCATTTTCATCAGGGTCTTGATGACTTCGGCGGCCTTGACGGACATCTTGTGAGCCAGTTCGGCCACCGTGATGGTTTCAGGAATCGTCACTTCATGCACCACCGGTTCGGTTGGCGCAACAAACTGATGCTGGGTGTCATCAGTCTTGTGCTTGCCGCCGGATTTCTTGCCACGCCAGCCATCGCCACCGGTGTCGCCGCGCACCTTGATGCCGCGTTTTTTCTGCTGGTCGTCTGCCCACGTGCCTTTGTCTTTCTTGGCGGGCTTTTTATCCTTGGCTTCGCCTTCCGGTTTGGCGGGTTTGTGCAGTGTCGCCGTGCCGGGTTCTGCCTTGGCGGGCGCCTTGGCCTGCTCGGCGGTGCGGGCAGCCTCGGCCTGTTTTTTCAGCAGTTCGCGTTCCTGCTTGAGTCGTTGATCCTCGGCTTGCGCGGCGAGCAGCGCCTGATGCCGGCGCGCTTCTTCTTCGCGCGACTGGCGCTCGGCTTCATCAATGACAGAAACAGTCTTTTTGCGTGTAGTGCGCTTGGGTTTGGCTTCTTCTGCAGATGGAGCAGCCGCTTCGACGGCAGCCGGCTCGGCAGCGGGAACTTCAACAGCGATGGACGCCTGTTCAGCGACGACAGGGGGCGTTTCCTCAATGACGGGCTCGGGCGCAATTTCAGCAACAGGAGCGGGCGATAATTCGGCAGCAGCTTCCTTTTTCACGTAGGTGCGCTTCTTGCGCACCTCCACTTGAATCGTGCGTGATTTGCCGGTGCTGTCAGCTTTCTTGATTTCGCTGGTCTGTTTGCGAGTCAGGGTGATTTTGGTTTTGGGCTGATCTTCCGCGCCGTGCATTTTGCGCAGGTAGTCAAGCAGCTGGGTCTTGTCCGTTTCGGTAATGGCATCTTCGGCGGCAGTTTTATGGACGCCCGCCGCCTTGAGCTGTTCTAGCAGCAAATCAGGCGAAAGCTTCAGTTCTTTGGCGAATTTTTCAACATTCATGCGGCGGTTTCCATCCTAAAACTCTTGCGCGAGGTACTGCCGTCAGGCAAACCAGGGTGCGCGTGCGGTCATGATGAGCTGCTTGGCGCGCTCTTCATCCATTTCAGTCATTTCCACCAGATCGTCCACGGCCAGGTCGGCCAGATCCTCAGTGGTGTGTACGCCCTTGGCAGCCAGCAACCGGGCGGTTTCCGGATCCATGCCCTCCAGCGACAGCAAGTCGCCAGCCGAAGCTTCGACCTTTTCCTCGCCGGCAATGGCGGCTGTCAGCAGAGCATTGCGCGCGCGGTTCCTGAGTTCGTTGATGATTTCCTCATCAAAAGCCTCGATTTCCTGCATTTCCGCCAGCGGGACATAGGCCACTTCTTCCAGGGTCGAGAAGCCTTCATCGACCAGAATCTGGGCAACTTCTTCGTCCACATCCAGCTTTTCCATGAACAGGCTGCGGATGGTCTCGGTTTCGTTGGCCTTTTTATTGGAAGCTTCTTCTTCGGTGATGATGTTGAGCTCCCAGCCCGTCAGCTCGGAGGCCAGACGAACGTTCTGGCCATTGGAACCGATCGCCTTGCCAAGCTGGTCTTCTTCCACCACTACATCGATACTGTGCTTGTCTTCATCCACAACGATGCGGCTGACTTCAGCCGGCGCCAGGGCATTGATGACAAACTGGGCTGGGTCTGGCGACCACAGGATAATGTCCACGCGTTCTCCCGCCAGTTCATTGGTGACTGACGTGACACGTGAACCGCGCAGGCCGATGCAGGTGCCGATCGGATCAATGCGCTGATCATTGGACTTGACGGCAATTTTCGCGCGCAGGCCGGGGTCGCGAGCAGCAGCCTTGATCTCGATCAGGCCTTCCTCGATTTCCGGCACTTCCAGCTCGAACAGCTTCATGATGAATTCCGGCGCAGTGCGGGAAAGCACCAGTTGCGGGCCGCGTCCGCCACGTTCGATTTTCGACAGATAGGCGCGCACGCGATCGCCAACTCTCAAATTTTCGCGCGCAATCATCTGGTCGCGGTGCAGGAAGCCTTCGACACGGCCGGATTCGATAATGGCGTTGCCGCGATCCATGCGCTTGACCACACCTGTAACCAGGTGCTCTTTCCGCTCCAGAAAATCATTGAGGATTTGCTCACGCTCGGCGTCGCGAATTTTCTGCAGAATGACCTGCTTGGCGGCCTGTGCGCCAATGCGGCCAAACTCCACGGCTTCCAGTGGTTCTTCGACAAAATCACCTACTTCGATATCCGGGTGATCGTATTGAGCGTCCACCAGCAGAATCTGATTATCCTCGGATTCAAGTTCCTGCTCGGTGACGACCTGCCAGCGGCGGAAAGCCTCGTAGTCGCCCGTTTCGCGATCAATTTCCACGCGTACATCCGCATCACCCTTGACGCGCTTCTTGGTAGCAGAGGCCAAAGCCATTTCCAGGGCGCCGAACACGATATCGGGGTCGACGTTTTTTTCACGCGCCAGGGCGTCTACCAGCATCAACATTTCGCGGCTCATCGCCTATTCCTCCAGCTCAAAATCGGACTTCAGAATTCGGGTTTCAAACGCGCCGAATCCAGATTGTTCCAGTCCAGCGAAATAACAGTTCCTTCGACATCAAGCCAGATTTTGTTTTCCTCAATCCCCAGCAATCTGCCACTAAATTTTTTGCGGTTTTCCACGGGAATCCGCAATTTGATGTTGACCGCGTGACCCGCAAAACGAACGAAATCTGCAGGTTTGACAAGCGGCCGGTCCATTCCCGGCGAGGACACCTCAAGCCGGTCGTAGTCCACGTTTTCCACTGTGAACAGACGTGTAAGGTGGTTGCTTACCGCCACGCAATCGTCAATCGTAATGCCGCCCTGCGCCGGCGTGTCTGGCGAGGTTTCCGCGGGCACATGGCCTTCCGGACGATCGATAAACACGCGCAACAAACCGCGACCGGCGCGTTCCCATGCCACCAGTTCATAGCCCATGCCGGTCAAAGTGGTTTCAAGTAACGCGGGTAATTCCATTTCGGCGATACAAATAAAAAATGGGCGAACCGCCCATGCCATAAAAGCACTAAATTTAAAGCCTTTGAATTATAACTGCGATGGGCTGGTTTTGCCAGCAGAAGCTTGATCTGGTGCCCGGAACCGGAATCGAACCGGTAAGGGCTTATTAGGCCCGGCGGATTTT
>ERZ1645185.442-NODE-442-length-17451-cov-5.709531_pt1 | contig 17451 bp, 19 predicted proteins | sample MGYA00575351_ERZ1645185 | MGnify/ENA primary metagenome ERZ1645185 (study PRJEB40838, sample SAMN11284767) | freshwater sediment metagenome | isolation source: river sediment | host: Sediment | place: India: Jana village, Kanpur | collected 2015-12-17 ...
AACGGCCTGTGGTGGTGGATCCAGAGCGTGTATGTTCCGGCAGACTGCCGCCGGCAGTGCGTGTACCGCGCCTTATACGACCACGTGCGGGCGCTGGCCAGACAGGATCCCGGCGTCTGCGGCATCCGCCTGTATGTCGAAAGAAACAACCTCAATGCCCAGCGCACCTACACGTCGCTCGGCATGCAGGATGCCCACTACCTGGTTTTCGAAGAAGAAACCAACAGCCGCTGATCAGCGTTGCAGGGTTTCGCGGGCGGTACCGGCCTCGGCACAGAAATCGAAGTCCACCGTGATGCCGTGTGCGCCCAGCAGTGCGGCGATCTGCCGCTGGCGCATCTGGAACATCTGGAACTGCGTCTCGAGCTGTTCACAGGTCCTGCCGGCGAGCGAGGCTTGCATCTGCGCCCACTGATGGCTGTCCAGCAGGGCGATGTGTGCGGTGTTGGCTTTGAAGAAAACCAGCGGCTCCGGCGCGGCGTCCAGCCAGGCCTCGCGCTTCGGCGCGAACAGCGCCGTTTCGATGATCGGCCAGACCGCTGCCAGGCCGTTGTGCTCGTACTGCATGGCCATCAAGGCGACCAGGTCATGCAGGGTCATGTAGCGCGCGTGCTCGATCACCGCACCGAACAGGCCCTGCGCCGCCAGCGCGGTGGCCGCGCCGGCCATGCCGCGTTCCATCAGTTCGGCCTCCATCCGGTCCTGCACGCCGGCGATCGAAGGCGCCGGCCCTGACAGCACGAACGGAATCAGGCGCAGCGGACCCTGCAGGAACGCGTCATCGGGCTGCAGGCCTTCCGGCATATGGTCCGCATCGGCGCCGATGCTGAGCAGGCGGGCATCGGCGGACTTCGGGGCCAGATGGCTCAGGCGCGCCAATTCCCGGTGCACCGGCCACTGCGGACGCAGGATCTCGACCGGATCGAAGCAGGCGCCGGCCAGGCTGATGTCGATGTCGGCGTGCGGCGCGATCCACTGGCGCAGGTCATCGACCATCAGTCCGCCGAGCGTCGAGGCATCGGCCACCGACAGGCGGTTTTTACCTATCGCCTGGCCTGGGCTGAGTTCCAGAGCCAAGAGGCCGTAACTGTAAATGGGGTCAATCATGCGTTACCATACTCTGGAGTTTGGAATTAGAATCAAAGCTCGGGGCTCGATTGGCTATTATGCCCTGTCCCGTTTGACATTAGCGCATCGTTTAGGAGCCGTTTCATGCCCGCATCACGTCGTGTCGCCATATTAGGCGGAATCCGCATCCCGTTCTGCCGCAACAACACCGCCTATTTCGGCATCGGCAATCTCGGCCTGTCCACCCTCGTGCTGGGCGGACTGGTGGAGAAATTCCAGCTGCAGGGCCAGGTGCTGGGTGAGGTGGCCATGGGCGCGGTGCTCAAGCACTCGGCCGATTTCAACCTGGCGCGCGAAGCCACCCTGTCGTCCGGCCTGTCGCCGCATACGCCCGGCATCACCATCACCCGCGCCTGCGGCACCGGCCTGGATTCGCTGATCACGGTCGCCAACAAGATCGCGGTCGGGCAGATCGAGGTCGGCGCCGGCGGCGGTTCGGACACCACCTCCGATGTGCCGATCGCGGTCAACAAGAAACTGCGCCGCCGCTTGCTGGAGCTGAACCGCGCCCGGACTCTGGGCGAGCGCGTCAAAGCCGCGTTGAAGGGCTTCTCGTTCGGCGAATTCAAGCCGGAATTCCCCGGCGTGGCCGAGCCGCGCACCGGCAAAAGCATGGGTGAAAGCTGCGAAGACATGGCCAAGACCTGGCAGATCAGCCGCGATGACCAGGACCTGCTGGCCTATGAGTCGCATCAGAAAGCGGCCGCCGCCTATGCGCGCGGTTTCTACAGCGATCTGGTGATGCCGTTCCGTGAGCTGAGCGTGGACAACATCCTGCGCCCGGACACCAGCCTGGAAAAACTGGCCACCTTGAAGCCGGCCTTCGACAAACGTTCCGGCAAAGGCACGCTGACCGCAGGCAATTCCACCAATCTCAGCGACGGCGCGTCGGTCGCCTTGCTGTCATCCGAGCAGTGGGCGCACGACAACCACAGGGAAATCCAGGCCTATCTGGTCGACGCGCAGGTCGCCGCGGTCGATTTCGTGGCCGGCGAAGGCCTGTTGATGGCGCCGGCCTGGGCGGTGGCGCAACTGCTGAAGCGCAACAACCTCCGCCTGCAGGATTTCGATTTCTATGAAATCCACGAAGCCTTCGCCGCGCAGGTGCTGTGCACGCTGAAGGCCTGGGAATCGGAGGAATTCTGCACAACCAAACTCGGCATGGACGGCGCGCTCGGCGCCATCGACCGCAGCAGGCTCAATGTGGTCGGCTCCTCGCTGGCGCTCGGCCATCCGTTCGCGGCCACCGGCGCGCGTATCGTGGCCACCGCCGCCAAGCTGCTGAAGGAAAAAGGCCAGGGGCGCGTGCTGATCTCGATCTGCACCGCCGGCGGCATGGGCGTGGCGGCGATCGTCGAACGCTGATTTAACTACCCCGGCGCTATGCGCCATCCCTTCGAATCCGAAGGGGAATGCCCGCGATCAAACAGCGAATAATTCCCCTTCATGAATGAAGGGGTGCCCGGAGGGCGGGGTAGTCATGCCTTCACTGCGGCAACCACGGAATCCCGTGTTCGTTACGTTGTTCGGACACCGCTTCAGCGGCGATCTTTTCCTGCAGGGATACGCCGGACATCGGCAGCGGTGTTTCGGCGTTCAACACCCGGCGCGCGTTGTCGGCGGCGTTGAAGGCCTGTTCGAACTGCTTTTCACCGGCGTAGGCCTGGCTCAGCTGGTTCCAGCTTTCGGCGCCGGCACCCTGCGCGATGGCGCGTTGCCAGTAGGAGATGGCCGCCGGGATCTGTCCGCAGGCCTTGGCCCAGGCGCCCAATGTGTGCAGCAGGTCGGCATCGGCGCTGTTGGCGGACAGGAAGGCGGCGATGCGGCCGAACAGGGCGTTGTCGTTGTGCGCCAGCATGCCCAACGCCGCCACATAGGTTTTTTGGTAGTTCGATTCAAGCGCTTCAATCAAGGCTTCACTGGCCGATTTCTGCATGCCGAGCGCTTTGGCCCGCTGCGCGAACGCGCTGGCCTGCGCGATGCTGGTGGCTTTCTGGCCGAGTTCCTGCCAGCGTTGCCAGAGCATGTCGGCCGAGGTCGCGCTCTGCAGGTAATGCGCCTGGTACATGGCATTCAGGGTTTCCAGCTGTTTCTGGCTCAGGCCGTGGCCTTTGGCGTTCAGCCAATTCCGCGCCAGATCGAATTGATTGAGCAAAATGGCCGATTCGATGGCGATGCCGCGCGCGATCGGCGACCACTCGCTGCTCGGCCGCGTCAGCATCACATCCAGCGCCTGTTGCGCCTTGCCCTGTTTCAGCAGGGCGCGGGCGTTGTTGGAGGCGGCCAGGGTCGGGTTGGAGGCGTTCAGCAGTTCCAGGAAACGCGCGGCGTTGACCCAGTCTTCCTGGGCGATGGCCGCTTGGCGTGCGCCCAGCAGGGCGAGATCGCGCACGTTCTTTTCTTCCGCGGCCTTGGCCAGCAGGTTCTGCGCCCGGCCGTATCGGCCCTCGTAAAACGCCGTCAGGCCGTTGTTCAGGCGGCTCTTGGCCTGCCGGTTCGCATAGTTCCGCCAGGCATGATACGGCAGGCGCAGCAGATACCAGGTAAACCACAGCGCGGACAGCAGCAGGGTGCCGGCCAGCAGCGAGAACGCCACCGTGGTGGTGATGGTGGTGCCATGCCAGCGGATCACCACCTCGCCGAAGTCCGGCTGCAGCAGCTCCCAGGCCAATGCGCCAAAGGCGGCCAGCAGTAGCCACCATAAAAAGCTTCGGTACAGGCTCACGGCGCCGCTCCCTGCTTCATGCGCTGCAGCTCGGTCAGGCTGGAGCCCGCCAGTGGCAGGGACGGCGTCAGCGGTGTGTTGGCGGCCAAAAGCAGCTTGGCGCGGCGTTCCTTCAGCTGCGGCGTATCGGTGTACAAACGCAGCAGCCATTGGTTGATGCGCACCGCGCTTGCCTTGAATTCCGCGTTGTCGCGCATCTGCAGCGCGGCCCGTGCGCCGGCGATTTCAAGTTCAAGCGCGGTTTTGGCGGCATGCCGGTCACTCGGGGCGATCAAGGTCTGCTGGCCGGAGGGTTGAATGCGGATCAGTGCGTTCAACAGGCGGGTCGCGCCATGCGCGGTGTCCTGCGCCTTGCTGGGTTGCCCGTTGGCGGGTGTCAGCTGCGGCAGAATGGCCTCGAGGGCGGATAGTTCGGCTTTGGCGGCCGCGCTGGGATCGGGGCCCAAGGCGCGGAAAGCCGCCAGTTCCTGGGCGATCACCTGCCGAAGGTTGACCCACTGGGGATCCTTCAGGGTGTTGATGGCTTGGCTGGCCAGTTCCGTGGCCTGGATGGCGCCGGCGAGGTCGCCGGACAGCTTCCAGCGCTCGCTGGCGATGGTCAGCAGGAGTTCGGCTTCACTGATCCGCAGGCTGTCCTGGCCGCTGCGCTCGCTGCGGCTGAGTTCACGCAGGCTGTCTTCGATCAGCCCGGCGCGCTCGGTCACGCCCAGCACTTCATCGCGCAGCAGGTTGGTGCGGTTGGCTGAATCGGCGACGCGCTGCTGCAGCATGGCGCGCTCGCGCTCGAGCTGCAAGAGGCTCTGCTCCACGGCCAGCAGGCGCTTGTCGAGCGCTTCCGGACTCACGTCGGCGACGGCCGCGGTTTGATTCAGCCCGGCCGGCAGACCGGCGAACCGGAAGTAGCCGTAAGCCGCCGCAAGCGCCGCGATGACGAGCAGCACCGGCAGGAGAAAATTCCTGCGTTGCTTAGTTGACGGCGCCGCCGCTGGGTTTGAAAGGTCGCTCATCCGTAGCTCCTGATTTTTTTAAGGGCATGGCGGCATCGGCCAGTGCGCTCAATTGGCGCCGCGGCAGGGTCGAGTCAGAGCAAATGACGCGCGTCAGGCCGAGTGCCTTGAGGTATTCTACCAAGCGCTTGCTGCTTGCAACGCAGATCAGGGATTTAATTTTGCGCCGCCGGGAGGCGTCGAGCTGCGCCCAGATATGTCCGAAGGCCTTCTTGCTGGTGACCAGGACGGCCGCATCGGAACCCAGGGCATCGATGCCGGCCAAGTGCCGGCCGGTCAGCGCCACCGGTTCGCGCCGGTAGACATGCGCCAAGCGAAGCGCCGCGCCACGGGCGGCCAGCGTGTCTTCCAGCAAGCCGCGCCCATCCGGGGCGGTCAGCAGGCCGATGCGTCTGCCACGGACCCGTTGCAGGCCCTGCAAGGCCAGCAGGCCATCCGCCGTCTGGGGCTCCGGAATCTGCACCGAGCGGGCGCCGGCACGGAATAATTCCTGCGCCGTCGCGCCGCCGACGGCTAGCCAGTCGCCACCCAGTTCCACCTGCTGCCCGGCCAGACGCACGGCGGTCGGCGCTGTCGCGATCCGGATGCCGCAGGCCAGGACATCGGCCAGCTCGTCGGCGTTGACCGAGGGCGCCAGGCGGAACGCGGACAGGGCAACGGCCCTGGCCTGCCAACGGGCCGCCGCGCGGCGGACCGGCGCGTGCTGGTTCTGCGGCCGCAGCGACAGGATGGTCCAGCCGGCAAGTGGCTTCGGTTCAGGCATCATCCCGGTATTATGTGGCAGAATCTAGTGCAGTGAAGCATCAGGGATACGACAATGTTCAATAAAGCGCTGATTCTGGTTCTGGCACTAGTGTTGCTGCCGGCGCCGGTCGCGGCAAAATCCACCTGGCGCTCTGAAAAGGCCCTGCAGGAGAATTTACGGGCTTACGGCCTGGCGGTGCGCTGGAACGATTTTGAGGCCGCCGCCGACGCGCTGGACCCGACCTTGGTGCAGGGAGAGCGGTTTTCCGAACAGCAGGAGGAATACTACAAAGCTTTCCAGATCAGCGGCTACCAGCTCAAGTCGTCGGCCATGCTGGATCCGCTGACCTACAGCCAGCGGGTGGAACTGCGCATCATCGACCGGGATACCCAGACAGAACGCATCAAGACCGACAGACAGAACTGGCGCTACGATGCGCTGACCAAGCGCTGGTGGCTGACCAGCGGTCTGCCGAAACTGGATTGACTGGCGCAATCGGCGCCAAAACGCGATAATAGCCCTCTTTACCTGATGGAAGCTGTATGTCTTTCGCTGCATTAATGCAATTCGCCGGCCAAAATCCCGTGTTGTCTCTGCTTTTCGCGGGCCTGACACTGGCGCTCGTGTATACCGAAATAGCCCGTCTGTTCGTCGGTTACAAGGTCGTTTCGCCGGCGGAGCTCACTGGCCTGATCAATAAGGAATCCGCGCTTCTGGTCGATGTCAGCGCCATCGCCGAGTTCGAAAAAGGCCATATCCTGGGCGCCAAACACGTTGCCATGAGCCAGTTTGATCCGGAAAACAAGCTGTTGGCCAAAGCCAAGGACCTTCCGGTCGCGGTCGTCTGCCGTACCGGCCAGCAGTCTTCGGATGCCGCCAAGCGCCTGCATAAAGCGGGATTCAGCAAAGTGTATTGGCTTAATGACGGCATCAATGCCTGGATTCAGGCGGATTTGCCGTTGAGCAAGGGCCGCTGAGACTTGATATCATCGCGTCCATCCCCATAAGTTACCTACGTACCCCTCCCTTTCCGCGTTTACGCCCATTTCCCTGGAGTTTTACATGTCCGCAAATTTAACCGAAGGCGCTGCAGCAAACGGCGCACAGGCCGCCGCCACCTTCAATGTACAGAAAATCTATCTGAAAGACGTTTCCTTCGAAGCGCCGAACGCACCAATGGTTTTCAATGAGCAGGGCCAGCCCGAGCTCAGCATGAACCTGAACCAGAAGGTCGGCAAACTGGCCGACGGCGTTTATGAAGTCGTGCTCGGCGTCACCCTGACCTGCACCATCGAAGACAAGACGATTTATCTGGCGGAAGTGGCGCAGGCCGGCATTTTCGGTCTGGTCGGTTTCGATGACGCGACCTTGGACGCCATGCTCGGCATCCACTGCCCGAACGTGCTGTTCCCGTACGCCCGCCAAACCGTTTCCGACCTGATCAGCTCGGGCGGCTTCCCGCCGTTCTACCTGCAGCCGATGAATTTCGAAGCGATCTATGCGGAAGGCCTGCGTCGCCGCACTGAGCAGGCGGCAGGCGCCGGCAGCGAAAGCAGCACCGTGATGACCGAGGGCGGCAACGCCTGATAACCGTGACGGAACGGCACGCCATGCGGATTGCGGTGTTGGGCGCCGGCTCGTGGGGAACGGCTTTGGCCTCCCTGCTGGCGCGCAACGGCCATCACACCGTACTGTGGGGGCGTAACGCCGAACAGGTGCGTTCCATCAACGAAAGCCATGAAAATACCCGGTATCTACCGGGTATTTCCTTGCCTGAGCCGCTCAGGGCCAGCACCGATCTGCCCGCCACCGTCCGAGATGCCGAGCTGATCCTGGTGGTCACACCCAGCCACGCGTTCAGTGAAACCATACACCAGCTGGCGCCGCACCTTAAGGCCGGTGTCGGGGTTTCATGGGCGACCAAGGGTTTCGAGCCGGGTTCCGGCCGTTTCCTGCACGAAGTCGCCGCGCAAATACTGGGCGTGCAGGTGCCGCTTGCGGTGATCACCGGTCCGTCTTTCGCCAAGGAAGTCGCGCAGGGCCTGCCGACTGCGGTCACCGTGCACTCCGAAGAACCTGAATTCGCCCAGCAGGTCGCTGAAGCGCTGCACGGTCCCGCCTTCCGGGCCTATACCGGCAACGACATGATGGGCGCCGAATTGGGCGGCGCGATGAAGAACGTACTGGCCGTCGCCACCGGCATCGCCGATGGCATGGCCTTGGGACTCAACGCGCGCGCCGGACTGATCACCCGCGGCTTGAACGAAATGCTGCGCCTGAACCAGGCGCTCGGCGGCCGCGCCGAGACCCTGATGGGTCTGGCCGGGCTGGGCGACCTGGTGCTGACCTCGACCGGCGATCTGTCCCGCAACCGCCGCCTGGGTCTGGCGCTCGGCAAAGGCCAGTCCCTGAAGGAAGCGGTCGCCGCCATCGGACAGGTGGTCGAATCGATCCAGACCTGCGATGAAGTCATGCGCCTGGCCGCCCGCTTCGACATGGACCTGCCGATTTCGGCATTGGTGCAGCGCGTCCTGCACGAGCAGATCACCCCGCATGAAGGCCTGAAGATGCTGTTGTCGCGAGAGCAGAAACCGGAATACCCCGAGGGCCTTTTCGAGTGACGCCAAAAGAAAACCCCCGCCGAAGCGGGGGTTTTGTATTGCGGCGCGGCTGATCCGGGATCAGAAGCTGACGCGCGCGCCGATGTTCCAGCTGTTCAGGTCGGTGTCGTCGCGGTCGGCGTAGTCGTAGCCGGCGGTGATGCCGAACATGTCGTTGACGTGGTACACGCCGCCGAGGTTGACGCCGATGCCGTTGCCGAAATCGCCGACATCGGTGTAGTTCAGCTTGCCGGTCAGTTCGATGTTGTCGCTGACCATGCCGCGCAGGCCGGTGGCGACACGGTAGCCGCTGTCGCTGACGTCGCCGAAGTAGCCGGCGTCGGCGCTGTCATGCACGTACGACAGTTCATTGATCCAGTCGGTCCTGGCGCCCACGCTCTTGCGGAAGCCGAGGCCGACGCTGGTTTCGTCGAGTTCGGCGCTGCCTTCGCTGTAGCTCTCGTAACCGGCGGCGCCGTAGAACATGTCGTTGAACTTGAGCGAGCCTTTGATGCCGAAGCCGTCCAGGTCCGCGCCGTCGATGTCGACGGAGTTGTAGGAACCCTGCACGTAGTTGTAGTTGAGGTCTGCGGCGTTGGCGGACAGCGCCGCGGTGGACAGGGCGAGTGCCAGTAAGGTACGTTTCATGAATGCTCCAGGTTATTGGTTGTTGTTGCGGAAATGCGAGGTGCACTTCATTCTGCATTTCGCAGACGCCCAACTTGGAGGCCCATACGTCACGGAAGTTCCGCCGGCCCGGAACCGGTTTATGCGCGATTCATGATTTCCTGAAGAAATTCCTGGCGATGATCATCACCACGAACTTCTGCAGTGTGCCCGAACTGCGCAGGTAGCCGCCCAGCGCGCCGAGGGAATCGACCGCCAGATTGCCGGGTGACAGGGATTCGAGCGTCCGGCTGGCGGAGCGCGCCAGCTTGATCCTGCCGAGCTGCCTTTCAAGCGTGAGGATTTCCAGCGCCTGGTCGATTTCCTCGAAGGAGGTATAGGATTTTCCGGTCATGTCAGCCATGGAAGAAGATCTCGGAGAATTTGCTCAGGATGGGCCGGTCTATGCGTGCGCGCAACCGGTACACCAGGACGCACATCAGCAGGTAGAAGGTCCCGACGATCAGGAAACCCAAGGCGTCGTTGTGCAGCCAGGCGCCCAGGCTGAAAGCGGCGGCACCCGACAGGAACAGCAGCGCCAGGGCCACGAACAGCCCGATCAGGAAGACATGGACCAGCAGCGTGACGGATTTCATGCCAGCCCTGAACGACCACAGCTTGTAGTATTCGGCCTGCGTCTCGATCAGGGACTGCACGTCCTCCTGCAGCGCTTCGGCGTTTTGCTTGAGTCGGCTCATCGTCGGCCTTATTTGCGCAGATGCGCCAGATGGTCTTTCAGCTGGCCGAGACGCGCTTCCAGCTTGGCGATCATCTGCTCGGTTTCGTCGTTGGCATCGGAGACCAGCGTATCGAATTCATCGGCTATCTGTTCGCCGCCGTGCGCAAGGGTCGAGCGGATCCTGTCGTTCAGGTCCTTGAGCTGGCTTTTGAGTTCATCGCCGTAATCTTCGACGCCGGCTTTCAGTTTGCGGCGGGTCCGCTCCCCGCTGTCGGGGGCGAACAGGACACCCAGACCGGCGCCGATGGCGACGCCGGCTAACAGGGCCAGAAAGGTATTGGACTGGTTATTGTGCATAACGGCTCCTTTGACGCTTTGGCTGGTGCCTAAAAGATAGCGCAATTCCGCTGCAAGCGCCAATGCAGGCCGGAAAAACGTCAACCGGCGTTTAGCGGGTAGCCGAGCTGGCGCCAGACTTCATACACCGCCACCGCCACGGTGTTGGAAAGATTGAGGCTGCGCTGTCCGGGCTGCATCGGCAGCCGCACGCGTCGGTCCTCCGGCAGCCGGTCGAGCACGTCGGCAGGCAATCCGCGGGTTTCCGGACCGAACAGCAGGGCGTCACCGGCTTGGTAGGCCGGGCTGTCGAAGCGCGTCCGGGCCTTGGAGCTGAACGCGAAAACGCGCGGATGGGCCAGGAAGTCCAGGCAGGCGCCGTAATCGGCATGCCGCTTCACCTCGGCGAATTCATGGTAATCCAGGCCGGCCCGCCTGACCCTGGCGTCGTCCCAGGCGAAACCGAGCGGCTCAACCAGGTGCAGGCGCGCGCCGGTATTGGCGCATAGGCGGATGATGTTGCCGGTATTGGGCGGGATTTCCGGTTCGAACAAAATCACATCGATCACGATGTGTTCCTTGTTTCAGCTGAGTTGGCATGATTTTAGCAAAGTCGCCTGCGCCTGCAGTTTTTCCTTGGCTGTCGCGGCCCGGTCGGCAAGCGGAAATTCAATCAGCGCATCGACCGGCTTGCGGCCTTGGTTGTCGAGGATGTTGCTGATGCCCTTGAAACGCAGCAGCCGTTTCGAGGCCGATCCGTAGGTCAGCTCGATATCGGGCGCGACCAGGCCCAGCCAGCCGTTCAGCCCGAGCTTGAAGTTCTGCGCGGGCTGCGCGCGGTACAGCGCCGCGCCGCTCCGTGCCAGATTGAAACTGTAGCTGGTCAGGCGCGACGGCACGGCGAAGTCCAGGGGTTTGCCGCCGTTTCTGGCCAAGTCCTGCCAATGCGTCCGGACGAACACGTCAAAGCCGGCGTCGGCGACCAGGTCCGGACTTTCCGCGATGGCCTCCTGCCGCGCCCGGTTGGCGCGTTTGTGCCAGAGCTGGGCCTGCCCGTCCCGCCAGCGCAGGCCTTCCTGGTAGTCGAAACGGACATCGCTGAAGCTGAAGCCCGGCGCGAGCGCGGAGTTCGCATAGGAGATCTCCTTGCGCGCGAACGGCGTGCCGTCGGCGCAGCTGTACAGCACGGTGCGCTCCTTGAGGGTGTCGTTCTCATACGACGTCCAGTGCGATTCGGTGTACAGCAGCCGGGTCTTGCCCGGATTCCAGGCCTTGCCCTGCTCGAAGCGCACGTCAGGGGCCGCCGATGCGAAAGCGGGGGCAAGCAGAAGGACGGCGCAGGTGAAAGGATGTTTCATGGCTTCGGCCTCTATATCGTGTCTTCACATGGCCACTATGCCTTATGGCCTAGTGTAGATAACGTCAATTTCCACTATGATTTCCGGGTTGCCGATTTACACCAAAAAAGGAAGGTTTATGCGTTTAGATGCCAGTTCCGCGTTTGCGGCCGCTCTCGGTTTGGCCCTGTCCGGTTACATGGCGTCCGCGCCGGAAGCGGTGGCCGCCCCGGCCAGCATGTCCGTCGATATCCCTTACGAGCAATTCACTTTACCGAACGGCCTGCGGGTGGTGGTGCATACCGACCGCAAGGCGCCGATCGTGGCGGTCAACGTCTGGTATCACGTCGGTTCCAAGAATGAAGCCCCGGGCCGCACCGGTTTCGCGCACCTGTTCGAACACCTGATGTTCCAGGGCTCCGAGAACTACCGAGACGAATTCTTCGGTCCGTTCGAACAGGTCGGCGCCACCGACCAGAACGGCACCACCAACACCGACCGCACCAACTACTTCCAGAACGTGCCGACCACCGCCTTGGATACGGCGCTCTGGATGGAGTCCGACCGCATGGGCCACTTGCTCGGCGCGATAGACCAAGCCGGTCTGGATGAACAGCGCGGCGTGGTCCAGAACGAAAAGCGCCAACGGGAAAACCAGCCTTACGGCCGGGTCTGGGAGAATATCTTCAGCGCCAGCTACCCTGCCGGCCATCCTTACCATCATTCCGTGATCGGTTCGATGAACGACCTGAACGCCGCGACCCTGGCCGATGTCAAAGACTGGTTCAGGAGTTGGTACGGCCCGAACAATGCGGTGCTGGTGCTGGCCGGTGATATCGATTTGGCCACCGCCAAAGCCAAGGCGATGAAGTACTTCGGCGACATACCGGCGACGGCTTCGGTCGGTAAATTGCCGCCGATGGTCGAAAAACGCACGACCTCAAGCCGCGGCACCATGACCGACCAGGTGCCGCAGACACGCATCTACCGGACTTGGAATATTCCGGCCGTCGACAGCGAAGTGACCGACCGCATGAACCTGGTCTCGCAAGTGCTGGGCGGCAGCCGTTCCTCGCGATTGGATAAACGCCTGGTATTCCAGGACAAACTGGCAGACAGCGTCGCGGCCTTCGCCTGGGGATCCGAGCTCGGCGGTCTTTTCATCGTGCAGGTCGACGTCAAACAGGGCGTCGATCCGGTCAAAGTCGAGGCTGCGCTTGACGATGAATTGAACAAACTGATGGCGGCCGGCCCCACCGAAGCGGAATTGGCACAGGCAAAAACCGTCATTGAGGCCGGATTCCTGCGGGGTATCGAGCGCATCGGCGGTTTCGGCGGCAAGGCCGATGTCTTGGCGGAATGCGCGGTTTTCACCGGCGATCCGGCATGTTATGCAAAGACCTTGTCGGTGATTGATAAAAGTTCGGTCAAAGATGTCCAGACGACGGCGGCAGAATGGCTGGGCAGCGGCGATTACACCCTGACCGTGGTCGCCGGCGAGCGTGAACCGGTCGTTGAGGCGCCCGCCGCCAACGATCTGAAACCTTCGGTTATCCTGCCTGCCGAGCCGAAATTCACCACGGTGCCGAGCACGGTCGACCGCTCCCTGGGCGTGCCGAAGACGGATCGTTTCCCCACCCTGGAATTTCCATTCCAGCATCGTGCCACGCTTTCGAACGGAACCAAAGTCCTGTTGGCCGAGCGTCCCGGCCTGCCGGTCGTCCAGATCAGCATGCTGTTCGAAGGCGCCGGTTTTTCATCGGACAGCGACGGCAAGGACGGGCTTGCCAGTTTCACCACCGGCATGATGGGTGAAGGTTCCGGCCAGCTCGATGCTTTGGCGTTTGCCGATCGTGCCGAAGCGCTGGGCGCCATCATCAGTACCGGAGCCACACTGGATACCAGCAACGTCTCGTTGTCGGCCTTGAGCGAAAACCTGGATGAATCCCTGTCACTGTTTTCGGATGTCCTGTTGAGTCCCCGTTTTGATCAAGCTGAAATCGACCGTGTGCGTGCATCCTGGATTGCCCAGATCAAACAGGAAAAAGCCCGGCCCGCCGGAATCGGTGGCCGGGTCCTGCGCAAGGAAGTCTATGGCAGAGGCCACCCCTATGCGGTGCCGGCCAGCGGACTGGGCGAGGAGTCCAGCATCGCCTCATTGACGCAGAAGGACATGCGGGCATGGCATGAACAATTCCTGCGCCCGGACAATGCCACCATCATGGTCGTAGGCGATACCACGCTCAAGCAGATGCTGCCCAAGTTGGAAGCGGCTTTCGGCGGCTGGAAACCGACGGCAGGCACCAAGCCGTCGGCCAAGCTTCCCACTGTCGCGCCGCCCACCGGGAACCGGGTGATTTTGATCGATCAGCCCGGCGCTGTGCAGGCCAATATCCTGATCGGGCAGCTGGTGCCTTCGAGCATGAGTGACAAGGCCACCGAATTTGAAATCGCCAATGCGGTGCTCGGCGGCGAATTCAGTTCGCGCCTGAACATGAACCTGCGCGAGGACAAACATTGGGCGTATGGCTCCTATTCGGGCGTCGGAGATGCCATCGGCCAGCGGCTTTGGACCGCTTCGGCGGCGGTTCAGATCGACAAGACCGCGGAATCGCTGCAGGAATTATTGCGGGAAATCAATGCCTTCGCCAAAGGGTCAGGTCCGGTCAATGCGCTGGAATTGGATAAAATCAAGGCCATTGAAACCCGCAGCCTGCCCGGCTCGTTCGAAACCGCCAGCGCCGTGCTCGGCTCCATCGGCAGCAATGTCCGCTTCAACCGCCCGGATGACTATCAAAAGCGACGCGCGGATCTGGTATCCGGGCTGACCTTGGAGCAGGTCAATGCGGCAGCCCGCACCTTGAAACCAGACAGTCTTACCATTGTGGTGGTCGGCGATCTATCGAAGATCAAAGACAAGGTGACGGCCTTGAATATCGGCCCGGTGACCGTGCTTGATGCCAGCGGCCAAGCAACGAAGTGATGTTTGTTTGAAATGAAAAGGGGCTCGTAAGAGCCCCTTTTCCATTGCGTGCGCATCAGTCACTTCTGCTGTTTTTTCGCGATGGCGTAAAACGCCAGCAGGCCGGCGGCGATCGACAGCGTGAGGACGCCCCAGGTGCCGGGCTGTTCCGGCTGCAGCTTGAGCGCCTCGATGATCAGGAAGCCGATGCCCAGACTGCCCAGACCAAGACCCCAGCGCAGGGCGGACAGGTGGAACGGCGTTCCGGACTGGGACAGGGCCTTGAGGACTTCGGAGGCCGCCGCATCGGATTTCAGGGCCTTGGCCCGGACGATACCGTCGACGGACGCCCGCACGATCAACACCAGCGCCGAAAAAACAATCAGTACAACGAAAACATCACCTGCCATGGCAGTCTCCCGATAATGCCCCCGGAATGGGGTGCTTACCGATATAGAGACCGAGTCCAGGGAAAAGGTTGCAGGCTTATGCCGGGTATTTGCCCCGCATGAGTTTCACCGATTCCGCCATCAGTTCGGCCAGCACCTTGAGGTCGATGTCGGACAGGCGCTTGATGTACAGACACGATTTGCCGGTTTTATGTTTGCCGAGCCTGGTCAGCAAGGCCTGGAACGGTTCGAAGCCCGGACCGATGTAAACCACCAGCTCGCGTTTCCGGGGTGAAAAGCCGATGAGCGCCGAATCGCCCTCATGGCCGCTGTCGTACTCATAGTGATAACGCCCGAAACCGATGATGCTCGGGCCCCAAAGGACCGGCTTTTCACCGGTGATGTCCTGAAGGATGGTGATCAACCGCTCGCTGTCGCTTTGTTTGTCGGGGCCTGCGGCGGCGATGAAATCCTCGACGCTGGCTTGTGTAGGCTGGGTTTTATTTTCGGTCATCTCTGCATCCTGGGACGGTATGCCGCCAGTTTACCGGCATTGTGCCGGAAGACACGTAACGGCGCATGCTTTCATGCCGGACGGAGCAGGTGCGGCATCAGCCGGGTGACCAGGAATGCGGCCAGCGGTATGCCGATGATGCCCGCGCCGGCGAGCCAGACCGGATGCGGGATGAACATCAGGTTGGCTATGGTGGCGGCCAGCACCAGTCCGCCGACGACGCCGGCGCACAGGCCGTAACGGCCCTTGTTGATCAGGCAGGCGACGAACACGCCGTCGATGGTGCCGAACAGCCAGGCCGCCAGCACGAACAGCTTGGCGCCCAATGGCAACGCCGTCACATAGTGGCGCAGGGCGTCGGGGTTTGAATAATCCAGGCCCGGCGGCGCGGGAAAGACGGTATGGCCGGCGGTCTCGACCAGGGCGATGGTGACGAAGGCCGCGAGGATGCCGGCGGCCAGGGCAATGGATAATCGGCTTGACGGACTCATCGTGGTGTCCTGAAGTGCTGATGCATGCGTTCCATCATGCGCAAGATCGTCGTTTTCCGCAAGCCGGCATGCACCGGCGGAATCAGAACAGCCATATCAAACCGGTGCTGCGTGCGAACTTGTAAAGGAAACGCTGATAGCGCGTGGTCGCCGCCCTCATGCTTTTCTGCGACATCAGCCTGTCACGCGCGTCCAGCCATTCCGGCGAGCCCCACAGATAGGATTGCGCCTTCAGTTTGTCGAATTCGGCATTCAGCTCTTCTGACAGCGGCGCGCTTTTGTAGAAGAAGCCGAATTCGTTGTTGAACAGGCGCGAGCGGTAATCGAAGTTGTCGGTGCCGACGAAGCCGGCATCGTCGAACACCATGAATTTGGCGTGCAGTTTGCCATAGATGACCGGGCCGCCGAATTCCACGGCATCGCCGCGGCCCGTTTCGTAGATGCGGATGCGCGGATTGTCGATCATGCGCCGCCATTCCGGACTGTCCACCAACGCCCGGTCGACCTGCCCGCGGTGCAGGCCGGCGCGCCAGCGCCCGGCCATTTCGGGGCTCAGCAGCATGCGTGGCGCGGTATCCATGTCGATGACCGATTGCGCCATGAAGTTGTCGCTGGTCAGCGCCGAGTTGGTGACCATCTCGAACACGCTGTCGGGATTGTCCTCGAGCATCTTGAGCACCGCCGCCGCACCGTCGAAGCCTTGCTTGCCGTTGCGCCCCTTGTAGTTGGCGAAGAAAAAGTAGGGTGATACGATGCGCAAGCTGTCCGGCCGGTCCTGGATCAGTGCGTCACGGAAAATGTCGCGGATGGAATTGCTGTTGGTGCCCATGTTGTCAAGGTTCTTGGTCACCACGTTCCTGTTGGTGAGGTTGCCGAGTTCGTGGCCGAGCCGCACCTGCGCATCCTGGAAGCCGTCCGCGGCGTAATCGCCCATGCGCGCGTAGGCGGCCTTGATGGCCGGCACGTTCTTCAGGTAGGCAAGATCCGCCTGGGCCTTGTCGCGCTCCCGCCTGTTCCGGGCGGATGCGCCGGTACCGGACGCGCGCAGGTACTTGTTGCCTTCGTTCAGGAACAGCAGGGTGTAGTAGACGGTCGCCGCCTCGCCGACATTGACGCCGCCGCGGTCGCCCCCGGGCCTGATCATCAGTTCCATGTCCTGATAAGCGCTGGGGTCGTGCGCACCGTCTTCGGTGATGCCGTAGTAGTCGACCGAAATATTGCGCCCGCCGGTCATCACCACGGCATGTTCCGGCGACCGACCGTCAACCACGAACAGCTTGTCGTGTGAGCGCCGGTTGATCTTCACGAACACGTTCGAAATGGCATTCACGATCACCACTTGCGCGCGGGCCTTGCGGTCGGTCGTGTTGCCGGCCGCATCGCGCAGCATGCCGCCGTCTTCCGAACAGGTCTGCAGCGCCTTCAGCTCGCCGTGGCTGGGATGGATGGAGCCGCCGGAGTCGATGGTCAGGCGCACGTCGACGCCGCGCTTGACCGCGTCGCACAGCGCGCCGAGCATGGCGTAACCGACCCGGTCGCGCTTGAAGATGTAGTAGGCCATGTCGACCGTGTATTGCGCGTTCTCGATCAGCCAGAGCTTGGCGGCCAGCGACTGCACCGAATCGCCGTACTCCGGGCCGAGGGCCTTCGCGCGCACCCTGCTGATCGGGGCCTGCAGGGATTTGCCCACCTCGATGGGATCGAATGGAATCGTCTCCGGCGGATGCCAGGTCCGGTAGTCGTAGTTGCGCACGGTGAAGTCCGCGCTCAGCGTGGCCGCCGGCAATGCATCCGGTTTGGTCTGTACGTTGCCGCAGGCGCCGATGCATGCGGCCAAAAGGGTCAAAACGGCCAGCTGACACAGCCGGGATG
>ERZ1645185.443-NODE-443-length-17447-cov-7.587397_pt1 | contig 17447 bp, 18 predicted proteins | sample MGYA00575351_ERZ1645185 | MGnify/ENA primary metagenome ERZ1645185 (study PRJEB40838, sample SAMN11284767) | freshwater sediment metagenome | isolation source: river sediment | host: Sediment | place: India: Jana village, Kanpur | collected 2015-12-17 ...
GGGGGGCGCGGGGCTGCGCCGCGCGGTTGGGGTCTTGGTCGTGGTTGGGGTCGGACCCCGACAGTTTATCCCCGACCCCGACCAAGACCCTGACCCCGACCCCGACCAAGACCCCGACTGCGCCAGCGCAGCGTCGCGCACCCCGACCCCGACGCCGAGCGAAGCAATGGCAAGACCGGAGCCTCGACCCAGACTGCCGTACAGACCAAGACCCGGCCGAGACCCCGACTGGGGTGAGACCCCGACCGGAGTGGCAGTACCCCGACTGTAGTGGCAGTACCCAGACCGCAGTGGCAGTACCGCGACCACAGACCACAGACCACAGACCACAGACCACAGACCGCCGTTACGCGATGCTGAAAATGATCTTGCCCGCTTCGCCCGACTTGATGAGATGCATCGCCTCGTCGACGGCTTCGAGCGGCAGACGGTGCGTGATGACCGGTGTGGGGTCGAACATGCCCGAGCCAACGAAGCGCGACATCTGGTGCCAGGTGTCGTACATGCGACGGCCCACGACGCCGTAGATGGTGAGCCCCTTGAAGATGATCTCGGTGGCGAAATCGATGTCGATTGTGCGCGACGGAATGCCCAGCATGTTCACCCGTCCCGCCGGCCGCGCCAGCGCAAACGCCTGGTGCACCGCACTCGGCACCCCACTCATTTCGAGCACCACGTCGGCCCCGTGCCCATCGCTCGCCGCCATCACCGCCGCCTGCGCCTCGTCCGGGTGCACCGCATCGTGCGCGCCCATCGTGCGGGCGAGTTCAAGCCGCTTCGGATTGATATCCGTCGCGATGATGCGCGCCGCGCCCGCCGCCTTGCAGATCCCCACCGCGAACGCGCCGATCGGGCCACAGCCCGTGATGAGCACGACGCTGCCCGGGATGTCGGCGGTAAGCGCCGTATGGAACGCGTTGCCCATCGGGTCGTGAATGCCACCGATGTCGTAGCTGATGGCATCGTCGAGGTGCCACACGTTCGACGCCGGCATCGCGATGTATTCGGCGAAGCAGCCGTCGCGATCGACCCCGATGATCTTGGTCGACGGATCGACGTGCGCGTTGCCGGTGCGACTGAACAGCGAGCGATCGTCGACGATATGCCCTTCGGCTGTCACACGATCGCCAACCTTCACGCTCTCGACGAGCTGGCCGACCGCCACCACATCCCCGGCGAATTCGTGGCCGCAGATGAACGGCGGCTTGCAGCGACCGGCGGCCCACGCATCCCACTCGTAAATGTGCACATCGGTGCCGCAGACGCCGGCGCTGCGCACGCGGATGAGCACTTCGTCGTCGCGGATGGTGGGTTCCGCGACCTCCGTGAGGGTGAGCCCGCGTCCCGCGGACTGCTTCACCAGCGCTTTCATGACACTCCAAGGATGAATCCGGAACAGCGTTCCGGCGGATGTACCGACAAGGGGAACGTCAAAAATCGCACCGGAGTGCTGGACGTGGTAGCGGTGGTTTGGTCGTGTCGGCGTTATGTATTCGCGCGCGTTCTTTATACGCGCTATTGCGCGTTTGAATTATCCACGCGTATATTCGCGGTAATTCAACGACTTGCGCGCACTATCCACATCCGGAATCCCCGAGCTGCACATTCGCATCGTATCGGGGCGCGCAGTCCTCATCGGCAACGCGTGGCGATAAAACGGCACGAGTTCCACCTGAAGTCCAGCGTCGCGATTGCGACCACCACGTTCGAAGCTGACCGCGCTGCGGTCTCGGCTTCTGCTTCGCCGTCGTTGCTCGCGCCTTCGCGCGGAACGACGGCGTGCTCCGCTGTCTCTACCGCTGCGGACGCTCCCGCCTCTTCTGTTGCTGGCCGCACACCTGCCGCGCCGTTCTGGTCGCCTGGCCATGTCGTTGCCTTCGCGGCCCCTGCAACGTCTTTCCACGAAATGCTTTGCGTGTCCTCCACCGCATCAGCGCGGGTGACACGGTTGGCCTTGTCTGCGGCGATCGCGCAGGCGTCGATCTACCCGCGCCTCTTCGAGGCCGCGTAGCACACGACGACGCGGTGCATGCGCCGCCCGACGTGTGTGCTCACCTTTCCACCGGGGGAAAGTGAGCGTTTCCACCTCTCCTGAGAGGGTTGTTCAAATGGCTCCTGCCAAGAAGGCCGCCAAGAAAGCGGCAAAGAAGCCGGCCAAGAAGGCCGCGAAGAAGGCCACGCGCAAGCCGGCCAAGAAGGCTGCGAAGAAGGCCGCCAAGAAGGGCGCCAAGAAGGCGGTGAAGAAGACCGCCAAGAAGGCTGCCAAGAAGGGCGCGAAGAAGGTTGTGAAGAAGGCGGCGAAGAAGGCGGCCAAGAAGGGCGCGAAGAAGGCGGCGAAGAAGGGCGCGAAGAAGACGGCTCGCAAGCCGGCCAAGCGTGCCAAGAAGGCTGCTCCTGCTCCGGCTCCGGCCGCAGCGTAATTCGCTTCCCAGCGAAGCCGCAGTATCCATACACGCGAAAGGCGCCGGCTTGTCTGCCGGCGCCTTTCACGTTGGTCCCCTGATCGTCCGCGACGCGGCTACGCGTGCGCGGCCACCAGAACTTCGGGCTCGCGCACGAAGGCCGGTTCATCGTCCGGCACCGGGCCCCACACGAACGCAGAAAAACGCGTCGGCTGATCACCGCGACCGCCGTCGGCGATCACGATGCCGATGGGCTCCTGGCTGTCCGTGGCTGGTACGAGATGCTTGAGACGCATAGTGGGTGTCCCTCCACCCGGAGTATGAATGCGCGCCATTGGCCGGGCACGCCGCAATCGGTATCCCCGCAACCCGCGGGATCACTTCTCGTAATAGCACGTGCAGTGCCAAATCTGCCTGGGACGGGAAAGTGTTGCAGTGGAACGCTTTGCGCGATCTGTCCCGGCCCTGGGCACGGCCTGTGGTGTCCTCGCGACACATCAAAACGCACCACAGTTCGTGTCAAAAAGAAACGGTGGCCCGCGAGAGGCCACCGTGTCTCCTGCCAAGGCATCGCCGCAATGTCAGGCCACGGCTTCCTTGCGCGCCATGAACGTTTCGCGAAGACTGGACGTACGTTCGACCGAGATCGTCCAGCCGCGGTACCGGTGTGCCAGCTCTTCGATCGGCAACACAGACGACAGGCTGTCGGCGCCCGCCACGATCGTTTCGACGAGATGCACGCCCCCGTCGACCGTGGCGCTCTGCAGCACCTCAATCACCCGGGCGCGGTTCTGCGCGTCAAGGCCGGCGAACGCACTCGGGGAGCACACCACCGCGTGCAACGCCACGTCGGGCGCCCAGTCGCCCAGATCGGCGCAGTAGCCACGAATGCGCTCGGTGAGGCCAGCGGCATGGGCCGCCTTCACGACGCGCTCCACAGCGTCTTCCGCGGGCTCTACGGCCGTCACGGCGGCACCTCGTGCCGCCAGGTACAGCGCCGGACCTTCCCGATCGGCTCCAGCCACCAGCACGTGCCGGTCGCCGGAATCGGCGAGTGCCCGCACCAGCGCTGCGTCGGGGTCGATGCCCCAGTGCTCAGGCTTCTGATACGCCTCGAGCATGCGCAGCCGACGGCGCTTCCAGGTGGCGTACGTGGGAAGTCGCAAGCGACGCGCAATGATGCGGTCGACTTCCTGCCACACCAGGAGCTCCGTGAGCGCGATCTGGTCGGCCTTGCGCAGCACTTCCACCGCCTCGTCGCCAATTTTCAGCAACGAGCCGCGCGATACCGAGTCCTTGTAGTCCTCGATTTCGCGCTCGACGTACTGCTCGTACTCGTACTTGAGGGACCGGGGAGAACTGATAGCGCTAGCCCTCGGGATGTGGATGAATGTGGATAAACTACGTTGTCTTTGTGATCGCGCAAGAGGCAATTTTGTGATTCCGGCACAGGTAAGTGGCGATATGACAAATCGTTGAACCCCAACGTGCATCTGCCGCTCGCCACGCCCGGGATCCCCCGACGCCGATTCTCCGTTCCCCCTCCATGCCAGAGCTCCCCGAGGTCGAATACGCCGCCGGCCGCCTCCGTGAGGCCGTCCTGGGGCACACCGTGGCCAGCGCCGAGGCGCTGCACCCGAGTCAGCAGCGCCACTTCCCGCCGGCCGCCTGGCAGGCCATCCGGGGGCAGCGCATCGACCGTATCGACCGGCGCGCCAAGGTCCAGCTGCTGCATTTTGAAAACGGCGCCGTGCTTGAGGTCCATTTCCGTATGACCGGCGACTGGGAGTTCACCGCCCTGCACGAAGCTCCGCCGCGTCACGAACGGGTGCGCTTCGACACGCGCGAGGGCACACGCGTCAGTCTCGTGGACAGCCGAGCGTTCAGTGTCGTACGCCTGCACGCCCCCGGCACCTTCACGGGCATCGAGGCCGGCCCCGAGCCACTCGGCAACGAATTTACCGTCGACGCGTTCGCCGCCGCCCTCGCGACACGACGCGCGCCCATCAAGCCCACCTTGCTCGATCAGAAACTCGTGGCCGGTGTGGGCAACATCTACGCCAGTGAGGCCTGCTGGGAAGCGCGCATCCATCCTGACACACCCGCCAACGCGCTATCGAAACCGCGCGTCGCGCGGCTGCGTGACGCCATTCGTCTCGTGCTCGAAACGGCACCCGTGGGACGCTACTGGGCGCAGGACGACGTGAGTGAAGCGGACATTTGGCGGGTGTACGGGCGAGAGGGGGAACCATGCCGCCGTTGCGACTCACGCATCGTGCGTACGGTGCAGGCGGGGCGCAGCAGCTACCACTGCGGGCGCTGTCAACGGCGTCGGTAGTGGTGGCGAAAGCGGCGACGGCGGCACAGTCGGCAGCGGCGTGGCGTGCAGCGTCATCACACCTCGCTCACTGATCGCGCGCTCGAACGCGACCATGGTGTCACGCGCCGTTGCTGCCCACGAAAACAGCGCCGACCGATGACGCCCCGCCTCACGCAACCCGGCGCGCATGGCCTCGTGTTCCGCCAGCTGCTGCATTGCGTCCGCCATCTGCGCGGCATCCTGCCACGGTACATAGTGCGCCGCATCGCCTGCCACTTCGGGCACGGAACTCTCGCGCGTGCAAATCACCGGCGCGCCCGCCCGCATGGCTTCGGCCACGGGAAGGCCAAAGCCTTCGTAGCGCGACGGAAACACCAGGGCGGTGCACCGACGGTACAGTGTGGCCAATTGCGCGTCACTCACGTAGCCCACATGCCGCAGCCACGGAGTGTTCCCCAGCAGGGCGCGGGTTTCACGCGCCGGCGCCGGTCCGCATTGCAGCAGCGGAATGCGCACGCCACGCGCCCAGAGCGCCTGCATGGCCTCGTACAAGGTGCCGAGATTCTTGCGGGCATCCTGGCCGCCCACCGTGAGAAAGAATGCGCCACTCACACCGGCCTGCTCGAGTGGCGAGAGATCGTCGGCCGCGTGCAATGGCAAATCGTCGGCCGCCAGCAGCGTGACACTGATGCGCGAGGCGTCAGCCTGCAACTTGTTGACCAACTCGTCGCGCGAGAACAGCGAGTCGGTGACGATTGCATGCGCCATGTTCACCGTGCGGCGATAGCGCGACCGATACTTGGCACGCTTGAGCACCTTCCACCACCGATGATCGAGCTGCAGCATGGGCGCGATATCGTGCACGGTCACCACCATGGTGGCCTCGCGCGCTGGAGCCGTGACGAAGTTCCACGGATACCACACGATGTCCGCGTCGGTATGCGGCAAACGGTCTGCCGGTTCAATCCAGCTGCGATCGTTCAGCGAAGGATGCAGCGTGTCGAGCAGTGCCCGCAAACGGGCGGTGTCGCCGCTTCCGGTCACGAAAAACGTGAAGCGCAGCAGCGGTCGCTGCGTCGCGAACTCGCGCAAAACATTGCGCACGTAGCGCCCGATGCCGCGCTGCTCCTGCAGGAGGCGCGTCGATTCGACGGCTACATGATGTACAGCACTGGCAAGCGCAGGCATTGACCTTCGCGGCAAGGGAGACGGGCGTGGGACCACCGGTGGCTGCATTTCCCAGACACGCGGCACGCATTGAACCCTATGCTAACACGGTGTCCGCATCCGTGCCCGGAATCACCAACCGCGGGCGAAGCGCCACGGTTGGTCCGTGCCTCACGCCATGGCTTCGAGCAGGGCTCCCTTCAGATATCCGGTCTCCGGCACATTGATGAGCTCGGGATGGTCGAGCGGCTGCCCCGTGATGGCGCGCAGTGCAAACCGCCGCCCGCTGTCGGCGACGGCTTCGCTGAGCATCTCGAAGAAAAGTCCGCGCGACAGGTGAAAGCTGCAGCTGGCCGTAAAGAGCAACCCCCCGGGGGCCAGCAATTTCATTGCCTGCAGATTGATGTCCTTGTAGCCACGCATGGCCCCGTCGAGCGCGCCGCGCGTCTTGGCAAACGCAGGTGGGTCAACCACAATCGTGTCGAACTGTCGCCCCTCACGATGCCAGGCGCGCAGCACGTCGAAGGCATCGCCTTCCACCGGCTCGATGTTGCGCAGCCCATTACGCTCAGCGTGTTCGTGCACGCGTGCCAAGGCCGGCGCCGATACATCGACCGCACAGACATGATCGGCCTGCTTCGCCAGATGCAAGGCGAAGCTGCCGTGATAGGCGAAACAGTCGAGCGCACGTCCGCGCGCCAGGCGCCCAATCAGCACACGGTTTTCCCGCTGATCGAGAAAGGCACCGGTCTTCTGGCCGTCCCACGGAGCCGCCAGATAACGCACGCCGTGCTCGATCACTTCGATCACCTTGGGTACGTCGCCGAACAGCAGCTTCACTTCGCGGGGCAGTCCCTCACGGTCGCGCGCGGCGGGATCGTTGCGCGCAAGGATGCCGGTGCACCCAGTGAGCTCCCGCAGACTCGCCACGATGGTTTCCGTGTGCGCATCGAGACCTGCCGACAACAGCTGCACCACCAGCGACTCGCCGTACTGGTCGACCACGAGACTTGGCAATCCGTCGCCTTCGCCATGCACCAGGCGGTACGCGTTGGCCTCGGTGGCCAAAGGGGCCCGTCGTGCGATGGCCGTGCGCAAGGTGTCGTGCCACCACGCCGCATCAATGGTGCGCGTCGCATCGGCTTCGATGCGACGCAGCGAGATCTCCGAGCGCGGACTCCACAGCGCCCACCCCAGCGGTGCGCCATTCGATTCTTCCACCCGCACCACACCGGCCGGCAGCGCCGGAGCCCGCTCGACGTCGCTGCGAAACACCCACGGATGTCCGCCGCGCAAGCGCTGCGCCCCCTTGCGATTCACCACCGCCACGTCGCCGCCCACCGGGGTAACGCGCGGTTCGCGCGCCTGCCCGGACGCACCTCCTCGCGGGCCGCCGTCCCGACCAGTGCGCGAACGTGACGAAGAACGACGATCGGGACGATGCACGGGAGCCTCGGTGTGGTGTGCGCAAGCGGTGGCCGTCAGGCCACGCGCTCCGCCGGAGAAAGATGCTGATCGATACCGAGGGCGCACCGCGTGCGGTGCTCGCGCACGGTTTGCAGGAATCGTTCGTGATTACGGGCAACGGCGTCAGTACCGGCCTGGCGGTGCCACAGGTGATAGCACACCGCCGAGAACTTCAGATTGCGACGGTGCAGGCCGGCGTGACACAGGCGCGAGGCGAGTTCACTATCCTCGCGGCCCCAGCCTTCCATCGCCTCGTCGTAACCGTTGACACGCAGCAGATCGTCGCGCCAGAACGCCATGTGACATCCACGAACACGGCGCAGCGCCGTACGTTCGCCGCGCACGAATGGCGAGAGCCACGGCGCATGCAGCGCATTGACGCGGTTGTCGAGGCCAGGCGTGAGCAGGCCCAGTTTCGCCGGCGCTCCGTCCAGAAGCCGCCGTGTCAGCGCTTCTGAACAGAGTGCACGCGATCCCTGCACCCAGCTGCCACGTTGCGCGAACACGGTGTGCGCGTGCACGAACTCGGGGTGCAGCACGATATCCCCATCGATCTGCACCACGTAGTCGCCGCGCGCGGCCGCCATGGCCTTGTTGCGAATGGCGGCCAGTCGGAATCCGGTGTCCTCGTGCCACACATGCACCAGCGGTACCGGCAACAGGGCGCGTTCCCGCTCGATCAGTTCGCGCGTGTCGTCACGTGAACCATCGTCGGCAACGATCAGTTCGAAGGGCAGCACACGCTGCGCACGCACGCTTGCCAACACCAACGCGAGCGCGCGTGGCCAGTTGTAGGTGGCCACGATGAGGGAGATGCGCGGCGACGACGACGTCACGCGCCACTCACCGCGACGGCGTTGCCGGTTTGGCTGAACCGGTGCGGCGTACGGTTCTGATCTGTGCGATCGCCTGCGTGTGCTGCGCGAACGTCTCCGTGAACTGATGGCTGCCATCGGCACGGGCGACAAAGAACAGGTACGGCACGTCGGCCGGAGCGAGGGCGGCGGCAATGCTTGCTTCGCCCGGACTCGCGATGGGGCCGGGGGGCAGCCCTGCATACTTGTAGGTGTTGTACTTCGAGTCGACTTCGAGATCCTTGTACAGCACGCGACCCACATGACGGGGCAGCGCATACTGTACCGTGGGGTCGGCCTGCAGGAGCATGCGCTTCTTCACGCGATTCCAGTACACGGCGCTGATGAGCGGACGCTCTTCGGCCTTCCGGGCCTCCTTCTCCACGATGCTGGCCATGGCCAGCGCATCATGTCGCGAAATGCCCATGGCTTTCAGGCGGTCGTCCCACTCGGGCTTCCATACATCGAGCAGTCGCTCGATCATGGCGCTCACTGCTTCGCGCGCCGTGGTGCCCTCGGGAAACGAATACGTCGCCGGGAACAGGTATCCCTCGAGACTGGGAACAGGGATGTCGAGTTCCCGCTGCCACGCCGAGTCGGTGACGGCGGCCTGCACGGAGTCCTCGGGCACGCGCAGCGCCTTGGCCAGCGTCGGCGTGATGTCACGCAAATCGAAGCCTTCCGGAATAACTACGGTGGCCATGAGCCCGCGCCCTGTCACGAGCGCTTCGAGCACATCGCCGTATCCGGCGCCCGCGTCGAACTGATAGGTGCCAGGCTTGATATCAGTTTCGGCACCAGTGAGGCGCGCGTAGAGCCGGAACACACGCGTGGAGCCGATGACATCGTGTGCCGCAAGCGAATCTGCCGCCACCCGCAAGCTGGCGCCCTTGGGCACCACCACCCGGGCCGCTTGCCCCGTGGGGCTGCTCGCACCGCCCACCTCACGCCACAACCACGCGAACAGCACCACACCGAACGCAAGCGCGCCGAGGCGGATGAGGCGGGAGTTCTTGGAGCGCTTACGGGCCATGATGGGTGTGGGTCATGCTTGGGGGAACAGCTCTCCGTCAACAGCACCAACAACAGGCTCACCGAGCGAAACCCCCTGCGACGCGGCCCGCAAGACGCTCTCCAGCAACACACACGCGGCCATCGCGTCCACATCGCCTTTGCGCCCACGCGTCGAACCACCTTGCTCTTTGATGCTGCGCAGCGCCGACGACGTGGTGAAACGTTCGTCGACGAGGCGAATGGGAAGGGCCTGTCGCGACGCGAGCTTGGCGGCCACTTCACGCACTTCGCGCGTGCGATCGGTTTCGCCGCCCGACGGATCGAGTGGAAGGCCGAACACATAGCCCGTGGCACCGAGTTCCTCGGCCTGCCGCATCAGCTCGGCCAGCGGCGGGCGCTTGCCGGCGCGGCGGGTGATGATGCCCACGGGTGAGGCCAGCATGCCGAGTTCATCGCTGATGGCGAGGCCGATGCGCTTGTCGCCCCAATCCACGGCGAACAGCCGTCCGGCCGACGCGGCACTCACGCTTCGGCCATTTGCTCGAAGAACTCCTGATTGTTCTGCGCGCGCTCCATGCGCTTGAGCAGAAACAGCATCGCGTCGTCGTTCGGCATGTCAGCGAGGAACGTACGCAGCAGGAAGATGCGCTGCTGTTCCTTTTGCGACAGCAGGAGTTCTTCGCGCCGCGTGCCCGACTTGTTGATGTCGATGGCCGGGAAGATGCGCTTCTCGGCGAGCTTGCGATCGAGCACCAATTCCATGTTGCCGGTGCCCTTGAACTCTTCGAAGATCAGCTCGTCCATGCGCGAGTTGGTTTCGATGAGCGCCGTGGCAACAATGGTGAGCGAGCCGCCCTCGGTAAGGTTGCGGGCCGCGCCGAAGAAGGCCTTGGGCTTCTGCATGGCGGTGGCTTCCATGCCGCCCGACATCAGCTTGCCACCCTGCGGCGCCACGGCATTGTGTGCGCGGGCGAGACGTGTGATGGAGTCGAGCAGAATCACGACGTCCTTGCCACTCTCCACGAGGCGCTTGGCCTTTTCGAGCACCATGCCGGCCACCTGCACGTGGCGATCAGCGGTTTCGTCGAACGTGGAGCAGATCACCTCGGCCGACGGGCAGTTGGCCTGCATGTCGGTCACTTCCTCGGGACGCTCGTCGATGAGCAGCACGATGAGCGTGATTTCCGGGTGGTTCTCCGCAATCGCGTTGGCGAGCTGCTGGAGCAGAATGGTCTTGCCACCCTTGGGCGGGGCGACGATGAGCGCGCGTTGTCCCTTGCCGAGGGGCGCGATGATGTCGCACACGCGAGTGGCGACTTCCCCATTCTTGCGTTCGAGGTGAATACGCTCGTCGGGGTACTTGGCGGTCAGGTTGTCGAAAGCGCTGCGCAATTTGGACTGCTCGGGGTCACCACCGTTGATGCGCTCCACTTTGAGAAGCGCGAGGTACCGTTCCCATTCCTTCGGCGGGCGCACTTCACCCATGACCGTGTCGCCGGTACGCAGGTCGAAGCGCTTTACTTGGGAAGGGGAGACGTAGATGTCGTCGGGGCCGTGCAGGTAGTTGAAGTCTTGAGCCCGGAGAAAGCCGTAGCCTTCGGGGAGGACTTCGAGCACCCCTTCGCCGTAGAGCGTTGTTTCAGTTTCGAGCAGGGCCTGCTCGATACGGAAAATCAGCTCCTGCTTCTTGAGCCCGTTGACGCTCGTGAGCTGCAGCGACTCGGCCAGTGCCAGGAGTTCGGGAACCGACTTCCGCTTCAGCTCGGCAACGTGCACTTGGCGATGTAAGCGAGGGGAGCGCGGGGCTCGGCCACGGCATTAACCGTGGCGGAGCCATGCGCGCGGCAGGACTCGAACCTGCGACCTTCTGCTCCGGAGGCAGACGCTCTATCCAACTGAGCTACGCGCGCAATGCGGCCGCCGGCAAATCGCCCGGCATCCGTCAGACGGGTGAACCTAACCGGACGGGGGGCCGGGGGGCAAGGAAAGGTGACGTTTCCTAGCTACCGTGTACCAGATAGGCTTCCACGCTAAGCAGGTTCCGCTCGCCCGACATGCGGATGACACCGAGGAGGCGCTGCATCTTCGTGACCTCTTCGAGCTGCTCGTCCACGAACCACTGCAGGAACCCCTGCGCCAGGTAATCGCCTTCGCTGGCGGCGAGGTCCATCAGCCCCTTGATCTGGCCGGTGACTTCCAACTCCCAGCTCAGAGCCGCTTCCACCGCCGCTTCAGCGTTGGGGAACGTGTGAACCGGCTGCCGCACGGCGGGAATACGAAGGCCGCCGCCGGTGTCTACTACGTACTTCAGCAGCTTTTCGGCGTGCTCGCGCTCCTCAGCCGCCTGTTTGTGAAAGAGCGTTGCCAGCTGCAGCAGGTGCAGGTCGTGGAAGTGCGCCGCGATCTGGTGGTACTGCAGGCTCGCCGCGAGCTCGTTGCCAATTTGCGTATTGATGGCCGCGGCGAGGGCGGGGGAGATGAGCATGTTCGGTAGCTCCGACAAAGACGTGAGTGATCGTACCGTCTTCAAAACTACTTGTGTGACAACGTCCACACGTAGGCGGCGACCGCGCTGATCTGCTCGTCGTTGAGGTTCATGCGGCCACCGCGGGCACCCATGGCATTGGGCCGCGTGGTGACCTTGATCTTCTCTTTCGGTACACCACTCACGATGAGTGCACGGATTTCCTCGTAGCTGCCCGAGGTCAGCTGATCCCACGCGCTGTCGTTGAGCGCCGGACCGTTTTGTGCGCCCACGCCCTTGGCGCCATGGCAGCGCATGCAGCCGCCGTTGTTGAACAGCGAGTCACCAAGCGCGACACGGGCCGGCGTAACCTCGGCGGGCGTAGCGGGCTTGGCGGCAGCGCCGGTTCCGGCACCAGGACCGGACGAGCGGCAGGCGGCGGCGACCAGCAGGATGGCGAGGGCGGCGAGAGGGCGCATGGTAGGGGGGCCGGGGGAATAGGGTAACCGTTCGACTATTCTGCGTCCCACCGCGCGACATGGCTATCTTTCTACACATGACAGCCATTGCCTATCTCGGAACGGGGCTGCTTGGCAGCGGCTTCGTGGAGGCCGCGCTGGGGCGCGGCGACTCGGTCAGTGTGTGGAATCGCACACATGACAAGGCGCAGGCGCTCACCGCCTTCGGCGCCACGGTGGCGGAGACGCCAGCCGATGCCGTGCGAGGCGCAGATCGTGTGCACCTCGTGCTCAAGGACGATGCCGTGGTGGAGGAAATCATCGCGGCGCTGCGCCCTGGGCTCGCACCACACGCCATCATCTGCGATCACACCACCACGCAGCCGGCGCTGACGGCGGAACGGGCGCTGCGCCTTAACGCCGAGGGCGTGCGGTATCTGCATTGCCCGGTGTTCATCGGGCCCGCCGCGGCGCGGCTGGCGCAGGGCATCATCATGGTGGCAGGGCCACAGTCGTTCTTCGACGCGGTAAAGCCGGCGCTCGAACAACAGGCGCAAAAGGTGGTGTATTGGGGCGAACGCCCTGATCTCGCTGCTGCCTACAAGCTCATGGGCAACGCCTTCATCATCGGGCTTGGCGCACTGGTAAGCGACGTGTTCACCATCGCGCAGGGGTGTGACGTAGCGGCGCCGGACGCGCTCACGCTGCTCGAGTTCTTCAATCCCGGCAGTATGCTGCAGAACCGTGGGAAGAAGATGAGCCAAGGTGATTTTGCGGCGAGCTTCGAGTTGGTCATGGCGCGCAAGGACTTGCGTCTCATGCTCGAAACCACTGGCGCGCGTCCGGTGGCGGCGTTGCAGGGCATTGCCGCCCGCATGGATGACATGATCGGCCAAGGGTACGGTCACGACGATTTCGGCATCATTGCACGCGACGCTGTTCAGTCGAAGTAGCCGCAGGCCTGGGGCGGCAGCCGCACCTCTACGCAAACAACGAAGGCCCGGAGCGCTTAGCGCTTCGGGCCTTCGTTTGTGTATCGAAGCCGCCGTGCCTTACGGGCGGTGCGGCCCCATGATGTTCCGGCTGAAAACCGCAATGAACGCCGCGATGATCGCGATCTGCCCGATGGGGCCGACGGCCAGGACGACCTGGAAGATCGAGGAGATCAGCAGCAGCGGGAGCTTGATGATCGGCAGCAGGAAATCGGCGTTGATCGGGGCGCTGAACGGCGGCATGGCTGGGCTGGTTAAAGGTCCGGGGCGGAAACTAACGGTGCCCGGTGCTGAACTGCAGCCCCCGGCCTGCGGTTCCGCGGCCGCCCGGTTCGCTGCCGATGGGACGACGAGGGCGCAAAACGGTGCGAATCGTTATGCAGCTGGAAACTAGGAATCATGAGTCCGGAACGACTTGTTCAAGACGGAGTATCGGCTATTAGGATGATGTTATCGGACTCCCCATCCGTATCACCCACAGCACCCGGTCATCCGTCCCGATGACCTCGTTCCACCCACCGGAGCCCCCGTTGCCAACCCAGGATGACATAGGACTCGCCACTCGTAGCGCGAGCGCGTTCGTTGCCCCGGACGCGAACGAAGTACTTGTTGAAGTACGGCAATCACTGCGCGATGTGCTGCCGCCGGCGGTGCACGCCGAACATACGCGGGCAGCCTCGCTCGTTCACTGCTTGGTGCACGGTGCGCGGGTGCTGCATGCCCTTCGCCTGCACGCGGGCACCGCACTGGCCATTGGTGGCCACGCCAACATCCGTGTGCAGGTGGACGAACAATATCTGAGTGTCGCCGGCGTCGTCGGCCTGCTCGATGATGGTGCCAAGCGTACCGGCACCCTGCCGCTACACACCGGCCGCTATGTGCACGTCACGCTGGCCGAACGCGGCGAAACGCTGGCGGAGTTCTTCCTGCCCATGGTACCCGTGTTTCGCGTCTCGTCACGGTTGGTCGCGTAGTCAGACGAGGACTGCACGTACACTCAGCGAGCCGGGCGCTTGCCCGGCTCGCTCCGCGGCGTCGCGATGTGGTCCGTGAATAGTCGAGGCTGCTGTCGGGAGATTCCTCACATAGGTGGGGGTTTTTGCCGCTGAACGGAACGCGGAGCGCCGTTCAGCTTACGCAGCACATGAATTCCTCGTCGCTGTTCCGATTGTCGATGACCACGCTGGGTGGGGCGCTGCTGCTGGCGGCGCCGCTGTTCGCCCCGGTGTGCGCTCAGGCTCAGCCAGCGGCCCCCAAGGACGGGGGGCACGCCCCAAAGTGGCCGTTCCCCATGGGGGAAGTGCTCGACTATCGGGTGAACGTGGCGCGCGGCGGGAACATCGGAACAGGACAGATGCGCGTGGAGGGCCCGGTGATCGAACGCGGAGTCCCCACCTGGCGCCTCGTCTCCGAGATGAAGGCCAAGCGAGCCTTCGTAAAAGCCACCGACCGCACGACGTCGTGGATCGACCCGGTGAAATTCGCCGCCATGCGATTCGAAAAGAGTGAGCGGCACCCGCTGTCGCACTCCGATGAACTGATCGAAATGGATCTCGCCGCCGGTACCTGGCGCGACGACAAAGGTGAGGCGCAGGCGCTCGGTTCGCCGCTCCCGCTCGACGAGCTGTCGTTCCTGTACTTCCTGCGCACCATCCCGCTCGATCGTGAAGGAACGCACACCTTCAACCGGCACTTCGACGAAGCGCGCAATCCGACCCTCGTCACGGTGGGCGCCGAGGAGCTCGTGGAGACCGCCGCCGGCCAGTTCACGACCCGTGTGGTCATCATGCATGTGCGCGATCCGAAGCACTACAAGGGCGTCGGGCTCATCAAGATCAACATCGAGACGTCCTCCTGTCGCATTCCGGTGCGCATTGTCAGCAAGATGCCCATCGTTGGCGCAACGACCCTCACGTTGGTGTCGCGTACCGCGCCCGACCACCACTGCGAGTCGTGAACGTCATGAACGTCCCGCTTCCGTTCGGTGACGTGGGCCGTCAGTCGGATAACACCCTACAGGTGAGATATGGAACACCTCTCCAAAGTTCCGGAGTATGCCGACCGCTCTTTGCTGGTCCCGGAGCGAATCTCATCTCCAGAGGTGAGTCGACACCGTTCCACCATTTCGGGACCGGACGCCGCACCTGCAGGACCTCTTACACCTGACTGCTGGAGACACCACGATGCGCTCCCCGTTTTCGCATCTCGCCATATCCGCCGCTGCACTGGTCCTCATCGCCGCCACGCCGGCCGGATCGGGCACGCTCAGCCTGCGTGAAGGCAGCCGCCTCTGGTTCGACGGCACCTCATCCATTCGAAGCTGGAGCTGCAGCGCGGACAAGATCGACGCGCAGCTTTCCTCGCCGGATGATGCCGTCATCACGAACACGCTCGATGGCAAGAAGGTCGCCGGCACCGTGCAAGTCGACTTCCCCGTGAGCAAGCTCGAGTGCAAGAACGGCACCATGAATGAACACATGGGCAAGGCGCTCAAGACCAAGCAGTTCTCGAATATCCGGTTCACCATGCAGAGCTACGAGGTCGCCAAGGGCAGTGCCGTGACCGGCACGCTGCAGGGCACGCTCGAGCTCTCCGGCAAGACGCTGCCGATCTCGGTGCCCGTGACATTCGGCACCGCCGCCGATGGCGGGATGCGCGTCACTGGCAAAGTGCCGGTGAAGATGACGGACTGGGAAGTGAAGCCGCCTACGCTCATGATGGGCACCATCAAGGTCGGCCCAGTCGTCACGGTGAACTTCGACCTCCAGTTGCAGAAGGGCGGCGCCGTCGCCCAGTAACCACCACGCAGTCACCACAACGCAGTCACCACAGCGCCGTTACCACAACGCAGTCACCACAACGCAGTTTCCCGATTGGTCCACTCCCCTCCAATCATTTCCGAGATCCAACCATGACTCGCACCCGCATTCTCTTCGCCGCCACCGGCCTTCTGGCCGCGCTCCATCCTGTTGGCGCACAATCCGTGACCGACAGCGCTGGCGTCTCGCAGCGCAAGCTCGATATCCAGTATGTTCGCCCGCAGGATCAGCGCGGTATCAACATGTACGAAACGCCGAAGATCGCCGGCGCCGAATTCAACGGGTTCAAGGTGCAGTGGGGCGCGGCCTTCGCGCAGCAGTTCCAGGGGCTTACGCACGAAAACACCGCCACGGCCCTGTCGCAGGCGGCCGTGAACCCGGTGGCCGGCAACGCCGGTGCCGCCTCGGTGGCCAATCGTAACCTGCTGCAGAAGATGGGCAACGGCTTCAACAACGCCACCGCCAACGCCTTCCTGCACGCGCAGCTCGCCAAGGGTATCCGCATCCAGCTCACCAGCTACCTCTCGGCGCGTCACCACAACGAAACGTGGGTGAAGGACGGGTTCATTCAGATCGACGAGTCGCCCATCGATCTGCCGATCCTGCACGACATCATGAAGTTCACCACCGTCAAGATCGGTCACTTCGAAATCAACTACGGTGACGCGCACTTCCGGCGCTCCGACAACGGGCAGGTGTTCTACAACCCGCTCGTCGGCAACCTGATCCTGGATGCCTTCACGACGGAAGTCGGTGCCGAAGCGATCTTCCAGAAAAACGGTCTGCTCGGTGTGGTGGCGCTCACGAACGGCGAAGTGCGCGGCCAGACGCTGCGGGCCAGCGATCGCTCGCCGGCCTTCATGGCCAAGGTTGGCTTCGACAAGCAGCTGAACGCCGATGTGCGCACCCGCCTCACGGCCTCCTTCCGCAATCAGGGGTCGGCCGCCAACGGGACGCTGTACAGCGGTGACCGCGCCGGCTCGCGCTACTACTACGTGATGGAAAACGTGGCGTCGAACGAAACGGCGAACTTCACCTCTGGCATGATCAACCCGGGCTTCACCGACAAGAACAACGCCGTCATGGTGAACCCGTTCGTCAAGGTGAAGGGCGTCGAACTCTTCGGTCTGTGGGAGCGTGGCAAGGGACGTTCGGCCAGCGAAACGGCCACCCGCGAAGTGAAGCAGCTCATGGGCGAAGCCACCGTGCGCTTCCTCAAGGGCGACAAGCTCTTCCTCGCGGCCCGCTACAACAAGGTGACGGGTGACCTCGGCTCGTATCGCGTCACGCCGATCACCGGCGCGGCGGTCACGATTGCCAACAACGATGTCGAAGTGACCCGCATGAATGCCGGTGGTGGCTGGTTCATCCTGCCGACGCTGCTGCTCAAGGCTGAAGTGGTCACGCAGGAATACAACCGCTTCAACGCGCTCGACATCCGCAACGGTGGCAAGTGGAAGGGCTTCGTTCTCGAAGCGGCCACGAGCTTC
>ERZ1645185.444-NODE-444-length-17373-cov-5.977365_pt1 | contig 17373 bp, 19 predicted proteins | sample MGYA00575351_ERZ1645185 | MGnify/ENA primary metagenome ERZ1645185 (study PRJEB40838, sample SAMN11284767) | freshwater sediment metagenome | isolation source: river sediment | host: Sediment | place: India: Jana village, Kanpur | collected 2015-12-17 ...
AGCTGCATCGGCGACAGCGACGGATCGTCGCAGGGGATCTTGGCCATGTCGATGACGCCGCCCATGCCGGAATCGTGCAGCAGCTCGGGAATGGCGTTGGAAAGGCCGCCGGCGCCGACGTCGTGCATGAAGCGGATCGGGTTGGCATCGCCGAACGCGAAGCAGCGGTTGATCACCTCCTGGCAGCGCCGTTCCATTTCCGGGTTGTCGCGCTGCACCGAGGCGAAGTCGAGGTCTTCCGACTGCTGCCCGGAGGACACCGACGACGCCGCGCCGCCGCCCAGGCCGATCAGCATGGCCGGGCCGCCGAGCACGATGACGATGTCGCCGTGCCGCAGCGGCAGTTTCCGCACCTGGCCGGGATCGACCGAGCCGACGCCGCCGGCCAGCATGATCGGTTTGTCGTAGGCACGGGTGGCATCCGGCGTGGCGCCGGACAGCTCGAAACTGCGGAAATAGCCGGTCAGGTTCGGCCGGCCGAATTCGTTGTTGAACGCGGCGCCGCCCAGCGGGCCGTCGGTCATGATCTCCAGGGCCGAGGCGATGCGCGGATTCAGCACGCGCTCGCTTTCCCAGGCCTGCGGCAGGCCGGGAATGCGCAGATGCGAGACGCTGAAACCGGTCAGTCCGGCTTTCGGACGGCCGCCGCGTCCGGTGGCGCCTTCGTCGCGGATCTCCCCGCCGGCGCCGGTCGCGGCACCGGGAAACGGCGAGATCGCGGTCGGGTGGTTATGGGTTTCGACCTTGATGCAGAACGCGCTGTCCTGCGGCTCGGCGAACCGGTAGACCTGGCCGGCATCCGGGCGGAAATGCCGCGCGGCGTGGCCTTCGATCACCGCGGCGTTGTCCTTGTAGGCGCTCAGGGTCAGCTGCGGCGACTTCTGATGGGTGTTCTTGATCATGCCGAACAGCGAGTGCGGCATGTCACGGCCGTTGATGCTGTAGCTGGCGTTGAAGATCTTGTGCCGGCAGTGTTCGGAGTTGGCCTGCGCGAACATCATCAGCTCGGCATCGGACGGGCTGCGGCCGAGGGCGCGGTAGCGGATCTGCAGGTACTCCACTTCATCCGGGCTCAACGCCAGGCCCAGGCTCCGGTTGGCCTCCGGCAGGTGCTCGATGTCGATGCGCTGGATAAGGCCGCGTTCCGGCGAAACGAACAGCCGGCCGGCGTCTTCCGCATCCGCCCAGACCGACTGGGTCATCGGGTCGGAAAGCAGTCTGTCGATGTCATGCCAGATGGGACTGCCGGGCTCCGGCCCGCCGATCAAGTCGATGCGCAGGCCGCGTTCCACGCGCTGCACCGGCAACTGCGCGCCCTGCAGGATATCGGTGGCTTTGCTTGACCAGGGCGAACGGGTCCCGGCGCGCGGCGTGATGATCCGCGTCACGGCGCCGGTCAGTGCCGTGGTGCGGCCCAAGCAGCCTTCGAGGATACGGCCAAGCACGTTGACGTCGGGCGATGCGCCCGCTTTGGCTTCCACGAAGTAGACATGCCATGCGCCCGCGATGACCGCATCGGGCACGATTTCACCCAAACGCGTCTGAAGCCGTTCCCGGCGGAAAGCGGATAAGGCGGGTAAGCCCTCTAAAACGATCATGGCGGCACGCATCGGTTGGATTTAGCGTGCCATTTTACCTTATCGGGCCGAAAACAGCGGGAATTACCCGCTGAATGCGTTGCTTTTCAATTATTTATTGCCCTGCTGCAGCGATTTCAGCATGTCCTGCGGGCTCAAATACCCGCCGATGTTCATGCCGTCGGCGGTATATACCGCCGGCGTGCCTTCAACGCCGACCTGCATGCCGAGCTTGTAATCCATGGTGACGTAATTCGGGCAGTTCTTCTTCGGCAGGCTGCGGTCGTTCTTCGCCATGGTCATGGCCACCTTTCGGTCCGGCGCGCACCAGACATTGACGGCTTTCTGGAAGGATTCCGAACCGAGGCCGCCGCGCGGGAAAAACAGGTAATCGATGGCGATGCCGAGTTTGTTGTACTCGTTGACCTGACCGTGCATCTTCCGGCAGAAACCGCAGTCGATGTCGGTGAACACGGTCACCCGGTATTTCGGGTTGGCCGGCGCGAAGCTGATTTTCCGGCTGGCCGGGACCGCGTCCAGCAGCGAGCGGCGCAGCACCGCTTCACTGGCTTCGGTCAGGTTGGTGCGCGTATCCAGGTTGATCAGGCTGCCCTGCAGCAGAAACTTGCCGTCGGTGCTGACATACAGCACGCGGCCGTCGACCACCACTTCCTTGAAGCCGGCGATCGGCGAAGGATTGATGGCGGTGATTTTCACCCCGGGCGCCGCCTTCGCCAAAGCGGCCCGGATGGCCGGTTCATTCGCGGGCGCAACGGCGGCCTTGACGGCAGGCGCCTTGGCGGCCGGAGCGGGTTTCGCCGGTGCGGCGGGCTGCGCACAGGCCTGCATGCTGGTCAGCATGGACACGGCAACGGCATATTTTAAAAAATTCATTCGGGCGGTTTCCATTAACGATGCATTATTGTGCCACAGCCAAGCTTAACCGCGAGGGTGGTGCAGTTTATGCATGCGTTTCAGGCCTTCCTTGGCGATCAGGGTGTAGATCTGGGTGGTCGACAGCGAACTGTGCCCGAGCAGCATCTGCAGGGCGCGCAGATCCGCGCCGTGATTGAGCAGATGGGTTGCGAAGGAATGCCGGAGCACGTGCGGGCTGACTTTCGACGGCTCGACCCCGGCCAGGGCCGCGCGTTTCTTCAAGGCCAGCCAGAACGCCTGACGTGTCCAGGGCGTGCCGTCCGGGCCGATGAACAGCGCGTTTTCTGCCTTCTTGCCCAGCCAACCGGCCCGCACCCCGCCGATGTACCGTTCCAGCCAATGCTGGGCCTCCTCGCCCATCGGCACCAAACGCTCCTTGGCGCCCTTGCCCATCACCCGCAGCAGGCCTTGGCGCAGGTTCACCGCCGCCGCCGGCAACTCGACCAGTTCGCTGACCCGCAGCCCGCAGGCGTACATCAGCTCGACCATCGCGCGCAGGGCGATCTGCCGCCCGTCGTCTCCGTCGTCGCCGCGCAGGATCGCCTCCACCTGCGATTCGGACAGCGCCTTGGGCACCGAGCGCGGCACGCGCGGCATGTCCAGCAGACGGGTCGGATCATCGCGCAGGTCGCCGTTGCGGGTCTTCAGGCCGTAATACCCGCGCAGGCTGGATAGCAACCGGGCATTGCTTTTCGCGGCATAGCCCTGCCGGACGCGGTCTGCAAGGTAATCGAACAGGTCCTCCTGCCGGGCGGCATCGAGACAGGACCCGCGGCCGGCCAGAAAAACGGCCAAGGCCTTCAAATCGGTGCGGTAACTGGCCAGGCTGGATTTCGACAGGCCCGATTCCGCCCACAGCCTCTCCAATGCGGCATCGATGCGTGACAGTTCATCGGCATCGACCAGTGGCTGCCGTCTGGCGCGTACGCGGTTTTCCGTGGTTTTGGGCTGCATGCCGAAAAGCTTAGCGTGGAATGCCGTTGACGGCTATGATAATCCGCATGAACCCGGACACCCCCGACACAAAACAGAGCGCCGCGCCGGCGAACCTCGGCTGGCGTCTGCTGGCGATGGTCTACGACGCGGTCATCGCACTGGCCCTGCTGTTCGTGATCAGCGCCCTGTCCCTGGCGGTGCTGCCCGGCCACAAGCCGGTCACGCCCGGCAGCGCCGCATCATACGGTGTGTTCGCGGCCATATGGGGCGTGCTCGGCGCCTATGCCGTGCTGTCATGGCGTTTCGGCGGGCAGACCATAGGCATGAAGCCCTGGCGGCTGAAAGTGGTCACCGCACACGGCCTGCGGCCCGGTTGGCGCGCGCTCGGCATCCGCTATGCGGTGGCCAGCCTGACGCTTGGTGCGGCCTTGCTGTGGTCGGTGTTCGACCCTGAGCGGCGCGGCCTGCACGACATCGCCGCCGGCACCCTGTTGGTGCGGGTGAAGACTAAATCCGCTTAGCCAGGTAACCCCAGCAAAAGCCGAACACGATCGCCGGCGACAACGCATAGGCCAGCCGGACGTCAAAGCGGAATACATCCGACAGGTTGACCATCAGCCGCTCCAGCAGCACCGCACTGACGCCGACCACGATGCCCAGGAACAGGCTTTTGCCGAATCCGCCCGAACGCAGCGAACCGAAAGCGAACGGCAGCACCGCCAGGGACAGCACCAGCACCTTGTACGGGTAGAACAGGCGGCCCCAGAAGGCCGTGGTGAACACCTGCGCGTCAAGCTTGTTTTTGGTCAGATAATCGATATTCGCCTTGAGTTCGAACAGGCGCAGGTTGCGCGGATTCGACAGCGTGGCTTTCAGGGACTCGTTGGTGATCTGCGTTTTCCAGGGGATGCTGCCCATCCGCTCCAGGCGCACGGCATGGGTGTCGAACGTGGTGCGTTGCACGTCATTCAGGACCCAGCGCGCGGACTGGTTGCTGGCCGATCCGGCGTGCGTGATCGACTGCAGCCGGCCGTTCCCGGCGAAGCGGTACAGCCGGACATCGGCGAGTTCCAGCCAGGCGGCCGAACCGGCGCCTTTCGCGTTGCCGGTGCGCGCGTTGAAAAACAGGTCGCCGTCTTTCGCCCAGACACCGGAATATTTCGCCAAGGTCAGTTTCTCGGATTTCAGGGCATTGAGCGACAAGGCCTGCTTCTCGGTGTAAATGCCCAGGGTTTCGTTGGTGACCGCCATCACGCCGGAAAGCAGGAGTGCCGGCAGCAGGGCGCCGGCGGCGATGTGCAGGCGCGAGACGCCGACCGAAGCCATCGCGATCAGCTCCGATTTGCTGGCCAGCGTGCCGAGCCCCATCAACAGCCCGATCACGCTGACCGCCGGCAGGAGTTCGTAGGCACGCCGCGGCGCGGTGAGCAATGTGCTCAATAGCGCGAGGTTGACCGTAAAGCCCTGCTTGCCGATGCTTGAAAAGCTGTTGTAAAAGGCGCTGATCAGATCGAAGCCGAGCAGGACCAGCCACACCACGGCCGTGGCTTTCAGCACGGTCATCGACAGGTACAGCGAAATCTGTTTGCTGGCGCGCATCATGCCACCCCCTGCGCGACCGGCCTGAGCCTGCCGTCGCGCCGGAACAGCCAGTAACTGAGCAGGGCCATGGGCAATAGGGCCCACCACAGGCCGAAGGCGACCGGAATCTGGCCTTTGGCCAGCATGTAGGTGCCTGCCAACAGAACCAGCATACCCAGCAAATACGCCATGATGGCGAACAGCACCAGACCGTACTGCGGTTGGCGCGGTTCGCTGCGCGCCAGGGGGATGGCCAGCATGGACAGGATCGCCGCGAACAAGGGCATGGCAAAGCGCCAGTTCAGCTCGCTCTGCGCCGCGGCGTCCCCGCGTTGCAGCAGTTTCCAGGTGCTTACCGCGTCCAGTTTGTTGGAAGGTTTGCTTTCGCTGGGATCAGGCACCCTGATCTCATTGACCTTGAACTCGACCTTGCGGAAATCGCGGCGGCCCAGTTCGCCCTCGATGCGGTAGCCGTTCTCGAGCCGGAGCACGCGCACGCCGCTGACCAGGCGCAGCTCGCCGCTTTCGGCGCTGATGATGTCAAGACGGCCTTTGTTCTCGCGCTGCACGAACAGGTCCTTGAATGTCCTGCCGTCACGGCTCAGCTCGGTGACGAACAGGATGCCGGACTTTCCGGGCAGTTCCACGAACCGCCCCGGCTCCAGGCCGGATATCAGGAAGCTCCGGTTGGCTTCCTCGACCATGCTCTTGGCTTTCAATTCGGTCGCCGGCACAATCCACAGCGAAGCCAGCGCGATGACCAGCACGAACGGCGCCGCCAGCCACAGCACCGGTTTCAGGAGCTGCTGGCTGCTGACCCCGACCGAGGCCAGTACGGCCATTTCACTGTCGGCATACAGCCGGGCGATTCCCATCATCAACCCGATGAACAGCGCCAACGGCATGACGAAGCTCAGGAAGCGCGGCATCCGCAGCGCCAGCAGCTGCAGCATCAGGCCGGCCGGCACCTTGCCCCGGGAAATCTCCGAAATGAGATCGGTCAGGAATCCGCCGACGCTGATCAGGAACAGCACCGTCAGCACCGCAGCCACCAGCTGGCTGAACTGCTTGAACAGGTAGCGGTTAATTAAGCGCATCGGAAAGGGCGGATTCTCGTGACGGATGATTTACAATGGGAGTTTACCATTTTGCGCCGTTTCGGATCGGCGCGCCCTCGAGGATCCTCCATGGCTTTGACGTTCAACCACACCCAAAACAACCCCGCCACCGACAGCAGCGACTGCGTCGTGATCGGCGCGTTCTCCGACAAGACCTTCAACCCCGCCGGCCATCAGCTCGATGCCGCCGGCAACGGCCGCCTGAGCGCCCTGGCGGCTCGCGGCGACATCAGCGGCAAATCCGGGCAGGCCGTGCTGCTGCAGGACATCGCCGGCATCGCGGCACCGCGCATCCTGGTGATCGGCCTCGGCGAGCCGTCGAAATTCGGCGTCCCGCAGTATCTGAAAGCCATCGCCGATGCCGTGCGCAGCCTGCGCTCCGGCCCGGTGAAATCGGCCTATGTGACCCTGAGCGATCTGGCCGTCAAAGGCCGTGACGCCGCCTGGGCCATGCGCCAGGCAGTCATTGCCGCCGACCACGCCGCCTATGAGTACACCGCCACACGCAGCAAAAAAGCCGAGGTCACCCTGCAGCGCATCGCCCTGCTGGCCGACGCGCAGCAGCTCAACGCCTTCAACCAGGGCGTCGGCATCGCGGCCGGCGTGCAGTTCACCCGCGAACTCGGCAACCTGCCGCCGAACATCTGCAACCCGGCCTACTTGGCCGAACAAAGCATCAAGATCGCCGCCGAGCACGACAACGTCAGCTGCGAGGTGCTGGAGCGCGAAGAGATGCAGGCCCTGGGCATGGGCTCGCTGCTCGCCGTGGCACGCGGCTCGGCCAATGCGCCGAAGCTGATCGTGCTGCGCTACACCGGCGCCGGCGACGCGAAACCGCTGGCCCTGGTCGGCAAGGGCATCACCTTCGACACCGGCGGCATCAACCTGAAGGTGCAGGGCGGCATCGAGGAGATGAAGTTCGACATGTGCGGCGCGGCCTCGGTGCTGGGCACCTTCCTGGCCTGCGCCAAGCTGCAGCTGCCGATCAACCTGGTGACCGTGGTGCCGGCGGTGGAGAACATGCCGGACGCCGACGCCTACCGCCCGAGCGACATCCTGACCGCGATGAACGGCAAGACCATCGAAGTCGGCAACACCGACGCCGAAGGCCGCCTGATCCTGTGCGACGCGCTGACCTACGTGCAGCGTTTCGAGCCGAAAGCGACCGTCGACGTGGCCACCCTGACCGGCGCCTGCATCATCGCGCTCGGCAAATACGCCGCCGGCCTGATGACCAAGCACGACGACCTCTCGGCGGAACTGCTCGACGCCGGCGAAAACGTGTTCGACCGCGCCTGGCGCCTGCCGCTGTGGGATGAATACCAGACCATGCTCGACTCGACTTTCGCCGACATCTACAACATCGGCGGCAAAGGCGCCGGCGCGATCACCGCTGGCTGCTTCCTGTCGCGCTTCACCGAAGGCCAGCGCTGGGCCCACCTGGACATCGCCGGCGTATCGAACGGCGAAGGCCGCAAGGGCATGGCCACCGGCCGCCCGGTCGGCCTGCTGTGCCAGTGGCTGCTGAACCAGGCGGGCGTCTGACCGATGGCCGCGCGGGCTGATTTCTACATGATCGCCGGCAAGGCGCAATTCGTCGAACAGCCCCTGCTGCTGGTCTGCCAGCTGGCGGTGAAAGCGCTTGCCGCCAACCAGCCCTGCCTGATCTTCTGCGAGTCTGCCGAACAGGCCGACTTCCTCGACGACCTGCTGTGGGATTTCGACGGAGACACGTTCGTACCGCACCAGATCGTCGGCGCCGATGAAGATGACGCCGATCAATACGAAGAGATCACCCCGGTGCTGCTGGTGCCGCCCGGCGCGGAAACCCCGATGCGCAGCCTGGTCATCAACCTGCGCAGCGAACTGCCGCCGCCCGGCTATGAGCGCGTGCTGGAGATCGTGCCGGCCGACCAAGCGGCGCGCGACCCGGCCCGAAAGCGCTGGCTGGAGTACAAGCAACTCGGCGTCGAGCTCAAGCGCAACGAGATGTAAAAAACGGATCCCCGCCGATGCGGGGATTCTCGATTCAGTCGGAATGGCGGCGGAAAACTACGCGTCCACCATCACCCTTTCGACCCCAACGCTTCGGGATTCCGCCAGACATCCATCCCCCTGCAACGCTCGAGCACCCGCGGGGGCAGGACCAGTCTTGGATCAGGCGCGGTCGCCTCGACCACCCGGCGGACATCGTGCATGTCCTGCAGGCCATAAACTTCAAGATCCCTCTCCTTGTCGGCATTTTCGATGTTCCCGAAGTCGTGGCTGAAATGGGCCTCGCCGAGGAATTCGTATATCCGCCGCATGGTCCGCTCGGGATGCGCGATCAGATCCCTGTATTCGACGAACAGCATGCGGTCCAGGAAGCCGGCGCGCGCGCCGTCCACGATCGCCCGCAGCGAATTGCCCAGGATGCCGTTCGGCCCGGCGATGTAGTTGCAGCGGTTTTCATCAGTGAGCGGGATGTTGAGCTTCAGCAGCGGCTCGTCGATGAAGTTCGTCCGAGATCCGCCGGAATTTTGCGGACTGCGCCTGACCATGGTGATCATCGATGTCAGGATCTCATCGATGTCCCGTACCGGGCAGATGATTTTCGCTTGCCGCTGCATGTATTTTTCAGCCAATGGCACCTGCGCCGCCCATGCCCTGTTCTTGTCGATCACCACCGGCCTGTCGACGTCGCCGTAATACCCGCTGATCAGGCCGTATATCATCTGAACCGCCTGCTCCGGCTTGGGATACGCCCTGTAAAGCTCATCCTTCTGCAGCATGCCGTCCAGCGTATGCATGCATGAAACAACAGGGCTGGATGGGCCTGAGTAAACCTCGGGGTTCTGGTTCAGGATGGCGGATAACAGGGTGCTTCCGGAGCGCGGAAGGCCTGCCATGAAATAGAAACGCTTAGTCATGCTGCATATGCTCCAATGCTGCCGCGGCGTTCACGGTAGGGGCGGCGTTCATCCGCGCGCCATGAGCGCTTCGATGGCATCCACTGTCTTCGGCACGCCGTCGGAAATCACTTCCGGGCCTTTCGCGGTCATCAGCACGTCGTCTTCGATGCGGATGCCGATGCCCCGGTATTTTTCCGGCACGCCCGGTGTGCCCGGCGCGATGTACAGCCCGGGCTCCACGGTGAACACCATGCCGGGCTCCAGCAGTCGCGAGGCCCCGCCCAGCTTGTATTCGCCCACGTCGTGCACGTCCAGCCCGATCCAGTGCCCGGTCTTGTGCATGTAGAATTTTTTGTAGGCTTCGCTTTCGATGTTCTTTTTCAACGAGCCCTTCAGCAGACCGAGCGACAGCAGGCCGTCGGTCATCACGTCCACGGCGGTCTGGTGGATCACGTCATACGCCGCGCCGACCACGGCGTTGCGGATGCATTCGGTCTGCGCCAGAAGTACGATGTCGTACAGTTCGCGCTGCGCCTTGCTGAACCGGCCGTCGGTCGGCCAGGTGCGGGTGATGTCGGACGCGTAAAAGCCGTATTCCGCGCCGGCGTCGCACAGCAGCAGGTCGCCTTTCCGTATCGGCGCGTTATTGGCGCGGTAATGCAGCACGCAGGCATTGGCGCCGCTGCCGACGATCGGCTCGTATGAGGCGACCGCGTTGTTCCTGCGGTACACATGCTGCAGCGCGGCTTCCACTTCGTATTCGTGGCGCGCGCTCTTGGTGGCCAACATGGCGGCCACCTGGGCTTCGGCGGCGATTTCCGCCGAGCGGCGCATCAGCGCGATTTCACCTTTGCTCTTGAACAGGCGCAGTTCATCCAGCAGATGGCCCAGCTCGAGGAATTCGTGCGGCGGCTGCGCGCCCAGGCGTTTCTGGGCACGGACCCGGTTCACCCAGCCCATCAGCTGCAGGTCAAAATCGGTATCACGGCCGAAGTGGTAGAACACGCGGGTCCGGCCCTCCAGCAGGCCGGGAAGAATGTCATCCAGATCGCCGATCGGGTACGAGTCGTCCATGTCCAGGGCCTTGACCACACCCTCCGGGCCCAGGCGCGGACCGTCCCAGGCCTCCTTGTCGGCATCACGGTCGCGGCAGAACATCAGGCTGGCGCCGTGCTGGCGGCCGGGCACCAGCACAAGAACCGCTTCCGGCTCGTTGAATCCGCTCAGGTACCAGAAATCACTGTCCTGCCGGAAAGGGAACGTGGTGTCCTTGCTGCGTATCCTTTCATGTGCGGACGGGATGATGAAGATGCTGTCTTCATCGGCCATGTCCATCAGGCCGCGCCGGCGCCGGGCGAATTCCGCGGTCTTGACCATCAGTTCAGCCGCTGCCGTTTCCGCCGGTTCACCACGCGCTCGTTATAGAGCAGCACGGCGGCCACGCGGATATATTCACAGACCTCGGCAAGCGCCTCTTCATCGGCGTCGGTATCTTCGTAATTCAGGTCCGAGGCGGCGATCTTGGCCAGGTCCTGCAAGGCCTCATCGGCCTCTTCGGACAATGACTGGGCCGGCGTCGGCACAACACCGAAACCGCCCAGGAAGCCCTGGCACCAGTCAACCATGGCCGGGCCGCGTTCGGTGAGCGGTTTGTCTTCGTCCGGAAGCAGCAGGTCGAACTCGAAATCCATGATGTCGCCGGCCAGCTGCGCGCTGACCGCGTCAAACACCTGGGCCAAGACCGAATCCGCATCCACCTGCCCGTCCAGCTCGGCATCGGTCAGCGCGAAGGCCAGCCAGTTCTTCGGCGTCAGCTCGGCGCCGGCGCACAGGCAGCCCGACAGGGCGCCATGCAGTTCCGACGGCGAAATCGGGATCTGCATCTCATCGAGGTCGCTTTGGATCAGATCGTAATCGGGCAGAACATTCGACACGGAGAGGGCTCCCGGATTTTTGACTATTGTAACAACTTGTTGAAAGCGTGAGTTTTCACTTGTCGAACCGGCAAAAGGCCCCTAAACTTCAAGACGAAGACGATGGAAGACACTCTGAACAACTTGGCGGGGGTCATGATCAGCCGCAAAACCTCATTCGCCGATGCCTCCACCCAACCGGTTGATTCCAGCATTCCGCGGCGCAATGCCCGGGGGCAAGCCTGACCGTGGGACTTTTGGCGGCCACCCTCGGCTTTTCGCTGATCCTTTTCGGGTTCGTCTGGCTGGCCAGGAAACGCGAAGCCGGCATGCTGCGGACCCTCAGCACCCAGAAAGACGACCTCCGCCTGGCCCTCAAGGGCACCGGGGAAGCGATCTGGACCTGGCGGCTGGACACCCAGGAAATCAGCCAAGTCGGTTTCGAGCCCTTGGTCGAGGGGCAGTTCCCGGAGACCATCAACGCCATTGAGTTCATCCAGGTATTCATCCACCCCGAGGATGCGCCGGACTTCCATCAGGCCATCAACGACCATCTGCAGGGCCAGAGCAACTCGTTTGAAGTCACCTACCGGCTGCGGCATTACAGCCAGGGCTGGATATGGATAACCAGCCGCGGGCGCGTGGTCGAATACGACATGCACAACAATCCGCTGCGGATCGCCGGCGCCAGCCGGAACGTCAGCGCAGCCCGTGAATTCGAAAGCGAAAGCCGCATCGCCCTGGAAGTCGTCAAAAGCATGAATGAAGCGGTGGCGGTGGTGGATCTCGACTTCAACTTCATTTCGGTCAATCCGGCGTTTTCGCGGATCACCGGCTATACCGAACAGGAAATCAAGGGCAAAAACCGGTCGATCATGGATTCCGACCAGCACGACAAGGCCCTGTACGCCGACATCCAGCGGAAAATAACCGATACCGGGCATTGGGCCGGGGAGCTCTGGCAGAAACGCAGGGACCAAGGCGAGTTCCTGAGCCATATCGAGCTCTCGGAAGTGCTGGACGGCAACGGACACCGTTCGCATTTCGTGGCGGTGGTCAACGACATCACCGACAAGAAGCGCATCGAGCAGGAACTCATCCACCTGGCCAATTACGACTCCTTGACCGGACTGCCGAGCCGGCCGCTGCTGATCGAGAAGCTGAGCAAGGCGATCATCAACGCGCGCCGCAACCAGAACCGCGTCGCCATCCTGTTCCTGGACCTCGACAATTTCAAGAACATCAACGATTCACTCGGCCACACCGCCGGCGACCGGCTGCTGGTGGTGGTGGCCCAGCGCCTGTTGGCGGCCACCCGCGAATTCGGCCTGGTGGCGCGGCTGTCCGGCGATGAATTCGTCATCCTGCTGGAATCCGCCGACAGCGACGAGCTGATCCGCGATTGCGCCATGCGGGTCCTGGCCCAGTTCCTCAACCCGATCCTGCTCAGCGACAACCACACCGCCAACCTGACCGGGTCGATCGGGGTCAGCATTTTCCCGGACCATGCCCAGACACCATCAGACCTGCTGAAATACGCGGATATCGCGATGTACCAGGCGAAAACCGAAGGGCGCAACACCGTCCAGTATTTCAACGAGGAAATGGACGCCAAATCACGGCACCGCGCGCAGCTGCTCGGCGCCCTGAAGATGGCGCTGGTCCGCGACGAACTGGAACTGAACTTCCAGCCGCGCATGAGCCTCGAATCCAATCAGATCGTCAGCGTGGAGGCCCTGCTGCGCTGGAACAGCAGGGAAATGGGCCGTGTCGGCCCCGATGTGTTCATCCCTTTGGCCGAAGAGTCCGGGCACATCATCGAAATCGGCGAATGGGTGCTCGATGATGCGCTCAACACCCTCAGCCAGTGGCATGCCCAGGGGCTCAACCACATCAGCATGTCGGTCAACGTCTCGGCCCTGCAGCTGCTGCGCTCGAAGCTGGCCGTGCAGATCGGCGCGCTGATCGAGAAATACGGGATACCCGAGTACTGCGTCGAGCTGGAGATCACCGAGTCGATGGTGCTGAGCCAGCACGCCGCACCGTTGGCCAACCTGTGGGCCTTGAAGGACCTTGGCGTCACGCTGTCGCTTGACGACTTCGGCACCGGCTATTCGTCGCTGTCGTATCTCAAGCAGCTGCCGATCGACACCCTGAAGATAGACAAGTCCTTCGTGCGTGAAATAGGCCCGAACGCCAACGACAACACGCTGGTGCAGACCATCATCGCGCTCGGCCACTCGCTGGGCATGACCATGATCGCCGAAGGCGTGGAAAGCCTGGAGCATCTGGATACCCTGAAGAGCTTCGGCTGCGATGAAATCCAGGGATATTGGCTGGCCAAGCCGATGACGGCCTCCGACTGCCTGGCCTTCATCCAGGAACATGAAAGGAACAGCCAGCTGGACAGTCCGTTGGATCTGCTTGACTCCAATGTGAATGCCATCTAGCTTATGGGCATGACTCAAACCGATTATGCCCAACAGATTCAGGCGCTGGCGAAACGCCTGGATCGTCTCCTGGACGCCACCCGCAAACTGGCCGCCGAAAACCAGGCGCTGAAACAGCAATCCGAACTGCTGGCCGGCGAACGCACCCAGCTGCAGGGCAAGAACGAACTGGCGCGCCATCGGGTGGAAGCGATGATTGGGCGTCTCAACGAACTGGAGCGCGGCGATGAGTAATGCGGTCACCATCAAGGTCCTCGACCGGGAATACACCGTGGGATGCCCCCCCGAACAGATCGAAAGCCTGCAGGCCGCCGCCAAGCTGCTCGATAAGCAGATGCGCGACATCCAGGGCGGCAGCAGGACCGTCAGCCTGGAACGTGTCGCCGTGCTGGCCGCGCTGAACATCGCGCACGACCTGCAGATGCTCAAGGACGGCCGGGAAAAATCCGACGCGGTGGTCGGCCGCAGCCTGGGCGACATGAACCGCAAGCTCGACGACCTGTTCGATAATCTGCCGCGCTGACGCTCCACTCACGCCATCGCGCTATAATGTCACCGTGTCCTCTGCTGTGTCCGACAGCGTGCTCAACATTAGCCCTTGACCCATAAACACGACCCGGGAATCGTGCGAACCCTCGGTGTGCATGTCCGCCTCAGTAGCGGAAAGCCTGAAGACGGCAAGCCGGTACCCACTTGATCCCAGGGATCAAGGTCGTTGGCAGGCATCGGCATGGCGGAGGACTCTTTTTTCAGGGAATGCGCATGCGTCAGGATTTGCGGCGGGATTTAAAAGCCAAACGGGGCCAACTGAACGCAGCGGAAAAAATGGCCGCCGCCGAAGCCGTTGCCCTGCGCGTGATCTCCCATCTGCCTGATACCGGCGGGACGCTGGCCGGTTATTGGGCCAGTTCCGGCGAATTGCCGCTGCACATCCTGCAGATGCGCCTGCCGGCCGGCTGGATATGGTGTCTGCCGGTGGTACGGCCCGGCCGGCAACTGCTGTTCGCGCCCTGGCGCGCCGGAGATGACCTGGCGACCAATCAATACGGCATCCCGGAACCTACGCTTGAACCAGGCGCCTGCCTGCGGCCCGATGAACTGGACGCCGCGCTGGTGCCGCTGCTGGGCTTCACCCGGCAAGGCCGGCGGCTGGGCATGGGCGGCGGCTACTACGACGCCAGCTTCGCGTTCCGGAAGGCCAAGCCGGCCCCGCCGATGTTGATCGGCGTGGGCTTCGCCTGCCAGGAGCTTGATGCGCTTGATGCGCAGCCCTGGGATATCGGCATGGACGCGATCGCCACCGAACGTGAATGGCTGGACTGCCCGGCAGAGGAATACGGTTGATGCGTTACTGGCTGATGAAATCCGAACCCGATGCGTTCTCCATCGATGACCTGAAGAAAGTAAAAAAGGAACCCTGGTCCGGCGTACGCAATTACCAGGCCCGTAATTTCATGTGGAAAGACATGAAAAAAGGCGACAGCGTGCTGTTCTACCATTCCAACACCAAAACCCCCGGCATCGCCGGCCTGGCGAAAGTGGCATCCGCTGCCTACCCCGACCCGACCCAGTTCGATCCGGAATCGGATTACTGGGATCCGAAAGCCACGCCGGATAAGCCGCGCTGGTTCCTGGTCGACGTGTCGTTCGAACGGAAACTCAGGCAGGTCATCAGCCTGGAATCGCTGAAAGCGAACGCCGAACGCCTCGGTGATTTCACGTTGCTCAACCGCGGGACGCGGCTGTCCGTTTTACCCGTCACTGAATCCCAGTGGCGCACCATCCTCACACTGGAACCCGAATCATGACCCCCGAACAAGGCAAACAGCTGTCCGCCGAACGCGCACTCGAATTTGTGCAGGAAAGATCCATCGTCGGTGTGGGCACCGGCTCCACCGTGGCCTACTTCATCCAGGGCCTCGGCCGCATGAAGGACCGCATCGAGGGCGCGGTATCGAGTTCCGAGCAAAGCACCCGGCTGCTGAAGGAGCTTGGCATTCCGGTGTTCGACCTGAATGCGGTCGGTCCGCTGGAGCTGTACGTCGACGGCGCCGATGAATGCGACACCCACAACCGCCTGATCAAGGGCGGCGGCGCCGCCCTGACCCGCGAGAAGATCATCGCGGCGGCCAGCAGCCAGTTCGTGTGCATCATCGACCCGTCCAAGCTGGTGCAGCTGCTCGGCGCATTCCCGGTGCCGGTGGAGGTGATACCGATGGCGCGCTCGCATGTGGCCCGCGAAATCGTCAAGCTCGGCGGCAACCCGGTCTGGCGCGACGGCGTGGTGACCGACAACGGCAACTGGATCCTCGACGTGCACGGCTGGCGGATCACCGACCCGGTCAGGCTGGAAAGCGACCTCAACCAGATCGTCGGCGTGGTGACCAACGGCCTGTTCGCCGCGCGCGGCGCCGACGTGGTGATTTCCGGCGGCGAAATCCGCAAATGATCGCCGCCGCCCTGCTTTCGCTGGCCGCCGCATCGGCGCCGCATGCGCATGCCGATGAGATGCCGAAGTCCTGCGGCAACTGCGCCGCTTGGAACGCGCCTCGGGCGCCGTTCAAGATCCACGGCAGCACCTATTACGTAGGGGTGGACGGGCTGAGCGCGGTGCTGGTCGCCTCGCCGCAGGGCCACATCCTGATTGACGGCGGGCTGCCGCAGTCGGCGGCGCAGATTGCAGGGAACATCGAAGCGCTCGGCTTCCGCATCGGCGACGTGAAATGGCTGCTGAATTCGCATGCGCATTACGACCACGTCGGCGGCCTGGCCGCCCTGCAGCGCATGTCCGGCGCGCGCGTGGCGGCAAGCCCCGAATCAGGCCAAGCCCTGCAAGCCGGCAACAGCCTGCCAAGCGACCCGCAGGCCGGCTACGGCGACTTCATGAAATTCCCGGCGCTGGGCCCCGTCAAGCAGATCGGCGACGGCGACAGCATCGTACTCGGCGGCAATGTCGTCAGCGCGGTGTTCACGCCAGGCCATTCGCCCGGCGGAACATCCTGGTCCTGGCCCAGCTGCGAAGCGGGCATGTGCGTCTCCATCGTTTTCGCCGACAGCCTGAACCCGGTCTCGGATGATACCTACCGTTTCAGCGCGCATCCCGGTTACCTGAAAGCTTTCCGGCAAAGCATCGATACCGTCCGAGGCCTGAAATGCGACATACTCATTTCCGCCCATCCGGGGTTTTCAAACCTGTTCGAGCGGGCCGAGGCCAAAGCGTTCGGCGATGACCATGCCTGCCGAAGATATGCCGATGACGCCGAGGCGCGCCTGGCCAAACGGCTGGCCGAGGAAGCGGCGCCGGCAAAACCGGATTGACATGGGCGATGCGGCATTATGTAATGAGGCGGCACCTATTCCGGTGTGACCTCCCCTTATCCGCCATGACATCACGCGCCGTACTTGTCCTGCTTGGCCTTGCCGCCTTCGCCGCCAATGCGCAACAGGCCGAACCATCCCCCCAACCGGTTTCCACCGCGCCGCAGGTCGGGAAATTCCAGATCATCGACCAAGGCGATGCCAACCAGCGCTGCATGTCTGATGCGCTGCTGAAATGCCTGAAGGTCAGCAGGCAGGAGTGCGAAACGGCCAGCAACGCCGCTGCCGAAACCGCCAATGCCGAAATCGAAAAATCCACCGGCGGCAGGGCGCTGAGCGCGTTCGACGCCGGCTTCTACCAAGGCCAGGCGATGGCCACGTTCATGATGGAAATGCAGAAAAGCACCGGCAACCGCTTCATCAAGTGCATGCAGAAGCGTTAGAGACAAAAAGGCAGCCAACAAAAAACCCGCTTTTCAGCGGGTTTTCCGTTTGATGCAGGAAACCGATTAACGTTTCGAGAACTGGGTGGCGCGACGCGCTTTGCGCAGGCCGACCTTCTTACGTTCCACTTCACGGGCATCGCGGGTAACCAGACCGGCTTTGCGCAACTCAGGCTTCAGGGTATCGTTGTATTCGATCAGCGCGCGGGC
>ERZ1645185.445-NODE-445-length-17369-cov-6.499191_pt1 | contig 17369 bp, 15 predicted proteins | sample MGYA00575351_ERZ1645185 | MGnify/ENA primary metagenome ERZ1645185 (study PRJEB40838, sample SAMN11284767) | freshwater sediment metagenome | isolation source: river sediment | host: Sediment | place: India: Jana village, Kanpur | collected 2015-12-17 ...
GACGGCAGCGCGCTCGATTCGGGCATTGCACTGTATTTCCCCGCCCCTCACTCGTTCACCGGTGATTCGGTGCTCGAACTCCAGGGCCACGGCGGTCCGGTGGTGCTCGATCTGATCCTGCAGCGCTGCCTGGCACTGGGTGCCAGGCTGGCCGGGCCGGGCGAGTTTTCGCGGCGCGCTTTTCTCAACGGCAAGCTGGATCTGGCCCAGGCCGAAGCCGTGGCCGACCTGATCGAGGCCGCGTCTGCGGAAGCGGCCCGGTCGGCGGTGCGTTCGCTGTCCGGTGCGTTTTCCGCGCGGGTGAACGAATTGCTCGACGGCCTGATCCGCCTGCGTACGCTGGTGGAGGCGACGCTGGATTTTCCCGAGGAAGAGATCGATTTCCTGAAAGCCGCCGACGCCTACGGCCAGCTCGACCGGCTCGACACAGCGCTGGCTGCGGTGCGGGCGCAGGCCCGGCAGGGCGCACTGCTGCGCGAAGGTCTGACGGTGGTGCTGGTGGGCCAGCCCAATGTGGGCAAGTCCAGCCTGCTCAACCGCCTGGCCGGATTTGAGGCGGCGATCGTCACCGACGTGGCCGGCACCACGCGCGATACTGTGCGCGAGGCCATCCAGATTCGCGGCGTGCCACTGCACATTGTGGATACGGCCGGCCTGCGCGAGACGGACGACGCGGTGGAGAAGATCGGCATCGCCCGCACCTGGGCCGCCATTGAACGCGCCGACGTGGTGTTGTTGCTGGTGGATGCGGCGCACGGCGTGGGCCGGGAAGAAGCCGCCATACTCGAACGCGTGCCGGCGATTCCGCGCCTGACCCTGCACAACAAGATCGACGCGACTGACGAAGCCCCACGCGTGTCCGGCGATGAAATCTGGCTGTCGGCGCGCACCGGCGCGGGGGTGGACGCCCTGCGCGAGCGCCTGCTGCAGGCAGCGGGCTGGCAGAGTGCCGGGGAGGGCAGTTTCATCGCACGCACCCGCCATCTGGACGCGCTGTCGCGCGCGGCGCAGCATCTTGAGGCCAGCCGCACGGCCGCGCCGCAGCTCGAACTCTTTGCCGAGGAACTGCGCCTGGCCCAGGCCGCGCTGGCCGAAATCACCGGCGCATTCAGCGCGGATGACCTGCTGGGTGAAATTTTCGGTTCATTTTGCATCGGCAAGTAAGTTGACGCGGTATGCTGGTTGCTTCGCATTCTCATTTGTGAGCCCGACCATCCCATGCTGACCTGGCAAGCCATCGCGGCAGACATCCGCAGCCATCGACGTCGCCTGGTCCAGGCCAATTTCGTGGCGATCCTGGCCGTGATCGCGGCCGTGCCCGTGCCGCTGTTGCTGCCGCTGATGGTAGATGAGGTTCTGCTCGGCCATCCGGGCCGGTTTGTCGGGTGGATAGCCGACGCCACGCCGTCTGCGTGGCATGGGCCGGTGCTGTTCATTGCGACGGCGCTGCTGCTGACGCTGCTGCTGCGGCTGGCGTCGATCCTGCTCAACGTGTGGCAGAGCCGCAGCTTTTCGTTGCTGGCCAAGGACGTGGTGTTCCGCATCCGGGGCCGGATGCTGAACCGGCTCTCGCGCATTGCCCTGTCGGAGTTCGAAACCGTGGGCGCGGGCCGGGTGACGTCGCATTTCGTCACCGACCTGAATGCCATCGACACCTTTCTCGGCGCGTCGATTTCCGGATTGGTGGTGTCGGTGCTCACGCTGGTCGGCGTGGCGGGGGTGCTGTTCTGGATGCACTGGCAGCTGGCGCTGGTGATCCTGCTGCTGAATCCCCCGGTGATCCTGTTCTCCACCCTGCTCGGCAAGCGGGTGAAGGACATGAAGCGGCGCGAGAACCGCGCGTTCGAGGTGTTCCAGGACGCGCTGGCAGAAACGCTCGACGCGCTCACCCAGATCCGCGCGATGAACCGGGAAAAGCATTATCTGGCGCGGGTGCGAGAGCGGGCGGCGGACATCCGCACGCACGCGGCCGCCTTTGCCTGGAAATCCGACGCCATGAGCCGCGTGGCGTTCTTCATTTTCCTGGCCGGCTTCGACGTGTTCCGCGCAGTGGCGATGCTGATGGTGGTGTTTTCCGACCTGTCCATCGGCGAGATGCTCGCCGTGTTCGGCTACCTCTGGTTCATGATGACCCCGGTGCAGGAACTGGTGAACCTGCAATACGCCTGGTATGCCGCGCAGGGCGCGCTGGGCCGGATCAACGCACTGCTGGGGATGAAGGACGAGCCGGCCCACCCGGCGTCGTGCGATCCCTTTGCCGGGAAATCCACGGTCGGCATCACGCTGGAACACCTGAGTTTTGCCTACGAGGACGGCGGCGAGACGGTGCTGGATGACGTGAGCCTGGCGATAGCCCCGGGCGAGAAGGTGGCGCTGGTGGGGGCGTCGGGCGGCGGCAAGTCGACGCTGGTGCAGGCGCTCCTGGGCCTGTATCCCGCCCGCACCGGACGCGTGCTGTATGGCGACGCGCCGGTGACGGAAATCGGCTGGGAAACGGTGCGCGAGCATGTGGGCGTGGTGCTGCAGCATCCGGTGCTGTTCAACGACAGCGTGCGGGCCAACCTCACGCTGGGTCGCGACGTGGGCGATGCCGCCCTGTGGCAGGCCCTGGACATCGCGCAATTGAAGGACATCATCGCCGCCCTGCCGCAGGGGCTGGACACCGTGGTGGGCAGGCAGGGTGTGCGCCTGTCCGGCGGACAGCGCCAGCGGCTGGCTATCGCACGCATGATCGTGGCCAATCCGAGCGTGGTCATCCTCGACGAGGCAACCTCGGCGCTCGACACCGATACCGAGCGGCACCTGCACGCCGCGATGCACGCGTTTCTAGACGGGCGGACCACGCTCATCATCGCCCATCGCCTGTCGGCGGTGCGGCAGGCCGACCGCATCCTGGTGTTCGAAAACGGTCGCGTGGTGGAATCCGGCGCGCACGACGAGCTGATCGGCCGGGACGGCCTCTACCGCAAGCTGTATCACTCGCCCGCCTGAACCGGCACCCGGTACAAAAAACTTGCGAGACCATCAGGGTTTTCTGATAGACTCCGCGTCGTTGTGTTCACAGCAGCAGACAGGCAAGTTTCATCCCGCCGTGTCTCGGGACTGTTCTCACAGCCCCATCGTCCTCGACCTCTTTTTTGTGCCGCCGGTGTAAGTGCACCGGCTGCGACAAGTCCTGCGGTTGGCGCCGATGTGATCGTCGCGACCCGTTAATCGATCAGGCCCGATCTGGCGTCAACGCCAGGGTGACCAGCCTGCTTTCCCGGTTCGTGTGTGTGGCCTGTCGGGCGTGATGCCTGACGCGGCCGTTTTTGCGCCTGTGCGCATTGAATAAAGGTTTGCCATGAGTTTTTCCGAACTGGGGCTCGATCCCCTCATTCTCAAATCCGTCCTCGAAGCCGGCTACGAAACCGCCACGCCGGTGCAGATGCAGGCCGTGCCTGCCGCCCTGACCGGACGTGACCTGCTGGTGTCCTCGCACACGGGCAGCGGCAAGACCGCAGCTTTCCTGCTGCCGTCGATCCAGCGTCTGCAGGCCGAGCCCAGGGTCAAGAGCATTGGCCCGCGCGTGCTGGTGCTCACGCCCACCCGCGAACTGGCCCTGCAGGTCGAAAAATCGGCCATGAAATACGGCAAGGACCTGCGCCGTTTCCGCACCGCCTGTCTGGTGGGTGGCGCGCCGTTCGGCCTGCAGGCCAAGCGCATTGCCCAGCCGGTGGATGTGGTCGTGGCCACGCCGGGCCGCCTCATCGACCATCTGGAACGCGGCAAGCTGGACTTTTCCCGTCTGGAAGTGCTGGTGCTGGATGAAGCCGACCGCATGCTGGACATGGGCTTTGTCGACGACATCCAGGCCATCGCCGCGCGTTGCCCGAGCGAGCGCCAGACGCTGCTGTTCTCGGCCACGCTCGACGGCGTGGTGGGCAACCTCGCCAATGAACTGACCCGGGACGCGCAGCGCATCGAGATCGAAGCGGCACCCAAGCAGGAAGCCAAGATCGAACAGCGCCTGCTCTACGCCGACAACATGGACCACAAGATGCGCCTGCTGGACAGCCTGCTGCGCGATGTGGACCTGACCCAGGCCATCGTCTTCGCCGCGACCAAGAAAAGCGCGGAAGAGATTTCCGACCTGCTCGCCGATTCCGGCTTTGCTTCGGATTCGCTGCACGGTGACATGCAGCAGGGCCAGCGCAACCGCGCCCTGCAGCGCCTGCGCGACAACCGCACCAAGGTGCTGGTGGCCACTGACGTGGCCGCACGCGGCATCGACGTGGCCGGCATCAGCCACGTCATCAACTTTGACCTGCCGCGCCAGGCCGAGGATTACGTGCACCGCATCGGCCGCACCGGTCGTGCCGGCCGTACCGGCGTTGCCGTCAGCCTGGTGGGCATGCGCGAGGGCGGCCTGGTGCGCGCGATTGAGCGCTACACGGGCAATCGCATCGATGTCCACACGCTGCCGGGTCTGGAACCCACGCAAAAACCCTCGTCCGGTCGCCCGGGTGGCGGCAATCGTCCGCGTGGCCAGGAAGGCGGACGCGGCTTTGGCGAGAAGCGGGCCTGGAACAACAAGGAACCGCGCAGCTACGGTGCCGGCCAGCCGCGTGGCGACAGCCGTGACAACCGCGACCGGGGCAACCGTTTCGACGCGCCGCGCGGCAGCCGCTTTGCCGAAGTGGCGTCGACCGATCGCGCCCAGCGTGTCTGGGGCAACCGCGTGCCGCAGGAAGAGCCGACGGCGAAACCGGATGTCGACGGCAACAGCGTGGAATACTGGGCGCGCCGTGAGCGCGAAGCCAAGGCTCAGGCCAAGGCCAAGCCGGCCGCGCGCAGCTACGGCGGCAAGTTCGACAGCCGCAACGCAGGTGGCGGCAATCGCGGTGCTGGCCAGGAAAACCGTGGCGGGGCGCGCACCGGAGTGCGTGGTCGCTTCAAGGACTGAGTGTCGGACCGGCTGAACGAAAAGGGGCGCAAGCCCCTTTTTTCATGGCTACGGGGCGAAACGCAGGCTGGCCAGCAGAGCGTCGAATACGGGCAGGTTGCGCTCGAAATAGACGATGGCGGGCGCTTCATACAACAGCGAAAGTCGCCCTTTGGCATCCACGCAAGCGACCATGACGCGTTCGATGGGCAGCCCGCGTTCATTCAGATAGCGGATGTGGACGCGGGTGGCGGGCCGGCCACCGAGCAGGGTGGGCGCGTTCTCGATCACTTCGAGCTGGGCGGTGGACTCATGGCTGCGCCACTCTGCCAGCGCCAGTTCGGCGAGTTCGATGGGCAGCATGTCGGCCCGGGTTTCGCGCCGGGTGCGGGGCAGTTTGCGGTCGTGCGGCTGGCGGGTGATGACGATGGTGTTGAGCGCCGGACCGTCCCGGGTGAGGAACAGATCGTTGACGTCGGCCGTTCGCCGCACCCAGCCGGCAGGCTGTTCCAGCGTGTAGTCGCCGCGTTTTTCGAAGTGGCGGCTGTCGGGTGCCACGCGCGACCAGGGGGCGCAGGCAGAAGTGAGCAGCACCAGTGCGACCAGGGCAAGGCGGACGTTCATGGGGCAGGGATTTCCTGGAGTGCGGCCTCGACATAGCCCCGGTCGGCCGCCGTGGGGGCGAGTTCGAGATAGCGGCGGAAGCGTTCGGCCGCTGCGGCCTTGTCGCCACGCTTGAAGTAGAGATAGCCCAGCGCGCGGTGGGTGGGGGCGAATCGCGGGGCGGTGTCGAGTGCGCGCCGGAATTCGGTTTCGGCGCGCTCGGCATCGCCTGCGTCGTTGCGCAGGCGATAGGCCTCGCCCAGGTAATAGGCGGCTTCGGGCGGGTATTCCTGACGCGCCGCCGGGGTGGTCAGCATGAGGATCACCTGTTTGTAGCGGTAGGCGGCGAGGTCGCGTTCGAGCGAGGCGAGCCGCAGTGCGGCGGTAGTTTCGACGAAGCGTTCGTAGCCGGTTTCGCCGCTGTCGGTGTCCCGGCTCAACTCGGTGAAGTTGTCGATGCGCTCCTGCAACTTGGGGTGGCTGGAAAAGAAGAACGGCTCCTTGATGTCGGCGGCCCGGATTTCGGCCTGCAGGTGCTCGAAGGTCTTGACGCTCTCGCGCGGCGCGTAGCCGGCGGCGATCAGGCGTTGATAGCCGATCTGGTCGGCCTCGCGTTCGTGCTCGCGGGAAAACCCGAACATCGACGAGAGCGCCAGCAGGTCGCCCACCAGTGGCACGCCCAGCATGCCGGCCACCCGCGCAAAGGCGGCGGCGTTGCGCACGCGTTCGGCCTGTTGCAGCGAATGACGGTGGGTGAAATGCGCGCCTTCGTGGGCGAGCACGGTGGCGAGCTGGGCTTCGTTCTGGAAACGCGCGACCAGTCCGGCGTTGACATAGATGCTGCCGTTGGGCAGGGCGAAGGCATTGATGTGCTGCGCGTTGAGCAGCCGCACCGTCAGCCGGCCGCTGAATTCCGGGTAGAGGCGGTCCATGATGCCCTGCAGGTAGGCGGTGAGGGCGGGGTCGGTGTTCACGCGGCCGGCGCGTGCGAGGGCCTGGTCGAATTCGTCGGCCTCCTGCCAGAGGCTGCGTTCCCGGCTATCGAGCTCACCGGCTGTCACGGCATGGGCCCAGGGCGCGACCTCGTCGGCTCCGGCGGGCAACGCAAGGATCAGGAGCAGGCCGGCGAGTCGGACGTGCATCATCGTGGGCCGGGCCAGCTCTGGTACAGGGTGCGGATCAGTTCCTCGACGTGCTCCGGCTGGCGGGTATCGAGCCGGCTACTGGCGTCGAACCCCATCCACTGCACGTCGCCGTTCCTGAGGTCGACCACGCCCAAGGCGAGAAAGGATTGTCCCAGCGGCATGATCATGCCCATGGCCAGCCCGGCAAAAAACAGGGCCTTGCGGCCATCGGACGAGATGAAATCCGACCCCAGTACGATCAGAGCGGAGTCGGCCCCGGTGCGTTCGCGCAGAAACGCCAGACCCGGCCCCAGGGTGTAGTCGAACTCGTTTTTCTTGTGTGCCCAGGCGGACTGTTCGCCGCGTCCGTAGACAAAGACCGATTGCGCCACGCGCTCGTAGAGGCCCAGATGGGCGTCGATCAGGGCCTGTTCTTCCGGCCCGAAATCCGGTGCCGGCCGGGCCGTGAACAGGCCGGCTTCCCCGGCAAGCCGGATCGCGGCCGAGCCCAGGTTGCTGCGGGCAAGGGCTTCCCATTCGCCCATGCGGGTGGGGACGCCACCCGCCGACAGCTCGTAGACAAAGACCTGCGGCGGCAGGACGACCACGTTTTTGGGGCGTGCGTCGAGGTTCTGCATGAGCGCGGGGTTGACTGCGCTCATGGCAGCGATGGCCGGTGCCGTTAAACTGCTCAGGGTGATCGCGATCACCGCACACCAGACTCTCAACATCCGCATCTCCAGAAGGGGGCTCAACCGTATGGCAAAGCCGCAGGCCGGTCAATCGCAGTCAGCGCTCCCGTGGCGCTGGATGGGCGAGCGTGGCTTGCGCCTGGAGACCGGGGCGGTCACACTGGACCGCTATGCCCAGCTGGTTGATGCCAGTTTTGAAGAAATTGAAGACGTGATCCCGGCAGATGGCAGCATTTTGCTGATACTCAAGCCTGGCGTGCCGCCGCCGGCAAAACTGGGTGAGCTGCTGGCAGCGCCGCCGCCCCGCTTGCCCGAACGAGCGGCGGCGCTACACGTTCTGCCTTTGCGGGTGACCGAAGACGCCAGCCCCGATCTCGCCCTCTGTGCCGCCCGGGCCGGCCTCGCCGCAGGCGAATTCGTCCGGCAGTTTACGGCCATCGAGTTTACGGTGGCGTTCCTGGGGTTTCAGCCCGGGTTTCCCTATCTGGCCGGTTTGCCCGGGCACTGGGCCATGTCGCGCCGCGCCACCCCCCGGGTGAGGGTGCCAGCCGGCAGTGTGGCGCTGGGTGGTAGTTATGCCGGCGTGTATCCCATGGCCGGCCCGGGCGGCTGGCATATCGTGGGCCAGACCGACGCGAAATTGTTCGACCCGGCCCGGGCCCGGCCCGCCTTGCTGGCGGCCGGCGACCGCGTGCAGTTCGAGGTGCAATCGTGAACGGGGTCGCAATCGAGGTGGTCCGGCCCGGCCTGTGTGATCTGGTGATGGATGGCGGCCGCCCGGGGTGGGCGCGGGCCGGCGTCCCGACCGGGGGTGCAGCCGACCAGGCCGCGCTGGCAGCGGCCAATCGTCTGGTCGGCAATCGCCCGGATGCGCCGGCGCTGGAAATCGTGGCGCGTGGCCCGCAACTCCATTTCCCTCGTGGCGGGGTGATTGCGCTGACCGGCGCGCCATTCCGTGCCGCCCGTGCGGCCGGCCTGGTGGCCGGCTGGAACCAGACCCTGGTGCTGGCGGCGGAAGAGATCCTGCGCCTGGGCGAGCCCGCCGAGGGATACCGTTGCTGGCTGGCGATTCGTGGCGGCCTGGCGGTCGAACCGGTGCTGGGCAGTGCGAGCGCGCTGCCGCAGGCCGGGTGGGGCGGGGTGACGGGGCGTCCGCTGCGAGTGGGCGACCGGCTGTTCAGCCATCCTGCGGGCGGCGGTGTGCACCTGCTGCGGGCGAGGCCACCCGGCGTCGAGTCGGCCGCCCCCCTGCGCGTGGTGGCCGGTCCGCAAGCCAGCGCATTGACGGATACCGGGCTCGCAAACCTGTTTGGCGGATGCTTCCGGGTGGACGCGGCGTCCGACCGCCGGGGTATCCGGCTGACAGGACCGGGCGTGGCCGGCAAGGCGCAGGCGTTTCCCACGCAGGGTGTATTGCCCGGGGCGATCCAGGTGCCGCCGGACGGACAGCCGATCATTCTGGGCTGGGATGGCCCGGTGACAGGCGGCTATCCGGTGGCGGCGACCGTGATCGGTGCGGACCTGCCCCGGCTGGCGCAATTGAAGCCGGGAGCCGAGGTGCGCTTTGCGACGGTGAGTGTGGATGACGCGCGCGCCCTTGCGCCGCCGGAATGGCTCGTGGAGGACTGGGCGTGATCGAACTCAATGCAGACATTGGGGAAGGGTGTGACGACGCCGGCCTGATGCCGTTTGTCGACCGGGTGTCGATTGCCAGCGGCGGCCATACGGGCGATGCGGCGAGCATGGCCCTCGCATTGCGCCTGGCGGGAACGCATGGTGTCTGGGTGGGGGCGCACCCCAGTTATCCGGATCGGGCGGGGTTCGGGCGTCGGCCGCTCGCTGCCAGTGCGGCCGAGATCCGGTCGTGGGTGGTGGAGCAGATCGAGGCGCTGGCCGAGGTTGCCGGGCGCGAGGGGGTGCGCCTCGTACACGTCAAGCCGCATGGCGCGCTGTATAACGTGGCCGCGCGGGATGTCGAGGTGGCCGGAGCGATCGCGGAAGCCGTGCGTTCGGTTGATGCTGGCCTGCTGCTGGTTGGGCTGTCCGGGTCGAAGCTGATCGAGGCGGGCCGCGCGGCGGGCTTGTGCGTGCTCAACGAGGCGTTTGCCGACCGGCGCTATGCCACGATCGACCGGCTGGTTTCACGTGAAACGTCCGGGGCTCTGATTCACGATCCGTTCCTGGCCGTCGAACAGGCGCGGTCGCTGGCGCAGGGCAAGGGCGCGCTGACCCTGTCGGGGGCGCGGCTGCCGGTTCAGGCGGACACGATCTGTTTGCATAGTGACACGCCGGGTGCCGTTGTCCTGGCGCGCGCTGTCCACGCTGCGCTGCATGACGGATAATCGCGCGTTCTCCGTTACCCGCACACGCTCATGCCGCTCCTGACTTTTGACCGCCTCGAACTGGCCTACGGTCACCACCCCCTGCTGGACGGCGCGGCCCTGGTGATCGAGGCGGGGGAGCGGATTGGCCTGATTGGCCGCAATGGCACGGGCAAGTCCAGCCTGATGAAAATCCTGGCGGGTGCGAGTCAGCCGGACGCCGGCGAAGTATGGCGTGCGCCCGGGCTGAAGCTCGCCACCGTGCCGCAGGAGCCGGTTTTTCAGCCGGGCCACACCGTATTCGAAGCGGTGGCGGAAGGCGTGGGCGCGGCCCAGCAATTGCTGGCCGAATACCATGCGGCCGCCCATGCGGCCGCCGAGGGCGATGTGGCGGCACTGGATACGCTGGAGCGGGTGTCGAGTGCGCTGGAGGCGGCCGATGGCTGGCGGCTGAACAGCCGGGTTGAGGAAACCCTGCAACGTCTCGGGCTGGATGCCGACCGCAAGGTGGCGGACCTCTCCGGGGGGTTGAAGAAGCGGGTGGCGCTGGCGCGCGCCCTGGTCAGCGAACCCGAGCTGTTGTTGCTCGACGAGCCGACCAACCATCTGGATTTCTCGGCCATCGAATGGCTGGAAGGCCTGCTCAACGAGTATCGCGGTGCGCTGGTGTTCATTACCCATGACCGGCGCTTCCTGGACAATGTGGCCAACCGCATTGTCGAGCTTGATCGTGGCCAGTTACGCGAATATCAAGGCAATTTCAGTGCATATCAGACCAAGAAGGCCGAGCAGCTGGAAGTCGAGGCGGTGCATAACCGCAAGTTCGACAAATTCTGGAAGCAGGAAGAGGCCTGGATACGCAAGGGCGTGGAGGCGCGGCGCACCCGCAACGAAGGACGCGTCCGGCGACTGGAGGCCTTGCGGCGCACCCGCGAGGCCCGCATCGGGCATCAGGGTCAGGTGAGCTTTCAGCTCGATTCGGGCGAACGCTCCGGCAAGGTGGTGGCCGAGCTGGACCATGTTGACTATGGCTACGATGCGCGGGTGCTGGTGCGGGACTTTTCCGCCACCATCCTGCGCGGTGACAAACTCGGGTTGCTCGGCCCCAACGGCGCCGGCAAGACCACGCTGATCCGGCTGATCCTGGGAGACCTGAAGCCGCAATCCGGCTGGATCAAGCAGGGGACCAAGCTGGAGGTTGCGTATTTCGACCAGTTTCGCAACCAGCTCAACGACGACGCGACGCTGATCGACACCATTTCACCCGGCTCGGATTACGTCGAGATTGCCGGGCAGCGCAAGCACGTCATCAGCTATCTGGAGGAATTCCTGTTTCCGGCTGAACGGGCGCGCGCCAAGGTGTCGGCGCTGTCGGGTGGTGAACGCAATAGATTGTTGTTGGCGCGCCTGTTCGCCCGCCCGGCCAATCTGCTGGTGCTGGACGAGCCAACCAACGATCTGGACATCGACACGCTGGAGCTGCTGGAGCAGCTGCTGCAGGATTACGCCGGTACGGTCATCATCGTCTCGCACGACCGGGCCTTTCTCGACAACGTCGTCACCCAGTCCATCGTGTTCGAGGGGGAAGGGCGGCTGACCGAAATCGTCGGCGGCTATGCCGACTGGCGCGCCTGGCGGGAGCGGCAGGCGGCCGTCGCGGCACCCGCTGCCCGGCCGGCGCCGCCCAAGTCGCCGCCCGCCGCCAAACCGGTTTCGCAAAAGGTCAAGCTCAGCTACAAGGAAGCCCGCGAACTGGAGTCGCTGCCGGGCATCATCGAGGCACTGGAGACCGAACAGGCTGAAATTGCCGCCCGCCTGGCGGACCCCGCGCTGTACCAGACCGACCCGCAGGCAGCCGGCGGCTTGCACGCCCGCACCGAGGCGATCGAACTGGAATTGCTGGACGCGCTGGCGCGCTGGGAGGTGCTGGAAGCCAAACAGGCGGGCACGGGCTGATGGTGTTTCACGTGAAACGTCCGGCAACGGGTAAAATGCGCGCACCATGAAATTCCCCGAATCCTTCGATGTGATTGTCGTCGGTGGCGGCCATGCCGGCACCGAAGCCGCGCTCGCCAGTGCCCGCGCGGGCGCGAAGACGCTGCTGCTCACGCACAACATCGAAACGCTGGGGGCAATGTCGTGCAACCCGTCCATCGGCGGCATCGGCAAGGGCCATCTGGTGAAGGAGGTGGATGCGCTGGGCGGGGCGATGGCGATCGCCACCGACGAGGCGGGCATCCAGTTCCGCACGCTCAATTCGTCCAAGGGGCCGGCGGTGCGCGCCACCCGCGCGCAGGCCGACCGCGTGCTGTACAAGGCCGCCATCCGAAGAAGGCTGGAAAACCAGCCGAACCTCACGCTGTTTCAGCAGGCGGTTGACGACCTGCTGCTCGACGGCGACCGCGTCGCCGGGGTGCGAACCCAGCTCGGCATCGTGTTCGAGGGCAGGGCGGTGGTGCTGACGGCGGGGACTTTCCTCGCCGGCCTCATCCACGTGGGACTGGAAAACTACCAGGCCGGCCGCATGGGCGATCCGCCCGCGGTGTCGCTCGCCGCGCGCTTGCGCGAACTGAATCTGCCCGTGGGCCGACTCAAGACGGGCACCCCGCCGCGCATCGACGGCCGCAGCATCGATTACAGCCAGACCCAGGTCCAGCCGGGCGACGACCCCGCACCGGTGTTTTCCTTCATGGGCAGCCGGGCGCTGCATCCCGAACAGCGGCCGTGCTGGATCACCCACACCACCGAACGCACGCACGACATCATCCGCGGCGGCCTCGACCGCTCGCCGATGTACACCGGCGTCATCGAGGGGGTGGGGCCACGCTACTGCCCGTCCATCGAAGACAAGATCACCCGCTTCGCCGACAAGGCCAGCCACCAGATCTTCCTCGAACCCGAAGGCCTGACGACGCACGAGATCTACCCCAATGGCATCTCGACCTCGCTGCCCTTCGATGTGCAGCTGGCCATCGTGCGCTCCATCCCCGGCATGGAAAACGCGCACATCCTGCGCCCCGGCTACGCCATCGAATACGACTACTACGACCCGCGCAACCTCAAGGCCTCGCTGGAAACCAAGTCCATCGCAGGCCTCTTCTTCGCCGGCCAGATCAATGGCACCACCGGCTACGAAGAGGCTGCCGCGCAGGGCCTGCTGGCCGGCCTCAATGCCGCCCTGCAGACGCAGGGGCGCGAGGCCTGGAGCCCGGCGCGGCACGAAGCCTATCTGGGGGTGTTGGTCGACGACCTCATCACGCGCGGCGTATCCGAGCCTTACCGCATGTTCACCAGCCGCGCCGAATACCGGCTGCAACTGCGCGAGGACAACGCCGACATGCGGTTGACCGAGACCGGCCGCACGCTCGGCGTGGTGGACGACGCGCGCTGGGACGCCTTCAACTGCAAGCGCGACGCCGTCGCCCGCGAAACCGAGCGCCTGAAGGCAAGCTGGGTCAATCCGGCGATCCTGCCGGCGGACGCCGCGACGCAGCTCATCGGTCAGCCCATCGAGCGCGAATACAGCCTGTTCGACCTGCTGCGCCGGCCGAACCTGGGCTACGCGCAAATTCTGGCGCTGCCGGGCGGCGGCGACGGCGTGGAGGATGACGCGGTCGCCGAACAGGTCGAAATCGCCGCCAAGTACCAGGGCTACATCAACCGCCAGAACGAGGAAGTCGACCGGCAGCGCGAACAGGAAACCCTGCGCCTGCCGGCCGACCTCGACTATGCGCAGCTCACCGCGCTGTCGATGGAAGTGCGCCAGCGCCTCGCGGCGGCGCGCCCCGAAACGCTCGGCCAGGCCGCCCGCATGCAGGGCATCACCCCGGCGGCGATCTCGGTGCTGCTGATCTACGCCAAGCGCGGCTTCAGACCTGAAGCGGAACAGAAAAGCGCATGAGCCTCGCGCATCAACTTGCGGCGGGGATCGCCGCCCTGGGCCTGGATTTGCCGCCGGATGGCGAAGCCCGGCTGCTGGCGTATCTGGCCCTGCTCGACAAATGGAATCGCGTCTACAACCTGACGGCGGTGCGCGAACCGGAACGCATGGTGAGCCACCACCTGCTCGATTCGTTGACGGCAGTGCCTTACTTTATTGGGCCAGCCGTGCTCGACGTCGGCAGCGGCGGTGGCCTGCCGGGAATTCCGCTGGCGATTGCGCGGCCGGACCTGCAGGTGACGCTGATCGACAGCATCGCCAAGAAGACGGCGTTCCTGTTGCAGGCCAAGGCCGAACTCGGTCTCGCCAATCTTGCGGTCGCCACCGGCCGGGTGGAGGATTTCCGTCCCGAAACGGGCTTCGACGTCATCACCTCGCGTGCGTTTTCCGATCTCAAGGAATTCGTTACGTTGACCCGCCACCTGCTCAAACCGGGCGGTCGCTGGCTGGCGATGAAGGGCTTGTATCCCAATGAAGAATTAGCCCTGTTGCCGAATAACGTGAAAGTAAGCGCTGACCACGCACTCGTGGTGCCGGGGCTGGACGCCAGCCGCCATGTGATCGTTCTGGAGCCTGCCTGATGACAAAAATACTCGCAATCGCCAACCAGAAGGGGGGGCGGCGTGAGCCACCCGGCGAGGGGTCCCGCAAGCGGGGATCGACGGTCAGGCGAATCGGCGGCCGCCGCCCGGAGGCACAATGAGCAAAATACTCGCAATCGCCAACCAGAAGGGCGGGGTGGGGAAAACCACCACGGCGGTGAATCTGGCCGCCGCGCTGGCCGAGCTGGGTCAGCGCGTGCTGCTTGCCGATCTCGATCCGCAGGGCAATGCCACCATGGGCTCGGGCATCGAAAAGCGTACGGCCCTGCCGACGGTGTACCAGATCCTGCTCAATCAGGTGTCCGTGCGCGATGCGCGCATGCGTTCCGAGCCGGGGCATTTCGACGTCATCCCCGCCAACCGCGAACTCGCGGGCGCGGAGATTGACCTCGTCAACCTGGAGCAGCGCGACCTGCGCCTGAAGGTGGCGCTGGCGCAGGTGGCCGACGACTATGACTTCATCCTGATGGACTGTCCGCCCACGCTCAACCTGCTCACGGTCAACGCCTTCGCCGCCGCCGAAACCGTGCTGATCCCGATGCAGTGCGAGTACTACGCGCTGGAGGGGCTCACCGATCTGGTCGCCACCATCAAGAAGGTGAAGCAGCGGCTCAACCCGACCATCCAGATCGAGGGCCTGCTGCGCGTGATGTTCGATCCGCGCAGCACGCTCGCGCAGCAGGTGTCGGAGCAGATCAAGCAGCACTTCGGCGACAAGGTGTACGACACCGTGATCCCGCGCAACGTGCGGCTCGCCGAGGCACCCAGCCACGGCCTGCCGGTGTTGGCCTACGATCGCCAGTGCAAGGGCGCGAAAGCCTACATCGAACTGGCGGAAGAAACATTGAAACGGGCGGGCATCCACGCCAGGGGGGAAAAATAATGGCCAAACCCAAGGGACTGGGCCGAGGGCTCGATGCGCTGCTCGGCGGCGAGGACAGCGCCGCGCCGCCGCAGGGCGACCTGCGCATGATGAAGCTGTCGCAGCTCGCGCCCGGCAAGTACCAGCCGCGCACGCAGATGGACAGCGAATCGCTGCAGGAACTCGCCGACTCGATCCGCGCACAGGGGCTGATGCAGCCCATCCTGGTGCGCGAGGCCGGCAGCGGCTACGAGATCATCGCCGGCGAACGCCGCTGGCGCGCAGCACAATTGGCGGGCTTGAGCGAAGTGCCGGTGTTGCTGCGCGAAGTCGCCGACGACGCGGTGGCCGCGATGGCGCTGATCGAGAACATCCAGCGTGAAGATCTCAACGCCATCGACGAGGCGCAGGGTCTGCACCGCCTGATCCAGGAATTCGGCATGACGCACGACGCCGTGGCGCAGGCGGTCGGCAAGTCGCGTGCGGCGGTGTCGAACCTGTTGCGGCTGTTGAATTTGTCGCGTCCGGTGCAGGACATGCTCACCGCTGGCCTCATCGAAATGGGCCACGCCCGCGCCTTGCTTCCGCTCAACGCGGCACAGCAGCGGGAACTGGCGCACGAGATCGAAACCCGCGCGCTGTCGGTGCGCGAAGTCGAACGCCGAGTCGCCCGCCTGAAAGAGCCGCCCGCTGCACCCGCCCGGTCGACGGCCCCGTCACGCGATACGCTGCGACTGGAGGAAGCCCTGTCCGACGCCCTGGGCATGACTGTGCATGTCAGCACCAGCAGCAAGGGCAGCGGCAAACTGACCCTGCATTTCGGCCATGCCGACGCCCTTGATGGCCTGCTGCAAAAGCTCGGCATCGCCCTGTAGCGCGGAGACCGCACCAGTAAAATCACTACGTACTGAAATTCATCATCAAGCTGCTTGATGATTGCATAGACCATACTGATTCGGGTATCATCCGCGCCCAATGTTCTCCGGTATGCGTCCTGGCAATCATTCGGGCATACGGCGGGTCGTGTGGGCGCAAGCTGCCCTCCTTCTGCCGGCTGCACTGGTCGGCGTCATGGCGGGGGACAGGGAGACAGGCATTGCCGTCGGCTATGGGATCTTGGTTGCGTTGAGTATCAGCCTGGTGCTGTGGCGGCGCGAACGACAGGCAATGCGTCATCCGGAATGGGATCAGCACCGGTTGTTCAAGCTCTTCATCCTGACGGGATTCGAGCGGTTGGTGGTGCTGGTTGCATTGCTCGCAGTCGGCATGGCGATATTGAGGCTCTCGCCGTTGCCGCAGTTGCTCGGGTTGTTGATCGCACAACTCGCGTGGCTAGCCGCTGCAAAGCGGTAGACGGAAAACAGCCGGCGGCAACAGCCGGCAAAACAAATAACCAAGGTTGGTTCTGCATGGGAGCGCGTTGCGCACCCATCCAAAACTCACTTTGAAAATTCGATACCATGGCTTCGGACTACGCATCCTCAAGCGAATACATCAAGCACCACCTGCAGAACCTGACCTATGGCCAACTGCCCGCCGGGTACGAGCGCCAGGATCACGCCGGCAACGTCGAAGTGCTGCAACAAGCCACCTGGACCGTTGCCCATAACGCCGCTGAAGCCAAGGACATGGGTTTCTGGGCGATCAACCTGGACAGCATGATCTTCTCGATCGGCCTGGGCGTACTCTTCCTGTTCTTCTTCCGCCTTGCTGCCCGTCGCGCCACGGCTGGTATTCCGGCCGGCCTGCAGAATTTTGTCGAGTGGATCGTGGAATTCATCGACGGTGCGGTGCGCGGGTCCTTCTCGCACAAGAATGCACTGGTTGCGCCGCTCGCGCTCACCGTTTTCGTCTGGATCTTCCTGCTCAACCTGATGGACCTGATTCCGGTTGACTGGATTCCCTACGCTGCGTCGCTGGCGGGAGTGCCCTATCTCAAGATCGTGCCGTCCACCGACCCCAACGTCACTTTCGGCCTGTCGCTGTCGATCTTCTTCCTGGTGCTCTACTACAGCGTGAAGATGAAAGGCCCCGGCGGTTTCTTCGCCGAACTGGCTTTCCAGCCTTTCCCCAAGTGGCTGTTTCCGGTCAACCTGCTGCTCGAAGGCGTAGGCCTGATTGCCAAGCCGATTTCGCTGGCCCTGCGACTTTTCGGCAACATGTACGCCGGCGAAATGATCTTCATCCTGATCGCGCTGATGTTCGGCGGCGGCTGGATCATGGCCGTGTTCGGCGGCGCGCTGCAATGGGCGTGGGCGGTGTTCCACATCCTCATCATCACGCTGCAGGCCTTTATTTTCA
>ERZ1645185.447-NODE-447-length-17356-cov-9.613895_pt1 | contig 17356 bp, 16 predicted proteins | sample MGYA00575351_ERZ1645185 | MGnify/ENA primary metagenome ERZ1645185 (study PRJEB40838, sample SAMN11284767) | freshwater sediment metagenome | isolation source: river sediment | host: Sediment | place: India: Jana village, Kanpur | collected 2015-12-17 ...
GCCATCCAGGCCGAGATGGACCGCATTGCCGAGGCGCGCGAAAGCAGCCAGCCGCTGCGCACGAAAACCGGCGGCTCCACCTTCAAGAACCCGCCCGGCCACAAGGCCTGGCAGCTTGTGGACGATGCCGGCTGCCGGGGCCTGAAGCTGGGCGGCGCGCAGGTTTCCGACAAGCACACCAATTTCCTGATCAACACCGGCACCGCCACCAGCGCCGAGATCGAGGCTCTGGGCGAGGAGGTGCGCGCGCGCGTCAAGGCGAAGTCCGGCGTGACCCTTGATTGGGAAATCCAGCGGGTGGGCGTGGCCGGATGAGGGTCACCGTTCTCAAGGGCGGCTGGTCCGCCGAGCGGGAGGTGTCGCTCGTGTCCGGCAAGGGCATTGCCGAGGCTGCGCGCACGCTGGGCCACGCCGTGACCGAACTGGATCTTGGCGCAACCGCAGCCGATGGCGCCACCTTCCCCGATCGCCTGCTGGCGACGAAGCCCGATGTCGTGTTCAACGCGCTGCACGGCACCCCCGGTGAAGACGGCACGGTGCAGGGCGCGATGGACCTGATGGGCATCCGCTATACGCACAGCGGCGTCACCACCTCTGCGATCGCCATCGACAAGGAACTGACGAAGAAGATCCTCGTCCCCGCAGGGGTGAAGATGCCGGGCGGCCGCGTGGTGCGGTCGGATACGCTGTTCGATCGCGATCCGCTGCCCCGCCCCTATGTGCTGAAGCCGGTGAACGAGGGGTCTTCCGTGGGCGTCGCCATCGTCACGGCTGAATCCAACTATGGCACGCCCATCGCCCGCACCGCGCCGGGGCCATGGCAGGATTATCCGGAGCTGCTGGCCGAACCCTTCATCGCGGGCCTCGAACTCACGGTCGCCGTGCTCGATCATCTGCCCTCCGGCATTGGCGAGCCGCTCGCCGTGACGGAACTGAAGCCCACCACCGGCTTCTATGATTATGAGGCGAAATACACCGACGGCCGCACCCTGCATGTGTGCCCGGCCGACATTCCGCCGATGATCACCGCAATGGCGCTGGAGCAGGCCGCGCTCGCCCACCGGGCGCTGGGCTGCAAGGGCGTTTCCCGGGCCGATTTCCGCTATGATCCGGCGCAAGGGCCCGGCGGGCTCTACCTGCTGGAGGTGAACACCCAGCCGGGGATGACGCCGCTCTCCCTCGTGCCCGAACAGGCGAAGGTGCGCGGCATCAGCTACGAGGCCCTTGTCGGCCGCCTCATCGAAAGCGCGCTGGCATGAGCGCGCGCAAGCCGCCCCGCAAGCAGGCTGCCCGCAAGGCCGCGCCGCAGCCGGTCGCGATCCCTGTCGCCCCGCGCACGGCCTGGCGGCTGATCCTGGGCAGCGTCGCCCTGCTGGGCGGCGCGGCGGCGATCGTGTGGGCGGTTGCCGCCGGCGTGCCGCGCGACGCGACGATGGGCGTTGCCACGGCGGCCTCCAGCGCGGGCTTCGTGGTGCGGCAGGTGGAAATCGAAGGCGCGCGGAACCAGCCGCGCCTCTCCATCTATCGCGAACTGCTGCAGGGCGGGTCGGATTCGATGCTGCTGGCGGACCTCGCCGACATGCGCGCCCGGCTTGTCGCCCTTCCATGGGTGAAGGATGCCGAGATCCAGCGCCGCTGGCCGGATCGGCTGCACATCACCGTGATCGAGCGGAAGCCGGCTGCGCTGTGGCAATGGCAGGGCCGCATCCGCCTGATCGACGCGGAAGGGCAGGTGCTGCCGGCCTCCGATCTCGCGCCATTTGCCGGGCTGCCGCTGCTGGTCGGCGAAGAGGCCCGGCTTCAGGCGCCCGCCATCCTGAAGATCATCGCCAGCCGCCCCGATCTCGCGGACGATGTGCGGGCCGCCCTGTGGGTGGGCGACCGCCGTTGGGACGTGCGGATGAAATCGGGGGAAACGGTTTCCCTGCCCGAAGGCCCGGCGGCAGCCGCCTCCTGGCTGCGCTTTGCGGACCTCAACACGCAAAGCCCGCTGCTGGGCAGGGGCTTCATCCGCTTCGATTTCCGCATCCCCGACAAGATGGTGGTGCGCGTGGAAACCGATCCGGGGCAGACGGTGAAGCCCCGCCCGACGCCGCCGCCCGCCATCGCCCCCGGGGCTCCGGCTGCCATCCAGCCCCCCGCCACAATCCAGCCGCAGGCCGCGCAGCCGATGCAGACCGCGCGCGCCGCCCAGCCCATTCTACAGGAGGTCGTGATCTGATGGCCGTCGCGGTTCTGAACCCGACCCAGCTGCTGAAGCCCCGCGCAGAGCGCGTGATCGCGGCGATCGATGTCGGCTCGTCCAAGGTCGCGGCGCTCGTCGCCATGGCAGACGGGCAGGATCAGCCGCGCGTGATCGGCGCCGGCGTCCGCGCCTCCAACGGGCTGAAGCGCGGCCTGGTGGCCGACATGGCAAAGACGGAAACGGCCATCCGTGCCGCCATGATGCAGGCGGAAAAGGCCGCCGGTGTCGAGATCGAGAGCGTGATCGTGAACCTGTCCGCCGGCGGGCTGGACAGCGACGTCACCTCGGTGGAGATCGACATCGCCGGGCACCGCATCTCGGAAGAGGATATGGGTTCGCTTCTGGCGCAGGGCCGTGCCCGTATCGACGAAACAATCAGCAAGGCCGGCCGCACCACCCTCCATGCAGAGCCCACGCTCTACACGGTGGACGGGCTGGACGGCGTGACCAACCCGCGCGGCTTCCATGCGAACCGGCTGGCGGTGGACATCCATGTGCTGACGGCGGCCACGCCGCCCTGCCGCAACCTCGATCTCGCCGTCCGCAACGCGCATCTGGGCGTGGAGGCGATCGTCGCCTCGGGCGTTGCGGCTTCGGCCTCGGTCCTCAACGACGAGGAACGGGAACTGGGCGTCGCCGTGATCGAGATCGGCGCGGGCGTCACCACCGTCGCCGTCCATGGCGGCGGCATGCTGGCGGGCCTTGTCTCCCTGCCGATGGGCGCTGGCGACATCACCGCCGACATCGCCGCCAGCTTCGGCACCCGTCGCGCGGCCGCCGAGCGGCTGAAAACGCTGTCGGGTGCGGCCACCACCTCCCCGCGCGACAACCACGACATGATCGAGGTGCCGCCGCTGGACCCGGAAGACGGGCAGGAAGCCCGGCGCGTGCCCCGGTCGGAACTGAACGCCGTGATCCGCGCCCGGCTGGACCTGATCTTCGGAGAGGTGGAGCAGGCGCTGAAGGATATCGGCTTCACCGGCCCGGCCGGGCGGCAGGTGGTGCTGACAGGCGGCGGCGCCGAGCTGCGCGGCATCGCGGACTTCGCGCAGGGCGTGCTGTCGCGCAATGTCCGCATCGGCCGCCCGCGCGGCCTGATCGGCCTGCCAGAGGCGCAGTCCACCGCCGCCTTCGCGACGCTCGCCGGCCTCATCCTGCACGGCAGCCAGCCGCGGCTCGATCTCGCCCGCATGGCTGTGCCGCGCAGCCGGGGCGCGCCTGCCCGCGATGCGCCGAAATCCGGTTTTTTCCGCCTGTTCGACCACCTGAAACGCCAGATCTGATCCAGACCCAGCCTTTGACGAGGAGCCCACCCATGTCGTTCGATTTCGTGAAACCCAGCCTTGTGGAACTGAAGCCCCGCATCAGCGTGATCGGTGTCGGCGGCGCCGGCGGAAACGCCGTCGCCAACATGATCACCGATGGCCTGCACGGCGTGGACTTCGTGGTGGCCAACACCGATGCGCAGGCGCTGGCGCTGAGCCCGGCGCAGACGCGCATCCAGCTGGGCCTGAAGATCACGCAGGGGCTGGGTGCGGGTGCGCGGCCGGAAATCGGCGCGGCGGCAGCCGAGGAAGCGCTGGGCGAGATCGATCAGGTGCTGGATGGCGCGCACATGTGCTTCATCACCGCGGGCATGGGCGGCGGCACCGGCACGGGCGCGGCCCCGGTGGTGGCCCGCGCCGCGCGCGAACGCGGCGTGCTGACGGTGGGCGTCGTCACCAAGCCCTTCGCCTTCGAAGGCCTGAAGCGGATGCGGTCTGCCGAGGAAGGCATCGCCGAGCTTCAGCGCCATGTCGACACGCTGATCGTGATCCCGAACCAGAACCTGTTCCTGATCGCCAACCAGCAGACGACGTTCAAACAGGCCTTCGCCATGGCCGACCAGGTGCTGAACCAGGGCGTTCGCGGCATCACCGACCTGATGATGCTGCCCGGCCTCATCAACCTCGATTTTGCCGACGTCCGCACCGTGATGTCCGAAATGGGCAAGGCGATGATGGGCACGGGCGAGGCCGAGGGCGAGCGCCGCGCCATCGAGGCGGCCGAGAAGGCCATTTCCAACCCGCTGCTGGACGAAGTGTCCCTGCGCGGCGCCAAGGCGGTGATCATCAACATCACCGGCGGCGAGGATCTGGGCCTGATGGAAGTGGAAGAAGCCGCCCAGCACATCCGCGAGATGGTGGATCCCGATGCCAACATCATCGTCGGTTCGGCCTTCAACGACGACCTGAACGGCAAGATGCGCGTCAGCGTCGTCGCCACCGGGATCGAGGGCAACCAGCAGGCGCTGCCCGGCATTTCTTCCGGCCAGACGCGTGGCGCCAGCGCACAGATCTTCGGCGCCCGCCCGCAGATCGTGCCGCAGGCAGCCCCCGGCGCCGGTGAAGTGGATCCGACCCCGCCGTTCGGCGGCGGCGGCGGTGGCGGCGGTGGCGGATTCCGCCCGCAGACCTCGCCGGCGGCCGGCCCGATGGCGGCGGGCATCTTCGGCACCCCGGCGGGCACCTTCCGCCCGGCGGCGGCAGACGAAGGCCTCGCCCCGGCTGACGACACCCCGTCCGAGCCGCTGATGGAAGAGGATGCGAGCCTGTCCGACGAGGACATCCTGGAACTGGGCGATCCGGTCGAAGCCGAACTGGACCTGCCCGAGCCCGAGCCCGTCGCCCCGGTCGCGGAACTGCCGCTGGCCCAGCCCGCCCGGCTGGAACTGCCCGAAGCGGAACGGCGCGCGCCCGAGCCCGAGCCGGCGCAGCGCCGCCAGACCCTGTTCGAGCGGATGATGCACCTGTCGCGCAAGCCCAAGGCAGAGGAGCCGCCGGTGGAAACGTTGGCGCCCGAGCCGGAAGTGAGCGCCGACGAAGAGGAAACGCGCATCCCGCCGTTCATGCGGCGCCAGCGCAACTGATCCGGCCCGTTTCCGGGCAAACGGCATCAGGCGGGCGACCCTCTCAGGGTCGCCCGCTTTTCTTTTGCCCGCGCGCTTCCTAAGTCCTTGCCTCGATGAACGCCGAATATGAAAAGCTGGTGGCGCAAGCCCCCTATGGCCGGGTGGAGCGCCTGTCTCCGCTCGTGCGGCGCGTGCTGGCGCACAATCCCTCGCCCTTCACCTTCCTGGGCACGGGCACCTACATCGTGGGGCAGGGCACCGTTGCCATCATCGATCCCGGCCCTGCGGACGACGCGCACCTTCAGGCCGTCGCGGACGCGGTCGCGGGCGAGACGGTTTCCCATCATCTCATCACCCACACCCATATCGATCATTCGCCCGGCGCGATCCCGCTGAAGGCGCGGCTCGGCGGCGAGATCGCGGGCTGCGCCCCGCTGGCGCTCAGCGATGATGGCCCCCGCGCCGACGCGGGCTTCGATCCGGATTATGCGCCCGATCGCATCCTGGCAGATGGCGACAGCGTGTCGGGCCCCGGCTGGACTCTGTCTGCCGTCCACACGCCGGGCCACACCTCGAACCATCTGTGCTTCGCGCTGGAACAGGAAGGGGCGCTGTTCACCGGCGACCATGTCATGGGCTGGTCCACCACCGTCGTCGCCCCGCCCGACGGCGACATGGCGGCCTACATGGCCTCGCTGCAGAAGCTGATGGACCGGCCCGATGCCCGCTATTACCCCACCCACGGCGCGCCGGTCGAGGAACCGCAGCGCTGGGTGCGCCACCTGATGGGGCACCGCCGCCAGCGCGAAGGCCAGATCCTGGCCCAGCTGGCGGGCGGCCCGCGCGCGATTCCCGACATGGTCGCGCAGATGTACGCCTCGGTGGACCGGCGGCTGTGGCCGGCGGCGGGGCGCAGCGTGCTGGCGCATCTCATCGATCTCGAAACCCGCGGCCGCGTCCAGCGGTCGGGCGAGGACTGGAAGGGTTCCGAATGAAGCGGCTGCTCTCGATCGTCGGTGCCGCAGCGATCCTGCTGGCCCTCGCCGGATGGGCCGCCGGGCCGGATCGGCGGCGCGAAGCCTGCATCTCGGTCGGCCTGTGCGAGCGGGCCGATCTGCTGGGCGCCATGCTCGTTTCCGTCCAGCGGCAGCAGAAGCTGCTGGTGCTGACGGCGCGGCTGGTGCAGCCCGTCACCTCCGAACGGGAAACCACGCTGGGGCCGATCACCGTCGCCACCACGCGGCAGACGGCGATCCTCCCCGCCACCGTGACCTATGTGGTGGATCTGTCGAAGCTCACCCAGGCCGATCTCCGCTGGGACGCTGAGGCGCAGCTGCTCAGCGTGCGCCGTCCGCCGGTTGAGCCGATGCCCGCCAGCATCGAATGGGGCCTGGCGCAGACCTATCAGGACAATGGCTGGCAGACCGTGCTGACCGGCGTCGGCGCCAACCTGAAGCGCGACAACGAGGCGAAGGCCCCGGCGCAGTTCGCCGCGCAGGCCCGCGCGAAGGATCTGCTCGCCATGGCGGACCAGTCAGCCGATCAGGCGCTGGAAACCACCTTCCGCATGCCGCTGGTGGCGGCCGGCTTCCCGGATGCGAAGGTCGTGATCAGCCGCTGACGCCGCGCCGACGGCTAGAATTTCGCGTTCACGGCAATGCTCAGCGCGTGGTTCATCCGGTCCGCCCCGGCCACCACGGACTGGTTCATATAGCCGGTTTCCAGCGTCAGCCGGCTGTTCAGCGGGATGCCAAGCCCGGCGAAGGTGCGGATCTGGTTCACGCCCTCGTCCGCACCGCCGACAGGGGTAGATAGCAGCATGAAGCCTTCCGTGTGGACGATCCCCTTCAGGCCCTTCGGGCCTTCCAGCGGGACATTCAGCCGGATCTGCTGCCGCAGCCGCCAGGTCGCCCCGTCGACATCGCTGAACCAGCGCTGTTCCAGCCGGGTGCGGCCGACCAGCTCGGCCTTGCCGATGTGCAGGATGCCGTAATTCGCCTGCTGGAAGAACCGGTGTTCGCGCGCCACCTTGCCGCTCAGGCTCTTGCCCCAGACATAGGAATAGCCCAGCCCCAGCATGCCGTTGTCGTCGGGCTTCCAGCCGATCAGGCCGCGCACCTGGAAATGCCCATAGTGCGAGGCATTGTCGTAATAGCGGCTGTTCATGTCCGCCACGGCCTCGAAGCTGTCGGACAGCTTCTTCGTCACCTGGGTCGAAAGCCAGACCTGCGCATCGTCGGTTGCCGCCGCGGGCAAGGCCGCCAGCAAGACCGATGCCGCCACGCCGTAAGATATCTGCCGCAAAACTGTCATATTGGCCGCATTGGCAGATCACACTTCCGGCGCAAGCCCTATTCTGCGTCCTGATGCCCCCTTCCCATGACATCCGCGAGACTCCTATGAGGCGGCATGGCCGAACTCACCGCCTCCGTGGTCGCGTCCCCCTGCCGCAACATCTGCAAGGTGGCGCGCGGCATCTGCACGGGTTGCGGCCGCACGCTGGCGGAAATCGCCGCCTGGCCCACCGCGCCCGATGCCGAACGGCTCGCGATCCGGGCGCGGTCGGCCGCCAGAATTCGCCGCTGAAACGGCAAACAGCACTTGGCTGCGAATCGGCCAAAGGCTAACAATCGACCATGCCGGTTCGCATCGCCCCCTCCATCCTCTCCGCCGACTTCTCGAAGCTTGGGGACGAGGTGCGCGCCATCGACGCGGCCGGCGCGGACTGGATCCATGTGGACGTGATGGACAATCATTTCGTCCCCAATCTCACCATCGGGCCAATGGTGGTGAAGGCGCTTCGCCCGCACAGCGCAAAGCCGTTCGACGTGCATCTGATGGTGCAGCCGGCAGACGCGCTGGTGGAGGCCTTTGCCGAGGCCGGGGCCGACATCCTTTCGGTGCATCCGGAATCCGGGCCGCACCTGCACCGCACGCTGATGCGCATCCGGGCGCTGGGCAAGCAGGCGGGCGTGGTGCTGAACCCGGCCACCCCACTCGCCGCGCTGGACCATGTGATGGATCTGATCGACCTGGTGCTGGTGATGAGCGTGAACCCCGGCTTCGGCGGGCAGAGCTTCATCGAAAGCGCGCTTCCCAAGATCGAGGCGATCCGAAAGCGCATCGATTTGAGCGGCAAGGCCATCGAACTTGAGGTGGACGGCGGCGTGGATGCCGGGAACGCCGGGCGGCTGGCCAATGCCGGGGCCACCATGCTCGTCGCGGGCACCGCCAGCTTCAAGGGCGGGCCGGGCCACTATGCCGCCAACATCGCGGCGCTGAAGGCCGCCTGATGGCCAGCGCGGAAAAGCAGGTTCCGCCCCCCGACATCGCGGAACCCGAGCCCGCGGACGGCGCCGAGGCCGAGGCAGACGCCTTCCGGCTGACCCGCAACCTGGGCGATCGCGGCCCCTCGCTCTCCGAACGGCTGTCAGACCGGCTGGACCGGCTCTCCTTCGCCTCCCCCTTCCACCGCATGCGGCTGAAGGGCCGCTTCCCACTGAAGCTGATCGCCGTGCCGGAGGATCCGGTGCCCGGCGATCCCGCCATCGCCCAGCGGCTGAAGGGCGGCCGGCTGTTCCGCGGCGGCTATGGCCAGGGCATGCTGGAGGCGCGGCTGGATCACCCCGATGCGCCCGAAAGCTGGCGGCAGTGGGTGCATGGCTGGGGCTGGCTGCGCGATCTCTCCATGGTCGAACTCTCGGCCCCTGAAGCCGCGCGCGCCGAAGCGCTCGCCCGCCGCTGGCTCGCCCGCTTCCACGATTATGACGAAGAGGCCTGGGCGCCGGAGGCGACGGGAACCCGCATCCAGATGGCGATCCTGCACGCGCCGCTGGTGATGCCCGGCAAGGACCATGTCCACCGCTCCGCCGTGCTGAACGGCATCGCCCGCTGGTCGCGCCATCTCGATCGCGCCGCGCCGCGCATGCAACCCGGCCTGCCCAAGCTGGCGGCCGTGTCCGGCCTCGTCGCGGCCGCGCTGATGCTGCCCGGCGGAGACGAACGCCTGTCCCGCTCGCTGGCCCTTCTGGACGAGGTACTGGCCGCCCTCCTGAACGCAGACGGCGCGCCCCTCGCCCGCTCGCCGCTCGACCTCGCCAGAATCGCAGACCAGATGCTGGTGCTGGCCGCCTTCCATGCCGCGCGCATGCAGAAGCCGTCGGATCCGGTCGCGCGCACGCTGGAGCTCGCCCGCACCACGCTGGGCGCCCTGGCGCTGGGCGATGGCATCCCGGCGGCCTGGCATGGCGGCCAGCCCGATGCCGCGCAGCTGCAACGGCTGGGCGTTGCGGTGCTGGATGCGCCGCCGCCCCGTTCGTCGGGCTTCCAGCGGCTGTCGGCGGGCGACGTGCGCCTGATCGTCGATGCCGGGCCGCCGCCGCCCGCGCGGCTGAACCCCGCCACCCACGCCTCCACGCTGGCGTTCACCTTTTCCGATGGCGGCCGCCCGCTGGTCGTTTCCTGCGGCGCCGAACGGGGTTCGCAGGGGCCTCGCGGCTTCCCGCCCGAACTGGTGATGGGCCTGCGCTCCACCGCCGGGCACAGCACGCTGGTGCTGGCCGATACCAACAGCAGCCGCCTGCACGATGGCGGCCCCCGCAGGCTGGGCGGGGTAGAGGAAGTGCTGGTCGAAGCGCGCCTCACCCGCGACGGCCAGTGGCTGGAGGGCCGGCACGACGGCTATCGCCGCCGCCACGGCTATGATCACCTCCGCCGCCTGTGGCTGAACCCGGACGGCACCGATCTGCGCGGAGAGGACCATCTGCTGCCGGTGAAGGGCACGCTGGCGCTCGTCCGTCAGCGCGAGGCGCTGCCGCTTGCCATCCGCTTCCACCTGGGGCCGGGCGCCACAGCCACCCCCACGCAGGATGGCAGGGGCGCGCTGATCCGCATTCCGGGGCAGGGCCGTGATCCGGCCATCGCCTGGGCCTTCCGCGCCAGCTTCAACCACGCGCCCGGCCTCCTCGCCATCGAACCCAGCCTGTTCGTGGACAGCGAAGGCGCAACGCACGAAATCCAGCAGCTGCTGCTGACGACCCTGGTGGAACCCGGAAAGCCCGCCGACGTAAGCTGGAGCTTCAAGAAACAATAGCGGCCATGCAGGCCGGACGCCCCTGCATGGCTGCCCGGAACTTGCACCTTTGCGCGGCGTCGGGCACCGGGGCGCGCAGAAACGCCCGATTCAAGCGAGTCCCCAAGCCATGACCAACCGCCTTCCCATCCGCCGGGCCCTGTTGTCCGTTTCCGACAAGACCGGCCTTGTCGAATTCGCGACCGCGCTGGCCGCCCATGGCGCCGAACTGCTCAGCACGGGCGGCACGGCAAAGGCCCTGCGCGAGGCCGGGCTGAAGGTGACGGACGTGTCCGATCACACCGGCTTCCCCGAGATGATGGATGGCCGGGTGAAGACGCTGCACCCCAAGGTGCATGGCGGACTGCTGGCGCTCAGGAACAATGCCGAACATCAGGCGGCGGCGGATGCACACGCAATTCCGCCGATCGATATGGCGGTCATCAACCTCTATCCGTTCGAAGCGACGGTGGCGAAGGGCGCCCCGCGCGACGAAGTGATCGAGAATATCGACATCGGCGGGCCTTCGATGGTGCGCTCGGCCGCGAAGAACCACGAATTCGTCGCCTGCGTGACGGACGCGGCGGACTATTCCGCGCTGACAGAGGAACTGGGGCAGGGCGGACTGTCGCTCGAAACCCGCCGCCGCCTCGCGGCGAAGGCCTTCCAGGCGACCGCCGCCTATGATGCAGCCATCGCCAGCTGGTTCGCCTTCGCCGACCAGCAAGAAATGTATCCGGCCATTTTCCCTGTCGTGATGCGCCGGATGGATACCCTGCGCTATGGCGAGAACCCGCACCAGGACGCCGCGCTCTATGCCGCGCAGGCCCGGCCGGGCGGCATCGCCAGCGCCGAACTGGTGCAGGGCAAGGCCCTGTCCTACAACAACATCGCCGACGCCGACGGCGCCTTCAACCTGATCTCGGAATTCCGGGACAAGGAACCGACCGTCGCTATCATCAAGCATGCCAACCCCTGCGGCGTGGCCAGCGCGCCCACCCTGATCGAGGCCTATGAAGCGGCGAAGGCGACCGATCCCGTCTCGGCGTTCGGCGGCATCATCGCGCTGAACCGCGAGCTGGACGGCCCCACCGCCGACGCCATCACCGAGCTGTTCACCGAAGTGATCATCGCCCCCGCCGCAGACGAAGCGGCCCGCGCGGCGGTGGCGCGCAAGAAAAACCTGCGGCTGCTGCTCGCCCCGCTGCTGGACCCGGCACGGATCGGCTTCCAGCTGAAAAGCGTGTCCGGCGGCTTCCTGCTGCAAACGCGCGACAACAGGCTGGTGGACGAACTGAAGATCGTGACGAAGCGGCAGCCCACCGCGCAGGAACTGAACGACATGCTGTTCGCCTGGATCGTCGCCAAGCATGTGAAATCCAATGCCATTGTCTATGCGAAGGATGGCGCGACGGCCGGCATCGGCGCCGGGCAGATGAGCCGGGTGGACAGCGCCCGGATCGCCGCCTGGAAGGCGAAGGAAGCCGCGGAAACCGCCGGCTGGCCCCAGCCGCGCACCATCGGCAGCGCGGTTGCGTCCGATGCCTTCTTCCCCTTCGCAGACGGGCTTCTGGCCGCCGCCGACGCAGGCGCGACGGCAGTGATCCAGCCCGGCGGCTCCATGCGCGACGCAGAGGTGATCGCCGCTGCCGACGAACGCGGCCTTGCCATGGCCTTCACCGGCCTCAGGCACTTCAACCACTGACGGTGGCGCGGTCCGGCTTCCCCCTGCCGCCGCCCCATGTCCGGGGCGCGCTGTGGATGGTGGTGGCCTGCGTCGCCTTCGCCGGGCTGTGGGTGATGATCCGCCTCGCCTCGCAGGAACTGCACCCCTTCGCGGTGGTGGTGTGGCGCAACTTCATCGGCCTCCTGTGGCTGATGCCGCTGGTGCTGACCTCGCCGGGGCTGATCCGGCTGGAACGGATGCCCGCCCAGATGAAGCGCGCGGCTTCCGGCGTGATCGCCACCTTCGCCACCTTCTATGCGGTCGCCAACGCGCCGCTCGCCAATGTGCTGGCCATCAACTACACCGCGCCGCTGTTCGCCACGATCGGTGCCCTTCTGTTCCTTGGCGAACGGGTGCGCTGGGTGCGCGGGGCTGCGCTGCTGATGGGGTTCGGCGGCATGCTGCTGGTGCTGCGCCCGGGCGCGTCCGAAATGACGCCGGGCCTGTGGGCCGCCGTCATCTCCGCGCTCGCCACCGCCTTTTCCTATGTGGCGATCAAGCAGCTCACCGGCACGGACGACAGCCGGGCAGTCGCGGTGTGGAGCTTCATCCTGACGACGCCCGTCTCGATGATCATCGCCATCCCCTTCTGGAGCTGGCCGTCGGCGCAGCTGTGGCCGATCCTGGTGTCGCTGGGGGCCTGTGCGGCGGCGGGGCAGCTGGCGCTCTCCCGCGCGTTCAGCCTGGCGGATGCGGGGGCGGTGATGCCGTTCGATTTCGTGCGCTTCGGGCTCATCACGCTCGCCGGCATCCTGCTGTTCGGGGAACGCTATGATGTCTTCACGCTGCTGGGCGGGGCGGTGATCCTGTTGTCCACCATCATCCTCGCGCTCCGGGAACAGGCGCTTGCGCGCGAAGGCGGGAAGCGCCCACCCTCCTAAGTTTTGGGGATGCCCGCGGCGCGTTTCCGCGCCTAGGCATGTCGCGCATTTCCAACCGGGAAGGGATTCAAATGGAACTCAAGGGATTGTCCGCTGTCATCACCGGGGGCGCGTCAGGCCTCGGCGCCGCTACCGCCCGCCGCCTCGCGGCAGAGGGCGTGAAGGTCGCGCTGTTCGACCTGAACGCCGAAAAGGGTGAGGCGCTGGCCGCCGAACTGGGCGGCGTGTTCTGCCAGGTGAACGTCACCGATGATGCGTCCGTCGATGCCGGCTTCGCCAAGGCCCGCGCGGCGATCGGCCAGGAACGCATCCTGATCAACTGCGCCGGCACCGGCAACGCCATCAAGACGGCGAGCCGCGCCAAGGAAACGGGCGAGATCAAGCATTTCCCGCTGGATGCCTTCAACCTGATCATCCAGATCAACCTTGTCGGCACCTTCCGCTGCATCGCCAAGTCCGCGGCCGGCATGATGACGCTGCCGCCGCTCAATGACCTGGGCGAACGCGGCGCCATCGTGAACACCGCCTCCGTCGCGGCGGAAGACGGCCAGATCGGCCAGGCCGCCTATTCCGCCTCCAAGGGCGGCGTTGTCGGCATGACGCTGCCGATCGCGCGCGATCTTTCCAGCGAAGGCATCCGGGTGAACACCATCCTGCCCGGCATCTTCAACACCCCGCTGCTGCAGGGCGCGCCGGATAATGTGAAGGCCGCGCTGGGCGCTTCGGTGCTGTATCCCAAGCGCCTCGGCAATCCGGAAGAATATGCCGGCCTCGCGCTGGAAATGTGCCGCAACTCCTACTTCAACGGCGAGGATGTCCGCCTGGACGGCGGCATCCGCATGGCGCCGCGCTAAAATCCGGCCGGGCGGGGGGCGCAGGCCCTCCGCCCGCCTCCCGTTCAGCCCAGCAGCGCGTCGATCGATTTCGCCATCCGCACGTCGCGCGCGCTCAATCCGTCGGCATCGTGCGTTGTCAGCGCGATATCCACGCGGTTCCACACGTTGAACCATTCGGGGTGATGATCCTGCGCTTCGGCCAGTAGCGCCACGCGGGTCATGAAGGCGAAAGCCTGCGAAAAATCCCCGAAGCGGAAGCTGCGCTTCAGATGCTCGCCCTCCAGCGTCCAGCCCGGCAGGTCCGCCGCCAGTTCCGCGCGCGCATGCGCCCCAAGCTTCTCGACCTTCGCCATCGCAGTCCCTATCTCCATGCCATGTCCGGCCACGCCCCCTCTCTCGCGGATATCGAGGCGCTTGCGCAAGCCGCCGTCGAACGCCTCCCCGATCTCTTCCGCCAGCATCTGGCAACCGTCATCCTCAGGGTTCAGGATTTCCCCGACGCCGACGTCGTCGACGCGATGGCGCTGGAGAGCGAGTGGGACATCCTCGGCCTCTATTGGGGGCACCCCGTCGGCAACCCCGGCGGCGATTACACCGGCGCGCTGCCGCCCACCATCTTCCTCTATCGGCGCCCCCTCCTCGACGAATGGGCGCATGGGGAGGACACGCTGGAACGGGTGGTCGCCCATGTGCTGGTGCACGAAGTCGGCCATCATTTCGGCCTGTCCGATGATGACATGCACGCGATCGAAGCCTCGCTGGACTAGGCGCGCCCACCCCCTATAGTCCGCGGCAAACAACGATATAGGGAGTTTCACAATGCGGGGACTGATTCCGGCCATCCTGCTCGCCACCGCCGCCCCGGCGGCCGCCGTCACTCCGGCAGAGATCGACGCCGCCGTCGCGAAGGACTGGGCGACCCATCTGGCCCCGCTCTATGATCATTTCCACCGCAACCCCGAACTCTCCGCCGTCGAGGTGAACACGGCGGCGCGCATGGCGAAGGAACTGCGCGCGGTGAAGGGCATGGAGGTTACGGAGAAGGTCGGCGGCACCGGCGTCGTGGGCGTGCTCCGGAACGGCCCCGGCCCCGTCATCCTGCTCCGCGCCGACATGGACGGCCTGCCCGTCGAGGAAAAATCCGGTCTCGCCAATGCCTCGAAGGTCCGCCAGAAAGACCGCGCCGGCGTCGAGCAGCCGGTGATGCACGCCTGCGGCCACGACACCCACATCACCGGCCTCGTCGGCACCGCCCGCCAGCTCGCCGCGCTGAAGGACAAATGGTCCGGCACCGTCCTCTTCGTCGTGCAGCCCGCCGAAGAGATCGTCGGCGGCGCGAAGAAGATGATGGCGGACAATCTCTACCAGCGCTTCGGCAAGCCCGATTACGCCATCGGCTGGCATGTCGCCGCCGGCATTCCCACCGGCACCATCGGACTCGCGGACGGCGTCACCTATTCCGCGGCAGACACGCTGGACATCGTCGTCCCCGGAATCGGCGCCCACGGCGCCAGCCCGCACAGCGGCAAGGATCCGGTGTTCATCGCCTCGGATATCGTGCAATCGCTGCAAGGCTTCATCGGCCGCGAGATCGCGCCGCTGAAGCCTGCCGTCATCACCGTCGGGGCCTTCCATGCCGGATCCAAGCACAACATCATCTCGGACCGCGCCGAGCTTTCGATCACGGTGCGCGCCGACGATCTGGAAACCCGCAACCAGCTGATCGAGGGCATCAAGCGCATCGCCGTGCAGACGGGCCGCAAATGGGGCCTTCCGGAAGACAAGCTGCCCGTCGTCACCGTGCGCGAGGACGAGCGCGCGCTTCCCAACATCAACGATCCCGAACTGACGCGCCGCCTGCAGGGCGCGTTCGCAAAGGCCTATGGCGAAAGGATCTTCACCCGCGCGCCGCGCGAAGGCATGGGGGCAGAGGATTTCCCCTATCTCGTCGGCCCCGGCGTGAAGGGCGCCTATTACAATGTCGGCGGCACGCCCCAGGCCGACATCGACGCCGAAAAGGCGGGCGGCCCTGCGGTTCCCAGCCACCACAGCCCCCTGTTCAAGGTGGATGGCGAAGCAGCCGTGAAGCTCGGCGCGCAGACGATGACGATCGCCGTCCTCGAACTCGCCGCCAAGCCCGCGCTGTAAGCGGGCCGGGCGGAAAAGGGCGTCAGGGCGCGGGCGCCGGGCCGCAGCGCCCGGCGCCCGCGCCCTTCACGAAGCGGCCCGGCGTCGCGCCCGTCGGCTCCCCGCCCTTCAGCACCTGCGCCCCGTTCACCCACACGTCCGACACGCCGGTCGCATATTGCTGCGGCTTCGCGAACGTCGCGTGATCGCGGATGGTGGCGGGGTCGAACAGCACGATGTCGGCGAACCTGCCGGGGGCCAGCGTGCCCCGCCCCTCGATCCCCAGCCGCGCTGCGGGCAGGCCCGACAGGCGGTGAACCGCGCTTTCCAGGCTGTCCACTTTCCGGTCGCGGACATAATGGCCCAGGAAGCGCGCCACATTGCCATAGGCGCGCGGATGGTCCGAGCTTTCCAGGAACGCCCCCTCGATCGCGGGCGCCCCGGCATCCGATCCCAGCGCAACCCAGGGCAGGGCGGCAAAGGCCTCCACATTCTCGTCCGACATCAGGAAATAGACGGTGTCCACCCGGCTCTCGTCCTCGATCACCAGGTCGATGATCGTGTCTTCCGGGCTGGTGCCGCGCATGGCCGACACCTCCGCCAGCGTCTTGCCGATCAGCGGCCGCAGCTTCGGGTTGCGAAAGCCGATGAACATCACGCGCGAGGCATCGCCCGCCGAGCGATAGAGATTCTCCCAGCCTTCGGGTTCGGCGCGCATTTCGGCCAGCACCTTCGCCCGGGTGGCCGGGTCCTTCAGCCGCTTCACCCATTCCGCGTCGCCGCCCGCCTGCACCCAGGTGGGCATGCTGGCGTCCAGCCCGGTCGCGCCGGCGGGATAGACATACATGTTGGCGCGGATATCCAGCCCTTCGGCCTTCGCCGCCGCGATCTTTGCCAGCACCGCCTCGCGCTTGCCCCAGTTGGCCCGGCCCGACAGTTTCAGATGATAGATTTCCGCCGGCCCGCCGCTTTCGCGGGCGATGCGGATCAGCTCGTCCAGCGCCTGCTCGATATATTTGCCCTCGGATCGCATGTGGCTGATATAGCTGCCGCCGCAGCGCGCGGATTCCGTGGCCAGCGCCACCAGTTCCGGCGTCTTGGCATAGCTGGCGGGCGCATAGATCAGGCTGGAGCCGACACCCAGCGCCCCTTCGTTCATCGCCTGCCGCACCAGGGCGCGCATCCGGCCCAGCTGGGCCGCGTCCGGCTGCACATCGCCTTCGCCCAGTTCGTGGATGCGCACCGTCGTCGCCCCCACGAAGCTCGCGACATTGGGCGCGATGCCCTTGGCCTCCAGATGCGCCAGATACTCGCCCAGCGTCGTCCATGGCACCTCGAATTTCAGGTTGGACTGCTGCGCGATCATCTCCCGCCGCATCGGCGCGGTCAGCGGCCCCATCGTCCAGCCTTCGCCCATCACCTGCAGCGTCACACCCTGCTTCAGATCGGAAAGGCCGCGCCCATCCACCAGCAGCGATTCGGTCGCCCAGCTCAGCATGTTCACGAAGCCGGGGGCGACGGCCTTGCCCGCCGCATCCACCGTGCGCGCGGCGGCGGGCGGCGTGCCGGTGCCGACGGCG
>ERZ1645185.448-NODE-448-length-17346-cov-5.673530_pt1 | contig 17346 bp, 17 predicted proteins | sample MGYA00575351_ERZ1645185 | MGnify/ENA primary metagenome ERZ1645185 (study PRJEB40838, sample SAMN11284767) | freshwater sediment metagenome | isolation source: river sediment | host: Sediment | place: India: Jana village, Kanpur | collected 2015-12-17 ...
TTCGGTTCGCGCGCGGGCGCTACGGCCGCTCGACCGTCACCGCATACCCCGCCAGCGACGCCCGCACCGCGTCGTCCGCCCCGCTGACCTCGGTCACCTGCGCTCCCACCCGCGACGCCTGCCGCACGTCGGGCACCGCGACCCGCACCAGCGCGCCGCTCGCGAGGTCGCCGAACACCGCGATCCGCAGCGTGTCCGCCGTGCGGCGATGGAACACCTCGAGCCCCGGCGTCGCGACCTCGGGCACCGCCGTCGTCATCCCCGCCGGCACCACCACGCGCAGCAGCGCGGCGCGGTCGTCCGCGTTGGGCGTCGTCCATCGGATCGTCAGCTCTCCCGGGATCGGGCGCTCGGGCGCCGTGGGCTCGGAACAGCCGCCCACCACCAGGGCCGCCAGCGTGGCGGCCGCGCCCAGTCGGATGATGCGCCGGCTCATGGCTGCCTCCCGGCGCCGGTGGCGCCCGTCAGGGTGTCGAGGGTCGCGCGCTGCGCGGCCGTGAGCGTCGCCGCCTGGCGGCGGCGCCAGACGCGCACGTCGCCGATGTCCACGCGCCCGTTCCGGTTGCCCTGCAGGTCGAGATAGCGCCGCTGGTCCTCGCCCAGCGGCGCGCCGCCGAGCAACTGGTGGATCACCGCGACGGCGGCGAGCACCGGCTCCTGCACCACCACCTGCAGCGCGCGCAGGGCCGTGTCGGCGCCGGCGGCCGCGCGCACCGTGATCGCGAACGTGCCGCCCGCCTCGGGGATGCCGTGCACCCGGCCCACCGCCGCGTCGAACGACAGCCCCGCGGGGAGCGTCCCCTCCAGCAACGCCCATGTCATGGGTGCGGTGGGCCCGCCGGTCGTGCGCAGCGTGTCGGCGAACGGCGCGCCCATCGTCGCCGGCGGGCGCTGCGCGGCGCCGCCCACCGCGAGCGCGGCGTAGGCGCGGAGCGAGTCGATGACCATCGTGCTCGACCCCACGCCCGGCGCGACCACGCGGATCGTGTCCACGTGCCATCCCGGCGCGAGCCCCGCCGCGCTGCGCGTCCAGCGCAGCGGCGCGGTCCCCGTGCCCGACGGCGTGAGCAGCGTGATCCAGCCCGCCGAGGCCGTCGCGCTCCACTGCACCTGCAGCGCCTCATCCCCGCTCGCCGTCACCTCCACCGTGTCCTCGAGCGTCGCCGTGCCACCGGCGCGCAGCTCGCTGCGCCGCGGCGGCGCGGCGATCGCGACGGTCGTCGGCACCGGACCGGGTGCCACGAACAGACTGTCCACCAGGCGCGCCAGCACCACCGAACCGGTGGCCTCGAAGAACGCGATGGCGTCCACGTGCCAGCCGGGCGCGCGGTCGGCGATGTTGCGGATGAATCGGATCCACCCGGGTCCGAAGCCGCCGCCCGGCAGCGCGCCTCCGCCAAGCGGGAACGCCAGGAGGGCACGCTCGTTCACGGCGCGCCAGGCGCGCGTGGAGCTCGACGGGCCCGTGGGCTGCACGTACACCGAGTCCTGGCTCAGCGCCGTGATGCCGCGGACGGTGTCGCGCGTGGACGGCGCCGAGAGCGCGATGCCCACGGGCGCCGCCGTCACGACGAGCGTGTCGGGGATCGTGAGCTCTCGCGCGGGGTCCATGGCCAGGTAGAAGCGCAGCGTCGCCGGATACACGCCGGGCGCGAGGTCGCGCGGCGCGCGGCGGAACCGCACCCAGGCACTGCCCACCGGCCCGGGGAACTCCGGCGCGAGGTAGTACTGCCCCTCGCCCTGCGCCACGTACCACTGCGCGCCCGTGCCGTAGCGTCCGTCGAACTCCACGCGCACCGAGTCGATCGCGGGGGGCGCCCCCTGCCCCAGCGTGGTGCGCGCCGCGCCGCGCGCGGTCACGCGCCAGGCGAGCGGCTCGAGCACGTCGAGCGAGTCGACCAGCGTCACCGCGGGCAGCGTGGTGCCCGGCGCGCGCAGCGTGAGCTGCGCCACGTGCATCCCGGGCGCGAGCGCCGCCGTCGATCGCGTGTAACGCAACGGGCCGTTCCCCACGCCGCTCGCCTGCAGCAGGGTGATCCAGGGCGCGTCCGTGGTCACGGTCCACGAGGTGGTATCACCGCCGGGGCCCGCCAGGGTGACCGCGTTGTAGAGGTCGCGCGACGCCCCGGCGATGATCGAGTCGCGCACGACGGGCGCGTACGCGCCGATCGTGGCCGTGGTCGGCGCCTGCACCGTCACGCGGAGCCGGAGCGACGTCCACGTGAGTCCGCCGGCGTCCACGCGGACGTCCTGATCGTAGATGCCGGGCGCGAGTCCGGTGGTCCGCACCGACCAGCGCAGCGGGCCGCTGCCGGTGCCCGACGTCGTGTTGAGTGAGAGCGGCCCGCTCATCTGCTTCCGCGCGCTCCAGGCGGTGCCCTCCCGCATCCCGGAGAGCGTGACCATCGTGCTGTCCACGATCACGGTGTCGGTGCCCGCCACCGCCGTCACCAGGCGCTGGGCGGGCGAGAGGAGCACCTGCGGATGCGAAGCGACCTCGAGCCGCACGCGGAAGGCGTCGCCGACGCGCTCGAGCACCCGGACCGCAATGCCGTTCACGGGGTCGTCGAAGCGCTCGCCCGGCGTGAGCAGCGCGCCCTCGTCGTTGGGGTCGAAGTCCCCGTCGAGGTCGATGGCATTGGACGGCGTCGCGCCGCCCCCACCCACGCGGTGCACCACCACGCCCGCGCCGATCAGCGGCGCGTCGTACCCGCCGATGCCGCGCACCTCGAGGGTGTAGTACTGCGTCGGCCCGAACCGCGGCGTCGGGATGCGCGCCACGAGGTAGTTCCCGTTCTCGGCCGGCAGCACGGTCTTCTCCAGCAGGATCTCGTGCGTGCCCGCCGTCGCGAGGAAGTCGCGCTCGGCCGGGATGAAGCCCAGCTGCCGCTTGCCGAACGCGTTGACGTGCGTGCCCACGAGCTTGTCCGTGCCGGGGACCGGCACCCAGTCGCCGGCGCTCATCACGTCCCAGCGCGAGTCGTACGTGAGCCCGTACGAGCCGCTCGAGTGCGAGAGGCCGAGCGAATGGCCGATCTCGTGCGCGATCGTGCCGAGGTTGCTGAAGACGCTGCTCGAGAGCCAGGTCATGGCGTAGCCGCGCGTCCCGCCGTCGAGCGCGAGCGAGCCGGTGCCGCCGTAGCTGCAGCAGTCGATGTTCGTGTTGAAGACGAAGTTGACGCCGTCGAACTGCGAGAAGTCGACGTCGGCGTCGGCCGCGGCGGCGCAGTCGCGCCCGAGGCCGGTGAGGTTGCCGAAGTCGCCCGGGACGTAGACCGATCGCGGCTGCGGCATCATGTACCAGCCGCGCACGACGCTGCCAGCGAGCGAGAGGCGGTTGTCTGAGACCTCGGCCCAGTAGTGGCCCGCGCCGGGGAAGGCCTGCCCGAAGTTCACCTCGGCGTCGGCGACGGTGCCCGGGTTGACGTCGGGGAAGTCGGGGAAGCGGCAGAGCAGCGTGACGTAGCGCATCACGCGCGGCGTGCCGGTGAAGAGCGAGGCGAGCTGCGCGTCGGTGCGCGACTCGACGCCGCGCACGGCCGTGGCGCGGCCGCCGCTCACCGCGAGGCGGACGCGGCGAAGGCGCAGGGCATCGAAGCCGCCGAACGGCGCGACCAGCGCCTCGGTGAGCTCCACCGGAGAGGCGACGCCCTTGTCGTCAGTGATCGTGACGAGCCGGCGCGCCGGGCCACCGCCGACCGGGTCACGCCAGATGGTGTGCAGGGTGCCGACGAGCTCGGTCTCCTGCGCGCGCAGCGCGGAGGGGATCGTCAGCAGGAGCGCGGCGCACGCGGCCGCGATGGGCGCGGCGGCGCGGACTGGCGAGCGGCGAGCCGCGCACATCGCGCGGGCCGGGATGGACTGGTGTGGCATGGCGACTGACCGGTGGAGCGAATCGGGAACTTGCCTGTCCCGTACGCCCCGCCGCCAGCCGACGTTTCAGCTCAGCCGCGGATGCTCTGGGCGCCGGCCTTGAGCTGCTGCGCGAACCAGAAGTGCGCGGCCGACATCAGGCCGAACACCATGAAGCTCGCCGCCGCGAGGCAGAGATGCGTGACCGCGTCGATGCCGCCCGACGAGACGGGCCGCGTGACGAACACCAGACCGAGCCAGGCGACGATCGCGCCGCCCGTGACTCCCAACGCCCCCTGGGCGCCCAGCTTCTCGAGGTTCATGGGGACTTAACTTGCACCCGCGACCGGCAGTTCCTCCACCCCCCGCGCCGTGATCCGGTGCGAGACCAGGGGCCGGGGGGCGGGGGCTTCGTCCCCCAGGGAGATGGCCCGGGCCAGCGCGGCCCGCGCCTCCGCCTCCCGCGCCGCATCGGGGGCGAGGATCGTCGCGAGCGGGTCGCCCTTGGCCACCACCGTGCCCGGACGGGCGTGGATGAGGAAGCCGACGGCGGGGTCGATGCCATCCTCCACCTTCGTGCGCCCGCCGCCCAGCGCGGTGATCGCGCGGCCGATCACGCGAGGCTCGACGCGCTGCACGATCCCCGCCCGCTCGGCCGTGAACACCGACCGGACCGGCGCCGCGGCGAGCGTCCCCTCGGGGTCGTCGACCACGCGAGGGTCGCCGCCCTGCGCCTGCACGATCGCGCGGAACTTCTCCAGCGCCGCGCCGCTCGCGAGCGTGCGCTCGAGCCGCGCGCGCGCCGCGGCCCGGTCGGCGTCGACGCCCGCGACGAGCAGCATCTCGGCGCCGAGCGCGAGCGTCACCTCGCGCAGGTCGGCGGGGCCGCGCCCCTTGAGCAGCTCGACCGACTCGACGACCTCCACCGCGTTGCCGCAGGCTTCGCCCAGGGGCGCATCCATGTCGGTGAGCAGCGCGACCGTCGGGCAGCCGTGCCGCTCGCCGATCGCGATCATCGTCCGCGCCAGCCGCAGCGAGTCGTCGAGCTTCGTCATGAACGCGCCGGCGCCGGTCTTCACGTCGAGCACGAGGCCCGTGAGCCCTTCCGCGAGCTTCTTGCTCATGATGCTCGCGGCGATGAGCGGGATCGCCTCAACCGTCGCCGTCGCGTCGCGCAGGGCGTAGAAGCGCCGGTCGGCCGGCGCGATCTCCGCCGTCTGGCCGATCAGCACGCAGTGGAGCCGCTCCACCTGCGCCGCCGCCTCGGCCAGCGAGAGCCGCGTGCGGAAGCCCGGGATGCTCTCGAGCTTGTCGAGCGTGCCGCCGGTGTGGCCGAGGCCGCGGCCCGACATCATCGGCACCGCCACGCCGCAAGCGGCGATGAGCGGCGCGAGCGGGATCGAGACCTTGTCGCCCACGCCGCCGGTGGAGTGCTTGTCCACGCGCGGCACCGCGAGGTGGTCGAGCGCGAGGCGGCTGCCGCTCTCGAGCATCGCCGCCATCAGGGCCTCGGTCTCCGCGTCGTCCATGCCGCGGAAGAACACGGCCATCGCGAAGGCCGACAGCTGGTAGTCGGGCACCTCGCCCTTCGCGTAGGCCGCCATCAGCGCGCGCAGCTCCGCGGGGGCGATGCGCCCGCCGTCGCGCTTGCGCTCGATCAGCTCCACCACCGTCATTGACCCGCCTCTCCCGTGGGGCGAACGTTCAGGCACGTGACCGTCATGCGCGGAAAGATAGCGGCCGCGCGCGCCGCGACCGGCGCGCCCCCCGCCCCGCCCCCATCCGGAGCCAGTCGATGCTGATCTCCAAGTCGATGAACGCCGCCCTCAATGAGCAGGTCGGCAACGAACTCGCCGCCTCCAACCAGTACGTCGCCATCGCCGCCTGGTTCGACGGCGAGGGCCTGCCGCAGCTCGCGAAGCACTTCTTCGCGCAGGCCGCCGAGGAGCGCGACCACGCGATGCGCTTCGTCCGCTACATCCTCGACGCCGGCGGCACCGTGGCCATCCCGCCCATCCCGGCGCCGCGCGCCAAGTTCAAGGACTCGGCCGACGCGGTGAAGCTCGCGCTCGACAGCGAGCTGCGCGTGACCAAGCAGATCAACGGCATCGTCGACCTCGCGATCAAGGAGAAGGATCACCTCGCGAAGAACGCGCTCGAGTGGTTCGTGAACGAGCAGCGCGAGGAGGTCTCGTCGATGGACACGCTGCTGCGGATGGTGAAGCGCGCCGGCGAGCCGGGCCTCTTCTTCGTGGAGAACTTCCTGCTGCAGGGCGGGCTCGCGGGCGAGGGCGCCGAGGCCGAGGCCGCGGCCGATTGACCGCCGCGACGCCCGCCGCCCGCGCCGCCGAGCTGCGCCGCCTCCTCGAGAAGGCGGCGCACGAGTACTACGTGCTCGATGCGCCGACCCTCTCCGACGCCGAGTACGACCGGCTCTTCCGCGAGCTGCAGGCGATCGAGCGCGACCATCCCGAGCTGCGTGACGCCGACTCGCCCACCAGCCGGGTGGGCGCCGTCGTCACCGAGAGCCACCTCGCCAAGCACACGCACCTCGTGCCGATGGCCTCGCTCGACAACGCCTTCGACGAGGGCGAACTGGCCGAGTGGCAGGAACGCCTGCGGAAGCTCGTGGGCGACGGCGTCGGGCGCCACGGCTACTGCTGCGAGCTGAAGATCGACGGCGCGGCCGTCTCGCTCACCTACCGCGACGGCACGCTCGTGACCGCCGCCACGCGCGGCAACGGCACGGTGGGCGAGGACGTCACCGCCAACGCGCGCACGATCGCCGACATCCCGCGGCACCTGCAGGGGGGTGGCTGGCCCGATGTCATCGAGATCCGCGGCGAGGTCTACATGACCTTCGACGGCTTCGAGCGGATGAACGCCGACCGCGTGAAGGCCGGCGAGGAGGTCTTCGCCAACCCGCGCAACTCGGCAGCGGGGGCGCTGCGGCAGAAGGACCCGCGCGAGACCGCGAAGAAGCCGCTGCGCTTCTTCGGCTACGCCTTCGCGGTGCCCGGCACCGCGGCGCTGCCGTTCCGGACGCAGTGGGAGCTGCTCGAGACGCTCGCCGGCTGGGGCCTCCCGGTGGCGCCGCACCGGCGCGAGTGCGCCACGCTCGACGACGTGCACGCCTGGGCGCGCGAGCTCGAGACCGTCCTCCGCCCCGACCTGCCGTTCGCGATCGACGGCGGCGTGGTGAAGGTGAACCAGCTCACGCTGCAGTCGGAGCTCGGCGTGGTGGGCGGCCGCGTGCCGCGCTGGGCGATCGCGCGCAAGTTCGCGCCCGACATCGCCGAGACGACCCTGCTCGACATCGAGGTGCAGGTGGGCCGCACCGGCGCGCTCACGCCGCGCGCGGTGCTCGCGCCGGTGGAGGTGGGCGGCGCGACGATCAACTACGCGACGCTGCACAACTTCGACCTCGTCGCCGAGAAGGACCTGCGCCTCGGCGACACGGTGCAGGTGAAGCGCGCCGGCGAGGTGATCCCGCAGATCCTCGGCCCGGTGCCGGGGCGCCGCAAGGGCGAGGAGCGGCCGGTGCACGCGCCGCGCCAGTGCCCCGTCTGCGGCACCGACGTCGTGCGCGACGAGGAAGAGGTGGCGACCTACTGTCCCAACGTCGCCTGCCCCGGCCGCCGGCTCGAGGCGCTCGCGCACTTCACCTCGCGCGACGCGATGGACATCCGCGGCCTGAGCTACCAGCGCCTGGAGCAGCTCATCGCCGCGGGTCTGGTGGCGGACGCCGGCGACATCTACGCGCTCACCGCGGAGCAGGTGGCGGGGCTCGAGCGCTTCGCCGAGCGCAGCGCCGAGCAGCTGGTGGCGGCGATCGACGCCTCGCGGCAGCAGCCCCTCGCGCGCCTGCTCAACGCCATCGGCATCCGGCACGTGGGGGCGGAGTCGGCCAAGCTGCTCGCGCGCAGCTTCGGGACGATGGACGCGCTCGAGGCGGCGTCGGTGGAGCAGCTCGAGGCGCTGCACGGCGTGGGCCACACGATGGCCGAGGCGGTGCACGATTTCTTCCACGACCCCGCGGCGCAGCGGCTCGTCGCCAAGCTGCGCGCCGCCGGCGTGCGGATGGACGAGCCGCGCGCCGCGCAGGCCGACGGTGCCTTCAAGGGGATGAAGATCGTCCTCACCGGGACGCTCCCCACGCTCTCGCGCGGCCAGGCGACGGAGATGATCGAGAACGCCGGCGGCAAGGTGACCAGCTCGGTCTCCAAGGCCACCGACCTCGTCGTCGCGGGCGAGGAGGCGGGGAGCAAGCTCGAGAAGGCGCAGCAGCTCGGCGTGACGGTGATCGACGAGGCCGAGCTCTTGCGGCGCCTCGGCGCCTGACCCTTAGTTACGAGACCATGTCGCACTCCCTCAGCCCCGCCTCGCTCTCCGCCGTGCCGCACGCCTCGCTGCGCGCGCTGCGCGCCGCCCTCGTGCGCGACCTCGGCGACGGGTTCGCCGCGGTGCTGCAGGAGGCGGGCTACGCCGGCGGCGAGAGCGTCTTCGGCGCCTTCCGCGAGTGGTGCGCGGGCAACGGCGTCGGCGCGCCGGAGCAGCTGCCGATCGAGCGCTTCACCGAGGCCGCGACGCGCTTCTTCGCCGATGCCGGCTGGGGCCACGTGACGATCGCGCCGCTCGGCGACGCGGTCGTCGCCCTCGACTCTGCCGACTGGAGCGAGTCGGACCCCGCGGCGCAGATGCCCTACCCCAGCTGCTACTACTCGGCGGGGATGCTGGCCGACCTCTTCGGCCGGGTGGCCGACGGCCAGATGGGCGGGATGGAGGTGGAGTGCCGCTCCACGGGCGCCCCCCGCTGCCGCTTCCTGCTGGGCAGCCCCGAGGTGCTGGGGCACGTCTACCAGCGGCTCACCGAGGGCGTGGGATACGAGACGGCGCTCGGCGAGGTGGGCTGACCGTCAGTACCCCCCACCCGGCCCGTACTTGGGGTTGGGCCGCAGCTCCCCGTCCACGATCGTCTCCCGGTCCCACGGCAGCACGATCATGCTCTGCGTCTCGAGCACCTCGAAATCGGGCTGGTAGCTGCCGGTGCGGAAGCTGACGGCCGTGCGCACCTCGGCCGCGCCCGCGTTGATGATCGCCGCCCGCGCGAGCCGCATCGTCTCGCCCTGGTTGCAGGTCTCGTCCACGATCAGCACGCGCCGGCCGAGCACCTCCGGCGGCGCGGCGGAGAGCACGGCCGGCGTGTCGCGGATGGTGTCCGCCCGGTAGCGGCGCGAGACGATGATCGAGTGGAAGGGCCGGTCGAGCATGGCGGCGACCGCGGCACCGGGGACCACGCCCGCCGTCGCGACGCCGACGACGACCTCGGGGTCGAACTCCTTCGAGACCTTGAGGGCGAGGGCTCGGGAGAGCTCGCCGAACAGGGGCCAGTCGACGTGCATCACGTCGCGGGCGACGGCGGGGGGGGCGACCTTGCGGGCGGGCATCAGGCGACCTCTGCCGGGCTGGGGTATGAGGGCAAGCTACCCGGGTGCGACACGGGGCGGAATGCGGTTGCTGGCCTCCCGGTGCATCAATAGCTTGTGCGGGATACCCGCCTCGCCAACCGACACGCCATGTCCTTCTGGGACCGCCTCTTCGGCGGCCGCTCCGAGTCCACGCAGAACCGGCAGCGTCTCGACTATCTCAACGAGGCGCTGGTGCTGGAGCGTCAGGGCGATTTCGACGCCGCGGTGACGAGCTACCGGCTCGCCCTGCGCGAGCGGCCGGACGACTTGAAGATCCTGCAGAACATGGCGATCGCGCTCACGAAGATCGGGCGCGTCGAGGAGGCGGTGCGGGCGTACCGCAAGGCGCTCGAGCTCGACCCCACGCTCAGCGGGGCGCACTACGGGCTCGCGTTCCTGCTCGTCAAGCGCGGCGACGCCGCCGGCGCCGTGAAGCACCTCTCGGCCTTCCTCGCCCATCCGCCCGAGGGGCCCGACGCGGCGCGCTGGATCGCGCACGCGCAGGGCACGCTCGACCAACTGCGCGCCCCGCTCGACGGGGCGCCGCCATCCGGGGAATAGCGTGGGCACCGTCCTCGCCGTCGTGAGTCAGAAGGGGGGCGTCGGCAAGACGACGACCGCCGTGAACCTCGCCGCCGCCTTCGCGCGCCGCGGCCTCAAGACCCTGCTCGTGGACGTGGACCCGCAGGGCTCGGTGCGCTTCGGCGCCGGCCTGCGCCGCGGCCACCCCACCTACGGCTTCGCCGACCACCTCTCGGGCGAGCGCGAACTGCGCGACGTGCTGCTGCCCACCTCGCTCCCCTGGCTGCGCGTGATGCTCGCCGGCAGCGTGACGGACGAGGCGGACCACACGCGGTACCAGGAGCAGATCGCGTCGAGCGACCTCCTCGCGCGGATGCTCGACGCCGCGAAGGAGCGCTGCGACATCGTCGTCGTCGACACGCCGCCGGGCCTCGGGCCGGTGACGCGCGCGACGCTCGCCTCGGCCGACCGCGTGCTGATCCCGCTGCAGGCCGAGCCCCTCGCGCTGCAGACCACGCCGCAGATCCTGCGCGGCGTGCAGGACATCGTCTCGCAGCACGAGCGCCTGGTCTTCGACGGGATCCTCCTCACGATGTACGAGGAGGGGAATCCGGCCTGCGAGACCACGGCCGCCTACATCCGCGAGAAGGTGCCGTCGCACCTGATGATCGACCTCGTGGTGCCGCGGAGCTCCGCGGTGGCCGAGGCGTTCGCGGCGGGGCAGCCCGCCGTGGTGCGTTCCCCCGCCGACCCCGCGTCGCAGGCGTACGTGAACCTCGCGACGCGCCTGGCCGAGCGCATGGGGCTCTGATGGCGCGCGCGCTGCGCGGAGGCCGCCGGGCGCTCCTCGCCGCCGCGCTCGTGGCGGCCGGCGCGGCCGCCTGCGACGAGTTCGGCACGGGCGTCGGGGAGATCGGCTACATCGCCTTCGACGGCGTGCCGTGGCCGTCGCTGGTCGCCGGGGACACGATGCGCGACTCGCTCGGCGTCGCGACGCCGCTGCGCGCCAGCGCGTACGACGCCGCAGGCCGCCTCATTCCCGACGCGGCCTTCACCTACCTGCTCCTCGACACCGGCGCCGTGATCGACGCCGACGGCACGCTGCGCGCGACCACGCGCCGCGACGGCACCCTGCGCGTCGTCGCCTCGCTGAACGGGCTGCAGACCGCCGACCAGCTCATCCGCGTCACGCGCCGCCCCGACTCGGCCTTCGCCGCGGCCGGTGCGTCGCAGACGCTGCGCTGGGTGCTCCCCGACGGCAGCGCGAACACCAGCACCGACCTCCGCCTCGCCCTCGTGAGCGGCGACTCGATCGGCGTCCCGCCCGGCGTCGGCGGGTGGATCGTGCGCTGGCGCACCGTCCACGATGGTGATACTTTCGCCCCCGGCGACACCTCGCTCGCGGTGCTGCAGGGCACGGGCGGCGCGCGCGGCGCGGTGGACACGACGACGGCGGAGGGGACGGCGACGCGGCGGCTGCGCGTCTTCGCCGGCCGCATCCCCGCGCCGGTGGACAGCTTCATCGTCCTCGCCGAGGTGCGGCGCTGGGGCGCGCCCGTCCCGGGCAGCCCCGTGCGCTTCGTGGTGAACATCGCTCCGACGACCACCCCCTGATCCCCCCACCCCGACGGGACCCGCAATGCACGCCTCCGGTGGACCCCGCCCCGCTCCCGACACGCTGACCGCGATCTTTTTCGACGCCGTCGAGAAGCACGCGCTCCCCAACGCCTACCAGTACAAAGCGCAGGGCAAGTACGTCCCGCTCTCCCACGCGCAGGTGCTCGAGCGCGCGCGCCGCGTCTCGCTCGGCCTCGGCGCGCTCGGCGTGCAGCGCGGCGACCGCGTCGGGATCATGTCGGAGAACCGCCCCGAATGGGCGCTCGCCGACTGGGCCTGCCTCTGCGGCGGGATGACGGACGTGCCGATCTACCCGACGCTGCCGGCCGACCAGATCGTGCACCCGCTCAACGATTCGGGCGCGGTGGCGCTCTTCGTCTCCACCGCCGACCAGGCGGCCAAGGCGGCGTCGGTGCGCGCGCAGTTCAGGACGGTGCGCACCGTCATCTCGTTCGTCGAGCCCAAGCCCGAGGGGGCGGACCTCACCTTCGCCGAGCTCGAGGCCAGGGGGACCGCGCTCGACTCGACGGCCGCGGCGGCCGAGTGGCGCGCCGGCGCGCTCGCCGTGCGCCCCGACGACATCGCGACGCTCATCTACACGTCGGGCACGACGGGCCTGCCCAAGGGCGTGATGCTCACGCACGACAACCTCGCGTCGAACGTGCGCGCCTCGCAGCACAAGGTGCCGCTCGTCGCGGGCGAGGTCGCGCTGAGCTTCCTGCCGCTCTCGCACGTCTTCGAGCGCATGGGCGACTACCTCTTCTTCGCCTGCGGCATCAGCATCGCGTACGCGGAGAGCATCGACACGGTGCCGTTCAACCTCTCGGAGGTGCGGCCGCACTACGCGATGTCGGTGCCGCGGCTGTTCGAGAAGATGTACGCGCGCGTGCTGGAGAACGCCGTGTCGGGCGGCGCGGTGAAGGCGCGGATCTTCGGCTGGGCGCGCGCGGTCGCCGACCGGTGGGCCGACGAGAAGCTGGCCGGGCGCGAGCCGGGCGGCTTCCTCGCCTGGCAGTACGGCCTCGCGCAGAAGCTCGTGTTCAGCAAGCTCAAGGAGCGGACCGGCGGGCGGCTTCGGTTCTTCGTCTCGGGCGGCGCGCCGCTGGCGCCGAGCATCAACAAGTTCTTCTTCGCGGCGGGCCTCACGATCCTCGAGGGCTACGGCCTCACCGAGACCTCGCCCGTGATCGCGGTCAACGCCCCCGACGCCTTCCGCATCGGCTCGGTGGGCAAGCCGATCGCCGGCGCCGAGGTGCGCATCGCCGAGGACGGCGAGATCCTCACGCGCGGCCCGCACGTGATGAAGGGCTACTACAACCGCCCCGACGCCACGGCCGAGTCGATCGACGCCGACGGGTGGTTCCACACCGGCGACATCGGCGTCCTCGAGGACGGCTTCCTGCGGATCACCGACCGCAAGAAGGACATCATCGTGACGGCCGGCGGCAAGAACATCGCGCCGCAGCCGATCGAGAACCGCATCAAGACGAACAAGTACGTCTCGCAGGCGGTGATGATCGGCGACAAGCGGAAGTTCCCGGTGGTGCTCGTCGTCCCCAACTGGGACAACCTCGAGAAGTGGGCGGCGATCAAGAACATCATCTGGACCGACCGCCGCCAGCTGCTCGAGATGCCGACGATCCGCGCCAAGATGGACAAGGAGGTGCGGAGCACGATCGAGGGGCTCGCGAGCTTCGAGACGCCGAAGAAGATCGCGCTGCTGGAGCACGACTTCAGCATCGAGCGCGGCGAACTCACGCCCAAGCTGAGCGTGAAGCGCAAGGTGATCGACCAGGCCTACAAGGGGATCATCGACGCGCTCTACGAGGGCGACGAGTGAGCCCGGCGGTCACTCGCGCCGCCGACTGAGCGGCACCGCCTGCGGCACCGCCTCGCGCGCGGCGACCCATTCGTGGGCGTCGCGCGCGAGTTCGTTCGTGCCCGCGGGCCGCGCGAGCGCGGCCGCGCCGAGGACCCGGCCGCCGATGGAGACGGTGCGCACCGCGTCCTCGGCGAGCGCCGCGTCCAGCCCCGCATCGAGCGCCGCCCCGCGGAAGGTGCCGTCGGTGAACGGCACGCGGCGCGGGGCGCCGAGCACCGCGCTCACGCCCTCGGCGTCAGGGGGCGCGTCGGCCTGCAGGGTGACCACCGCCACGTCCGCGCGCGCCGCGAGCGCGGCGCCCAGCGAGGCGTAGCGCCCGGTGAGCAGCACCGCGCCGCCGGGCTCGGCGAGGCCCAGCAGCGCCTGCAATCGCTCGAGATCGGGCATCCATGCGCCAGCTCGCGCGGCCATGCCCGTGGACGCCTCGTGCCCGGCGGCACCCGCGCCCTCCACCGCGCTCTCGACGCCCGACGGGAACTCGACGTGCCCCGCGCGTACGCGCGCCTCGAGGTGGCACACCGGGCAGCCCGCGAATCCCTCGAGCAGCTCACGGTCGCGCTTGGCGCGCGCCACGACGATGAGCGGCGTGGGCGCATGGTCGGCGGGACAACGGAGGCGTTCGGCGAGGTCGAGGCGCATCGGCGGGGGCGGAGGGAACCTGGTCGGTCGACCCGTGTAATATCTTGTCTTCTCCTGTGCGCGTGCACCCGGCGCGCGCCGCGAACCCTGCCCGAGGCCCCTCATGCTCGAGTTCGCGCGCTCGGAGCCCTTCACGCTCGGCGTGGAAGTGGAGCTCCAGATCGTCGATCCCACCACGTACGACCTCTCGCCCAAGGCGCCCCAGCTGCTCAGCCGCTGGAGCGGCCGCAAGACCGTCCAGCCCGAGATCTTCCAGTCGATGATCGAGCTGAACACGGGCATCTGCGCCGACGCCGAGGCGGCCGACCGCGACCTGCGCAGCACGGCGGAGCCGCTGATGGCGCTCGCGCGCGAGCAGGGGGTGCGCTTCATCGCCACCGGCACGCATCCCACGGCGCGGTACACCGAGCGGCTCATCTACCCCGCCGAGCGCTATCACGGCCTCATCGCGCGCAACCAGTGGATCGCGCGGCGCCTGCAGATCTTCGGGCTCCACGTGCACCTCGGCATGCCCGACCCCGAGACCTGCATCGCCGTGCAGAACGAGCTGCTCCACGACCTCGGCCTGCTGCTCGCCTGCTCCACGAGCTCGCCGTACTTCCAGGGCGAGGAGACGGGGCTCGCCTCGTCGCGCATCACCGTGTTCGAGGGCATGCCGACCGGCGGGATGCCGCAGCCGGTGCGCGACTGGGCCGAGTTCACGTCGGTGGTGGAGACGCTCACCCGGGCGCACGCGATCACGTCGCTCAAGGACCTGTGGTGGGACATCCGGCCGAGCCCGCGCTACGGCACGCTGGAGATCCGCGTCTGCGACGGCCTCGCCACGCTCTCCGAGACGGCGATGATCGTGGCGCTCTCGCAGGGGCTCGCGCGGCGCGCCGGCGCGCGGGTGGCGGCGGGACGCGGCCGCACCTATCCGCCGATCTGGTACGTGCGCGAGAACAAGTGGCGTGCCTCGCGGCACGGGATGGACGCCGAGATGATCGTCTCCGCCGAGGGCGAGACGATGCCCGCCCGCGAGCGGCTGCGCACGACGCTCGACGAGCTGGAGTCGGGCGGCTTCCTGGCCGGCAACGAGCGCTTCGTCCCGGCGCTGCGGGCGCTGGCCTCCGGCGCGCCGACGAGCGCCGAGCGGCAGAAGGCGACCTACGAGCGCACGCGCGACTTCCACGCGGTGACGAAGGCGCTCGCGGACGAGTTCGAGGACGACGTGTTCGCGGGGGTCGGAGCGCACTGAGCGCCCCGGCTCAGCTGCGCGCCAGCCGGAGCTCCTCGACGTCCACGTGCGGCGGCCGCGTGACGGCCCAGGCCACCGCCTCGGCGATGTCGGCCGCCTTGAGCATCTCGTGCCGGCTCGGCAGGTGCGGCGAGGCATCCGGCTCGTGCGGGTCCCAGAGCTCGGTGTCGGTCGCCGCGGGCGAGACGATCGTGGCCCGGATGCCGCTGCCGCGCGTCTCCGCGCGCAGCGTCTCGTGCACCGCGCGGACGGCGTGCTTGCTCGCCGCGTAGGCCGCGTTGGACGGGAAGACCGAGCGGTCGGCGACCGAGCCGATGGTGACGATGTGCCCGCTGGCGCGGTCGCGCATCGCGGGGAGGAAGGCGCGCGTGAGGCGCAGCGGCGCGGCCACGTTGAGCGCGAGCGCGGTGTCGAGCTCGGCATCGCTCACCGCCTCGACCGCCGACATCGGGAAGCTGCCGGCGGCGTGGACGACGATGTCGGGCGCGCCGCCGAGCGCGGCGCGCGTGACGTGCGCGACCTGGTCGGCGGCGGTGGGGGCGGCGAGGTCGCTCGGGAGCACCACCGCCCCGTGGCGCAGCTCCGCGGCGAGGCGCTTGAGCGCCTCCTCGCGGCGCGAGACCAGCACGACCCGCGCGCCGAGGGCGCCGAGGGCCCGCGCGCACGCCTCGCCGATCCCGCGCGAGGCGCCCGTGACGAGCGCGCTGCGTCCCTCGAGCGGGAGGGTCATCGGCCTAGCGGCGCGAGCCCCAGGCGAGGCTCAGGAACTCGTCGCGCGTCTTGGCGTCGTCCTTGAACGAGCCGCGCAGCGCGGACGTGATGGTGCGCGAGTTCTGCTTCTCCACGCCGCGCATCATCATGCAGAGGTGCTCGCACTCGATCACGACGCCCACGCCCTCGGGCTGGAGCACGTCCTGGATCGCCTGCGCCACCTGCTCGGTGAGCCGCTCCTGCACCTGCAGCCGGCGCGCGAAGACCTCGACGATGCGCGGTAGCTTGCTCAGCCCGACGATCTTGCCCTTGGGGATGTAGGCGATGTGCGCCTTGCCGTAGAAGGGCAGCATGTGGTGCTCGCACATCGAGTAGAGCTCGATGTCGCGCACCATCACCATGGACGCGTGCTCCTCCTCGAAGACCGCGTCGCCGACGACGTCGGACACGTCCATCGCGTAGCCGCGCGTGAGCCAGCTCATCGCCTTCGCGACGCGCTCCGGCGTCTTGAGGAGGCCCTCGCGATGCGGGTCCTCGCCGATCAGCTCGAGCTCGCGGCGGATGATGTTCTCGAACTCGAGCATCCGGTCGCCGCGGATCGGCGGATCGGCCTCGAACTGGTCGCTTCCCGAGATGGGCTTCGCCATGAGGTGCGCCGCCTCAGCGGCCGTCGTACTCGACATACTGGTTCTCCGTCTCCCAGAGCTTGAGCTTGGCCAGTCGCGCGGGCGCGACGGCCGGCGCGAGGACGCGCCAGCATGCCAATACAAGGTTCTCGGTGGACGGAATGGTTCCCGCCATGAACGGGACGTCGAGATTCAGGTTCTTGTGGTCGACCACGTCGACGATCTCGCGCTCGGCGATCTTCTTGACGTCCGCGAGGTTGACGACGAACCCCGTCTCGGGATCCACCTCGCCCTCGACGGTGATCTCGAGCGCGTAGTTGTGGCCGTGCCAGTTGGGATTGTTGCACTTCCCGAACGTCGCGGTGTTGCGCGCGTCGTCCCACGCGGGATTGAAGACGCGGTGGGCGGCGTTGAAGCGGACGATGCGGGTGATCGAGACGACGGGCATGGACGGGGCGGTGTGGCCGGGAACGCGGCGCCGGCCGGCGCGCGCGGACTACATCAATCCTGCGGCGCCGCGCCCGGTTCCGTAAGGCGGGAAAGGCCGAGGCCCCGTCCCTGGGGGACGGGGCCTCGGCGAAGAGTGGGAGCAGAGAGGGGTTTTTGAAGCCCTGTCGAACGCTGAGGCCCTCACCCTACTTCCGTCTTCCCGGCGTCCGGGCATGGCGTCGATAGAGATGTCGGATCCGCTTCGGAGGACTTATCGGCTCAAAAAGTGAATCTCCCTGTCCCGTGCTGACTAGTGTCGAATGTAGGCCGGGGTAACTTTAACGTCAACGGAACCCTGACCCC
>ERZ1645185.449-NODE-449-length-17279-cov-5.590804_pt1 | contig 17279 bp, 14 predicted proteins | sample MGYA00575351_ERZ1645185 | MGnify/ENA primary metagenome ERZ1645185 (study PRJEB40838, sample SAMN11284767) | freshwater sediment metagenome | isolation source: river sediment | host: Sediment | place: India: Jana village, Kanpur | collected 2015-12-17 ...
TGTTCATCAAGTACTCGAGTGCGTTCATCATCTTCCCGGGCGGCTTCGGGACCTTCGACGAGCTGTTCGAGGCGCTCACGCTCATCCAGACGGGGAAGATCTCGCAGTTCCCCGTGGTGCTCTTCGGCACGCACTACTGGGCGGGGCTGGTGCGCTGGCTCAACAGCCGCGTGCTCGCCGAGCGGAAGATCTCGCCGGGGGACATGGACCTGATGGTCGTGACCGACGACCCGGCCGAGGCGGCGCGCGTGGTGGAGCAGGCGTACGAGCTGCAGCTGCAGACGGCGCAGCAGCGCGCGGGGGCCGCGGGGCCGAGCGCGCCGTGGCCGCGTCACCCCTGACGCATCGCGCGTGAGGCCGCGCGGTCGCCGGCCCTGCGCCGGCGGCCGCCCTACCGGTCGGGCCCGCTGGCGAGCCGCGGCGGCCGCCGATGCCGCGTCCCCTGCTCGTAGCCGTACGCGAGCGTGATCAGCCGCCCCTCGCTCCACGCGCGCCCGTAGAACGTCATGCCCGCGGGGAGCGTGCCCGCGCGCGTCCAGCCCATCGGCACGGTGATCGCGGGGAATCCCGTGAGCGGCGAGAAGAGCTGGCTGTTGTCGCCGTGCGGCGTGTTGAGGTCGCCGATGAGGCGCGGAACGTTGCTCCAGGTCGGATAGACGAGCGCGTCGAGGCGCAGCGAATCCATGAGCGCGGTGACGGCCGCGCGCAGCGCGTCGCGCGAGAGGGCGCGGTTGCGGCAGCCGGGCTGCGAGTCGAGCGGCGCCGCCGCGGCGGCCTGCTGCAGGCGCAGCTGCGTCGACGGATGGAACGCGCCGCTGCGCAGCACCGCCTCGACGGTCTTCACGGGCGCCCCCTCGCCGCGCGCGGCGAAGTAGCCCTCGAGGTCCCACTTGAAGCGGTTGCAGCCGCCGCGTCCGAGCGCGAGGATCGAGTCGAGCGCGGGGACCATCGCCGAGTCGAGCACCGTCGCGCCCGCCGCGCGCAGGTCGTCGAGCGCGCGCTCGAACACCTGCGCGACCTCCGCGTCGAGCGTCGGCCGGTCGTACGCCTGCCGCAGCACGCCGATGCGCGCCCCCTGCAGCCCGCCGGGCACGACGAAGGCGCGGTAGTCGCGCTCGCGGCGGCCGCGCGCGTCGCGCGTGACGGGGTCGTCGGGGTCCTCGCCGGCGACGACGTCGAACACCGCCGCCGCGTCGGCGACGGTGCGCGTCATCGGGCCCGCGATGTCGGCCACGTCGCTCAGCGGCACGACGCCGGCGCGCGACGTGAGCCCCATCGTCGAGCGGATCCCGACGAGCGCCTGGTGCGCCGAGGGGCCGCGGATCGAGTTGCCGGTGTCGGTGCCCAGCCCCACCGCGCCGAAGTTCGCCGCGACCGCGGCGGCGGTGCCGCCGCTCGAGCCGGCCGTCACGCGGTCGAGCGCGTACGGGTTCTTCGTGTAGCCCGGCAGGATCGAGCTCACGGTCTCGTACGGCGTGAACGCCCACTCGGCGAGGTTCGCCTTGGCGAGCACGATCGCGCCCGCCGCGCGCAGCCGCGCGACCTGCGTGGCGTCGCGCGTGGGGACCCAGCCCTTGAGCGCCAGCGAGCCGGCGGTGGTCTGCAGGTCGCGCGTCTCGAAGTTGTCCTTCACGATCGTCGGGATGCAGTGCAGGGGGCCGAGCGGGCCGCCGCGGCGCTGCACGGCGTCGAGCGAATCGGCCGTCGCCAGCGCGGCGGGGTTCACGAGCACGAGCGCGTTGATCGCCGGCCCGCGCTTGTCCATCGCCGCGATGCGGTCGAGGTAGCGCTGCACCAGGCCGCGGCATGTGAGGGGGCCGGCGCGCAGTGCCTGGTGGATGCGCGCGATGGTGGTCTCCTCGAGGGCGAAGCGCTGGGCGTCGGCGGGGCGGGCGGACGCGGCGAGGCCCGCGAGCGCGAGGCCCAGGGCGGCGAGCCCCGCGGCGGCGCGGCGGCGCGAGGCGGCGGGACGGCGGCGGGAGGTCGGCATGCCGGAACGATACGGCTATCTTTCCCCGGGCACGACCCACCCCTTGGCCCGCGCGCGCGGGCGGAGACGAGCACGATGGCGGCGAAGAAGGAGGCGGCACGGGAGCGCGGCGGCTTCAAGGCCTCGCGGCACGGCGACGGCAAGGCGAAGCGCCCGAGCGCGGCCGGCAACAAGGCCGAGCAGAAGAAGGCCGCCGAGCAGCGCGAGGCGAAGAGCCACAAGGTCGGCACCAAGGCGGCGAGCCCGCTGCTGCGCGGCAAGAAGATCGACCCGCGCAAGCTCGACGGCACCGAGACGGTCGTGCAGCTCGTCGAAGGGGCCTTCCAGAGCTACAACTCCGGCCGCCTGCGCGAGGGGTGCCAGCTCTTCACGCAGCTGATGCTCGAGAAGCACGTCACCGTCGGGATGACGCTCACCGGCGCGCTCACGCCGGCCGGCCTCGGGATGAGCACCATCATCCCGCTGATGGAAGCGGGCTTCGTCGACTGGATCATCTCCACCGGCGCCAACCTCTACCACGACACGCACTTCGGCCTCGGCCTCTCGATGCACCGGGGCAACCCGCAGGCGAGCGACACGCAGCTGCGCGAGGAGGGCGTCGTGCGCATCTACGACGTCTTCTTCGACTATGACGTGCTGCTCAGCACCGACGCCTTCTTCCGCAAGATCATCCGCGCGCCGGAGTTCCAGCGCACGATGTCGAGCGCCGAGTTCCACCACCTCTGCGGCAAGTACCTCGTCGAGCGCGAGAAGGCGCTCGGCATCCCGCAGAAGTCGCTGCTCGCGGCGGCGTACCGCTGCGGCGTCCCGATCTACACCAGCTCCCCGGGCGACTCGTCGATCGGAATGAACATCGCGGCGCTGCAGCTCGAGGGCGGCAGCTGCGTGATCGACCCCAACCAGGACGTGAACGAGACCGCGAGCATCGTGCTGCACGCCAAGCGCTCGGGCGGCGCGAGCGCCGTGCTGATCGCCGGCGGCGGCTCGCCGAAGAACTTCATGCTCCAGACCGAGCCGCAGATCCAGGAGGTGCTCGGCATCGACGAGAAGGGGCACGACTACTTCCTGCAGATCACCGACGCGCGCCCCGACACGGGCGGCCTCTCGGGCGCGACGCCCGCCGAGGCGGTGAGCTGGGGCAAGATCGACCCGGACAAGCTGCCGGACGCGGTCGTCTGCTACCTCGACAGCACGATCGCGCTGCCGATCCTCACGAGCTACGCGCTCGCCAAGCGGAAGCCGCGCAAGCTCAAGCGGCTGTACGACAAGCGCGGCGAGATGATGGCGACGCTGCGGCGGGAGTTCGAGAAGGCGAACGGCTGACGCGGGGATGGAGGACGACGGGGGCGCGGCCGCACGGTCGCGCCCCCGTCGCGTGCCCGGTCCTGCGCCCGGTCGCGCGGCGGCTCACCGCCGCGCGATCTCCACGCGCCACACCTGCGGGCCCTGCTCGAGGTACGCCCACGCGAACGCGCCCGCGCGCTCGGCCTCGAACTGGTAGCGCAGCGGCACCGGGTCGTGGTCGTTCACGAGCGTGAACGACTCGCCGGGCGCGAGCGCGTCGAAGGTGCGGAAGATCGTGGCGTGCTTCTCGCGCGGCGGGATCACGCGCACGTCCAGCAGGGTCGGGGTCGCCATCGGGATGTGCTCCGGGAATTGAGGTGTCGCCGTCGCGGCGCGACGGACGGGGAGGTGCAGGAGGTCGAGCGCCAGCATCTGGCCGGCGAGCGTGAGGGCACCGAGCGCGAACGCCGCCGCACCGACGGTCGACACGACCGGCAGGGCAAACGCGACGCCGACCAGCAGCGCCACCGCGCCGCCGAGCAGCAGCATCGTCGCGAGCTCGGCGGCGTCGTGTCGGTAGAGGTCGGCCACGCGCGGCAGTTCGCGCTGGCCCGCGTGCGGGCCGAACCGGCGATGCCAGGCGAGGAACGGGACGATCTTGTAGTGGAACGCGCCCACGTACAGCGCGAAGGCGAGGATCGCCGCGACGACCGCGAACGGCGCGAGCCGCGGCGCTGGCGCCGTGAACCGCGCGGCGAGGCCGGCGGCGATCGCGACCGCGAGGAGGACGAGCGCGGCCGCCGCGAGGCGGAGGCCCGTGTCGAGGCCGCGCCGGTGCCGCCGCGCGTAGAGTGCGCGCGCGTGCAGCACGAACGCCACCGCCCCCGTCCCCAGGAGCGCGGGCGCCACCCACCGGCGCACGGGCTCCGCGTGGTGCCCCACCGCGAGCGCGGCGGCGCCGGCCGCCACCGCGGCCACGGCCAGAGGCGCGAGGTCGTCGCGGACGCCGCCGCTCAGCAGGAACATCGGCAGCAGCCGCTGCGACACGCCGATCACCACGAGCAGCACCCAGCCGGCGAGCGCGACGGTGAGGTGCGTCGCCACCGCGACGCCGTGCGCCGCGCCGATGAAGCCCCAGCGGAGGTTGGCCGCCAGCGCGACGCCCAGCACGATCGTGACGCCGAGGAACGCCGTCGCGCCGGCGAGCGCCCACCAGGTGAGGTCGCGGGTCACGGGGCGTCGCAGCGTGGCCGCGAGGTTGACGGTGAAGCCCGTGAGCGCCGCGCCGAGCGCGATGCCGCCTGCGGCGGCGACGGCCGGCCCGCCCCACGCGAGTCCGTACACGAAGAGCAGCAGCCCGAGCACGTGCGCCACGCCGGTCGCCCACGCGAGCGGACGCCACCGGATCTCCCGCTGCAGCGCGACCGGCAGGAACTGGTAGAGCGCCGCCATGATGCTGGTGCTGATCCAACCGAGCGTGAAGAGATGCGTCACCGCGACCACGGGGCCTGCGGCGTGCAGGCCGCCCGCGAGCAGCGGCGCGACGCGCACGAGCCCGGCGCTCCCGAGCACGAGCAGCCCCGACGCGGCGGCGAAGTGCGCCGCAGGCAGGGCGACCTTCGTGCCCCTCACCGCATCCCCGCGCCGGGCGTCGCGGTCACGGCCGCACCGCGACCTGGTAGCTGCACGCATCCCCGCCGTCCGGGATGAAGCTCACCCGCTCCGACGTGGTGCCGAGCAGCTCGCGCATCAGCCCGATCTCCGCCTGGCAGGGCACGTGCGTCGCCTCGACGAGGTCGCGCACCGGGCAATGGCACAGGCGCAGCCGCGGGGACTCGCCCGTCTCCTCGATCACGGGCATGAACCCCATCTCGCCGAAGATCCGCGCCACCTCCTCCAGCCGCTCGCGCCCCTTGAGGTGCTCCACCCGCGCCAGCCCGGCCGCGCGCTGCTCCGCGAGGTACTCGTCGTAGAACTCGCGCAGCAGCCCGGTCTGGCGGCGCGCCACGAGGAAGCGCCCGAGCGCCCGCAGCATCTCCCCCTCGCGCCGCGGGAAGAGCGCCGCCGAGGACTGCGTGAGCGTGAAGACGATCACCGGCCGGCCGGCCCCGCGCCGCTGCGTGCCGTCGCGGCGGACGAGGTCGCGCCGCGCGAGCGCCTGCAGGTGTTCGCGCACCGTCTCGACGTTGAGCCCGAGATCCTCGGCGAGCTCGGCGGCCGTGGCGCGCCCTCGGTGCTTCAGGGCGTCGAGCAGGGCGCGATGGCTCGAGGTGATCGGGGTCGGGGTCGTCATGAGGGTCACCAGTCGGAGGATGGCTTGCCAAGGTATAATATTCAAGGTATCTTCCTTGAAAACAAGGAGGCCCCACCATGCCGTCCCTCGGCACGCTCGATCCCGCCGCCATCACCGTCGACGACCTGATGGCCCGTCACCCCGCCACGATGGCCGTCTTCAACGCCTTCGGCATCGACAGCTGCTGCGGCGCGCACCGCACCGTGCACGAGGCCGCCGTCGCGGACGGCGTCGACGAGCGCGCGCTGCTCGAGGCGCTCCAGCGCGCCGTCGCGGAGCCCGCATGAAGCTCCTCGACGCCCATGCCGCCGCGCGCGTCGCGGTCGCCGCCAACCCGTCGCGCCCCGCGACCGCCACCATGCACGACGCGCCCGGCGTGCGCCTCGTCGTCTTCCGCATCGAGCCCGGCCAGCAGGTCGCGCCGCACGTGAGCGACGCGACGGTGCTGCTCACGGTGCTCAGCGGCACGGGCGTGATCTCCGGCGGCGACGGCGAGGCGATCGCCGGCCCCGGCGCGGTCGCCGCCTTCACGCCCGGCGAGCTGCACGGCATGCGCGCGGGCGACGAGCGCTTCTGCCTGCTCGCGACGATCGTGCGGAAGCATTGAGCGTGCTCCTGCTCGACGGGCGCGCGCTCGCGGCGCGCCGCCTCCCGGCGCTGCGCGCCCGCGCCGACGCGGTGCGCGCGCGGCGCGGCATCGCGCCGCGCCTCGGCATCCTCGCCTTCGCCGACGCCACCGGCGCCGCGCCGCACGTCGCGGGCAAGCAGCGCGCCGCGGTCGCCGCGGGGGTCGCGGTGCGGCTCGACGTGGTGCAGTACGGCGCCGTGCGCGCCGATGCCGTCGCGCGCGCGGCGGCCCTCGCCGCCGCCGCCGCGCTCGACGCGATGTTCGTGCAGTTCCCGTATCCCGATGCCGCCTGGGCGCCGGACATCGAGGCTGCGATCCCGGCCGCGCTCGACGTCGACGTGATGTCCCCCGCCGCCGTGCGCCGCTTCCGCGAGGACCCGGCCGCGCTGCCGCCCGTGACGGTGAGCGCCGCGCTCGAGCTGCTCGACGCGCATGGCATCGACGTCACGGGACGCGACGGTGTCGTCGTCGCGGAGCCGGGCGAGTTCGCCGAGCAGTTCCGGCTCGCGTTCGCGCGGCGCGGTGCGCGCGTCGGCCCGCTCGTGGCGCCCGCGGCCGCGGCGACCGACCCCCGCCTCCGCGCGGCATCGCTCGTGATCGTCGCCGCCGGCCGGCCGGGCCTCGTGCGCGCGGAGACGCTCGCGCGCGGCGCCGTGGCCATCGACGTGGGCTACTTCAACGCCGGCGGTCGCGGCGACATCGCGATCGACGGCGGCGTGTCGCACCTCGGCGCCCTCGCGCCGGTGCCGGGGAGCATCGGTCCGATGACCGTCTCCTGCCTGCTCGAGCGCACGATCCGCCTCGCGGAAGGGCGCGCCTAGGCGCCCCCCGGCGAGGCGGATCGTGGCCGGAGCGTGGACGCGCGGCGCGCTAGCGCGCGCACGACACGCAGGTCTGCGTCGCCGGCATCACGAGCAGCCGGCCGTGCGGGATGCGGCGTCCGCACCCCACGCAGAGCCCGTAGCGTCCGTCGTCGATCCGCTGCAGGGCCTGCAGCAGCTCGTGCAGCTCGTCGGACGTCTCGCCGGGCGCGAGCGCGCGCTCCACGCGCGCGCACTCGTGCCGCAGCTCCATCGCGAGGTCGGCGAGCTCGGCCCGCGTCAGCGGGCGCTCCATCGTCGGCGCCTCACGCATAGAGCCCCCGGAGCTTCTGCACGGCGGCCACGCGGCCGATGCCGAGCATGTACGCCGCGGTGCGCATCGGCACGCTGCGCTGTTTCGCGAGGCCGAGCACCTGCGTGAAGCTGCGCCGCATCACCTCGGCGAGGCGCTCGTTCACCGTCGCCTCGCTCCAGGTGTAGGCCGCGCGGTTCTGCACCCACTCGAAGTAGCTCACCGTCACGCCGCCGGCGTTCGCGAGGATGTCCGGCACCACGAACACGCCGTTGGCCTCGAGCGTCGCGTCGGCCTCGGCCGTCGTGGGGCCGTTGGCCCCCTCGCAGACGATGCGCGCGCGGATCGTCGCCGCGTTGCGCGACGTGACCACGCTCTCGAGCGCCGCGGGCACCAGCACGTCGACGTCGAGCGCGAGCAGCTCGTCGTTGCCGATGCGGTCGCCGTACGGGCAGTCGAGGAGCGTGCCGTGGCGCAGCACCCACGCCTCGAGGTCGCGCACGTTCAACCCGCGCGCGTCGTGCAGGCCGCCGGTGTAGTCGCTCACCGCGACCACGCGCGCGCCCGCCTCCGCGAGCAGGCGCGCCGCGGCGGCGCCCACCTTGCCGAAGCCCTGCACCGCGACCGTCGCGCCGGCCATCGAGATGCCGAGGTGCGCGAGCGCGGCCTCCGCCGTCAGCAGCACGCCGCGGCCGGTCGCGTCGCCGCGGCCGAGCGAGCCGCCGAGCACCACCGGCTTGCCGGTCACCACCGCGGGGGCGGTGTGCCGCACGTGCATCGAGTAGGTGTCGAGGATCCAGGCCATCACCTGCTCGTTGGTGCCCACGTCCGACGCGGGCACGTCGGCGTCGGGCCCGAGCGTGGCGATGAGGCCGGCGGTGTAGCGGCGCGTGACGCGCTCGAGCTCGCGCTCGGACAGCGCGCGCGGGTCGCAGAGCACGCCGCCCTTCGCCCCGCCGAACGGCAGGTCGACGACGGCGCACTTCCACGTCATCCACGAGGCGAGCGCGCGCACCTCGTCGGGCGTCACGCCGAGGTCGTAGCGGATGCCGCCCTTGCCGGGGCCGCGCAGCGTGCTGTGCACGACGCGGTAGCCCGTGAAGACCTCGATGCGGCCGTCATCCATCTCGACCGGGATCGCGATGGTGACCTCGCGCTCGGGCTGGCGGAGGATCTTGTCGATGCCGGGGTCGAGGTCGAGCGCGGCGGCCGCGGCCGCGTAGCGCGCGAGCATCGCGTGCATCGGGTTGGTCTCGCGCGCGAACGCCGCCGCGGCGGCGGCGTCGGGGGCCGTCGGCGTGGGCGACGCGCCGGGCCGGGCGTCGGGCGGGGGGAGGGTGCTGGTGCTCATGCGGCAGGCTCCGGGTGTGGGTGACGAAGGGACAGGGTCGCGACGTGCAGGCGCTGCGCGAGCTCGAGGAGCACCGCGGGCCAGGCGTCGGTGGGGACGGCGCACGAGAAGCCGAGCGCGTCGTCGAGGAGGTGCACGGTCGGATCGACGGCCTCGGCGGCGCGGTGGCGGTGCCACTCGCGCACCACGCGCGCGGCGACCTCGGCCGCGACCGCCGCGCTCGGCGCGTCGGGGAAGTCGTGGAGGGCGAGACGCCCGTCGGCGATCCAGCCCACGGCCGAAGGGCCGTGGGCGAGGGTCCAGCCCGAGGGGTGCCGGCGCTCGAGGCGCAGGTGCGGAGGCATGCGAGGGTCCGGGGATGTGATGGGGACGAACGGCGACCGCCCCACGTGCGCGGATGGCAGGTGGGGCGGTCTCGCGGTGACGCTCAGGTCACCGGTGTGGAGCGTGGCGGCGGCCGGCTATCCGCCGACCGTCCGCTGGGATGTGCGCGCGCGCCCCGGGCGAGACCGCGCGGGGAGGCGCAAGTCGGACACTCGGGTCTTGTGCGTGAGCGGGGCGGCGACGGCGATCATGCCTTGCAAGCTAGGCCGGCGGGCGGGGAAGTCAACGCGCGGCGGCGCGGCGGCCGTGCTGCGTGCACTCGTACACGAACGCCGGCGGGATGTTGGCGAGCGTGAAGCCCACCTTCACGTCGCGGAACCGCCGCTCGAGCGCCCCGCGCTGCGAGAGCGAGTACTGGTACTGCAGGAACATCCCGTCGTCGGCGAGCAGGCGGTCGCTCTCGCGCAGGATGCGCTCCACCAGCCGGTCGTCCATGATCGCCAGCGGCAGGCTCGACACCACGTAGTCGAGCGGCGCCTCGATGCCGGCGTCGGCGACGATCCGCCGCAGCGAGCCCGCGCAGCCCTGCACCAGCGTCAGGCGCGGGTCGCGGATCTCGCGGCACTCCTCCACGAACACCTGGTTGAGCTCCAGCGAGACCAGCCGAGCGTCGGGGCGCATCCGCTTGAGCAACGCCCGCGTGATGCAGCCCGTCCCCACGCCCAGCTGCACGACGTGCCGCGCGCGCGCGAAGTCGATGTTGCGCAGCAGCCGGCTGATGAGGAACGGCGAGCTGCGGACGATCGTCCCCGACGTCTTGATGTGCCTGATGTGCTCGATCACGTGCCCAGCCTCAGGTCGGGAGGAATCCGGAGAGCGTGGTGCCCAGCAGGATGTACGCGGAGACGAGCGGGAGCTCGCCGATGATGATGCCGAGGATCAGGCGGCGGTACGGCATCCGCACGAGCCCGGCGGCGTAGCAGATCAGGTCGGTCGGCACCACGGGGAAGAACGCCCACGCGGCGACGAACCACATCGCCCCCGGCCGCCCCAGCCGCTCCCGCAGGGCGGCCAGCTTGGTCGGGTACTTGGCCTCCAACACCTTATCGTATCCCGCGAAGCCGGGGAAGCGATAGAGCAGGGTGGCGGATGCCAGGATCCCCAGCATGGAGACCACCAGCACCGCCGGGATCGCCTCGGGGAAGAACGCCCCGCCCGCCAGCACCACCGGGGTGCTCGGCACGAGCAGCGGGCCGCGCAGGAGCGAGACGAGGACGAAGCCCGGGAAGGCCCACGGTCCCCAGCCGGCGAGGACGCGCTGGAAGTGCTCGGCGGTGAAGTCGCCCGGGTGCGTCAGGTACCAGCCGAAGATGCCGACGACGGCGGCGACCCAGGCCCAGGTGAGGAATCGACGGAAGCGCACGCGGTCCGGGTGGAGGTTCTCGTCCTACGCCGCGCCCGTGCGCCGGGTGTCAGGGCGATGGCGGACGCGGGGGCGGCGGCGGGGGGGCCGCGCGCACCGGGAGGATGGTGGCGAGTCCCCCGTTGCCGGCGCAACGGGCGGGCGCGGGCTCGCCCGAGAGCCAGGTGCCGTCCTTGCAGCGCATCGTCGCGCCGGCGGGGGGCGTGTCGTCCCGCGCCGGCGTCGGGGCGCGGACGGCGGCGGGCGGCGGGGCCGCGGCCGACGGCGGCGCGGGCCGATAGGTCGGGAGCACGAGCTTGAGCCCGCCGCGCGTCGCGCAGGCCGAGGGCAGCGCGGGGGCGAGGATGAAGCTCTGGTCGTTGCAGAGCGCGACCGCGTTGGCCGGCGGCGCGGTGACCGGGGCGGCTGCCGCGGGGGCGGGCGCGGTGGGCGGCGGGCTTGCCGGCGCGACGGGGCGCGGCGCCTCCTGCGCGCCGACTGACGGCGCGAGCGCGACGAGCAGCGCCACGGCGCCGCCGGCCACGAGGTGACGCGGGGAACTGACGGACATCATGGGGCCCCCGAGACGGTCACGACCGGCGTGACGTGCGTGGCGTAGGTCGCGTTGGTGAAGGTCGCGGTCCCCGTCCCGTTGGCGAGGCGCCGCAGCCAGAAGCTCACGGACTGCGCGTCGGCGGGAATGGTGACGCTCGTGAGCGCGGGGCTCGCGGGGACGCCGCTGCGCAGCTCGAACGCGCCGCCGCTCACCGAGACCGCGAAGGTCGTCGCCACGCTCACGTTGCGCACGGTGCCCGTCTGGTCGCGCGCGTACAGCGTCACCTGCACCGAGTCGGAGGTGAGGTTCGCCGGCCAGCTGCCGATGCCGTCGACGCGGCCGGTGCCCACCGCGAGCGCGCCCCGCACCAGCGTGTGGCCGGGCGCGGTGTAGGTGATGGTGTCCGCGCCGACGGCCGCGCCCGTGAGGCGGTGGTAGCTGTAGTACGTGCCGTTCGGGATCGTCACCGTCGCCGCCGAGGTGCTGGCGGAGCCGGCGTGGGCGAGCGCGACGGCGAGCGGCGTGGCCTGGTTGTCGGGCGTGTAGACGTACGGTTCCACCCACTGCCCCACGCCCACCGTCTGCACGCCGCCCCAGCTGAGCGCGAGGTTCGGCGTGACGATGGAGACGCCCACGCTCGCGTCGTTGTACCGGTAGCTTTGCACCCGCGCGTCGCTCGCGGTGAGCGTGGTCGTGCCCGGCGCCACCGGGCGCAGGCGCGCCGCGCTGTTGAGGTAGCCGCCCGCGGGGATCGTCACTGCGGCGCTGTCGAGCGTGGCGGCGGCGGGATTGGACGAGGTGAGCGTGACGACGACCGGCTCCCACACATAGTGCGCGTTGCCGTTGGCGTCGGCCGCCTGCACGGTGACGCCCACCGGCGCCTGCGTGGTGCGCACCGTCGTCGTGGTGGAGATGAGGAAGCGCGGGGCCGTGACCTGCTGCGTGGTGCTCGTGCTCGCGTAGCCCACCGCCGAGGCCTGGATCTGCACCGTGCCGGCCGCGTCGCGCGCGCGGATGTCGACGTAGGCGTACGTCTGGCCGGCCGCGATGATCACGCTGTCGGGGACCGACGCCACCGTCGAGTCGGTGGAGAGCAGGCGGACCACGAGCGGCGCGCCGATCGCGTTGGGGATGCTCACGTACGCGGCCGTGCCGAGCCCGTACTGCCGCATGCCGAGCACCGGGCGTCCGTTGGAGAACGAGAGCGACGGGCCGGTGACGGTGACCGTGTTGGGCGTGCTGTCGCTCGCGTAGCCCGCGCCGAGCGAGTCGCTGTAGAACATGCGGGCCGTGCCCGGTCCGACGTACCGCACGCGCGTGGTCGCGTAGTAGGCGCCGCGCGGGATCCGGAAGGCGAGGCTCTCCGGCTGGATGACCGCGTCGTTGCTCGATCGCGCGGCGATCAGCAGCGTGTCGAGCGCGTAGTGGTAGCCGTTGAGGCTGTCGGCGACGTAGACGTTGAGGCCCGACGGCGGCGACGTGGTGGTGGCGCTGCCCGGGAGCGACGAGACGTCGAGCCGCGGGCTCGTGACGCGCACGTAGGCCGTGTCGGGGAGGTAGCCCGGCGCGCTCACGATGAGCGTGTCGAGGCCGTTCGTGAGGCCGGCGAGGCCGAAGTACGTGTAGTAGGTCCCGGTCGGGATGTTCGGCGTGGTGGTGGTGAGCGAGTCGATCGCGGCGTTGGCCTGGGTGACCGTCACCGCGAGCGGCGCCGTGACGTTGTTCGGGACGGAGACGTAGAAGTCGGTCGGCAGGCGGTACTGCCGCCGGCCGATGGTGTACGTGCCGAAGCTGAACTGGATCTGCGGCGTCCGGACGATGAACTGGATCGAGTCGGTGAAGTGCCCCGGCGCGCTCGCGACCACCCACGCGGTGTCCGAGCCGCTCGAGGCGGTCCGCACGAACGTCACGCGCGCGCGGTTCGAGTAGTAGTCGCCGCGCACGATGGTGTCGACCGGCGACACGCGGATGACCGTCGTGTCCGTGGAGCGGTACGTGACGAAGATCGAGTCGGTGGCGTAGCTCGCGCTGTTGAGCGAATCGGCCGCGTAGACGGTGAAGGCCACCGGCGGGCGGTAGTTGTCGAAGGTGCCGCCGCCGCTCACGTGGGTCTTCGGCGTGGTCACCGCGAAGTTCACGGAGTCGGGGTTGTGACCGGCCGCGGTCGCGTTGATCCGCACGCTGCCCGGCACGAGGCCGCGCAGCGAGTAGTAGGCGTAGTAGGAGCCCGTGGGGATCACGACCGAGTCGCTGATCGCGGCCACCGCCGGGTCGCTCGAGCTCAGGCGCACGACGAGCGGCGCGGTGACGTTGTTCGGCACGTACACGTAGCCGTCGGGGCGGTTCTGTCCCGAGCCCACGCGCGCGACGGGCAGGTAGATCCGCAGCTGCGGGCCCACCACCGTGTACTGCACGGAGTCCGGGGTGTGCCCGCTCGCCGTCACGCGCACCCAGGCGGTGCCGGGGGTCCCGCCCGGGATGACCCGCGGCGCGCTCGTGTAGTACTGCCCCGCGTCGATCGTCGTGCTCGGCGTGAGCACGCGGATCACCGAGGTGTCGCTGGACGAGATCGTCACCGCCAGCGCGCTCACCCGCCAGTGGCCGCCCGACGCGCTGTCCTGCGAGTAGGCGGTCAGCGTCGCCTGCGGCGAGGTGGTGTTGAGCGTGCCGCCGCCGCTGAGGCCGAGCTTGGGCGTCGTCACGCGCAGCGCCTGCGACGGCGAGCTCCACCCGGGCGCCGTCGCCGTGACGTCGCCGGCCCCCGGCGCGCGCGACTGCACGCGGAAGTAGGCGTAGTTCGACCCGCCCGGCACCGTCACCTGCGGCGTGACGGTGAACGCCGTCGTGTCGCTGCTCGTGAGCGACACCGGTACCGGCACGCTCACGCTCGACGGCGTGTAGACGTACCAGTCGTCGCGATATTGGCCATTGCCGAGCAACGGCCACGGGCGGGAGATCGCGAGCGTCGCCGCCTGCGTCGTCACCGTGATCGCGCTGCCCGCCACGCCGCCCGCGACGGGCGTGACGGTGGTGCTGCCCGCGCCGATGGCGCGGACCACGATGTCGGCCGCCAGCTGGCCCTGCGGGATGAAGGCCGGGTCGGGCGAGATCGACACGCGGTCCGGCGTGCCGAACTGGTAGGTCACGTACGTGCCGCCCACCGGCGCCACGTCGGTCAGCCGCACCTGCAGCGCGCGCTCGTCGTTCACCAGCATCGTGAAGCCGCCGGTCGAGAAGCTCACGCCCGACTGCACGGTGAGCACCGCGGTGTCGGGTGCGAAATAGCCGCCCCCCGCGTGCGTCGCGGTGACGCGCGTGGTGCCGGCGCTGCGGCCGTTGAGCGTGGCGGTGCCGACGGTCGCGCCCTGCGGGATCGTGATCGACGTCGGCGCGAAGAAGGCGAACGTGTCCGCCACCGCCAGGTTCACGGTCACCGCGATCGAGTCAGGGCGGCTGAGGTAGACCGGGATCGACACGTTGGTCGCCGACCGGCCGATGGCGAGCGTGTCGCGGCCGAACGAGAGGCTCGGCGGGACCTCGTTGAGCACCGTCACCGTCGCCGGCGCGGAGGTCACGGTGCCGCTGGTGGCGGTCACGGTCGTGGCGCCGATCGCCACGCCCGTCACCACGCCGGCCGTCGAGATGGTCGCGATGCCGGTGTTGGCCGAGGCGTACGTGAAGCTGCCGCCCGGGATGAAGTAGCCGTTGGCGTCGCGCCGGCGCGCGGTGAGCGCCACCGCGCCGGTGGGCGCCACGCTCACGCTCCCCGGCGAGAGGTCGATCGACGTCATCACCTGCGCGACGGTGAGCGCCGCCGCGCCGGTGACGCCCTGCGCGCTCGCGCGGATCGCCGTGAAGCCGTTGGCGACCGCCACCGCGCGCGCCGTCGCGCTGCCGGTGGAGTCGAGCGCCGCGACCGACGGGTTCGACGACGCCCACGTGAAGGCGATGCCGGTCATCGGCGCGTCGAGCGTGTCGTGCGCCACGGCGCGGTAGCTGCGCGTGGCCGCCAGCGCCGCGAGCGAGAAGGTGTCGCTCGCCACGAACGTCGCCGAGTCGCGCACCACGGCGATGCGCGTGATCGGCGTGCGCACCGTGAGCTGCGCGACGCCGGTGACGGTGCCGGCGGTCGCCTGCACGTTCGTCTGGCCGAGCCCCACGCCGGTCGCCACGCCGGCCGGCGTGATCGAGGCGATCGCCGACGACGCGGTGGCCCACGTGAACGCGGGCTGCGTCGCGAGCGCGGTGCCGAGCCCGTCCACCGCCTGCGCGGCGAACGCGTACGAGGCGCCGAGGTAGATGGTGCGCGGGTCGGGCGTCACGCGGATCGTCGCGAGCCGCTGCTCCACCACCACCCGCGCGGAGTCACGCGTGCCGCCCGACTCGGTGGCGACCACCCAGGTGGCGCCGTTCGCCACGGCGGTCACGCGGCCGCTGTCGTTCACCATCACCAGCGCGCTGTCGCGGGAGGCCCAGGTGTAGATGCCCGGCACCACGCCGTTCGCACCGTCGCGCGAGGTGGCCACGAGCAGGCGCGTGGCGCCGATCGCGGTGAGCGTGTCGAGCGCCGGCGCGATCGCGGTGCTCACGATGCCCGTGTTCGAGAGGGCCGTGACGCCGAGCGGCGAGCCGGTCAGGCCGGCCGCCGTCGCCGTGAGCGTCTGCGTCCCGGTCGCCGGGCCGAGCGTCCAGGTCACGCTCGCCAGGCCGTCGGCGTCCGTGGTGTCGGCGGTGGCGCTGGTCGAACCGCTCGCGACGGCGAACGTCACCTCGACGCCGGCGACCCCGTTGCCGTAGCCGTCGGCGGCGCGCACCACCACGGGCTGCGGCAGCGCGGTGCCCGGGTCGGCCCCCTGCCCGCCGCCCGAGACGAGCGCGAGCTGGGTCGCGTTGCGCGGCCCGATCGTCACCACCGCGGAGCTGTCGCCGTTGAGGCCGGGCGCGGTGACGAGCAGGCGATACGTGCCGGCGCGCGTCAGGCGGAAATCATCGAACCGCGCGACGCCCGCCACCGCGCGAACGCGGCTCACGCCGGTGATCGTCGCGCCGGCGGGACTCACCGCGAAGCCAAGGAAGACCGAGTCGGCGAACGTGGTGTCGACGGTGCCGCCCGGCACGCGCGCCTCGACGAGCAGCGCGGTGATGCTGTCGCCCGCGAGGTAGTTCGCGCCGACCTGCTGCGTGATCCGCAGCTGCGAGGCCCCGACGAACACGGCGTTCGCCGACACGACCAGGTCCGTCACGCCGGGGCTGCTCACCGTGACCGACTGCGCGCCGGTCCCCGGACCGAGCGTCCACGTGAAGTTGAAGAAGCCGTTCGCATCGGTCGTGCCGCCGGCCGGCGTCACGACCCCGCCGCCGGTGGTGACCGCGACGCTGACCGGCGCGTCGCCGAGCGGCTGGCCGTCGGTCGCGAGGAGCCGCACCGAGACGTTCTGCGGGAGCGCGGCGCCGGGCGCCGCGGTCTGGCCGCCGCCGCTCGCGACGCTGAGCCCGCCGGCACGCGGCAGCACGACCAGCGTGGCGGTGTCGTCGGCGGCGCCGGTGGGCAGCTGCACGCGGATGCGGGCGACGCCGCGCTGCGCGGTGCTCGTGCCGGCCCCAGCGCCTGCGGCGGTGATGGTGGCCCGCGCCGGGTCGAGCGACGAGAAGACGAGCGGCACGCCGGCGATCGGCGCGCCCTGTCCGTCGAGCGCGGTCGCGGTGAAGGTGAAGGCATCGCCGGCCGTCACGGTGATCGTGTCGGGGGCGATGGCGACCGCGGCGGCGTTGCTGCCGACGCCGGTGTACGTGAGCGGCACCGCCGCCGGGGGCGGCGGGGGCGAGCCGGCCGAGCGCGCCTGCGCGACCACCGGCACGGGGCCGCCGCGGAAGACGGTGTCGCCGGCGGCGTTCACGTACGCGAGCGTGAGCGACATCGGCTCGCCGGCGGAGGGCGCCGAGCTCGAGAGCGGCACGCGCAGGTCGAGCGCCATCGAGTCGGCGTTCGAGGGGAAGCTGATGGTCGTGTCGAGCGCCGCCGTCTGGTCGCTGCGCCGGAAGACGACGCGCACCCGCTCGAACGGCACCACGGCGCCCGCCCCGGCCGCGACGTTCGACAGCGGCGCCGGATACTCGGCGAGGAACGACAGCCCCGTGGCGAAGCGCACGCCGTCTCCCGGCCCCGTGACCTCGCGGCCGCAGGAGAGGAGGGAGAGCGCGACGACGCCAATGGCCGCGAGGAGCGGCCGACGGGCTGCAGGGGACCGACGCATCGACCCGAACGTACGACATTTCCCGCGGGCCGGCCAACGCCTTGGGTCACAATCCGGATGTGAGGCGGGGGGTGGCCGGTCCCC
>ERZ1645185.450-NODE-450-length-17257-cov-6.561214_pt1 | contig 17257 bp, 22 predicted proteins | sample MGYA00575351_ERZ1645185 | MGnify/ENA primary metagenome ERZ1645185 (study PRJEB40838, sample SAMN11284767) | freshwater sediment metagenome | isolation source: river sediment | host: Sediment | place: India: Jana village, Kanpur | collected 2015-12-17 ...
AGCCCAGCGACTTCAGCTGCGCGCGCATGTGCTCGATGTTGGCGTAGGTCCACTTGGCCGGCGCGGTCTTGTTCTTGATCGCGGCGTTCTCGGCCGGCAGGCCGAAGGCGTCCCAACCCATCGGCTGCAGCACATTGAAGCCCTGCATGCGCTTGAAGCGGGAGATCACGTCGCCGATGGTGTAGTTGCGCACATGGCCCATGTGCAGCGCGCCCGAAGGGTACGGCAGCATCGACAGGCAGTAGTACTTGGGCAGCGCCGACTGCTCGTTGACCTCGTACGCCCGCTGGGCATCCCAGAAGCTCTGGGCTTGTTTTTCAATGACTTGCGGCTGGTATTCGGCGTTTTCGGCAGGGGCGGACATGGGCAGGCGGAATCAAGGGAAATTCCTCATAGAGTACCGCATGCGCCTGGTTTTAGACAGCCGAGGGAACCGCGGCACCCCTGACTTTCCGCACATCCGCGGGCGAACCGGGCGACCTATGCTGGCAAGACACACACCAGTCCACGGGGAGCGGTCGTTCATGGCCAAGAAAATCATCATCGGCGTACTGGCGGTTTTCATCGTGATCGGCATCGCCTCGGCCGGCTTCAGATTCGGCAAGCATCTGGCGCAGACCGAACGCGCGGCGGGCCAATGACCCACCGCGTCCGCCTTCAGTCGGCCAGCGCCGGGTAATCCGTATAGCCTTCCGCGCCGCCGCCGTAATACAGCTCCGGACGGCCGCGGTTGAGTGCGTGCCCGCCGGCCAGTCGTTTCGGTAAATCGGGATTGGCGATGAAGGTCCGGCCGAAGGCCACGGCGTCGATCAAGCCCTCATCCAGCAAGGGCTGGGCTTTTTCCGGCGTGTAGTTGCCGGCCGCCACCAAGGTGCCGGGGAACGCGGCGCGCAGCTGGCGGCGGAACGCCATATCCAGCGCCGGGCCGCCGGCCCAATCCGGTTCGGACAGATGCAGGTAGGCGATGCCGCGCTTGGCGAACTCGCCGGCCAGATACAGCGCCATCTCCAAGCCGGCGCTGTCGTCCAGGCCGTTGAACACGCCCAGCGGCGAGATGCGGATGCCCACGTGCCCGGCGTCCCACGCGTCGATCACCGCGTCCAGCACCTCCAGGCACAGACGCGCCCGGTTTTGCAGGCTGCCGCCGTAGGCGTCGTCGCGGAAATTGCTCTCGGCCGACAGGAACTGGGCCAGCAGATAGCCGTGCGCGCCGTGGATTTCGGCCATGTCGAAGCCGGCGGCGCGGGCCAGGCGCGTGGCCTGGCGGAAGTCGTCCACCACCCGCGCCAGCTCCTCGGTGCGCAGCGCGCGCGGCGTGCTGCACGGCACCCGCATCGGTTTGCCCTGCGCGTCGCGGATGGTGGTACGGTTCTCGTACGGTCGGTCGGAAGCCGACACCGGCGGCTGGCCGCCCGGCTGCAGACTGACATGCGACACGCGGCCCACGTGCCAGAGCTGCACGGCCACGTGGCCGCCTTCGGCGTGCACCGCATCGGTGATCTCGCGCCAGGCCGCGGCCTGCTCCGCGCTGTAGATGCCGGGCGTGTCCATGTAGCCCTTGCCCTCCGGGGAGACCTGCGCGCCCTCGCTGATGATCAGCCCGGCGCCGGCGCGCTGGCGGTAGTATTCGCGCATCAGGGCGTTCGGCATATCGCCGGGCTGGCTGGCGCGCATGCGGGTCAGCGGCGCCATGAACACCCGATTGGGCAATTGCAGGGCGCCGAGGGCGATGGGCTGGAACAGTGTTTTGCGCATAGGGGCTCCGTAGTCGGTCCGTCATGCTGACAAACTGCGCTACACTTTTCAAATCCGGCTTCGCGCCGCATTCACAGGAACCGCCATGAAAGCCCTCCCGCTCGCGTCCGCCGCCCTGTTCGTGCTGGCCGCCGATTCCGCCGCCGCCGGTTACGCGCTGCACTGCGGCCGAGTCTTCGATTCCGCCTCGGCCCGCCTGCTCGACGCCAAGACCGTCGTGGTCGAGGACAAGCGCATCCGCGAGGTCCGCGACGGCACGGTCGACATCGACGGCCTGCCCAGCATCGACCTGTCCGGCCACACCTGCAGCCCGGGCTTCATCGATTTGCACGTGCACCTGTCGAACCAATCGAACCCGAACAGCTACTCCGAAGGCTTCCGCCTGAACCCCGAACACTACGCCTTCCGTTCGGTCGGCTTCGCCGACAAGACCCTGAAGGCCGGCTTCACCAGCGTGCGCGACCTGGGCGGCGAGATCATCCCGGCCCTGCGCGATTCGATCAACCAGGGCCTGGTGCCCGGCCCGCGCATCTGGGCCGCCGGCAAATCCATCGCCACCACCGGCGGCCACGCCGACCCGACCAACGGCCTGAACCACTTCCTGTCCGACGCGGTCGGCCATCCCGGCCCCGAGGAAGGCGTGATCAACAGCCCGGAAGAAGCGCGACAAGCCGTGCGCCAGCGCTACAAGGAAGGCTCGGACGTGATCAAGATCACCGCCACCGGCGGCGTGCTGAGCTACGCCAAGAGCGGCGACGCGCCGCAGTTCACGGTCGAGGAGATCAAATCGGTGGTCGACACCGCCCGCGACTACGGCTACAAGGTGGCCGCGCACGCCCACGGCAAGGAAGGCATGCGGCGCGCCATCCTCGGCGGCGTCGATTCGGTCGAGCACGGCACCTACATGGACGACGAGATCTTCGCGCTGATGAAGAAGCACGGCACCTGGTACGTACCGACGGTCTCGGCCGGCAAGTTCGTGGCCGAGAAGGCCAAGATCGACGGCTTCTACCCCGAGGTCGTGCGTCCGAAAGCGGCCCGCATCGGCGCACTGATCCAGGACACCCTGGCGCGCGCCTACAAGGCCGGCGTGCCGATCGCGTTCGGCACCGACGCCGGCGTCGGCTACCACGGCGACAACGCCCGCGAATTCTTCTTCATGGTCGAAGCCGGCATGCCGGCCACCGCCGCCCTGCAGGCCGCCACCTACAACGCCGCGCGCGTGCTGGGCAGCACCGAGGTCGGACAGCTCAAGCCGGGCCTGCTGGCCGACATCGTGGCCATGCCCGGCGACCCGGCCGCGGACATCACCGTCACCGAGCGCGTCGACTTCGTGATGAAGGACGGCGCCGTCGTCAAACGCCCCTGATGGACGACACGCTGCACATGCGCCGCGCCTTCGAACTGGCGCGGCAGGCGCACGGCCGCACCTGGCCGAATCCGATGGTCGGCTGCGTGCTGGTGAAGGACGGCCGCGTGATCGGCGAAGGCTTCCATGCCCAAGCCGGCCAGGCGCACGCCGAACTCGACGCCATCACCCGCGCCCGTGAGCCGGTGGCCGGCGCCACCGCCTACGTCAACCTGGAGCCCTGCTGCCACACCGCCAAGCGCACCCCACCCTGCGCGCAACGGCTCGTCGCCGAAGGTGTCGCGCGCGTGGTGATCGCCAACGTCGACCCGCACCCGGCGGTGTCCGGCGGCGGCATCGCGTTGTTGAGGGAAGCCGGCATCGAGGTCGTCACCGGCGTCTTGGCCGAGGACGGCGAGGAACTCAACGAGGTGTTCTTCCACACCCAACGCCACCGGCGGCCGTTCGTGCACCTGAAGCTGGCCAGCACGCTCGACGGCCGCATCGCCATGCCCGACGGGCAATCGCGCTGGATCACCGGCGAGGCCGCGCGCGAACACGCGCACCGGTTGCGCGCCGTGCATGCCGCCATCGCGGTCGGGGCCGGCACCCTGCGCGCCGACAACCCGCGCCTGAACGTGCGTCTGCCGGGCTACGACGGCCCGCAGCCGCAACGCCTGGTGTTCAGCCGCGGCGGCAAACTGCCGGCCGACGCGCACGTGTTCACCGATTCCGATGCCGCGCGCACGCGGGTGTTCAGCGGTGTGCCGCTGGACGAGGCCTTGGACCGGCTGCACGCCGAGGGCGTGGCCAACATCCTGCTGGAAGGCGGCGCCGGACTGGCGGCCGCGTTCCTGCGTGCCGGCCTGGTACAGCGCGTCAGCCATTACCTGAACCCCAGCTATCTCGGCGACGGCCTGGCGGCGCTGCAGACCTACGGCTTGGCCGATTTAGACCATCGCATCACGCTCAAAGGCGTAAAATACACGCCTCTCGGAAACGATCTGGTCCTGACCGGACGGATATAAGCCCATGTTCACCGGATTGATCCAAGCCGTCGGCACCTTGGCCGACGCCGAACACCGCCCCGACGGCCGCCGTCTGCGCATCCGCTGCCCGGAACTGGCCGGCGCCATCGCGGTCGACGACTCCATCGCCAGCAACGGCGTGTGCCTGACCGCGGTCGCGGTCGACGCCGACGGCTTCAGCGCCCACGCCATTCCGGTCACGCTGGAAAAGACCACGCTCGGCGGCCTGCACGCGGGCGCGCGCCTCAACCTGGAGCTGGCCCTGCGCCTGGGCGACCGGCTCGGCGGCCACCTGGTGCAAGGCCATGTCAACGCCACCGGCCGCGTGCTGGAGGTCCGCGAGCGCGGCGACAACCGTCTGCTGCGCATCGCCTACCCGGCCGAACAGCGCCGCTATCTGATGGCCGAAGGCTCGATCACCGTCGATGGCGTCAGCCTGACCGTGGCAGCGCTCGATGACGACGCATTCACCGTGTCGTTGATCCCGCACACGCTGGCACGCACCAACCTGCGCGACCGCGCCCCCGGCGATGCCGTGAACCTGGAGGTGGATGCCATGGCCAAATACGTCGAATCCCTGCTGCGCGGCGACCCCGCGCTGGCCGCGCGCTGGCTGCCGGCGGTGCCGGCATGAGCGCCTCGCCGCTGAGCACGATCGAGGCCGCGCTGGACGAACTGCGGCGCGGCCGGATGATCATCGTGGTCGACGACGAGAACCGCGAGAACGAAGGCGACCTGCTGATGCCGGCGCAGACCGCGACCCCGGAAGCGGTCAACTTCATGATCCGCTACGGCCGCGGCCTGGTGTGCGCGCCGATCACCGCCGAGCGCGCGCGCGCGCTGAAGCTTCCGTTGCAGGCGATGCACAACACCGAATCGATGCATACCGCCTTCACGGTGTCGGTGGACGCGCGCGAGAACGCCAGCACCGGCATCTCGGCCGCCGACCGCGCCGTGTGCCTGAACCTGCTGGCCAATCCGGCGGTGAAGGCCGACGCCTTCAACCGGCCCGGCCACATCTTCCCGCTGATCGCCCAGGACGGCGGCGTGTTCACCCGCCAGGGCCACACCGAAGCGGCGGTCGACCTGGCGCGCCTGGCCGGCTTCCAGCCGGCCGGCGTGATCTGCGAGATCATCAAGGACGACGGCGAGATGGCGCGTCTGCCGGACTTGGAGCTGTTCGCCGCCGAACACGGCCTGAAGATCATCTCCATCGCCGACCTGCTGGCCTGGCGCAAGGCCAACGAGAACCTGATTTCCGGCGTGGAATCGGTGCCGATGCCGACCGACCGCGGCGCCTTCAGCCTGCACATGTTCCGCTCGGCCGTGCTCGGCGAAGAGCACCTGGCCCTGGTCAAAGGCCCGCCCGAGCGCCTGCGCGAACCGGGCACCCTGGTGCGCGTGCATTCCGAATGCTTCACCGGCGACGTGCTCGGCTCCCTGCGTTGCGACTGCGGCAGCCAGCTGCAGGAAGCGATCGACGCCATCGAGGCGGCCGGCTCCGGCCTGATCGTCTATCTGCGCCAGGAGGGCCGCGGCATCGGCCTGTTCAACAAGATCCGCGCCTACCAGCTGCAGGACCAAGGCCTGGATACGGTGGAAGCCAACCTGCGCCTGGGCTTCGCCGCCGACTCGCGCGACTACACCATGGCCCGGCAGATCCTGAACCACTTCGGCGTGGACGACCTGCGCCTGCTGACCAACAACCCGGACAAGCTCGCGGCCCTGGCCGCGCCCGGCCGGCGTGTGACGCGCCAGCCGCTGACGATTCCGGCCAACACCGTCAACCACCATTACCTGCTGACCAAACAGCGCAAGTTCGGGCATGCGCTCGACCTGACGCCCCCGACCGAGAGCACGCCATGAACATCCAAGGTTCCCTGAACGGCCAAGGCCGTCGTTTCGCCGTCGTCACCGCCCGCTTCAACGATTTCATCACCGAGCGCCTGCTGGCCGGCGCGGTGGACGGCCTGCGCCGGCACGGCGTGGCCGACGAGGCCATCGCGCGCGTGCATGTGCCGGGCGCGTTCGAACTGCCGCTGGCGGCGCTGGCCCTGGCCAAGAGCGGCAAATACGATGCCGTGATCTGCTTGGGTGCGGTCATCCGCGGCGATACCACGCACTACGACTACGTCTGCAACGAAGCCGCCAAGGGCATCGCCGCGGCCGGCCTGCAGACCGGCGTGCCGGTGGTGTTCGGCGTGGTCACCACCGAGAACACCGAGCAGGCCATCAGCCGCGCCGGCGGAAAATCCGGCAACAAGGGCTGGGACGCGGCGCTGACCGCCCTTGAAATGGCCGACCTGATGCCGCAAATCAGCGCTTGAACCCGGAACCGGAGCCCGCCATGCCCAACGCCCACGTAGTCGACGCCAAACTCGACAGCTTCGAGCAGGACGTCATCGAGAAATCCAAGCAGACCCCGGTGCTGGTCGATTTCTGGGCCGAATGGTGCGGCCCCTGCAAGCAGGTCGGTCCGGTCCTGGAAAAACTGGCCGCCGACTACCACGGCGCCTTCGTGCTGGCCAAGGTCGATGTCGACAAGGAACAGCAGCTGGCCGGCTACTTCCAGATCAAATCGATCCCGACCCTGATGCTGCTGAAGGACGGCAAGATCGTCGATGGTTTCCCGGGCGCCCTGCCCGAGGCCCAGCTGCGCGAATTCCTCAGCCATCACCAGATCAGCCCGAACGCCGCCGAGCCCGAGCAAGCGGCCGACGCCGAGACCGATAGCGTGGCCGACCCGCACGCCGAGGTGGTGCGCCTGCGCCATGCCGTGCAGGACGCCCCGACCGACGACAACCTCAAGCTGGAACTGGCGCTGGCGCTGACCGCGACCGGCGCCCATGCCGAAGCGAGCGCCCTGTTCGACGCCCTGCCCGCCAACCTGGCGCTGGACCCGCGCGTGGTCAAGGCCCGGGCGCGCATCGATTTGGCCGAGCGGGTCAAGGACGCGCCGCCGGTGGAGGTGCTGCAGGCCGCCATCGCCGGCAACCCGGCGGATTTCGAGGCCCATCGCCTGCTCGGCCTGCAACTGCTGGCCCGCGGCGAGGACGACGCCGGCCTGGCGCAGCTGCTGGAACTGTTCCGTCTGAACCGCGAGTACCAGGACGGTCTGCCGCGCAAGCTGCTGGTCGAGGCCTTCGACACCGTGGCCGACGACGACCTGGTGCGCCGCTACCGCCGCCGGATGGCCAGCCTGCTGAACTAAACCGCTTATACTGTCGGCATGAACCGACTGCAAGCGTACTTCCTCACCGGCCTGCTGACGCTGACCCCGATCTGGCTGGTCATCATCGTCTTCGATTTCGTGTTCGGCTTGCTGTCGGACCTCAGCCAACCGGTCACCGCGCCGCTGAGTACCCTGCTGGCGGCGCGTAACCCGGTAATGCTGGGCTGGCTCACGCAGCCTTGGGCGCAGACCGCCATCGGCATCGCGGTCACCGTCGCCTTCATCCTGGCCGTCGGCTTCCTGGCCCGGCGCGTGATCGGCCAGCGCCTGCTGGCCTGGTTCGAGGCCCTGGTCGAACGCATTCCGCTGGCCAAGACCGTCTACGGCAGCGCGCGCAAACTGCTCGACCTGCTGCAGACCAAGCCGGACGGCACCCAGCGCGTGGTGCTGATCAACTTCCCGCACGAACGCATGAAGTCGGTCGGCTTCGTCACCCGCATCCTGACCGACGAACACAGCGGCGAGGAGCTGGCCGCGGTGTACGTGCCGACCACACCCAACCCGACCTCGGGCTATCTGGAGATCGTGCCGGTCAGCCAGCTGATCCCGACCGACTGGACCGCCGACCAGGCGATGTCGTTCATCATCTCCGGCGGCGCGGTGTCGCCCGACAAGATCCCGTTCTCGCGGAGCTGAGCATGCCGCTGGACAAACCGCAACGCCTGTATCTGGTCCTGGCCGCGTTCTTCTGCGTCAACGCGGTGCTGGCCGAGTTCATCGGCGTCAAGATCTTCGCGCTGGAACCCACGCTCGGCATGGCGCCGCTGCAGTGGAACCTGTTCGGCCAGAGCGGCAGCCTGAACTTCACCGCCGGCACCCTGCTGTGGCCGATCGTGTTCGTGATGACCGACATCGTCAACGAATACTTCGGCCGACGCGGCGTGCGCTTCATCAGCTGGCTGGCCGTGGGCCTGATCCTGTACGGCTTCCTGTTCGCCTACGCCGCCATCCACCTGGCGCCGGCCGACTGGTGGGTGGGCGCCAACAAGGACCAGGGCGTGCCCGACCTGCAGGCCGCGTTCGCCGCCATCTTCGGCCAAGGGCTGTGGACCATCGGGGGCTCGGTGATCGCGTTCCTGATCGGCCAGCTGGTCGACATCTCGGTGTTCTCGCGCATCCGCCGCGCCACCGGCCGCGGCCTGGTCTGGGTGCGCGCCACCGGCTCGACCGCGGTCTCGCAGCTGGTCGACAGCTTCGTGGTGCTGTACATCGCCTTCGTGCTCGGGCCGCAGCAATGGGGTTACGACCTGTTCCTGGCGGTGGCCACGCTCAACTACGCCTACAAGATGCTGGCGGCGCTGGCGATGATTCCGCTGCTGTATGCGGTCCGCCGCGCCATCCACGCCTATCTCGGCCACGAGCGCGCCGAACGCCTGCACCAGGACGCACACGCATGAACGGGGAACGGGGAACATGAGGGAAACGCTGCGCGCGCTACGGCGCTCCGCCCGCCGGACGCTGGCCGACCTGGAAAGCCGCTACCTGGTGGACTGGATCTTCATCCACATCAACAAGACCGGCGGCAGCAGCATCGAGCAGGCGCTCGGCATGCGCTTCGACCACCGCAGCGCGCGCGAGAAGATGGCGGCGGTCGGACCCGCGGTCTGGGACCGCAAGTTCACCTTCAGCATCGTGCGCAACCCGTGGGACAAGGTGGTTTCGCACTACCACTACCGGGTGAAGAACGGCCAAGCCGGCTTCCGCGACGGCGGCCCGGCGTTCAACGACTGGGTGCGGTTGGCCTACGACGAGAAGGACCCGCGCTTCCACGACCAGCCGCAGATGTTCGCGCCGCAGATGGACTGGATCGGCGACGCGCAGGACCGCATCCTGGTGCAGTTCGTGGGCCGTTTCGAACGGCTGGACGCGGACTTCCGCGAGATCTGCGCGCGCATCGGGCGCACGGCCGAACTGCCGCACCTGAAAGCCACGCGCCATGCGCACTATTCGACCTATTACGACGCCGTCAGCCGGGACATCGTGGCGCGGCACTTCGCGCGCGACATCCGGCATCTCGGCTACGATTTCTGAGCCTCAGGGCTTGGGCAGATACAGCAGCGGATCGACCGGCTTGCCGTGCCGGCGGATCTCGAAATGCAGCATGGTGCGCACGCTGCCGGTCGAACCCATGTCGGCGATGTGCTGGCCGGCCTTGACCTTGTCGCCTTCGGCCACCAGCCGCCGGGCGTTGTGGGCATAGGCCGAAATCCACTCGTTGTCGTGCTTCACGATCAACAGCTCGCCGTAGCCGATCAGGCCGGCGCCGGAATAGACCACGGTGCCGTCGGCCGCGGCTTCCACGCGTTGCCCGGCCTTGCCGGCGATATCCAGGCCTTGCCGGGTCTTGTCGCCGGCGATGAAACGGCCGACCAGCTCGCCCTTGGCCGGCCAACGCCAGGCCAGGTTGGACAGCGCCGGACCGGAATCGGCCGGCGCCGGCGCAGCCGGTGCCGACACCACCGGACGCGGACGCGGCCGGGTATTCGGCAAGGGCGCGGGCTTGCGCGCCAAGCTGCTGTTGTCGGCATACGCCGCCGGCGGCGTCAGCCGCAGTTTCTGGCCGATGCGGATGGTGTACGGCTCGTCGATGCCGTTCCACAGCGCCAGGTCGCGGTAGTTCAGGCCGGCGCGGAAGGCGATGCCGAACAGGGTGTCGCCGGCCTGCACGGTGTGCGTGCCGGTGGCGGCGATGCGCTCGCCCGAACGCACCGGTTTGGCGGCACGTTCGCGTTGTTTGTCCTGCAGGGTCTGGTAGCCGGATTGGCAGCCGGCCAGCAGCAGCGCCGAGACGGCCGCGAACAGCAAGCCGGCACGGCGCATCACAGCGTCCAGATCCAATAGCCGGCGGCGACCGCCGCGATCAGGGCCATGGCCGCCCAGCCCAACCATTCGCTGTAGCGCCGCAACGCGGCCTCGGCCTTCTCGCCGCCCCAGCGGATGGCCGCCGCCAGCAGGTACAGGCGCTTGCCGCGGCCGATGGCCATGCAGGCCAGATACGGCCCGATCGGGATGCCGACGATGCCGGCCGCCCAGGTCACCACCTTCATCGGGATGATCGGCTGCAGCGCGGCGATCACCAGCGCGCCGAGCAGGGTCAGCCAATGTTCGTTCATCTGCGTGCGCAAGGTCTGCACCCAGGCGTCGATGCCGGCGCGCATGCCTTCGCTCAGCAGCGGGCTGATGGCCTCGTAGGCGAAATAGCCGAGGCCGTAGCCGACCAGCGAACCGGCCAAGCCGCCGACCATGCTGATGCTGGCGTAGCGGTAGGCCTGCTTGGGCTTGGCCAGGCACATCGGGCCCATCATCACTTCCGGCATCACCGGGAAGAAGATGGCTTCGATGAAGCTCAGGCCGCCGAGATAGCGTTCGGCGTGCGGATGGGCGGCCCACAGGATGGCGCGCTCGTACAGGTTCTTGAACAGGGCCATCACAGCACTCCCGGCAGCAGCGGCACGAAACTGACCGGCCCGAGATCCTGCTCGGCCACGGCGCCGCCGCGTTTCAGCAGCCTTAACAGTTTCTGTTTGCCGGCCTCGCTGCCGACCGGCGAGATCAGCACGCCCGGATCGTTCAACTGCGCCAGCAGGGGCTGCACCAGCATGGGTGCGGCACAGGTCAGCAGGATGGCGTCGAACGGTCCGTTCTCGGCCCAGCCGAGATTGCCGTCGGCGTGCTTGGAGCGGATCAGCTCGTGCAGCTTCAGCGCGCGGAAGCGCGGGCGCGCGCTGCGCAGCAGTTCCTCGATGCGCTCCACGGTGAACACGCGGATGCCGAGCGCGGCCAGCACCGCGGTCTGGTAGCCCGAACCGGTGCCGATTTCCAGCACCGAGGCCGGCATGCCGTGTTCGATCAGCGCTTCGGTCATGCGCGCCACCACCCAGGGCTGCGAGATGGTCTGGCCCTTGCCGATGGGCAGGGCGGTGTCTTCGTAGGCGCGCGAGGCCAGCGCCTCGTCGATGAAATCGTGCCGCGGCAGCGCGCGCATCACGTTCAGCACGCGCTCGTCGCGGATGCCCTGCTCGCGCAGGCGCTCGATCAGGCGGTCGCGGGCGCGTTGCGAGGTCATGCCGAGGCCTTTGGCTTCCGCGCGGATGTCCAAGCGCTGGATCATGCGGCGCTTTCTTTGGCCAACTCGCCGACCCAGCCGGCGACCTTATCCAGGGCCTGATAGCGCGTCAGGTCGACGTGGATCGGGGTGATCGACACGAAGCCGGTCTTGATGGCGTGGAAGTCGGTGCCCGGGCCGCCGTCCATTTCCGGGCCGGCCGGCCCGATCCACCACATCGGGCGGCCGCGCGGATCGGTCTGCTGCACGCAGGGTTCGGCGCGGTGGCGGTGGCCCAGGCGGGTCACTTCGAAGCCGCGGATGTCCTGCCACGGCAGATCCGGGATGTTGACGTTGAGGATGGTATCGGCCGGCAGCGGATCGCTGAGCAGGCGTTCGATCAGCACCGTGGCCACGCGCACCGCGCTGGCGTAGTGCTTCGGGTTGTGGTCCGGGCTGGCGCAGCTGAGCGCGATGGCCGGCAGCCCCAGGCAACGGCCCTCCATGGCGGCGGCCACGGTGCCGGAATAGATCACGTCGTCGCCCAGATTGGCGGTGTTGTTGATGCCGGACAGCACGATGTCCGGATCCTCCGGCAGCAGGCCGGCCAGCGCCAGGTGCACGCAGTCGGTCGGCGTGCCGGTGACGCTGATGCGGTTTTCGGCCAGGTGCCGGGCGCGGATCGGCGAACCCAGGGTCAGGGAATTGGAGGCGCCGGAGCGGTCGCGGTCGGGCGCGACGATGAAAAGCTGGTGTCCGGCCGCGGCCAGGCCGTCGGCCAGGGCGATGATGCCCGGTGCCTCGATGCCGTCGTCGTTGCTGATGAGGATGCGCATCCCCGAATGATAGCAATTTTGGCCCGGCCATGAGTCGGCTCGGCATCGGCGAACCGGATTGACTTGCCGGCCGGCGGCCTTTTTAATGGCAACACCGCCATCCGCCGCATTGCCATGAAACGATCGCTGCCCGCCGTTCTGCTGTCGATATCGCTCCTCGCCGGCGGCGCAGACGCCGGCACATTCGCCGATCATGGCGGCTTCGGAAAATACAAACGCAGCCTGGCCGACGGCGGCGGCTGCGTCAGCGGCACGGTCGGCTCGACCATTCCCGGCAGGAACTACAACGTGACCGTCAATTTCGCGGCGCGCCGGTTCAGCGACAAGGCCGAGTTCAACAAAGCCTATTTCGGCTTCACCACGCTCGATAAGAAACACGGCATCGACGACGGCACGCTACGCGCCGGCGCGTTCATGCTGTGCCTGGAGCCGGGCGAATACGACATCATCGGCATCGAGATGCTGCGCGCGGCCAGCACCCGGAAAATCCGCGTGCCGTTCACGGTCGAGGCCGGCAAGAACCGCTACCTCGGCAGCCTGGTGTTCCACAGCGACCCGGCGCATGTGCTGCGCTGCAGCGGATTGCCGAACCTGAGTGGGGTCGAGATCCAGGACCGCTTCGCGCGCGATATGCCCCTGATCATGGCGCTCAAAGGCGCGATTGCGCCGGAACCGGCCCTACTCGATGCCGGACCAGGTCTGCCCTACTTCTTCCGCTGTCCCGACGCGGGCTCCTGATCGGCGCGGCACACGCTTTGCTATCATGGCCGCATGAGCAAGAAGCCGGCCCCGCCTCCCGTCGCCCCCGAAGACAGCGAACTGTTCCGCGAGGCCATCGGTCCGGTCATCGTGCACCGGCACACCGAAAGCCGCCTGCAGAAGGCCAAGCCGAAGCCGCGCGCGCGCATGTTCGAGCGCGACGAACGCGAAGCCCTGTTGCAGTCGCGGCGCATGGGCGAGGCCGAGGCGCTGCTGCTCGGCGGCGAACCGCTGCTGTTCCAGGGCCCGAAGGTGGACGCGCGGCTGATGCGCCGGCTCAAGTCCGGCGGCATCCGCGTCGACGCCGAGTTCGACCTGCACGGCATGACCGCGCTGGACGCCGAACGCCGGCTCAAGCAGTTCCTGCTCGACGCCTACAAGGAAGGCCTGCACTGCATCCGCGTCATCCACGGCAAGGGCTCGCGCTCGGAGGCCGGGCCGGTGCTGATGAACGTGGTCGACAAGGTGCTGCGGCACCAGGGCCGCGTGCTGGCGTTCTGCAGCGCACCGCAGAACCAGGGCGGCGCCGGCGCCGCCTTGGTCCTGCTCGAATGACTCCGCCAACACCACAAGGAACGCCGCCATGCCGCATCGCCACCCGGAACGCCATAAAACCGAACACATCGGCTGGCTGCGCGCCGCCGTGCTCGGCGCCAACGACGGCATCGTGTCCACCGCCAGCCTGATCCTGGGCGTGGCGGCCGCCGGCGGCGGCAAGGAACCGGTGCTGGTGGCCGGCGTGGCCGGCTTGGTCGCGGGCGCCATGTCGATGGCGGCCGGCGAATACGTCTCGGTGCATTCGCAGGCCGACACCGAGAAAGCCGACATCGCCAAGGAAACCCGCGAGCTGGAAACCGATCCCGAAGGCGAGCTGCGCGAGCTGACCGGCATCTACAGGCAACGCGGGCTCTCGCCGGAACTGGCCAAACAGGTGGCGCTGGAATTGACCGCGCACGACGCGCTCGGCGCCCATGCCCGCGACGAACTCGGCATCTCCGAGGCCTTCAGCGCGCGCCCGGTGCAGGCGGCGCTGTCGTCGGCCGGCAGTTTCGCGGCCGGTGCCGTGCTGCCGCTGCTGGCGGCCTGGCTGGTACCGACCGGCGCGATGGCATGGACCGTCGCGGCCGGCACCGCGGTGTTCCTCGCCCTGCTCGGCGGCGTGGCGGCGCACACCGGCGGCGCCGACGTGCTCAAAGGCGCCTGGCGCGTGCTGTTCTGGGGCGTATTGGCCATGGCCGCCACCTGGGGCGTGGGCAGCCTGTTCGGGGTCGGCGTGGCTTAAGCGAACTCGCCCAGCTCGGCCAACACCGAGGTGGCGTAGGCGCCGGGCGGTAGCTCGAAGCGCAGTTCCAGGCTGGTGGCGTCCAGCACGCGCCAGGCCATGGCTTTCGGCAACAGCCGCAGGGCGCGGCGTTCCTGGCGCAGATCGGCCCGTTCCAGGCCTTTGCACAACTCCGGTTGCCATTGCGCCAACTGCGTTTCCAGTTCGCGCACCGCGCCTTGGCTGCGCAGTTCGCCGGCACCCCACAGCGGCCCGGTCGGGTGGATGTCCCGCGCGGCGCAACGCGCGGCGATGGTCTCGTCCAAGGGCTCCGGGCCGAAGATGCTCTTGCTGCCGTCCAGCATCCAGACTTCGCCGTCCAGTGGCGTATTCCAGGTGCCGGCCGAGACCCGCTGCGCCAGCACCTGGTTGAACAGGTACGATCGCGCCGCCGACAGATAGATCGAGCGCTTGGCGCGGTCCACGCGCCGGCCTTCGAACATGCCCAGCGCCTTGCCGACGTTCGCCTGCTCGGCGCCGAACCGCTGCTCGCCGAAATAATTCGGCACGCCCTGCGCCTGCAGCGCCTGCAGGGCCGCCTCCAACGCCGGCAGTTCGCCTTCCAGCTCGCGCAGAACCAGGGTGAAGCGGTTGCCTTCCAGGGCGCCGCGCGCCAGCTTGCGGTTGTGCCAGACCGCATCCAGCACCGTGCATTCGGCGTCGTCGAGCAAGGCGGTGTCGGGCGCGGTCTTCTTCGGCAAGCGCACCGAAAAACGCTGGGTGGTGACCGCATGGCGGTCCTTCAGGCCGGCGTAGGACACGTCGCGCACGTCGATGCCGGCCCAACGTGCGATGCGTTCGGCGCAGAACACGGTGTTCATGCCGCGCTTGCGCACGGTCAGCAGCAGGTGTTCGCCTTCGCCGCTGGGCGCGAAGGCCGGCAGTTCCTCGACCACGAAATCCTCGGGGACGCTGCGGATGCGCCCGCGGAAGGCGGGCGCGTTCAAGGCACGGGGCAGGTTCATCGTGTTTCCAGAAGGACCGTGGCCTGGGCCGCGATGCCCTCGCCGCGGCCGGTGAAGCCGAGTTTTTCGGTGGTGGTGGCCTTGATCGACAGGCGGTCGGTCTCGACGCCCATCACCTCGGCCAGACGCGCGCGCATGGCCGGCACGTGCGGATTGATCTTGGGCGCCTCGCAGATCACGGTCATGTCGGCGTTGCCGAGCGCGTATCCGCGGCCGCGCACCATCGCCATCACCTGCGCCAGCAGTTCGGCGCTGTCGGCGCCCTTCCAGCGCGCGTCGGACGGCGGGAAATGCACGCCGATGTCGCCCAGCGCCAGCGCGCCCAGCAAGGCGTCGCACAGGGCGTGGATCAGCACGTCGCCGTCGGAATGCGCCAGCAGCGCGCGGCTGTGCGCGATGCGCACGCCGCCGATGACCACCTGGTCGCCGTCGGTGAAGGCGTGCACGTCGAAGCCGCTGCCGATGCGCATCAGCCCGCTCCCCGCGCGGCCAGGATGGCCTCGGCGAACGCGAAGTCGCCCGGCAGGGTGACCTTGATGTTGTCGTCGGCACCCTCCACCAGCAGCGGCGACAGGCCCAGTCGCTCCATGGCGGAACTCTCGTCGGTGATCACGGCATTCTCCTGCGCGGCGTGCTGCAGCGCCCGGCGCAGGCTGCGCGCGGGGAACAGCTGCGGGGTGAACGCGCGCCAGAGCGGCGCGCGGTCGAGCGTATCCTGCACCTGCGCGTCGGCGCCGGCGCGTTTCACGGTGTCCTTCATGCGCCCGGCCAGCAGGCCGCCGACCGGATGCGCGGTGGCCGATTCGATCAAACGGTGCAGATCCTCGAAGCGCAGGCAGGGCCGCGCGGCGTCGTGCACCAGCGCCCAATCGTCGGCGCCGCAGGCCTCGGCCAAGGCATCCAACGCGGCCAACACGCTGTCGCGGCGCTCGGCGCCGCCCACGCAGGTGCGCAGGGGCTTGTTGCGCCAGTGCGTGATGCCGTCCCAGCGGCGGTCGTCCGGCGCCAAGGCCAGCATCAGGCCGTCGATGTCCGGATGCGCGGCCAGCACGTCCATGGCGTGTTCGATCATCGGGCGGCCGAGCACGGGCCGGTATTGCTTGGGCAGCGTCGAACCCGAACGCGAACCGGTGCCGGCGGCCGGCAGGATGGCCCAGATCACGGCGAATCCTCCGCCGCATCCGGAGCGGCCGGCTGCAGGCGTTTGTCCGGATCAATCACCCGGTAGAAGGTTTCGCCGGGCTTGATCATGCCCATCTCGTTGCGGGCGCGCTCTTCCACCGCGTCCACGCCGGATTTGAGGTCTTTCACTTCCGCCGCCAGCGCCTTGTTGCGGCGCAGCAGTTCGCCGTTCTCGGTCTTCTGCGCCGCCACCTGGCCGCGCAGATCGACCACCTGCCGCCAGTTGCCCTGCCCGAACCACAGCTTGGCCTGCAGCAGTGCCAGCACGGCGGCCAGCACCACGAACGGCCAGAGGCGGCGGTTCAGGGTGTCCATCGGATCAGCGGTTCAGGCTCACGAACGCGCCGCGGCCGGCGTAACGGGCCTTGGCGCCCAGCGCCTGCTCGATGCGCAGCAGCTGGTTGTACTTGGCCACGCGGTCGCTGCGGCACAGCGAGCCGGTCTTGATCTGGGTGGCGGTGGTGGCCACGGCGATGTCGGCGATGGTGGTGTCTTCGGTCTCGCCCGAGCGGTGCGAGACGATGGCGGCGTAGCGGTTGGCGTCGGCCAGCGCGATCGCCTGCAGGGTTTCGGTGAGCGTGCCGATCTGGTTGACCTTGATCAGGATGGCGTTGGCCACCTGCTGGTCGATGCCGTCCTGGAAGATCTTCGGATTGGTCACGAACAGGTCGTCGCCGACCAGTTGCACTTTCTTGCCGATCGACTGCGTCAGCAGTTTCCAGCCGGCCCAATCGTCCTCGGCCATGCCGTCTTCGATGGTGATGATCGGGTACTTGCGGCTCCAGT
>ERZ1645185.451-NODE-451-length-17255-cov-11.960814_pt1 | contig 17255 bp, 14 predicted proteins | sample MGYA00575351_ERZ1645185 | MGnify/ENA primary metagenome ERZ1645185 (study PRJEB40838, sample SAMN11284767) | freshwater sediment metagenome | isolation source: river sediment | host: Sediment | place: India: Jana village, Kanpur | collected 2015-12-17 ...
ATGCCCTTGCGCGCCGCGTACACGGCCGCCGCCGCGCCGGCCGGGCCGCCGCCGACGATCAGCACGTCGTAGGGCGCCGCCTGCGACAGCCGCGCGGCGTCGCGCGCTGCGGCGCCGGTGTCCACCTTGGCCAGGATCTCGGCCAGTTCCATGCGGCCCGAGCCGAAGGGCTGGCCGTTGAGGAACACGGTGGGCACGGCCATGATCTGCCGCGCCTCGACCTCGGCCTGGAACAGCCCGCCGTCGATGGCCACATGGCGGATGCGCGGGTTCAGCACCGCCATCAGGTTGAGCGCCTGCACCACGTCCGGGCAGTTGTGGCAGGTCAGCGACATCCAGGTCTCGAACACGAACTCGCCTTCCAGGGCCTGGATCTGCTCGATGAGCTCGGCTTCCACCTTGGGCGGATGGCCGCCGGCCTGCAGCAGCGCCAGCACCAGCGAGCTGAACTCGTGGCCCATCGGCACGGCGGCGAAGCGCACGCCCATGTCGGCGCCGGCGCGGGTGATCTGGAACGAAGGCTTGCGTGCGTCCTGGCCGTCGAAACGCACGCTGACCTTGTCGCTCAAGGACGCGATGTCGTTCAGCAGCTCGCGCATCTCGGCGGCAGCGGCGGCGTTGTCACCGGCGTCCAGGCTGGCGACCAGTTCGACCGGCTGCTGCAGCCGCTCGAGATAGGCCTGCAACTGGGACTTGATCTGGCTGTCGAGCATGTTCATCTCCTCGTGAGGGCGTGGGCCGTCCGGCCCGGTCGCCGGCGCCCGCTTCGAGGCGCCGGCGACAAGGCCCGAAGGTCTTGTCGTGAGCTTTGGCTTCAGGCCCCGCGCAAGCAGGCGCGGGGCTTCGATGCGGCACCGGTCGCCGCGCAGGCGGCGCCCGATGTCCCCGTCAGATCTTGCCAACCAGGTCCAGCGAAGGCGTCAGCGCCTTGGCGCCCTGATTCCACTTGGCCGGACACACCTGGCCGGGGTTCTTGGCGGTGTACTGGGCGGCCTTCAGCTTGCGCAGCGTCTCCTTGACGTCACGCGCGATCTCGTTGCTGTGCACCTCGGCGGTCTTGATCACACCTTCCGGATTGATGACGAAGGTGCCGCGCAGTGCCAGGCCCTCTTCGGGGATGTGCACGCCGAAGGCGTTGGTCAGCGTGTGCGTCGGGTCGCCGACCAGCGGGAACTTGGCCTTGCCGACGGCCGGGCTGGTCTCGTGCCACACCTTGTGCGAGAAGTGCGTGTCGGTGGTGACGATGTAGACCTCGGCTTCCAGCTTCTGGAACTCTGCGTAGTGCTCGGCCGCGTCCTCGACTTCGGTCGGGCAGTTGAAGGTGAAGGCGGCCGGCATGAAGATCAGCACCGACCACTGGCCCTTCAGGCTCTGGTCGCTGACTTCGATGAACTTGCCGTTGTGGAAGGCCTGGGTCTTGAAGGCCGGAACGGTGGTGTTGATGATCGACATGACTTTCCTTTCTGGGTGGGACATTTGCGGGAGCTATCGGTGATCCGATGGAGATAGAGTTTAAGCTATCTACAACGCAAGACCAATTGGTAACTGCTATCGCGCAGATAGCCCTCGCCGCCCAGAAAAGAAAATGGCCGGAAACCGGCCGATGTGGTCGGGGCGACACGATTCGAACGTGCGACCCTCTGCTCCCAAAGCAGATGCGCTACCAGGCTGCGCTACGCCCCGACAGAGCGCGGATTGTAGGCGCTGCTCAGTCCGAGACCACTTCGGTCGGCGCCGGCAGGCGCAACTGTTCGCAGATGGCGATGCACTGCTTGATGTGCTGCTCGCACACGTAGCGCAGCGCGCCGTAGGTCAGGACCGCCGAAAGGCCCTGGCCGGCGATGGGCACGAACTTCACCGCCTGCTGCGCGCTCAGCCGCACACCCACCATGCGCAGCACGCTCATCACCAACTCGCGGGTGACGATGCGCCCCACGAGCAGCGAGCCGCCGGCGGTGATGGCCTTGAACACCACCAGGCGTCGGTCGGGTGCCAGGCGCTCCACCTGCTCGGCGCTCAGGCCGAACCTGCGGTTGATGTCGGGCAGCACCTTCAGCAGCACGCCCACGTTGGTGGCCCAGTCCACGCCGGGAATCGGCACCACGGCCACGCCGGCGGCCAGCAGCGCGCGGCGCGACACCAGGCGCCGACATTCCCGGGCCACGGCCTCGATCTCCGCGGGCGTGGAAGGCACCACTGCCCATTCGCTCGCGTCCTTCATCGCCTCAGGCGGGCCGGTCCAGCAGCACGATGCCGTCGGCATCGGCGTAGAGCCAGTCGCCCGGCCGCACCCAGACGCCGCGGATCTGCAGCACCACGTCACGCTGGCCCTGGCCGGCGCGCTCGGTGGGCAGCGGCAGCGGCGCCAGCGCGCGGATGCCGATGTCGCAGGCCGCCAGTTCGGCCACGTCGCGCACGCAGCCGTCGATGACCAGGCCGGCCCAGCCGTTCTTCGCCGCCGCCGCGCCCAGGTTGCCGCCGAGCAGCGCGCGGCGCAGCGAGCCGGCGCCGTCCACCACCAGCACCCGCCCCTGGCCGGACGATTCGACGGCGGCCTTGACCATCGAGTTGTCCTCGAAACACTTCACCGTGCTCACCGGCCCGCGGAAGGCACCGCGCGCGCCGAAATCGCGAAACACAGGGGGCAGCACGCGGAACGCGCCGCTGCTGTCGGCCTTGTGGGCGTCGCACAGGTCGCAGGTGGCGGGTGCAAGGTGGGGCATCGGTCTCTCCGGCAGGGCTTCGGACGGCTTTATACCCGTGCTCATGCGACGGCCGAACACGCATCAGACGGGCCGGCCTTGTTCATTCCGCCGGCGGGTGCACCCCCGGCATAGCCGGATTGGCGCCGATCGTCTGCCTTGCGGCGGCATCCGTTCAGCAGGAATTGTCGGCCCGGCTCGGACCCGGCAAGGCTCTCCCGCGTTGGCCGCTCTGGGCTGCGTTGCCGCAGGCCGGGTGCGGGCCTTCGCCAGCCAGGCACAGGCGATGCCGCACCTCGAGCTGCGGAGCCTCTTGCGGCAAAGTTGCCGCGCGCGCAGGCGCTACGGCCGGTACTCCGCGGCGAGCGGCGGTGCTGCATCGGCGCCGGTTGCCCGGCCACCCGGGTTCGGCGGCGCAGCGGCTCCTGCGGCGCTCGGCACTTCGGTCGACGCCCTGGAGGGGGCGCTGGCTGGGGCGTCGTCGGGCTCGGCGGTCGGGTCGGCCGGTCTTGCGCGGCTGACGCCGGTGTCTGCGGAAATGCGCTCGATCCAACCGCCTCCTGCCAGTTCCGCATACACCGGGTGGCTTCCGCTCTGGGCGAGCCCCGGCGGAGCCTTCAGCGGAGCCGCCGGCACGCCTTTCAGCGCCGAGGCCATGAAGTCGATCCAGATCGGCAACGCTAGACGGCCGCCCGATTCGTGATCGCCCAGGCTGCGCGGCTCGCTGTAGCCCATCCAGACCACCGCCGCCAGCGTCGGCTGGAAGCCGGCGAACCAACCGTCCATCACGTCGTTGGTCGTGCCGGTCTTGCCGTAGAGGTCGACGCGGCGCAGCCGCGCCTGCGCGCCGGCGGCCGTGCCGCTGCGCGTCACCTCGTTCAGCAACGAGGCGGTGAGGTACGCGTTTCGCGCTGGAATGGCGCGTGCCTCGTCGCTCCGAACAGCGGGGGGCGGCGCTTCGAAGATCACCCTGCCCTGCGCATCGCTGATGCGCTCGACGACCACCGGGCTCACGCGATACCCGCCGTTGGCAATGGTCGAATAGGCCTGGGCCATCTGCAGCGGCGTGACGCTGCCCGTGCCCAGCGCCAGCGTCAGGTCGGCAGGCTGCCGCGCCGGGTCGAGCCCGAAGCGGCCGGTCCATTCGCGCACGCGCGTCGTGCCCACCGTCTGGAGCAACCGCACACTGACGATGTTGCGCGACTTGGCCAGGGCTTCGACGAGCGTGATCGGGCCGAGGAACTGCCCGTCGCTGTTGGCCGGGCTCCAGCCGTTGCCTGCCGTGAACGGCAGGTCGTCGACCAGCGTGCCCGGCATGACGCCGCTCTCGATCGCGGCCGAATACAGCAGCGGCTTGAAACTCGAGCCGGGCTGTCGCCATCCCTGGGTCGCATGGTTGAAGGGCTGGCGCGCGAAATCGAAGCTGCCCACGAGCGCCCGCACGCGCCCGGAGGCCGGGTTCATCGCCACCAGCGCCGCCTCGACCTCGGGCCATTGCGCGATGGTCCAGCCCTTGCCGTCGTTCGCCAGGCGCAACACCGCACCCCGTTCGATGCGCAGTGGCGCCTTCGCACCCGGCTGCAAGGCGGGGCGCGCCCAGGCCAGGCTATCGCCTGCGAGCATCACGCGCTCGCCACTGGCCAGTTGCACGCGAACCGCCTGCGGCGACGCCGACAACACGATGCCCACGCGCAAACCATCGTCGTCGCGGTAATCCTTCAGTGCCTGCGCCGCGGCGCGCTCGACCGAGGCGTCGTCGCCCGGGGGCAGGCTCTCGTGGCCCTCGGGTCCGCGCCACGGGCTGCGCCGTTCGAAAGCCAGCACGCCCCGCCGCAGGGCGGCATGCGCCGCCTGCTGCTCGGCCGCGATCAGCGACGTGACGACCTGGAAACCGCCGGTGTAGGCGTTGTCGCCGGCACGCTGCACCACCGCCTGACGCGCCATCTCCGCAACGTGCGGCGCAATCACCAGCCGCTGGCCCGGCGGGCGGATCTTCAGCACTTCGGCGCGCGCCGCAGCGTGCTGCTGCGCGTCGATGACGCCGGCTTCGCGCATGCGCAGCAGCACCACGCGCTGCCGCGCCTGCGCGCGATCGGGATCGGACACCGGGTTGGCGAAATTGGGGTTCTGCGGGAGACCGGCAAGCATCGCCGTCTCGGCGATGGACAGCCGGTCCAGCGGCTTGCCGAAATAGGTCTGCGCCGCTGCGGCAAAACCGTAGGCACGCTGGCCGAGGAAGATCTCGTTGAGGTAGATCTCGAGGATGCGATCCTTGGGCAGGGCACGTTCGATGCGCAGTGCCAGCACGATCTCCTTGAACTTGCGCTCGACCGTGCGCTCGCGCGTGAGCAGCATCGTGCGCGCGAGTTGCTGCGTGATCGTCGACGCACCCTGGCGCTCGCCGCCGGTGAGCATGGCGTACAGCGCGCGCGCGATGCCCTTGAGATCGATGCCCGAGTGCTCGCGAAAGCGCGAATCCTCGATGGCCAGCACGGCGTCCTGCAGCATCTGCGGCGTCTGCGCCAACGGCAGGTATTGCCGGCGCTCGGCGCCGAATTGCGCGATCTCCACGCCGTCAGCGCTGAGCACACGCAGCGGCAGCTTCGGGCTGTAGTGCACGACAGGGTCGATCGAGGGTAGCCACGCGGCCGCGGCAGGCAGCGCCACCAGCAGAGCCGCGACGGCGAGGGCCTTCGTCAGGCGCGGAAGGTAGGTGTGTCGGCGCCCCATCACCTTCGATGCTCGTCGCAGCCGGTTGACGCAGGCCTTAGGCCGGACGCGCAGCCCGGCCGGGACCGTCCGCCGTGCGTTGCGCCGGCATCGGTCGGCCTGTGGCGCGTGCCGCAGCCGGTCCAGCGGTCTCGCTTTCCGCAGACGGCGAGGCCCAGTCGCCCTGCCTTGCCCGTGCCCAGATCTCGAAGTGATTGTCGGCGTGCGCGCGGCGGCCGCATAGCACCTGCACCAGGCTGCTCAACGGATAGGCGATCAGGAAAACAGGCCCCCAGGCCTCGTACTGGGCAACATGAGCGCGCTCATGAGCGCGCAGCACGTCCTGCAATCGATGGGTGGGCGCCAGCACCACGTGTCCGAAGGTGATGGCGGCGTAGGGCAGGCGCAACAGCATCCTGGCCATCGCATGACCCGGGTCGGCAAAGGCGACTTCCAGGACGCCGCTGCGCGGCCGCGCGCTGGCGCCGCACAGGCAGGGCAAGGCGGCCAGCACGAGCCCGATCGCCGTGCATGGGCTGGCCCACAGGTACTTCAAGGCTTGTCGGAACCCGATTCGAACGCGGTGCATGGGCTAGACAGCCAGAAAGGCGACGAGATAAGCGGCGAAGAGCCAGTTCAGACAGAAGACACCGAGCCCATGCAGCCAGACCGGCCCGCGAAAGATGCGAAAGCCGACGAGCAGGATAGCGCCAATGGCGCCGAGCACCAGGCTGATGCCCAGAAACTCGCTGCGGAACCGGCCGGCACCGAACGCAAGGAGCAGCGCGTAGCTTCCCCAGCAAGCCACCGCCGCCAAGGCCCAGGGCTTCATCCATGCCCGGGCATGGCGCCGCTCCTCTCGCCCTTCTCGACGCTGACATGGCGTGTCGAGCCGGGAGTTCCGATCGCCCATGTCGGTCAATCGAGCACGGGCAAACAAGGCACAGGCAGCCGGGCGGGCCTCACGATGAACGATGTCGCGGCGCACTTCCAGCGCCCATCCTGACTCGCCATCGCCGCATAGCTGCCCGGAGGATCGTCGGTGACGCCGTCCCATCGGGATGTCCTGCCCTTTGCCAGGAGGAGCCCGTACGCGTGACCTGGACATATTGACATGATGCGCTGGAATGACCGCACAAAGCCAAGCCTAGCGCACCCCTTCCGCAGGGCAGCAGACGTCAGACCGCGGCATCGATGACACGAAAGGCCTGTGCAGTCCGTGACTGCCCGAGGGCATCGACATTTCGCGCTGTTCAAAGGCCAAGCCAAACGCTGTGGCGAGGCCATCGGCTGCACGGCCGAGCAAGACTCTCGGCTTCCGCATGCCCGCTGAAGTGTTCAGCCGGACCGTTGTCTCGGCCGGATGAATTCGGCGCCGTCAGCCGGCGCACCCTCGTCCCCGCAGTCGAACATCCGAATCAGAACTCCATCTCGAGTTCGTCGATGTCCTCGGGCTCCAGCTTCGCCGCGGTGATCCACTCCTGCAGCTCCGGCATGGTCATGATGCGCTGACAGAAGCCGGCGCAGGCCTTGTCGGCCACCCGCACGCCATAGGTGTTCAGCCGCGTCACCACGGGCGCGTACATCGCATCGGCCATGCCGCGTTCGCCGAACAGGTAGGGTCCGCCGTACGTGGCAAGACATTCCTTCCAGATGTCCAGCACACGCTCGATGTCGGTCTGCGCCCGGCTCCAGACCTTGAACTCGGGAAAATGGCCCTTCAGGTTCATCGGCAGCGCCGAACGCAACGAGACGAAGCCGGAGTGCATCTCGCCGCAGACGGCGCGGCAATGCGCGCGCGCCGCGCGGTCGGCAGGCAGCAGCCCGGCCTTGGGACGAATCTCATTCAGGTATTCGCCGATGGCCAGCGTGTCCCAGACCTTCACCCCCTGATGGCGAAGGCAGGGAACCAGCATCGACGGCGCCAGAAGCAGCATTTCGGCGCGTACCGCCGGGTCATCCGGCCCGACCATCACCTCCTCGAACTCGAGCCCGGCAAAGCGCGCCAGCAACCAGCCGCGCAGCGACCAAGACGAATAGTTCTTGCTGCTGATGGTGAGCGTGGTCTTCGGCATGGCGCACTCCCGGGGCGTGTCGTGTGCCGATCGCAAGCGCTGTGCCAGCTTGGTGCATCGGCTTGGTCCGTTCCTTGCCTCTTCGAAGGGGGATACGCCCACTGCCCATGCCCGCCAGGAGACCGCCAGACATGCTCCTCTACCAAAGCTACCAGCTGCAGCGCGACTGGCTCGGTCCCGTGCAGCGCGCAGCCGGGTGGGGCGCCGATTGGCTGAACAGATGGCCCGCACTGCTCTGGCGCGGCATGGCCGCGACCCACCTGGCGGCGGGGTGGGAGGTGTTCTCGCGCCTGCGCCTGACCCACGACCGGCCGAGCTTTGGCATCGATTCGGTGCAGGCAGGCGACAAAACGGTGCCTGTGCTGGAGGTGGCGGTGCATCGCACCGCCTTCTGCACTCTGCAGCGCTTCGTACGCGATGACCTGGCCGACGCGGTGGCATCGGAGCGGCCCAAGGTCCTGGTGGTGGCGCCTTTGTCGGGCCATTTCGCCACGCTGCTGGCCGACACCGTGCGCACGCTGGTCGCCGACCACGACGTCTACATCACCGATTGGCACAACGCCCGCCAGGTGCCACTGCTCGAGGGCCGCTTCGGCCTGGACGAGTACGTCGACCAGGTCATCCACTTCATCGACCTGCTCGGACCGGGCACGCACCTGGTGGCGGTGTGTCAGCCTTGCGTGCCGACGCTGGCCGCGGTGGCGCTGATGGCGCAACACGGCCACCCGGCGCAGCCGCGCAGCATGACGCTGATGGCTGGCCCAATCGACTGCCGCGTCAATCCGACGCGGGTCAACGAACTGGCCACCGGCAAGCCCATCGAATGGTTCGAGCGCAACCTGATCAGCCGCGTGCCCTGGCGCTACCCCGGCGCGATGCGCCGCGTCTACCCGGGCTTCCTGCAACTGGCGGCCTTCATGAGCATGAACCCCGAGCGCCACCAGCAAGCCTTCCGCGACCTGTACCGACAGCTGTGCGACGGCGAGGAGGCGGCCGCCACGGCCACCCGCCGCTTCTACGAGGAGTACTTCGCCGTCAACGACCTGCCGGCCGAGTTCTACCTGGAGACGGTACAGCGCGTGTTCCAGCAGTTCGACCTGGCGCGCGGCGAGCTGCGTGTGCGCGGCGAGCGCGTCGAGCCGGCCGCCATCCGCCGCACGGCGCTGTTCACCGTCGAGGGCGAGCGCGACGACATCTGCAGCATCGGCCAGACCGTGGCCGCGCACGACCTGTGCAGCGGCATACGCCCCTACATGAAGAGCCACCACGTGCAGGTGGGCGTCGGCCACTACGGCGTGTTCAGCGGCCGGCGCTGGCAGACGCAGATCTACCCGCGCGTGCGCGAGATGATCCACGACATGCACTGATCAGCGGCCGGCGCGCTGTGCGGCCTCGCGGATGGCGCCCAGCGTGGTGCGCGAGGTGATAACGTCAGTATCTAGCCTCAGGTGGATCAGCGTCGGCCGGTCCGCCGCCAGCGCGGCGGCGAAGGCCGGCTCGAAGCCGGCGGTGCGGTCCACGAAATGCGCCTGCCAGCCGTAGGCGCGCGCCAGTGCGGCGAAATCCGGATTGAACAGGTCGCTGCCGCTGACCCGGCCCGGGTACTCGCGCTCCTGGTGCATGCGGATCGTGCCGTAGCTGCCGTTGTCGACGACGATGCTCACCAGCTTGCCCGCGCCTCGTCCGGCGCCGTAGCCGGTGGCGGTGGCCAGCTCCTGCCCGGTCATCAGGAAGTCGCCGTCGCCGGCGACGTTGACCACCGTGCGCTGCGGGTACAGCAGCGAGGCGGCCACCGCGGCCGGCACGCCGTAGCCCATCGCGCCGGAGGTCGGCGCCAGCTGCGTGCGGCCATGGTGCTGCAGACCGTGGTAACGCACGTAGCGGTGCAGCCAGCCGCTGTAGTTGCCGGCGCCATTGGTGTAAACGGTGTCGGCGGGCGCCAGACGCTGCACGGTTTTCATCGCTACCGCTAGGTCCAGCGGCTCGACCGCGGGGGCGGCATGGTTGGCCTGGTAGTCGGCATGTGCCGCACGGGTCCATTCCACCCATGGCAGTTGCGTCGGCGCCGCCAGCGCCTCCAACGCCTTGGCAGCGCTGGCCGTCGAGGCCTGCAGCATCAGGTCGGCGGCATAGACGCGGCCCAGCTCCTCGGCGCCCGGGTGCAGGTGCACCAGCTTCTGGGCCGGCCGGGGTGCGCGCAGCAGCGTGTAGCCCCCCGTCGTCATCTCTCCCAGGCGTACGCCCAGCGCAATGATCAGGTCGGCGTCGCGCACGCGTTCCGCCAACTTCGGATTGATGCCGATGCCTACGTCGCCCACGTATTGCGGGTGGCGGTTGTCGAAAGTGTCCTGGAAGCGGAAGCCGCAGCCGACCGGCAATTGCCAGGTTTCGGCAAAACGCTGCAGCGCGTTGGCGGCCTCGGCATCCCACCCGCTGCCGCCGGCGATCACGAGCGGCTGCTTCGCCGCAAGCAGCAGGGCGCGCAGGTCGCGCAGCGCGCCCGGTGCCGGCCAGGCCTGGGCAGGCTGCACCCGCGGCAGCACGGGCGCGGCGGTGACCTGCGTCAGCATGTCCTCCGGCAGCGCCAGCACCACCGGCCCGGGCCGGCCCTGAAGTGCGGTGCGAAAGGCGCGCGCCACATACTCGGGCAGGCGGTCGGCGCTGTGCACCTCGGCCACCCACTTGGCCATGCCCAGCGTGCCGGGCCCGAACACCTGGCGGTAGTCCAGCTCCTGGAAGGCTTCGCGGTCGCGCTGGTCGCTGGCCACCTGGCCGACGAACAGGATCAGAGGCGTGGAATCCTGGAAGGCCGTGTGCAGCCCGATGCTGGCGTTGGTGGCCCCCGGGCCACGCGTGACGAAGCAGATGCCCGGTCGGCCGGTCAGCTTGCCCTGCGCTTCGGCCATGAAGGCCGCGCCACCCTCCTGCCGACAGGCGATGAAACGGATCCTTTCCCGGTGTTCGTGGAAGCCGTCCAGCACGGCCAGGTAGCTTTCGCCGGGCACGCCGAAGGCGGTGTGCACGCCCTGGGCGACCAGCGCTTCGACCAGGGCGTGGCCGGCGGGGCGACTGCTCATCGGTTGTCCTCCAATTGGGCTGCGGCGATACGGCAGGCCCGAGGCGCATTATGCGAAGCCTGTTCACTCGCTGTGCCGGGCCTGCCGGCCAAGCCACGGCACTGGCCGGCCCTGCCCGGCGTCGCGCACCGCAAGCGCTGCACCGCTGCCGCTACCGCAACGTGCGCCGCACCCGGCGGACGTTGAAGGCGCTGAAGATCAGCACCCCCTGCAGCAATGCCAGCGCCAGCCACACGCTGCTGAAGGCCCCTTGGTCCATCAGCCAGCCGATGGCCAGCGGCACCGCTGCCTGGCCGATGTCCAGGCCCGAATAGACGACGCCGTAGACCCGGCCGGAGGCGTTGTCCGGTGCCGAGGCCTTGACGAGAAGGTCGCGCGAGGGCCCGGCCATGCCCGAGACGAAGCCCATCGCGCCGAAAAGCGCCGGCACGGCCAGCGACGGCAGCGATCCGAAGCCGACGGTCAATGCCATCAGTGCCGCCAGGCCGAAGGCCACGCCGACGATGCGCTCGGCGCGCCGTGCATCCTTGGCCAGAAAGCCGCCGGCCAGCATGCCGGCCGCGCTGCACACCATGTACACGGTCAGGCAGATGGCCACCAGCGATGCCGGCACGGCATGCAGCTCGCGTGCGGCCTGCGGCGCGAAGGTCTGCACCACCGACAGCGCACCGGCATAGAAGAAGAAGAATGCGAAGCACATCCACACCGCGGGGATTTTCAGGAAGGCCAGCGAGTGCACCGGCGGGGCGGCACCGACGGCGGGCGCCGGCACCTCGGGGACCGCCAGCTCCGCGCGCCACAGCCACAGCAGCGCCAGCACGCCGAAGGCCAAAGCCGCCGCCACCAGCAGCGCCACGCGCCAGGACGATGCCAGCGTGACCGGCACCAGCAGTGCCGGCGCTAGCGCCCAACCCAGACTGCCGGTGATGCCGTGCACGCTGTAGGCATGGCCGAGCCGCTGGCTGGCGACGCGACGGTTGATCAGCGTGTAGTCCACCGGATGGAACACGCCGTTGCCGACGCCGGCCAGCACCGAAAAGCCGGCCAGCATCCCGTAGCTCTGGCTGGAGGCATGGCCCAGTGCAGCCAGCCCGAGCAGCGCCATGCCGAGGAAAAGGATCGGCCGCGGGCCGAAGCGGTCCACCCAGAAGCCCGACAGTGTCTGCACCACGCACGAGACGACGAAGAAGATCGACATCAGCAGACCGAGCTGCGTGTAGCTGACCTGGAACGCATCCTTCAGCCACGGAAACAGCGGTGCCAGCAGCAGCTGGCTGAAATGGCTGACGCCGTGGGCCAGGCCGACCAGGCCGATGACAGGTGCGTCCCGCCGCCAGGAATCAGCAGGCAGGATCAGGCTGGACATGGTGCATCGCAGTCGACGGAAAGCCCGGCGTACGATAACGCCCTTCGTACCATGTCCAACAGCCTGCCGGGCCACCTCCAGGGCGGGGTCCGTGGGCGCAGCCCGAGAGTACCGTCATGAGCACCGTGCTGTACGACTTCACCCGCCAGGACGCCAGCGGCGCCTCGTGCACCGCCCACGCCTGGGCCAAGGTGCCGGCGCGCCTGAACGCGGCGCAGCGCAGCGAGGCCATGGCGCGAGCCACAGCGCTGCTGAAGGAGCACGACGCGGTCTTGGTGGCGCACTACTACGTCGACGGTGACCTGCAGGACCTGGCGCTGGCCACCGGCGGCATCGTCGCCGATTCGCTGGAGATGGCGCGCTTCGGCCGCGACCACGCCGCGAAGACGCTGGTGGTGGCGGGGGTGCGCTTCATGGGCGAAAGCGCCAAGATCCTGTCGCCGCACAAGCGGGTCCTGATGCCCGACCTGGACGCCACCTGCTCGCTGGACCTGGGTTGCCCGGCCGACGATTTCGGCGCCTTCTGCGACGCGCATCCCGACCGCAAGGTGGTGGTCTATGCCAACACCAGCGCCGCAGTGAAGGCGCGCGCCGACTGGATGGTCACGAGCTCCTGCGCGCTGGCCATCGTGCAGCACCTGAAGGACCAGGGCCAGAAGATCCTGTGGGCGCCCGATCGCCACCTGGGTCGTTACATCCAGGACCAGACCGGCGCCGACATGCTGCTATGGAACGGCGAGTGCATCGTGCACGACGAGTTCAAGGCGCTGGAGCTGGAACTGCTGCGCAAGGACCATCCCGACGCGATGGTGCTGGTACACCCCGAGTCGCCCGAAGGCGTGGTTCGCCAGGCGCATGTGGTGGGCTCGACCTCGCAGCTGTTGAAGGCGGTGATCGACGGCAGCGCGAGGGAATACATCGTCGCCACCGACAACGGCCTGATGCACCGCATGCGCCAGCTGGCGCCGGGCAAGACGCTGATCGAGGCGCCGACCGCGGGCAACAGCGCCACCTGCAAGAGCTGCGCGCACTGCCCGTGGATGGCGATGAACGCGCTGCAGGGCGTGGTCAGCTGCCTGGAGACGGGGCAAGGCGAGATCCACGTGCCCGAGCCGGTGCGTAGCCAGGCGCTGGGCTGCATCGAGCGCATGCTCGATTTCGTGAAGGCGCATCCGGCCAGTGTGGCCCAGCCGCGCAGCGGCTTCGTGCCGAACATCGGGGTGGCCTGATGCGCTTCGAACAGAACGAGACGCTGGATCAGGCGCGCGAACGCAACATCCGTGACGCGCTGCGCGAAGACCTCGGTACCGGCGACTGGACCGCGCTGCTGGTGCCGGCCGGGCGCCAGGTCGAGGCCCAGGTGGTGGTGCGCGAGGCTGCGGTGCTGTGCGGCCGCGACTGGTTCGACGGTGTCTTTGCCGCGCTGAGCCGCGAGGCGCGCATCGAGTGGTGCTTCGGCGAAGGTGCCGACATGCCCGCCGACAGCGTGGTCTGCCGCATCCGCGCCGATTCGCGTGCGCTGCTCACCGCCGAGCGGCCGGCGTTGAACTTCCTGCAACTGCTCAGCGGCACGGCCAGCGCCACGCGGCGCCATGTGCGGGCGATCGAAGGCGTGTCGCCAAATCCGCGCGGCTGCGCGATCCTGGACACGCGCAAGACGCTGCCCGGCCTGCGCCAGGCGCAGAAGTACGCGGTGCGGGTCGGCGGCGGGCAGAACCAGCGGCTGGCGCTGTGGCATGGCATCCTGATCAAGGAAAACCACATTGCGGCGGCCGGCGGAGTGCCGCAGGTGATGGCCCAGGCGCAGGCGCTGAAGGCCGGCGTGGAGATCCAGATCGAGGTGGAGACGCTGGATCAGCTGCAGCAGGCGCTGGACGCGGGCGCCACCAGCGTGCTGCTCGACAACTTCCCGCTGCCGCGGGTGCGCGAGGCGGTGGCGCTGACCGGCGGCCGGGCGCTGCTGGAGGTGTCCGGCGGGGTCACGCTGGACCGGCTGCGCGAGATCGCGGCCACGGGCGTGGACCGCATCTCGATCGGCGCGCTGACCAAGGACCTGCGCGCGGTGGATTATTCGATGCGCGTGCGCGGCTGATCAGCGCCGCTCGCTTTTCGCCCGCCGCGTCAGCACCGTCGGGAAGCTGACCGGCAGCGTCTGCGGGAAGTCGCGGCTGTAGTGCAGCCCGCGGCTTTCGTGCCGCACCAGCGCCGAGCGCACGATCAGTTCGGCGCAGACCACCAGGTTGCGCAGCTCCAGCAGGTCGCGGTTGACGCGGAAGTTGGCGTAGTAGTCGTCAATCTCGCCCTTCAGCAGCTTGATGCGATGCAGCGCCCGCTCCAGCCGCCGCGTGGTGCGCACGATGCCGACGTAGTTCCACATCAGCAGCCGCAGCTCGTCCCAGTTGTGCGAGATCACCACCTGCTCGTCGGCGTCCTCGACCTGGCTTTCGTCCCAGTCTGGCACCGTCACCTCGGCCGGTCGCGGCGACTGCAGGATGCGCTGCGCGCAGCTCGTGCCCAGCACCACGCATTCGAGCAACGAATTGCTGGCCAGCCGGTTGGCGCCGTGCAGGCCGGTGTAACCGGTCTCGCCCACCGCATACAGCCCGGGCAGGTCGGTTCGACCGTCCAGGTCAGTGACCACGCCGCCACAGCTGTAATGCGCCGCCGGCACCACCGGTATCGGCTGGCGTGCGATGTCGATGCCCAGCGACAGGCAGCGTGCATGGATGGTCGGAAAGTGCGACTTCAGGAAGTCCTCGCCCAGGTGCGTGGCATCCAGCCACACATGGTCGAGACCGTGCTTCTTCATCTCGAAGTCGATGGCGCGGGCGACGATGTCGCGCGGCGCCAGCTCCAGCCGCTCGTCGTGGGCCTGCATGAAGCGGGTGCCCCCGGGGTCACCCGGCCCGGTGGACGGCAGCTTCAGGTGTGCGCCCTCGCCGCGCAGGGCCTCGGTGATCAGGAAGCTGCGCTCCTGCGGGTGGTACAGGCAGGTCGGGTGGAACTGCACGAACTCCATGTTCGCCACCCGGCAACCGGCGCGCCAAGCCATCGCCACGCCGTCGCCGGTGGCGGTGTCGGGGTTGCTGGTGTAGCGGTAGACCTTGCCCAGCCCGCCGGTGGCCAGCACCACGGCGGCCGCACGAAGGGTCTCGACGCGCCGCCGGTCCATGTCCAGCGCATACACGCCGTGGCACCGCGGCTGCTCGTCCTGCCCGCCTTTCAGGTGGCGCGAGGTGATCAGGTCCACCGCCATCCAGCGCTCGCGCAGGCTGATGTTCGGATGCGCACGCGCCTTGGCCAGCAGCGCATCGTGGATCGCCTTGCCGGTGGCATCGGCCGCATGCGCAATGCGGCGCACGGCGTGTCCGCCTTCGCGCGTCAGGTGCAGCCCCAAGGGCCCGCCCGGGTCTGCAGAAAACGGCACACCCTGCCCGAGCAGCCATTCCACGGCCTGCGCGCTGCGCTCGGCGATGAAACGCGCGGTGTGCTCGTCGACCAGCCCCGCGCCGGCGTCCTGGGTGTCGCGCACGTGCGACTCGACACTGTCGTCGCCACCGAGCACGCCGACGATGCCGCCTTGCGCCCACGCCGTGGCACCTTCGTCGAGCCTGCGCTTTGCCAGCACCACCACCGGCCATTGCCCGGCCAGGTGCAAGGCGACTGCAAGACCGGCCAGGCCCGCACCGACGATGACGACGGGCGGGGGATCGTTCGAAATCTGTTTGTCAGCCAAGACCGCGACGGTTGAAGTTCGAGGAATATTGTACGAATCACTGTCATGCGGACGATGCCTCGCTCGGCGACGGCACACCTGTGCGCAATCGCACGCAGGCGAGTGCCCGCGAGCAGGCGGCGGCCCATACACTGAAAACCACTCTTGCCCGCGAAGCTCATGCACTGAAGGCAGGCCGGGCGCTCATACAGGCATCGCCATGTCCTATACCGCGCAAGACCGCCACCCGTCCGCCGATGCCGAACGGCAGACGGAACTGCTCTCGCCGGCCACACAGGTCGTCGGCGACACGGATACCTACCTGGGCAACCCGCTCAGCGACGTCGGCAGGCGCATCGCCGACGACCAGATCGAGCTGTTCGTGTCATGCCCGCCTGCCGAGGCCGTGGCACAGCAGTTCGCGCGGCTGAGGCCGGACTTCATCGCGCTTCACGACGTGGGAACGGCCACGTCGCAGCGGCTGCTTGCCGCAGTGGCCAAAGCGGCGTCCAGCAAGATGCAACGGCTGGCGATTCGTCGCCAGGGCTACGGCGTGGCGTTGGCCACGCTACAGTTCGTCGAACTGCCGACGCCCGGCGGGCGCAAGCTTCGCGTCTACAGCACGCAGATCGACGGCGACACGCAGACGCGCCATCAGCTGGCCAAGGTGCTGCTGGCGCACAGCCGACTGGCGGTGATCATGGTCGGCGATCTTCCGGCACATGCGCTCGAGAGCAACCTGCTGCCGTTGCGCGAGGCCATCGCTGCCGGGCCTTGGCCGAACCGTCAGATCCTGATGGTGTCCCTGGGTGCAGCGCCGACGCTGCCTTCGCTGGCCACGGCGATGGCCGGTCACAGCGGCGTGCAGGTGCGCACCACGCCCCAAGTGGCCCGACCATCGGACGCCTGGTCGTACATCAGCAGCGCATGGAACCGCCTGAACAGCGGCGCAGCCGATGCGCGACCGGCGCCGGCGGCTCGCGCCGCGAGCACTGCGGCACCGGCACCCACCGCCTCACAGGCCTCTGCGGCGCCGCTGAATTCGAAGCCGATGCCGTTGATCGCCGCCGCGCATGCCGGCCCCGCACCGTCGGCGCAGGCTCAGTCGCCGTGGGCCGACTACCTGCGGCGCTGTGCCACGATAAAAGGCGTGACCGAGGCATGCGTGCTCGACCTCGATCTGCAGCGCTCGTTGGCTCATGTGGGCACCCAGCGTGCAGCGGACCGACTGGCCTCCAAGGGAGCCATGTTGCATGCCATGATCACTGACAGTGCACATGTGCTCGGCCTGACAGCCTCCAGTCCCGACGCTGCGATCACGCTGGACCAGCACTACTTGCTGTTGCACCCTGTACCCGGCCGTCCGCGAGTCATGCTGCACATGCTGATCGACCGTCAACAAGGCAATATCGGCCTGGCCCGCGCACAGTTGCATCAGATCGAACAGACACTGCCCGGCCAAGCCTGATCCTCGCTCCCGCCAGGACCCGACGCCGGCGTCGGCAAGGCCCCGTGGCGCACCTTGCCTTCAGTGCACCACGCGCGAGAACACGAAGGCGCCGTTCTCCACGTCCACCGGGATCACGTCCTTCGGGCCGAACTTGCCCTGCA
>ERZ1645185.452-NODE-452-length-17212-cov-4.404033_pt1 | contig 17212 bp, 20 predicted proteins | sample MGYA00575351_ERZ1645185 | MGnify/ENA primary metagenome ERZ1645185 (study PRJEB40838, sample SAMN11284767) | freshwater sediment metagenome | isolation source: river sediment | host: Sediment | place: India: Jana village, Kanpur | collected 2015-12-17 ...
CAGAAGGACGAGGCGGTCAGCATGTTGATCTGGCCGATATAGGCATCGTTCGCCTCGGCCCGGTCGTAGGAAACGATGCCTTCCAGCCCGTCGTCCATGTCGGTCACGACGGAGCCGACTGACAGTTTCAGCACCGAGATGTAGCCAAGGCCGCTGGCTCCGGGATTGAGATAGCCGGCGCAGTTCCTGGGAAAGGCGCCGACCGCGCCGTTGATGACGTCGTCCAGTTCCATCTGGGCTCTCCTGTCTGGGGTTGGCCGAAGCTTACGCGCCGGGCAGCCGGATCGCCGCGCTGACCACGGTGTCGGGGTCTTGTGCGGCGTCGGCAGGGTTACCCGGACGCAGGATGCAGACCGCGCGGGGCGACAGCCGGACCCGCCGGGCCGGGTTGTCCAGCGGCGCGGACCAGCTGTGCCGCAGGCCGCCGGGGCCGAAGCCAAGCCCCGCGGACAGGTCGGCCATGCGGATGCCGGAATGGACGAAGACGCCGGGACTTTCCTCGGCGAACCCGAGGGCGGTCAGTTGCGCGGGAGAGGGATCGGTCCCGGGTCCGCTGCCGGAGCCCCGGTGCGGCCGGGCGCCGGGGATCTGGCCGGGCTGGGGAAGGACCAGCTGGGCGTGGATGGTGAAGCGGATCTCCTTGGCCGGGTCCGTCACCCGGTGCGGGTAGCAGTCGCCGGCATAGGCGTTGGCCATCGTCGCCCGCAACTCGGTTTCCGCCTGGAACACGGCGCCAAGGCCGGTGTAGCGCGGGGTGAACAGGCGGTCGGCACCGACGTAGAAGCTGTTCAGGCCCTGCCAGAAGCCGTTCGGGGCGTATTTGGTGTAGTCGTCCTTGTTCTGGAAATAGTAGTAGTCGCCCGGGATCGGGGGGGCGGAGACGTCCACCTTTTGCAGGTACATCCGCACGGTGTCCCAGGGCACGATCGACAGGCTGCCCGAAGGGTGCCGGGCGTTGAAGGCATCCGGCCCCAGCGCGGCAAGCGCCCCGGTCAGGACGGCGATCTGCAATGCCCCGGCGCATTCGCCGCGGAAGGGTTCGATCTGGGCCAGCACATCGCTGGCAGCGGTGCCGGCGATCTGGTCGAACTCGGGGTTCCAGGGGTCCGTGATGTCGGAATTCTGCCACCAGGGATCGTTGGTCCAGTGCGGCTGGTTGAACGGGGCCTGCCCGGCGGGGTGCGTGTTGAAGAAGGTCCCGCCAAGTTGCGGGTGGATCTGGCCCGCGCCGGGATCGAAATAGTCGCCGTCGATCTGCCCGGTGTTCAGCCTGGTCAGCGTCTCGATCGCGACCTGGCGGAGGGTCACGGTCTGGTCGAGCGCATCGAAACTGGCGAAGGGGACGGGGAGGGAGGAGGCAATCATCGCCGAGACGATCCCGTGTCGGCGGGGATCGGGTCGGGCGCTGCCGGTGTCGCGCTGGTCGCGGGGCAGGCAGACCCGTGCCAGTTCGGCGGCGTGGCCGGGATCTCCGGGTCGGATGCGGTCGCCTGCGATCACCAGGCCTTGTGCGGTGTCGGGCATCTCGGTCTCCTTCTGGCAGCGGCGCTGGGGCAGGGGTCAGGCCCAGCGGGGTGGCGGGTTCCTGTTGGCAGGCAGGGTCGCGGGCGAGGTCGGCTTCGGCTGCGGATCATGCCCCAGGCGTTGCATGTCGGCAGTCACACGCCGCAGCAGGGTCAGCGCCCCCTGCGCGCGGGCAATGGCGGCGGCCTGTTGCAGGCGTTCGCCCGTGCGGCGCGGAGTTTCGGGAGTGGTGCCGGTCGCGTGGAGATTGGCCTTCAGGCGGAAGATCTCGGCATCGAAGTAGCATTCGCCCGAGGTGTCCGAGAGCGAAAGCGCCCCGTCCAGTGCCCGATCCGCCGCCGCGAGGTCGCCGCGTGCGGCCTCGCCCTCGGCGATCCAGGCCAGGGCGTAGGGCGAGGCGAGGATCGCCCCGGTCGCCCGATAGCGCCGGAAGCCTTCGATCACGCGGTCGGTGGCGGCGGGGTCGCCGTCGCGTTCGGCGCACCGGCCAAGCTGCATCATCGCCTGGGCAGCCATCTGGCCGTAACCCTGCGCCTCGGCCAGGGCGGCGGCCTGCTCGGCCACGGGGCGGGCGGCTGTCGTGTCGTTCAGGAAGAGCAGGGTCTGCGCCCCGAAAGTGAGGGCAAAGCACTGGCTGAAGCGGTGGCCCACGGTTTCCGCGGTGCTGCTGGCGCGCCGGGCCGCGTCACGGGCGGCCTTGGCCTGACCCAGAAGCGCGCGGACCCAGCCAAGGTAGGCCAGCGCGCAGGTGCCAAGGTCGACGCCGAACAGCTGGAAATAGCGGGGCCGCTGCCCGGGGTCGAAGCTGGCGACGGCGGCTGAAAGCTCGGCCTCGGCATCGGCCAGGGCGCCCCGGTAGAACTGGCTGACGCCCAGGCAATAATGCGCCTCGCACATGGTCTGGGACTGATCGGCCAGCCGCGAGCGGCGCAGGAAATCGCGCGCCACGGTCTCGGCCTCGGCCAGCCGCGCGGCGACGACATAATAACCCCAGAGGCCCCAGAGTGCCGGCAGGATGGCGGGAGAGGCAGGCGCGGTTTCTGTCAGCCGCAGCGCGCTGCGGTAGGTATCCTCGACCTCGGGCGCGGCAAACCCGTGGACCGAAAGCTGCGCCGCGCCCAGCGAGAGCAGTTCGGCCAGCTCGCGGCTGTCGCGGTCGGGGCCGGGGGGAAGCTGCCGGATCAGGGCAAGACCGGCGCGGAAATGGGCGATGGCTTCGACATTGGCCGAATTGGCGACGGCATGGCGCCCGGCTTCGCCCCAAAGTGCGATGGCCCGCGGAAGATCGCCCGCGCGTTCGAGGTGGATGGCCAGGGCCTCGGGGCGTTTGGAAGCAAGTTCGGGCCGGGTGGCGTCCAGTGCCTTGGCGACGCGCCGGTGCAGGGCAAGGCGCTGCGGGCGGACGAGCGACTGGTAGGCGGTCTGCTGGAGCAGCGCGTGGCGGAAGGTATAGGCGCGCTGCCCTTCGTCGCGGGTGGTCAGAAGGATCCCCGCATCCTGGATCTCGCCAAGGGCGGCGTCGAAATCCCGGGGCGGCAGGTCGGAAGCTGCGGCAAGGCTCTGATGCCAGACGGTGCGACCGAAGACCGCCGCCAGCCGCACCAGGTCGCGGCCCAGCGTCAGCCGGTCCAGACGCGCCATCAGCGAATCCTGCAACGAATTCGGGATCGCCAGCGTGCTGCCGCCGCCCGCCGAGACATAGCTCTCGCCACGCAGCACGAGCACACCGGATTCGATCAGGCTGCGGGTCAGTTCCTCGACATACAGCGGCACGCCGTCCGACCGTTGCACGATTTCCCGCACCAGCGCTTCGGGCAGGTTTCGGCCCCCTGCGGCAAGTCGGGCCAGGTCGTGGCTGTGCGTCTCGCTCAGATGTCCGAGCGTCAGGATTTCGGCATCGGGCGGCGTGAAGGCGGGCCGGTCGCCGGTGCGACAGGTCAGCACCATCAGCATCCGCCTTTCCCGGAACCGGGTGGCCGCCAGTGCCAGGAATTCGGCGAGCGAGGGGTCGCACCACTGGGCGTCCTCGACCACAAGCAGCATGGGCCGACTGGCCATCAGTGCTTCGCCGATGTCGAGCATGGCGTCGAAGAACCGCGCCCGTTCGCGCCTGGCGTCCGGGGCAGGGGCTTGTCCGGGGACGGCAAGGCCCAGCATGTTGGCGATGGGCGGCACCACCCGCGCGCGCGGCAGGCCAAGCGCATCGACCCAGGCAGAGAGGCGGGCCAGACGCAGCGCCGGGCCTTCCTCGGCGGAAAATTGCAGGCCGCGGGTCAGTTGCTGAAGCAGCGGGTAAAAGGCGGTGTGCCGGTGGTATTGCGAACAGGGAAGCGACACGGCAGTCATGCGGTCTGCAAGCCGGTGGCGCAGTTCCTGCACCAGACGGCTTTTCCCGCAGCCGGGTTCGCCTTCCAGACACAGAAAGCGGGTGGCCCCGCTCTCGACCTCGGCCGAGCGCTTCAGGAGGAGGGCGATCTCTTCGGCGCGGTTGACCATCGGGGTCAGCTGGTCGATGGCGTCGGCGTCCTCGCCCAGGTCGGACCAGCCGGTGATGCGGTGCAGGCGCAAGGGTTCGGGGACGCCCTTCAGCGCGCGAAAACCCAGATCCTTGGCCTGGATGCGAGGCCCTGCAAGGCGCCGCGTGACGTCGGAAGCAACGATCTCGTTCGGCCCAGCCTCGGCCTGGAGGCGCGCGGCGATGTTCGGGGTTTCGCCGATGATGGCGCTGTGTTCCAGAAGCGCCGCACTGCCGATGGCGCCGATCACCACGGGGCCGGTATGGATGCCGATCCGCAGGCCCAGCCGGGCGCCGTGGGTCTCCTGCGTATGGTCGCTGAGCGAGGCGACGGCGGCCATCATCTCCAGCCCGGCCAGCAGGGCGCGGCGGGGGTCGTCCTCATGCGCGCGGGGCAGGCCGAAACAGGCCAGCAGCCCGTCGCCCATGTACTTGACCACGGTGCCGCCGAAGGGGTCCAGCGCCTGCGCGCAGGTCTTCAGGAAGCCTTGCAGGATCTCGTGCAGTTCCTCGGGGTCGCGACCGGCAGAGATGGCCGTCGACCCGACAAGGTCGGCGAACATCAGCGTGACCTGGCGCCGCTCTTCGGCGCGGGCCGGGGCGGCGGGCGTGTCGGCACTGTCCCGGTCGGCGGCGATGGCACGCAGGATCCGCTTGCGGTCGCCAAGGGTCACGCCGATCGAGGCCAGGTCGTCCTCGGTCAGGTCTGGCAGCAGGGCCGGTTCCAGCGCATGTTCCCGGAACAGCGCGGCATAGCGGTCTTCCAGTCCGATCCTGCGGAGCCACTCTGTCATCGTCATCGGAACGATCCCCGGAAGCGTGCGCCCGATCCGCAGATACCGCGCGACGTGGTCCGCGACTGTGGCAAATCACACGAAGCGCGGCCCCTGGTCAGTCGCGGTCCAGCATCGCTTGCAGGGTTGCCAGGTGGTCGGCTTCGGCCGCGGGCTTGTCGTCGCGGATGCGGTTGATGCGGGGGAAGCGCATGGCGACCCCTGACTTGTGGCGGGTGGATCGGTTCAGCCCCTCGAACGCGACCTCCACCACCTTGGTCCGGGCGACCGAGCGGACCGAGCCGAAGCGTTCCACGGTGTTGTTGCGGACGAAGCGGTCGAGGTCCTTCAGTTCCGCATCGGTGAAGCCGAAATAGGCCTTGCCGACGGGGACCAGATCCTCGCCATTCCAGACGCCGAAGGTGAAGTCGGAGTAGAAGCCCGACCGCTTGCCGTGGCCGCGTTGGGCATACATCAGGACGGCGTCGATCAGGTGCGGATCGCGTTTCCACTTGAACCAGGGGCCTTTGACGCGACCGGCCAGATAGGGGCTGTCGCGGCGCTTGATCATCACGCCTTCGATCACCGCCGCAGGGGGATCGGCGCGCAAGGCGGCGAGGTCCGTCCAGGTGGAGAAAGAGAGTTCCGGGGACAGGTCGATGCGCGGTCCCAGGGGTGCGATGGCCTGCGCCAGCACCGCGCGGCGGGCGTCATAGGGCTGGGCGCGAAGGTCCTGGCCGTTCCAGATCAGCACGTCGTAAAGACGCAGGCCCGCAGGATGGGAGCGGAGCATCGCAGGGGTCACGGTCTTGCGGTTCAGCCGCTGCTGGAGATCGCCGAAGCTGGCGATCTCGTCGTCGCGGCGGACGAGGAGTTCGCCGTCGAGCGTGCCGTCGAAGGCCATGAGGTCCACCACATCGGGGAAGGCGGCGCTGATGTCTTCCCCGGTGCGGGAGTAAAGCCTGCGGGTGCCGCCGTCGCTGACCGCCTGGACGCGGATGCCGTCCCATTTCCACTCGGCGGCATAGGCGGCGGGGTCCAGGAGAGAGAGCTGGTCGAGGTCGGTCGCGGTGGACAGCATCACCGGGCGGAACGGCGCGCGGGCGGCGGCCTCGGGGCGCGGGGACCCGGCGGCCCAGGCGAAGAGGTCGAGGTAGGGGGGTGAAAGCGCATGCCAGATCTCCTCGACCTCGGTGAGGGGGAGGTTGGCCCAGGAGGCAAAGGCGGTGCGGGCGAGGCGGGCAGAGACGCCGACCCTGAGGGCACCCGTGGCAAGCTTGAGATAGGCGTAGCGTTCGGAAGGGCCCAGGCTGTCAAGACGCGCGGCGATCAGGGCGGGGAGGCGGGTCCTGGGGGTGGCGGCAAGCTCGTGCACGACCTCGGACAGGGGCGGGTCGGACCGGGTGCCCTCGGGCCAGATAAGCGAGATCGTCTCGGCGAGGTCGCCAACGAAATCATAGCTGTAGGCAAAAAGCTGAGCATCTGCTCGCGTTTCCGTCAGGCCGCGCAAGAGGCTGGGCGTGACCTGCCGCAGCTTCAGGTCGCCGGTCAGGGCGGCGAGCATCAGGCCGCGCTGGGGGTCGGGCTGTTCGGCAAAGGCGGTGGTCAGGAGCCGTTCCTTGCCAAGCCGTTGCGGGGTGAAGGCGAGACGTTCCAGAAGGGTGGCGAAGGCGGCAAGGCTCATTCCGCTTCGTCCTCGTAGCCGACCAGGTGCAGGGGCTTGGCCGCACGCTGGGTCATCTCGCACCAGCGCATCAGCGCGTCCTCGCGGCCGTGGGTGATCCAGACTTCGGCGGGGTTCAGCTCCTCGATCGTGGCGGTCAGGTGCGGCCAGTCGATGTGGTCCGAGATGATGAGCGGCAGTTCCACCCCGCGCTGGCGGGCTCGGGCGCGGACCTGCATCCAGCCCGAGGCGAAAGCGATGACCGGGTCGGGAAAGCGCTGCGCCCAGGTGGCGGCGAAGGCCGAGGGAGGCGCGATGACGATGGCCCCTGCGAAGTCGGACTTCTTCCCTTCGGTCGCGGGGCGGAGGTCGCCAAGGTCGACCCCTTGCGCGACATGGTAGTCGCACAACCGTTGCAGCGCGCCGTGGATATGGATTGGCGCGTCCCAACCCGCCTGGCGGATCGCGGCGATCACGCGCTGCGCCTTGCCCAGGGCATAGGCGCCGATCAGGTGCGACCGTTCGGGGAAGGCCGCCACGCTGGCGAGGAGGCGGGCGATTTCCACCTGCGGCGGGGGGTGGCGGAAGACGGGCAGGGCGAAGGTTGCCTCGGTCACGAAGATGTCGCAGGGGACGGGCTCGAACGGGGCGCAGGTCGCGGTCGGGACGCGGGCGTAGTCGCCGGACACGACGATGCGTTGGCCCTGTCCTTCAACGGCGATCTGGGCCGAGCCGAGGACATGGCCGGCCGGGTGGAAGCTGACGGTGACGTCGCCGATGCGGGTGGGCTCTGTGTAAGGCTGGCGGTGTTGGCAGAAATCCTCGCCATAGCGGATCGCCATGATGTCGAGCGTCTGCGCCGTGGCCATGACGGCACCGTGGCCGGGGCGGGCGTGGTCGGAATGGCCGTGCGTCACCAGCGCGCGGGGAACCGGGCGCAGGGGGTCGATGAAGAAATCTCCGCCCGGGCAATACAGGCCTTCGGGGCGCGGCAGCAGAAGCGGCGGACTGGGCATGGCACGGGTCCTTGCGATCCCCGCCGGGCGACAGGCGGAGGGCTTCATCAGATATGCGCCACCGGGGAGGAAATCCAAGACTCAACCGGACGTTGGCCGCTGCCGGGAACAACCGGCACCCCTTCCGGGTTCCCAACCCGAACACCAGCAACCGGGAGAATCCGTCATGTCCGCCCCACGCACCAATCTGGAAACCGAGAAGCGCCGGCACGTCGTCCCACTTGTCGGGATGGCCCTCGTGGTAATTTTCGCCGTGGGCCTGATCGTCTTCTGGCAATTCGAGGAAGCGGCGCGCGGAAACTCTCCGACGCCGGATGCGGCGGTGCCGTCAACCGAACCCGCCGAGCCGCCGGCACAGGACTGAACATGCGGCAGCCCGGTCGCGGGATCGGGCTGCACTGCTTGTCGGCGGCGGCTGCAAGCGGTGCCGCAATGCTGGCTTGCGCTCAGCGTTGGTCCTTCTGGGGCTGCTGGCCCTGACCGCCGCCTTGCTGGGTCTTCGGCTGGCCGCCTTGATGGCCACCCTGCGGATTGTTCGCCATTGGATTTCTCCCCTTGCCAGAAGCCGCTGCATTTGCGGCATGGAAGCTGGAAACCGAAGGGTCCGGGATTTGTTCCCGGTCGGCTGGAAGCTGCCTGCGGGGCGGGATGCGGTGCCGAAAGCCCGGAACCGCGCCGGAAAGCGCGCATTAACCCCGGGCTGGTCGCATGGAGCAAGAGGTGATGTCCGACGATGTGCTGAGCCACATTCCCGCACTGCGGCTGTTCGCCAGATCCCTGACCGGGCGCTATGGCGATGCGGACGATCTGGTGCAGGATACCCTGGTCCGCGCGATCGGAAGTGCCGGGTCCTATACACCGGGCACCAACATGCGCGCCTGGCTGTTCACCATCATGCGAAACCGCTTCTACAACGACCGGGTCAAGCTGGTGCGAGAACGTCCGGGGGCCGAGGATTGCATCTCGAGCGTGCCGACCACGCCGGAGCGACAGTACTGGCACGTCCGGGGCCGTGAAATCGAGGCGGCGCTGCTGGGCCTGCCTCGGGCCTATCGCGAAGCGGTGATGCTGGTGCTGGTCACGGGCGAAAGCTACCAGTCCGCGGCCGAAATCCTTGAGGTGGACATCGGGACGATCAAGAGCCGGATCAACCGCGGCCGACGGCTGTTGCAGGTGGCGTTGGGTGAAGAGGTCTGAATTTTCGCGGCATGGGCGGGAACATCCCGGGCTGCGGTGGGTTGAAACCGCAAGCTTAGTTCAAGCGGAAATCCCAAGGAGAGCATCATGAAGACCAAGACGCTGGACGTACTGTTCCATGAAACCCTGAAGGACATCTATTACGCCGAACGCAAGATTTTGCGGGCCCTGCCGAAGATGGCGCGCGGCGCCAGTTCGCCCGAGTTGCAGGCGGCGTTCGAGAAACACAAGGAAGAGACCGAGGGTCATGTCGAACGCCTGCAGCAGGTGTTCGAGCTTCTGGGCAAGCCGGCACGCGGCAAGACCTGCCCGGCGATCGACGGCATCCTGGAAGAGGGCGAAGAAGCGCTCCAGGACTTTGCCGACAGCCCGGCTCTGGACGCCAGCCTGATCGCGGCGGCGCAGGCCGTCGAGCACTACGAGATCGCACGCTACGGCACGCTGGTCCGCTGGGCTCAGGTCATGGGGATGAAGGATGCCGTCAAGCTGCTGGAGCAGACGCTTCAGGAGGAAGGGGTGACGGATGAAATCCTGACCCAGATCGCCGACGGGTCGGTCAACAAGTCGGCCCTGAAGGCCGCCTGAACAGGTGGCTGAGACCTGCGGATCTCCCATGCCGCAGGCGCAGCCATCGGTCGGCCCCGCGCACGGATCGCGGGGCCGACCCTTCTGCCACAGGAACATGCGATGCAGGAACTCACCGTGTCCCAATCCCGACCGTCGAACGATGACTTGCGTCGGCCCGTGCCGGGTGTGATCGACCAGCGCCAGCAGCAGATCGATCCCGCGGGTCGGCAGCGGATCGACCGCGATGCCCGGCCAGACGCCAACCGCAAGCAACCCGGAGGCAGTCCTGCCGACGCGGACGACGCGGCAGCGGATGGCAGGGAATGACCAGCAACCCCAAGGCTCCGATCCCGGAGCAGACGCGGGGGTTTTCAGGGACTTGCGCCTCGATGCAGCCGAGCCCGGATCACGTCGAGAAGACCTGGTCGGCGCGGTCCGGTCAGGACACGCCAATGAAGCGTCCGGCGCATCCGGTGGGACTGGCGGCGGCCTATGTCCTGCTGGCTGAACCGATGTCCAGTTATGTCTCGGGCGCCACGGTCGCCGTGACGGGTGGCGTGCCGATGGTGTGACGATCGGGGAACAATCGGCCGGGCCTGCCGGTTGAGGGGTGCAACCGAGTTCTCGAGCGAAAGGAAACGCCATGACTGATGTGCCGCCCCCCGGAAGCACTCCGCCGCGCGTAGACGGCCGGCCGGTGCCGGAGCCACGCTTTTCTCAAACCAGCATGTGGCTGGTCATCCTCGTGCTGGCCGCCGTGATCCTGGCCGTCGTCGCCTTCAGCATCGACCGTTCAGGCCCGACCGTGGAAACGGTGCCGGCCGAACCCGAGGCAGTCAGCCCGGCAGCGACCAGCACCGAGCCGTCGGCACCGACGGAAAGCGCGCCGGAAGCCGGGACTGCCCCTGCGACCGGGACCGCTCCGGCAACCGGCGGCGGGACGGGCACGACACCCTGACCGCTGCAGGTCAGCTCTACAGACGGCCGCGCCGGATCGGGCGCGGCCGCGTTGCAGGGCGGGCCGTTGGCTGATGAGGGGTAGGACCTCGACATGGCAGGGGCTGCGCTGGCAACCGGGCGCAAACCGGCGGACGCGAACAAGTTCCATCAGGGGGTGGTTGCCAAGCTTGTGCCGCTTGGCGGAAACTGGCAGTCCCGTCCCGTGAACCTTTGGCCATGCCGTTTTCCGTCGTCTTCGATCAGGACATCGTCACCTTGGCCCGCGATCTGATCGGGGCCCGGCTCTTGGTGCGCGGAGCAGGCGGGACGGTCCTGGAAACCGAAGCCTATGGCCGCGACGATCCGGCCTCGCACAGCTTTCGCGGCCCGACGCAGCGCAACGCGGCGATGTTCGGACCGCCGGGAAGCGTCTATGTTTATCTCTCCTACGGTTGCCACCTCTGCCTGAACGTGGTGGGCCGGGCGGGCGAAGCGGTGCTGATCCGGGCGGTCCGGCCGGAGGCTGGGGTGGAGATCATGGCCGAACGACGGGGCACGCGGACGCAGATCGCATCCGGCCCCGGGCGTCTGGGACAGGCGCTGGGAGTGCAACTGGCAGACAACGGCAAGCTTTTCGGTGCGGGAGAGTTCACGCTGATCACGGCAGGGGTCCCTGCCGCGATCCTTGCCGGCCCGCGGATCGGACTTGGCAAGGCGACCGACCGGCCCTGGCGGTTCGGAATGGCGGGCGTGCCGGGGTTGAGCCGACCCTTCCCGCCTTCCGCAACAGGTCGCTGACGGGACACGCCGGTTGCGCCGTTCTGGTGGAACATGCACGCGGGTCGCCGGTTTTCCACGGGCAGGCTGCCATTCCGGCGGCCATCCAGCAAGGAGACCAGGGCAATGGACCACACCACGCACACCCGGCTGAGCCCGGCCGAGTTGACCGAGGCGAACCTTGTCGGCGCGCCGATCTACGGCGCAGACGACGAAAAGGTCGGCACCATCTCGCATCTGCACCAGGACGGCTCGGGCCCACAAGCAGTAGTCGATGTCGGGGGCTTTCTGGGGATCGGCACGAAGCCGGTGATCGTCCGTCTGGGCGAACTGGACATGATGCGCGATTCCCTGGGCAACATTCACGGCACAACCTCGTGGAGCAAGGAGGACCTGAAGAACCTGCCCGAACACCACGACTGACCGCAGAGCCGTGCCGCCGCGCGGCGGCACGGCCAGCCAGCAAGCGACCGGGAACAAATCCGCGCGCTGTCGGTTTGCCAATTTTACCGATTGGCGAGGAGAGCGTCATGCACCTGCAATTCCTGGGCCGGCCGCTGCCCGGCGACGACAGCCCCGACCTGCCACCGCCGGACCCGGAACTTCCGGTCCCCGGTGATCCGGGCGCGCCCGACGTGCAACCCGACCCGATGCCCGACCCCCAGCCGGTCCCGTCCCAGGACCCGCAGCTGCCTCCTCCGGGCAAGGTGAACCCGCCAGTGCATGGCTGACGGGCGCGTTGCCACAGTCAGGCAGCCAACCCACCAGCGCGGGGGATCAGCCCCTCGTTGCCTTGTTCAGGCGGCGTTTGGATTGAAGCGCACTTTCCAGCTGCTTGGCCAGATCGACGATCCCTTCGGGCACTGGTTCAGACCGGACCTCGTCCAGGGCGCGTGCCATCGCAGCGTCGATGGACGTGTCGGTCTTGGGTTCCGTTCCCGAATCCTGCGTCATCCGCTCCTCCGTTCGGCGTGCCTGCTGCGTTGTATCCGGCCGACCCGCCCGCTGCTGCGGTCAAATCCTCTGTCCCGTAGCAGCCCGTCTTTCATCCTAGGTCATTTTATGTCGACCGGCGCAAAGTAAAGGTCCGTTGCCTGACGTAAGGCCAGAACCCGCCGTTCACAACCCAAGAGTTCCGCCGTGGCGGAGCGGTATTGCGGCACGGGCGTTGTGAGTCGGAGGTCGTCTGCAATCCGGCGGTCTTTGCCCCATGCTTCCAACGACGGAGACGCTCCGATGCAGTTCAATTTTCATGGCAAGAGGGTGCTGGTGGTCGAAGACAACTTTCTGGTCGCGTCCGAACTGGCCCTGGTGCTGGAGGCAGCAAATGCCATCGTGGTCGGCCCCTGCGCCACCCTTGCGGATGCAAGCCTGCACCTGGCGCACAGCGACCTCGCGGTCCTCGATGTCTCGGTGAGCGGTCAGCATTCCTTTGATCTTGCCGACCGTCTGTCGCTGCTGGAGGTGCCCTACGTCTTCTTCACGGGCTATGATCGCGAGCATCTTCCAGAACGCTTCGCGAGCGTTGCCTGCATTATCAAGCCGCAACCGCCCGCCCTTGCAGTCAAGCGGCTGGAGGAACTCTCTCGCGAGGCGGGCAGCTTGAATGTCGCAGAGCTGGTTCCGGTGCTGCGGCATCGCGCGCGGACCATGCTGCCGGACGCGATGGCGGCCGACCGGCTGGTCGAGCGGACCTTGCAACGCGCCATCGTTGATCCGACACCGATGCCGGACGGCGCCCGCATCGGCCCCTGGCTGGTCCGCCTGATGGAAGAGGCGCTGCAAGAGGGGCGTGGTCATTTCATGAACTGATCGGATCGTCGCGGGAACAAACCGCCGCGGCGAACGGTTCTGATCACTCAAGCCAGGCGTGGCCGCAGCTGCGCGGCCGGGCCTTCTGCAATGATCGAAAGGATCCAGCCATGAAACATGCCATCCTCGCGCTGCCCGCCCTTCTGCTGTTTGCCGGGGCATCGGTCGCCCAGACGGACACCGCGACCGCAACTGGAACGGCCGCAGACGCCACGGTGGGTGCCGAAGCAAATGCCTCGACCTTTGGCACCAACTGGCCGCTTTCGGTGGGCACCACGTTCTTCGCCGATGCCGAGTCGAGCAGCCTGCGGGCGTCCGAGGACATCAGCACAGGCTGGGCGTCCCTGCCGCAGACGGACCGCGACCTGATCATCGCGGACTGCAAGACCTTCATGGACGCGCATGGCGCGGACGGCTCCGCCGAGGCGGGGGCCGCCGCTGCCACGGACACGACGGCCTCGACCACGGCGGACACCGCTGCTGCGACGGGTGAAGCGACCGCGACGGCGGCGACCGAGGGAACCATTTCGACGGCCGTGGGTTATGACATGGCCGAGATGAAAGCGATCTGCGAGGCGGTCGGAAAGCTCTGACCGCAGGCAGGCCCGGCTGACGTCAGGGCAGCCATTACCCGGCAGACGGACTGTCCCTCCCATGCTGCCGGCGCCGGTGGACGCAAGCTTCAAGTGCTTGTGTCCACCGGCTTTTTTCTGCGCCTGCCGTTGGCGAAAAGCCGGCCCCCCCTGATTGCGCGGGAACATTCCCTCTTGCTTCCGGTTGATCCTGTAGCCGGCAAGGACTGCTCCCAGGGTGAAGGGCTGTCCTAAGGCAAGCAACTGGAGAGAACCATGGCACAAAGATATGATGACGACGACCACCGCAATCGGGCGTACCGCAGTGACCGGGGCGAAGACCGCGGCTATGGCGGTCGCAGCAGATCGCGCGATCAGTCCACGGGCTCGGCCTCGGGTCGGCACGGATACGACGAGGACATGGGCTACGGCGGCAGCCAGAGCACGTCCGGTTCGGCGCGGTGGATGCCGGAAGACGACGAATACGGGTCGTATCGGGGGCAATCCCAGGGTCAGTATCCCGGCCGGTCGGGAGGTTTCTACGGCGACCGTGGCGAGCAGCAGGGCGGCCGCGGCTACAGCCCGTCGGGTTGGGGCCAGGCAAGCCGTGAGGGCGAGGGCTTCTACGCAGGTCAGGGCTTCGGCGGCGACCGGCGCGGCTACAGCCAGGGCGGTTATGGCGAGCAGGGAACCGGACAGGGCAGCTTCGGACAGCAGGGCTATGGCCAACAGGGCGACTTCGGCCAGTCGGCTGGCCAGGACGGTTTCCGTCAGGGCCGTATGGGGGGCAGTCACGACCACAACTACCGCAGCTGGCGGGATCGCCAGATGCAGGCCTATGACGAAGATTTCAAGGCCTTCAACGAAGAGCGCCAGAAGAAGTTCGACACCGAGTTCGAGGATTGGCGGAAGAACCGTGGATCGGGTGTGATCAGCGGTCAGGCCGGGACTGGGTCTGGCATGGCCGGACGGTCGGGCGAAAGCGGGACGCAGGACAGCCAGTCGACGAAGAAAAGCTGACATTGGCCGCATCGGGCGCTGGCCGGTCGATCCGGCCAGTGGCTTTTTTCCTTGAAGATCAGCCCGACGCGTGTCGCCAGGAACAATCCGGTGCCGCGCGGGTTCACTGAAAATCAGGCGGCGCGGCCGCACCTTTGCAAGGAGACCCAGGATGGACAGGAACTCGTATTCCCGCGAGCGCGATTCGCGCGGGTCGTCCTCGCGACGTGACGACTATGGCAGCGACCGCAGTCAGGGCGGCTGGTTCGGTGACTCCGAAGCTCATGCCCAGGCCGCCCGTCGCGGGTGGCGCAACCGCTAGCGCCATCGGCCCCGGACGCGACGGCGTCCGGGGCGCCCATGCCATGCAGAGCAAAGTCGAAGGAAGCAACGATGAAGAGCAAAACGAAGAAGCAGACCGGAACCGATGGTGGCCCGGCCGAGGTTCACCAGACCGCCCGGGACGGCACCGAGGCGCTGACGACGTCGCAAGGCGTGACCATCGCCGACAACCAGAACAGCCTGAAGGCCGGCGCGCGCGGGCCGACCTTGCTGGAGGATTTCGTCCTGCGCGACAAGATCTTCCACTTCGACCACGAGCGCATCCCCGAGCGTGTCGTTCACGCCCGCGGCTTCGGCGCGCATGGCACTTTCGAATGCACCCGGGATCTGTCGGCCATCACCCGCGCTGCGCCGTTTCAGAAGGTCGGGAAACTGACCGAGACCTTCGTGCGGTTTTCTACCGTGGCCGGGTCGAAGGGCTCGATGGATCTGGCGCGCGACGTGCGCGGGTTTGCGGTGAAGTTCTACACCGACGAAGGCAACTGGGACCTTGTCGGCAACAACGTCCCGGTCTTCTTCATTCAGGACGCGATGAAGTTCCCCGACCTGGTCCATGCGGTAAAGCCGGAACCTGATCGGGGCTTTCCTCAGGCGCAATCGGCGCATGACACGTTCTGGGACTATATCTCGCTGACCCCGGAATCGATGCACATGGTGATGTGGCAGATGTCCGACCGCACCATCCCGCGATCGCTTCGGACGATGGAGGGGTTCGGCGTGCACACCTTCCGGCTGGTCAACGCGGCCGGCGAGGCGAAGTTCGTCAAGTTCCACTGGAAACCGCGCCAGGGGTTGCAGTCGGTGCTGTGGGATGAGGCGGTGAAGATCAACGGGGCCGACCCGGACCACCACCGTCGCGACCTGTGGGAGGCGCTGACCACGGGCGACCATCCGCAATGGGATCTTTGCTTGCAGATCTTCGACCAGGATTTCGCCGACACCTTCGACTTCGACGTGCTGGACCCGACCAAGCTGGTCCCCGAAGAGCTTGTTCCGGCCGAGCCGGTGGGGGTTCTGACCCTTGACCGCGCCGTCGACAACTTCTTCGAATTCACCGAACAGGTGGCCTTCTGCACCCAGAACGTGATCCCCGGGATCGACTTCACCGAAGACCCGCTGCTTCAGGGGCGGAACTTCTCGTATCTCGATACCCAGCTGAAGCGGCTGGGCAGCACGAATTTCAGCCAGCTGGAGGTGAACCGCCCGCGCGGCTGTCCCGTGCACAATTTCCAGCAGGACGGCCACATGCGCCGCGGCAATCCGCGTGGCCGGGTGAATTACGAACCGAACGGGTTCGAGGAGGGCCCGCGCGAGGATCCGCTGGCCGGATACGTCAGCTTCGCGGCTCCGGTCGAGACGACGAAGGTCCGGCTGCGGCCGGAAACCTTCGCCGACCACTACAGCCAGGCGCGCCAGTTCTACCTGAGCCAGACCCCCATCGAGCAGGCGCATCTGCGCGACGCGCTGATCTTCGAACTGTCCCGCTGCGAGCTGGCGCGCATCCGCCGCGCGATGGTCGGGCATCTTCGCAACATCGACGAAGAGCTTGCCGAAGCGGTGGCGCATGGCCTGGGCCTGCCCGAACTGCCCCCTCCCGCCACCGCTGCGCGCCCGACGCGGCAGGACCTGCCGGTGTCCGACGCCCTGAGCATCCTGAAGAACGGACCGGACAGCTTCGCCGGTCGGGTGATGGGGGTCATGATCAGTGCTGGGTTCGATGGCACCCTCCTCGACCGCCTGTCCGGCGCGGTGAGCGAGGCTGGCGGCAAGGTGAAACTGATTGCTCCGGCGATCAGCGGCGCGCCAGATGATCGGGGGAAGTTGCGAGAGGCGCATTTCACGATCCCCGGCGCGCCGTCGGTCCTGTTCGACGCTGTCGCGATCCTGCTTGGACCGGAGGATGCGGAAAAGGTGGTCGGGATGCCGCAGGCGCAGGGTTTCGTCCGGGACGCCTTCGCGCATGGAAAGTTCATCGGTCATGCCCTGGCGCAGCCGCTCTTTGCCGCGGCCGGTCTGGCGGAGAAGCTGGACGACGGCTGCTTCGATCTGGGTCTGGTCGACGACGGAGACACGATGGCGGACTTCGTGACCAGTTGCGCCAAGCTTCGTCACTGGACGCGCGTCGGCATGGCCTGACCCGCCTCAGCTTTCGGTCGGCGCCAGAATTGCGCCGACCGGGGCTGTCAGCTGACATTCCAGCCCCTCGGGATTGTGCCGGATCTCGACTGTACCGCCGGTCTGTGCCGAAAGCGCGTGCTTGATGACCTTCGACCCGAATCCCGTCCGCTCCGGCTTGCGGACCACGGGACCGCCGCGTTCGACCCAGAGCAGCGTGAACATGTCTCCCGAGTCGGACGGCTCTACCTTCCAGTCGATCGACACCGTGCCGCTGTCGTTGCCAAGCGCGCCATACTTGACCGCGTTGGTGCAAAGCTCGTGGATCGACATGGCAATCGCCGTTGCCACGTTGCCCTTGACCACGAGGTCGGGTCCCGTCACGCGGACCCGGTCACGCT
>ERZ1645185.453-NODE-453-length-17194-cov-30.440808_pt1 | contig 17194 bp, 17 predicted proteins | sample MGYA00575351_ERZ1645185 | MGnify/ENA primary metagenome ERZ1645185 (study PRJEB40838, sample SAMN11284767) | freshwater sediment metagenome | isolation source: river sediment | host: Sediment | place: India: Jana village, Kanpur | collected 2015-12-17 ...
CCGAATCCTTCCTCGACCTCAAGGCGGATGTCAGCGGCATCGACCTGGTGCCGTTCTCGCCCTATTCGGGCAAGTATGCCGGCTACAACATCGAGAAGGGCAAGCTGTCCCTCAACGTCGCCTACAAGCTTGAGAATCGCAAGCTGTCGGCCGAAAACAAGCTGTTCATCGACCAGCTGACGTTCGGCGAGAAGGTGGAAAGCCCTGATGCGACCAGCCTCCCGGTCAACCTGGCAATCTCGCTGCTCAAGAACAACCGCGGTGAGATCGACATCAACCTGCCCATCAGCGGCTCGCTCGACGACCCCGAATTCTCGGTGGGCGGACTAATCGTCAAGGTCATCGTCAACCTGTTTGTGAAAGCCGTGACTTCCCCGTTCGCGTTGCTCGGATCGATGTTTGGCGGCGGCGAGGAGTTGTCTTCTGTCGAATTCGTCGCCGGTTATGCGAGTCTCGATGCGGCGGCCGTCAAGCGTCTCGAATCGCTGGCGAAGGCACTTGCCGAGCGCGAGTCGCTGAAACTCGAGATTACCGGTCGCGCTGACCCCGAGCTGGACAAGGAAGGGGTCAAGCGGGCGGCACTGGAACGGGCGGTCAAGGCCGAGAAGCTCAAGGATCAGATGAAGAAGGGCGGCGAGGGCGTTTCCGTCGATGCGGTCGAGCTTTCGCCCGCCGAGTATCCGGTCTACCTCAAACAGGCTTACCGCGAGGCGAAGTTCCCGAAGCCGCGCAACCTTGTCGGCATGCAGAAGGACCTGCCGGTGGAGGAAATGGAGAAGCTGATGCTGGCCAATGCCAAATCTGGCGAAGACGATGTGCGCGACCTCGCGCTGCGTCGGGCCGAGACCGTGCAATCGTGGATGCTCGAGCAGGGCAAGGTGCCGGCGGCACGCGTCTTCCTGCTGCCGCCAAAGGTCGGTCCCGATGACAAGGGAAAGGCGACACGGGCAGATTTCTCGTTGCGCTAGGGCATGGGCGAGATCTTCTCAATCGCACTATTGGGCGGGCTCGCCCTCGCCATCGTCCTCCTTGTCCTGCTTCTGCTGCGTGGCAGGGGGGATGCCGAGGGCCGGCGACTGCGCGAGCTAGAAGAGACGCTGGCCAGAGGGCTGGAGCGCGTCGAGCGGGAGTTGCGCGAGGAACTTTCGCGCGGGCGGCGCGAGGATGCCGAGGAAGCCTTTCGCGACCGCGAGGAGCGGGCGCAGTCGGCCAACCTGCTTGGCCAGGCGGTGACGACCCAACTGGGGCAGTTGGGGGCACTGCAGTCGGAGCGTCTCGAGGGCTTCGCCCGTGAGTTGGGGCGTTTCTCGCTGGGACTCGACGAACGCTTCGAGCGATTGAAATTGGCCGTCGAGGGGCGGTTGACCGCGATCCAGGCCGATAACGCGGCCAAGCTGGAGGAGATGCGGCGCACGGTCGACGAGAAGCTGCATGCGACGCTGGAGCAGCGCCTGGGAGAATCCTTCAAGCTGGTCAGCGAGCGTCTCGAGCAGGTCCACCGCGGTCTCGGCGAGATGCAGACCCTGGCCGCCGGCGTCGGCGACCTGAAACGCGTGCTCGGCAACGTCAAGACCCGGGGTACCTGGGGCGAGGTACAGCTCGCAGCGCTCCTTGAACAACTGTTAACCGCCGACCAGTTCTCGGCCAATGTCGCCACGCGCCCGAGTAGTGCCGAGCGCGTCGATTTCGCCATCGCGCTGCCCGGCAAGGACGACGGCGCCACCGTCTGGCTGCCGATCGACGCCAAGTTCCCGATCGAGGATTACCAGCGCCTGCTCGACGCGCAGGAGAAAGGCGATGCGGCACTCGTCGAAGAAGCGTCGCGCGCCATCGAAGTTCGGCTCAAGGCGGAAGCACGCAGCATTCGCGAAAAATACGTGGAGCCGCCCCATACGACCGATTTCGCCATCCTCTACCTGCCGATCGAGGGCCTGTATGCGGAGGCGCTGCGTCGCCCCGGACTGGCCGATGCGCTTCAGCGCGACTGGCGGGTCAGCATTTCCGGGCCGACGACCCTGGCCGCGATGTTGAACAGCCTGCAGATGGGCTTCCGCACACTGGCCATCGAGAAGCGCTCGGCCGAGGTGTGGGCGGTGCTCGGCGCCGTGAAGACCGAGTTCGGGAAATTTGGCGAGGCTTTGGCGCACACGCGCAAGAAACTCGACGAAGCGAGCAACAGCATCGGCAAGGCGGAGGTGCGGACTCGGCAGCTGTCGCGTCGGCTGCGGGAAGTCGAGGCGTTGCCGGTTGCCGAATCGGAGCGGTTGATCGGCCTGCACCCTGTCGAGGATGAGGATGATTGAGTTGGTGCCGCTCTACCGGGCGACCACCTACCGGCTCTTTCTGCCCGGTGGCAACTGTGACCTGCGTCTCGACGAGCGGAACGAGACGCTTGCCTGCTGGCTTGAAACAGCGGGCTTCGACGCCTTCGCCATCCTGACTGCACACAATCCCGGTGCCGTGCGCTGCGACGAGGAAACGAACAATGCGCGCCAGGCGAGTCTCGAGTGCGATCTGCTGGAGGCAGGCTTCGAACCGTTTGTAGGCGAAAACATCGCCGATGGCGAAGACTGGCCGGTCGAGGAAACCTGCTTCGTTCCGGGGATGCCCGACGCCATGGCGCTCGAACTGGCGCAACGCTACGGGCAGAATGCCCTTGTCTGCGGCGGGGGTGACGGGGTGCCGAAACTGGTTTGGGTCGCCGGCAAAGCCGGCGACTGAACACGCATGCCGGATTATCCGGCCGGGTTCAATCGCTTACCAGAGCTGCCACCAAGCCTTCTTGCGCTCCAGCCCCTCGGCCAGGTACTTGCTGTCCGGGAAGTTCTTGTCCAGAACGCGCTGGGCGTCGTCGCGCAGGTCGGTCATTCCCAGCTTGTCGTACGAGGCGACGAGGATGGCGAGGGCTTCCTCGATCGCCGGCGCCTCCGGGAAGCTCTTGAGGGCGCTCTGGGCCCGGTTGGCGGCTGCGATGTAGGCGCCGCGTCGGTAGTAGTACGAGGCGACGTGCACTTCGTGCGATGCCAGCGCGTTGACCAGGTAGTTCATGCGCTGGATGGCATCCGGGGTGTATTTGCTGTTCGGGAAGCGGGTGACCAGTTCGCGGAAAGCATTGTAAGACTCGCGGGCCGACTTCGGGTCGCGCTCGGTCGGATCCTGCGTACTGATGTAGCCGGCAATGCCCAGGTCCTCGTTGAAGCTGACCAGGCCCTTGAGGTAGTAGGCGTAGTCAACGGCCGGGTGGTTCGGGTGCAGCTTGATGAAGCGGTCGCAGGCCGCCAGGGCGGAACCGGGTTCGTTTGCCTTCCAGTAGACGTAACCCAGTTCGAGCTGTGCCTGTTGCGCATAACGCCCGTACGGGTAACGGGCTTCGAGTTTCTCGAGGTATTTCGCCGCCTTGTCCCAGGCGCCGTCTTCCTGCGCGATCTTGGATTCGGCATAGAGCTTGTTCGCCGACCAGCCGATGGTGTCATCCTTGGACTCCGGGAACAGGCCGCAACCGGCGACGATCACGGCAAGGCCGAGGGCGGCAAGCAGGCGGAAGAAGGACGGGAATGCAGGTAAACTGCGCATCATGGACAATCCTCTGGAAGACGCCGCGGATTATAGCCGAACTCCTCAAGATCGCTTCCGCGTCCCCGAGGCCTGCGGCGGACGACGTCTGGATGCTGTGCTTGCCGAGTTGCTGCCGCAGCATTCGCGTAGCCGCCTGCAGGCGTGGATCAGGGAAGGGCGGGTCCGGGTGGATGGCGCGATCGCAACCGAGTCGCGACGCAAGATGCTCGGCGGCGAGGCGGTTGAGGTTGCGCCGGCAGCCGATGCTGCGGCGCTCGCCGACCTACCCGAGGACATCCCGTTGGTTGTCGTTTTCGAGGACGATGAACTTCTCGTCATCGACAAGCCGGCTGGACTCGTCGTGCACCCGGGGAGCGGTAACTGGAGCGGAACGCTGATGAATGCGTTGCTCCACCGCGTGCCGGCCATCGCCGGCGTGCCGCGTGCCGGCATCGTGCACCGCCTCGACAAGGAAACCAGCGGGCTGCTGGTCGTCGCCAAGACGCTCGCCGCGCAAACCGACCTGGTGCGCCAGTTGCAGGCGCGCACGGTGAAGCGCCAGTACCTGGCGATCGCGACCGGCGTCGTCGGGCGGGCGGCGACGGTCGATGCACCGCTCGGCCGCCACCCCGTCCAGCGCACGAAGATGGCGGTCGTCCCGGTCGAACGCGGCGGCAAGCCCGCGGTCACCCATGTCCGTGTCGTCGAGCAGTTTGCACATTGTGCCCTGGTCGAATGTTCGCTGGAGACCGGGCGCACTCACCAGATCCGGGTGCATATGACCTCGATCGGCCATCCTCTGCTCGGCGATCCGGTTTATGGTCGTCGTGACCCGCGGCTGCCGTCTTTCCCGCGGCAGGCATTGCATGCGGCGCGCCTCGGCCTGATCCACCCGGTGACCGGACAGTCGCTGCACTGGGAAGCGTCGCTGCCCGTCGACATGAAGGCCCTGCTGGAGTCCCTGCGTGCAACCTGAAGCATTCGTGCCGCGCTGGGTCGTGCCGCCCAACGTACGGGCGCTGCAGACCACACGACTGGGTGGCGTCAGCTGCGGCCCCTGGGCCAGCCTCAACTTGGGCGACCACGTCGGCGATGACCCCGGCGCGGTGGCGGCCAACCGGGCCGCTGTGCGCAGCCTGCTGCCGGCCGAGCCGGCATGGTTGCGCCAGGTTCATGGGACGGTTGCGGTCGACGCGGGGCAGGGGTCGAAAATGCATGAGGCCGATGCCGCATGGACGCGCCAGCCGGATTGTGTTTGTGTCGTGATGACCGCAGACTGCCTGCCAGTCCTGTTCTGCGACCGGTCCGGAAGCGTGGTGGCGGCGGCGCATGCGGGCTGGCGCGGACTGCTGGCCGGTGTCCTCGAGAGCACGGTCGTCGCGATGGGCGTGGCCCCCGGCGAATTGCTGGCCTGGCTGGGGCCGGCGATTGGTCCGCGGCGCTTCGAAGTCGGCGACGAAGTGCGAACCGCTTTCGTTGCGCGGGATGCCGAAGCGGACAACTGTTTCCGGCCCGGTGGCGCTTCGGGAAAGTGGCTGTGCGACCTGCCTTCACTGGCGCGGCGGCGACTGGCTGCCTGCGGGGTGGCCGATGTGACCGGCAGCGACGAGTGCACCGTCGACGATCCGGAGCGCTACTTCTCGTTCCGTCGCGACGGAACGACCGGACGCATGGCGACGATGATCTGGCTGGACGTCCCGGCCGCAGGCGTATAATCCGCGCCTTCCCCGATCTCGAGTCGTCCCGTGAGCACCCTGTCCTGGATTATTTCCGTCTCGCTGGCTGGCGGCATGCTCAGCGTAATGGCGGCTGCCGCGCTCACGTTCGCGGCCGGGACGCGTGCGGTCTCGGTGCTCGTCTCCTACGCAATCGGCGCGCTGCTCGGCGCGGCCTTTCTCGAGATCATTCCACATGCCATGGAGCATGGCGACCCGCACCACATGGCGACCACGTTGCTGGTCGGTATCCTGGGTTTCTTCTTCCTCGAGAAACTGGTGCTCTGGCGCCATTGCCACCATGACCATTGCGAGGCGCACGAAGCGCAGGCGCCGGCGCACGATCACGGCCGCTCCGGGCTGCTGATTCTCGTCGGTGACACTTTCCACAATTTCGTGGACGGCGTTTTGATCGCCGCGGCCTTCATGCAGGGTACCGAACTTGGGATCGTCACCGCGCTCGCCATCATTGCCCACGAGATTCCGCAGGAAGTCGGTGACTACCTGATCCTGCTCCATTCCGGCTACAGCAAGGCGCGGGCGCTTGCCTTCAACCTGTTGTCGAGCCTCGCCACGCTGGTTGGTGCGCTGCTCGCCTATTTCGCGCTTTCCGAATTGACCGGCTGGATTCCGACGCTGCTGGGTCTGGCCGCCGCGAGCATGATCTATGTCGCGGTGGCCGACCTGATCCCCAGCCTGCACAAGCGCACCGAGTTGCGTGCAACCGTGCAGCAGATGCTATTGATCAGCCTCGGGGTGGCGTCGATCATCATCGCCCGGGCGCTGGTCGGCGAGTAACTGCCGGCGCCGCTGGCGCCGGGCACGGGTGCCGCCCAGCCACATGAACAGGGCGCAGGGCAACAGGCCCCAGACCAGGAACGTGACCACCCCGCGGAACAGGCTGCCTTCCGTAGCGGCAGCCAGAATGGCCACGTAGAGCCAGCCGATGGCGATGATGTACATGTCGGTAATTATGCATGCAAATGCATTGACATCCCTTCGGCCGGTATGGAGAATCCAAAGGCTCAACCCCCCACAGAACGATAGAAAAGAGACCGGCTATGGCGCAGCAGGGTTCCGGCAGCAACGACGCTTTTACGGGTTCGGCCATGCAGTTTATGCAGGCAGGGCAGAACATGGCGCAACAGTTCATCGAGTTCTTCGGCAAGGCGGGCAACCCGGGCGCCGCGAACGTCCCCCCCGTCGATCCGCAGGCGCTGACCGCGCTGCAGAAACAGTACATGGACCAGCAGATGTCCCTGTGGCAGTCCATCCTCGGCAGGCAGCAGGGGCAGGGGGGCGATTTCAAGGTTGCACCGGAGCCGGGCGATCGCCGCTTCGCCGCCCCCGAATGGCGCGAAAGCCCGGTTTACGACTACCTGCACCAGGCTTACCTGCTGAACACCCGCTACCTCAAGGAGATGGTCGAGATCATCCCGGCGGCGGACGACAAGGCGCGTAACCGCATGCGCTTCCTTGCCCGCCAGGTGACTGACGCGATGGCGCCGTCCAATTACGCGGCGACCAACCCGGAATTCATCAAGACAGCCCTGGAGACCAAGGGCCAGAGCATCACCGACGGCATCAACAACATGCTGAAGGATTTCGAGAAGGGCCGCATCTCGATGACCGACGAATCGGTCTTCGAGGTCGGTCGCAACATCGCGACGACGGAAGGCGCGGTGGTCTTCGAAAACGAGCTGATGCAACTGATCCAGTATTCCCCGCTGACGCCCAAGGTGGGTACGCTGCCGCTGGTCGTCGTGCCACCCTGCATCAACAAGTTCTACATCATGGACCTGCAGCCGGACAATTCGTTGATCCGCTTCATGGTCGAGCAGGGCAATACCGTATTCCTCGTCTCCTGGCGCAACCCGAAGGAGGCACAGGGCCACTTGGGCTGGGACGATTACCTCGAGCACGGACCGATCGCTGCGCTGCACGTCGCGCAGGAGATCTGCAAGGTCAAGCAGGTCAACGTCCTCGGCTTCTGTGTCGGCGGCACCATCGTCACTTCGGCACTTGCCGTGCTCAAGGCGCGTGGCGAAAGTCCGGCCGCTTCACTGACGCTGCTGACGACGCTGCTCGATTTCTCCGATACCGGCGAGATCGGCCTCTTCATCGACGAGAACGGTCTACTCGCGCGCGAATCGACGATCGGCAAAGGCGGGCTGCTGCCGGCACGAGACCTGCAGAATACATTTTCGTTCCTGCGCGCCAACGACCTGGTCTGGAACTACGTCACCGGCAACTATCTCAAGGGGCAGAAGCCGCAGGCCTTCGATCTGCTCTACTGGAACTCCGACTCGACCAACCTGCCGGGCCCCTTCGCCTGCTGGTACATGCGCCACCTCTATCACGACAACAGCCTGCGCATGCCCGGCAAGCTGACCATGTGCGGGCAGAAGGTCGACCTCGGCAGCCTCGACATGCCGGTCTACCTGCTTGCGACGCGCGAGGATCACATCGTGCCCTGGCAGTCCGCCTATCAGAGCACCCGCATCCTCGGCGGGAAGGTGCGTTTCGTGCTGGGCGCCTCCGGCCACATTGCAGGAGTCATCAACCCGGCAAGCAAGAACAAGCGTAGCTTCTGGACCAACGACGACGTGCGGGCCGATGCGGATACATGGTTCGCCGGCGCGACGGAAAATCCGGGCAGCTGGTGGCGCGACTGGGCGGCCTGGCTGAAGCCGCTGGCCGGCAAGGAGCGGGCCGCGCGCAAGCTGGGTGACGCCAAGTACCAGGCCATCGAACCTGCTCCCGGACGCTACGTCAAGGAACGGGTAGTCTGAAACAGGGTATTCAACAGGGGGAGAACAAGATGTCACGGGTTGCATTGATTACCGGCGGTATGGGCGGCCTCGGCGAGGCCATCTGCATCAAGATGGCGGCACTGGGCTACAAGGTCGTCACGACCTATTCGCCCGGCAACACCAAGGCGGCGGATTGGCTGAAGAGCATGAACAACATGGGCTACGGCTTCAAGGCCTATCCCTGTGACGTGACCGACTTCGACTCGGCCAAGGCCTGCGTCGAGGCGGTGAGCGCCGAAGTCGGCCCGGTGGACGTCCTGGTCAATAACGCCGGCATTACCCGCGACATGACCTTCAAGCGCATGACCAAGAGCGACTGGGATGCCGTGATGAGCACCAACCTCGATTCGGTGTTCAACATGACCAAGCAGGTCATGGACGGGATGGTCGAGCGCAAGTGGGGGCGCGTCATCAACGTCTCGTCGGTCAACGGCCAAAAGGGCGCGTTCGGCCAGACCAACTATTCGGCAGCCAAGGCCGGCATGCACGGCTTCACCAAGGCGCTGGCCCTCGAGGTCGCCAAGCAGGGCGTCACGGTGAACACCATTTCGCCGGGCTACATCGGCACCAAGATGGTGACAGCCATTCCCCAGGAGATCCTCGACAGCAAGATATTGCCGCAGATCCCGGTCAACCGGCTGGGCAAGCCAGAGGAGATCGCTGGACTCGTCGCCTACCTCGCCTCGGACGAAGCGGCCTTCGTTACCGGTGCCAACATTTCCATCAACGGCGGCCAGCACATGTACTGACCGACGTATTTTTTACCGCAGTAAATATATCAACGTAAGGAAGGATAAGTTATGACGCAACGTGTTGCTCTCGTTACCGGCGCGATGGGCGGTCTCGGCACCGCAATCTGCCAGGAACTGGCCAAGGCTGGCCACAAGGTGGTCGCCTCCTATCACCCGCAATTCGACAACAAGGACGAGTGGCTGAAGGAAATGGCCGCTGCCGGCTTCAACGATTTCGTCTGTGTCGCCGGTGACGTCTCCTCCTGGGACGACTGCGTCAAGATGGTTGCCGAGGCCGAAGCTGCAGCCGGTCCGATCGACATCCTGATCAACAACGCCGGTATCACCCGTGACCGCATGTTTGCCAAGATGGAACGCGATGGCTGGGATGCCGTCATCGCCACCAACCTGACCTCGCTGTTCAACATGACCAAGCAAGTCTCCGCCAAGATGGCCGAGCGTGGCTGGGGCCGCATCATCAACATCTCCTCCGTCAACGGCGTCAAGGGCCAGGCTGGGCAGACCAACTACTCCGCCGCCAAGGCTGGTGTGATCGGCTTCACCAAGGCGCTGGCCGCCGAACTGGCCGCCAAGGGCGTCACCGTCAACGCCATCTGCCCGGGTTACGTCGCCACCAAGATGGTCATGGCGATCAAGCCGGAAGTGCTGCAAACCATCATCGATGGCGTGCCGATGAAGCGCCTGGCCAAGCCGGAAGAAATCGGCTATGCCTGCGCCTACCTGTCGAACGAGTTGTCCGGTTTCACCACCGGCGCCACGATCAACATCAACGGCGGCCTCTACTACCAGTAAATCTGCACGCTTTTTGCGCTGCATCAAAGGCGGGTGCCCTAAGGCACCCGTTTTTTTGCTCTATAATGGTGCGGTGCACACTCGCTGTACATTGAATCGCCCGAGGAACAACGGATGTCCGAGCAAGTTCGCCTGATCAAGAAATACCCGAATCGCCGCCTCTACGATACGAAGACCAGTGCCTACATCACGCTGGGTGACGTCAAGGATCTGGTGCTCAAGTTCGAAACCTTCAAGGTGGTCGATGCCAAGTCGAGCGAGGATCTGACGCGAAGCATCCTGCTCCAGATCATCCTCGAGGAGGAAACCGCCGGCGTGCCGCTGTTCTCGTGCGATCTCCTCTCGGGCTTCATCCGCTTCTACGGCAGCGCCATGCAGGGCATGCTCGGCAAGTACCTGGAAAACAACATGAAGACCTTCGTGGACTTCCAGGGCAAGTTGCAGGAACAGTCGCGCAGCATTTACGGCAACGACAACGGCCATCTTCATGCCGATTTCTGGGCGCAGTTTCTCAACTTCCAGCAGCCGGCCATGCAGAGCATGATGAACGCCTACATGGACCAGTCGAAGAAAATGTTCCAGTCGATGCAGGACCAGCTGAAGAGCCAGACCAAGAACATGTTCACCGGATTCCAGTATTCCGGCAGCCCGGAAAAGAACGAGAAGTAGGCCGACCGGCACAGGCGGCAGCCGCCGCCACGCCGGCAGAGGTCAGCCGCGCAATGCGGCGGGCAGCTTTTCCTGGACGATCCCGAGCAGCGGTGCGAAGACCTTCGGGGTGCCGGCCACGATGTTCCCGCTCTCGAGCCAGCCGGATTCGCCGCGCAGATCGCTGACCAGGCCACCCGCTTCGCTGATTAGCAGCGCGCCGGCCGCCATGTCCCAGGGCGACAGCCCGAATTCCCAGAACCCGTCATAGCGGCCGCAGGCCACGTAGGCGAGGTCGAGCGATGCTGCGCCCGGCCGGCGCAGGCCGGCGGTGCGGCGGGTCAGTTCCTTGAAGATATCGAGGTAGGCGTCGATATGGTCGAACGCACGGTAGGGGAAGCCCGTACCGACCAGCGCCTCCTGCAGGCGATCGCGGCGCGACACGCGGATGCGGCGGTCGTTGAGGAAAGCGCCCGCTCCCTTGCTGGCGGTAAATAGCTCGTTGCGGTTGGGGTCGAAAACCACCGCCTGCTCGACGGTCCCGTTGCGGGCCAGGGCAATCGAAACCGCATACTGCGGCAGTCCGTGGATGAAGTTGGTCGTCCCGTCGAGTGGGTCGATGATCCACTGCCACTCTCCGCCGGCGCCGCCGGAGGCTCCGGACTCCTCTGCTAGAATTCCGTGCTGCGGATAGGCCTCGCGCAGCGTTTCGACGATCGCCGCTTCGGCGGCCCGGTCGACCTCGGTCACGAAGTCGTTCGGTTGCTTCGTGGAAACCTTCAGGACATCGAGGTCATTGGAGGCGCGGTTGATGATCTGGCCGGCGCGGCGCGCCGCCTTGACGGCGATGTTGATGGCTGGGTGCATGGCTTAAAGAACCGGCGGGCGGCAATGCCGCCCGAGTCATTTCGAAAGGACGGATTTTACTATGAACCCGGAACTCCTGCTTTCCCGGGTGCGCGTCGTGCTCTGCCGGCCCAGCCACCCCGGCAACATCGGGGCTGCGGCGCGGGCGATGAAGACGATGGGCCTGTCCGACCTCCGCCTCGTCCTGCCGCGCGCGTTTCCCGACCCGGAGGCCGATGCGCGGGCGACCGGCGCGGTCGACGTCCTGCAGGCGGCAAAAATCCATGCTTCGCTGGACGAGGCGCTTTCCGGCAGCGTGTTCTCGGTCGCCCTCTCCGCGCGCCGCCGCGACCTCGGGCCGCAACCCGGCGAGCCGCGCGCCATGGCGGCGCAGTTGCTCGGCGAAGCGGCGTTCGGCGAGGTGGCGCTGGTTTTCGGCAACGAGACGGTGGGGCTGGCCAATGACGAGATCCAGCATTGCAATGCGGCTGTCACCATCCCGGCCAACCCGGCATTCAGTTCGCTCAACCTGGGCGCCGCGGTCCAGGTGCTCTGCTATGAGTTGCGCATGGCGGCCTGGTCAGGAGTGCCCCCGATGGCTGATGCCAAGGCTACGCCGTTCGCGTCGCCGGCGGCGACCCACGACGAGATCGAAGGGCTGTACGGCCATCTCGAGGCGGTCATGTGCGATACGGGTTTTTTGAATCCGGCCCAGCCGGGGCGACTGATGCCCAAGCTGCGCCGCCTTTTCGGGCGGGCGCGCCTCGAGCGCGACGAGGTCAACATCCTGCGCGGGCTGCTCGCCGCTACGCGGCAGCCCACCGGGCACGGGCGCAAGGACTGACGCCTCGCAGGCGGCGCGGTCCACAAAAAAACCGGCCCCGCAGGGCCGGTTCCGCCATGACGGCGCGGGTCAGCCGGTCAGCGGCTTGACCACGCGCTTGACCGCGGTGTCCTCGGGATGCGGGTGGATCGTGAACCCGAGGCTGGTCATCAGCTTGAACATCTTGGTGTTGGTCGACAGCACGTCGCCGACGACCGCGCGGTAGCCCTTCATGCGGGCACAATCAATCAGTGCCGTCATCAGCTTGCGGCCGACGCCGCACTTCTGCCAGGCGTCGCCGACGGCGAGGGCGAACTCGACGGATTCGCCATCCGGGTTCAGCACGTAACGCGCGACCCCGATCTGCGTCTCCTTGCCTTCTTCGTCGGCCATCGTTGCGACCAGCGCCATTTCCCGGTCGTAGTCGATCTGCGTGAAGCGCACCAGCATCGTCTGCGTCAGTTCGCGGATGGTGTCCATGAAGCGGTAATAGCGCGACTCGTCGGACATCGCCTTGACGAACTCCTGCTCCATGTCGGCATCTTCCGGACGGATCGGGCGGATGGTGACGATCTGCCCGTCGTTCATCGTCCATTCCTGGATCAGATGGATGGGGTAGGGGTAGATCGACATGTGGGCATAGCGGTCGCCGCTGGCACCCGTCGCGTAGTCGATGACGATGCGCGCGTCGGCGGCGATGGCGCCGTTTTCATCGACGATCAGCGGGTTGAGATCCATCTCCATGATCCACGGCAGTTCGCAGACCATCTCGGAGATGCTGAGCAGCACTTCCTTGAGCGCGTCGCGGTCGACCGGCGGCATGTTGTGGAACTCGTCGAGGATCTTCGAGGCGCGCGTCGACTCGATCAGGTCCTTGGCCAGGAAGCGGTTCAGCGGCGGCAGGGCGACCGAGCGGTCGCTGAAGATTTCAACGTCGAAGCCGCCGGCCCCGAAGGTGATGACCGGACCGAAAATCGGATCGCGGAAAACGCCGACCATCAGCTCGCGGCCATTCGGGCGCGACAGGAAGGGTTCGATCGAGACGCCATTGATGCGGGCGTTCGGGTGGCGCTTCTGCACCGTATCGATGATGTCGTGGTAGGCGTTGCGCACGGCCGGCGCCGTGGTGATGTTGAGGCGCACGCCACCGGCGTCGGATTTGTGGGTGAGGTCGGGCGAATCGACCTTCATCGCGATCGGGAAGCCGATCTGCTCGGCGAGCAACAGGGCCTCGGTCGCGGTGCGGGCGACCATAGTTTGCGCCACCGGCACGCGGAATGCACGGAGGATGGCCTTCGATTCCATTTCGGAGAGCACCTTGCGGCGCTCGGCGAGCAGTGCCTCGATCAGCATCTTGGCGCCTTCGGTCTCCGGGCGGTCGTGCTGGCGGGTCGGCTCCGGGGTCTGGAGCAGCAGCTTCTGGTTGCGGTAATACTTCGAGATGTGGTGGAACAGCTCGATCGCCGTCTCGGGCATGCGGAAGGCCGGGATCCCCGACTCCTCGAGGAACTTGCGTGCGGCGGATACCTGTTCTTCGCCCATCCAGCAGCAGATGATGGAGCGGTTCGCCTTGTCGGCGGCCTCGACGATGGCCTTGGCCACCTCCATCGGCTCGGTCATCGCCTGCGGCGAGAGCATGACGAGGGTGCTATCGACGTTGGGGTCCTGGGTGACGCTGAGGATGGTTTCGCGGTAGCGATCGGGCGTCGCGTCGCCGGCGATGTCGATCGGGTTGGCGTGCGACCAGTTCGGAGGCAGCGCCTTGTTCAAAGCCGCAAGCGTCTCGGTGGACAACTGGGCGAGCGGGATGCCGAGGTCGCCGGCACGGTCGGCGGCCATCGCGCCCGGACCCCCGCCGTTGGTGATGATGGCCAGCCGGTTGCCCTGCGGGCGGAATTTCGAAGCGAGCGCCTTGGCCGCGTAGAAGAGCTGGCCGACGTTCTGGACGCGGACCACGCCGGCGCGGCGCACGGCGGCATCGAAGACGGTATCCGAAACGGCAGCCATGCCCGAGTGGGTGGATGCGGCAGCCGAGCCAGCCTCATGGCGGCCGGCCTTGAGCAGGATGATCGGCTTGATGCGGGCCGCGGAGCGAAGTGCGCTCATGAACCGGCGTGCGTTGCGGATGCCTTCCACGTACATCAGGATGTAGTGGGTGCGGCTGTCGTAGATCAGGTAGTCGAGGATCTCGCCGAAATCGACGTCGGCAGTCATGCCCAGCGAGATGACCGACGAGAAGCCGATCTGGTTGCTCTTCGCCCAGTCGAGAACCGCCGAGCACATCGCGCCGGATTGCGAGACCAGCGCGAGGTTGCCCGGATTCGCCGTCATCTTGGCGAAGGTGGCGTTGAGGCCGAGTTCGGGCCGGATGATGCCAAGGCAGTTGGGGCCGAGGATGCGCACGTTGTACGAGCGGGCGATCTCGAGCACCTTGCGCTCGAGCGCTGCGCCGATGTGGCCGGATTCGGAGAAGCCGGCAGTGATGATGATGACATTGCGCACGCCGCTGCGCCCGCATTGCTCGATCAATTGGGGGACGGTCTGCGGGCGGGTGGCGATGACCGCCATCTCGACGCGGGCCGCGATTTCCTCGATTGACTTGTACGCCGGCTGCCCCTGCACGGTTTCGTGCTTGGGGTTGATCGCGTAGAGCCGGCCCTTGTAGCCGGAAGCCAGAATGTTGCGGAAGATGACGTTGCCGACCGAATTCTCGCGGTCCGAAGCGCCGATCACGGCAACCGACTTGGGTTCGAATAGGGACGTGAGATAGTGCTGTTCAAGCATGGCGAGCCTCTTGGATCAACCTGTTATTGTGCAACGCACAAAATGGTACCACATGCAGTGGGGTAAATCCATGCGAATCCTAGGCGGGAAGGCCTAAACCGCGAGTTCCGTCTCGATGGCCATGGGCTGCGAGATGGCGCGGTGCAGCGGGCATTTGTTCGCGATTTCGAGCAGCCGGGCCCGTTCTTCCGGGCTCAGGTCGCCGACCAGCGTGATCGTGCGCCGTACCCGGTCGCGTGCGACGCCGTCGATCGTCGTCTTGTCATGAACGAGGGCGACGCTGACCTGGCGCAGCGCGATCCCCTTGCGCTCGGCGTACATGCGCAGCGTCATCGATGTACAGGCGCCGAGTCCGGCCATCAGGTAGTCGAACGGGGCCGGCCCGGCGTCGGCACCGCCGACACTGACCGGTTCGTCGGCGAGCAGCCGGTGCTGGCCGGCGATGACCTCCTGCTGGTATCTTCCCTGACCGTTTTCACGCACGATGACCTGTACCGACATGACCGACTCCCTGAGAATGGAAACGCCCATGATAGCGCCGTCAGCATGGGTCGTACGCCATCTTCCGCGCATCGCCGCCGGCGGGCGCATCCTCGATCTGGCCTGCGGGCGCGGCCGGCACGCGCGCTTGGCCGTGGCGGCAGGGCATCCGGTGCTGGCCGTCGACCGCGACGCGACGGCGCTCGCTGCACTGGACGGCGTACCGGGCGTGGCAGTCCTCTGCGCGGACCTCGAGGGCGCGGACTGGCCGCTGGCCGGTGCGACCTTCAGCGGCATCATCGTCACCAATTACCTGTGGCGGCCGCGCCTTGCCCAGCTGTGCGCGCTATTGGCGCCGGGCGGGGTGCTGATCTACGAGACCTTCATGGTCGGCAACGAGGCCTACGGGAAGCCTTCCAACCCCGATTTCCTGCTCCACCCCGGCGAACTGCGCAGCGTGGCGTCGGCCGCCGGATTGCGCGAGATCGCATTCGCCGAGGGCTACGCGGCCGACCCTCAGCCGGGGATGCGTCAGGCGATCTGCGCCGTGCGCGACTGATCGAGGATGCGCGCGGCCAGCGCTTCGATGCCCGCGGTCGTCAGGTCGTCGGTGGCAAAAACCGCAGGCCGGGCGATGCCGGCGAAGTTGTGGTCCTGCGAGCGGCGGTAGAGCGGGTCGTAGTGGGCTTCAAGCAACTCGCCGACCAGTTCCGGCCAAGTGCGGGCGGCAATCATGCCCTGCCAGCGCGCGAGCGTTTCGCTGCTCTGCAGCCCTTTGAGGATGGCCAGGCGCTCGGCCAGCCACTCGGGGCGCTTCAGGAAATAGTCGTAGTCGCGCAGCAGGAAATTGACGCGGGCCGCCAGTCCCGCATCGATGACCACGCAGGGAGCGCCGCGGATGGCCTCGATCAGTGCGTCGGGCAGGTGCAGGCGGCCGATCTTGCGGCTCTCCGCCTCGACGAAGACCGGCCGCGCCGGGTCGAGCGCTTCGAGGGCTTGCAGCAGCGCGGTTTCGAACGCCTTCTGCCCGGGTTGCGGCTGGTCGGGCAGGACGCCGAGCACCGACCCCTTGTGCGCGGCCAGCGTTTCGAGGTCGAGCACCTGGCCGTCGCGGGCCGCGATGGCCTGCAGGATGCGCGTCTTGGCGCTGCCGGTCGGACCGCAGATGACCCGGAAGGCCAGCTGACGGGGGCGCGCGGCCAGTGTTGCGATGACGTGGCTGCGCCAGGCCTTGTAGCCGCCTTCGAGCTGGCGGGCGCGCCAACCGATGGCGCGGAAGATGGTAGTCATCGAACCGCTGCGGTCACCGCCGCGCCAGCAGTAGATCAGTGGCTTCCAGTCCTTCGGGCGCTCCAGGAAACGCTCGCGCAGGTGGCGGGCGATGTTTTCGGAAACCAGTGCGGCGCCGACCTTCTTGGCCTCGAAGGGAGAAATCTGCTTGTAGATCGTGCCGACCTGGGCACGCTGTGCATCATCGAGCACCGGGCAGTTGATCGCGCCCGGAATGTGGTCTTCGGCGTACTCGGCGGGGGAGCGGACATCGATGATCTCGTCGAAACTGGCGAGATCCGCGAGCGTGGTGCGTGCGTCGTGCATGCGGCTATTTTAGCAAGGGCTGCAGGGCCGGCCAGACGTGCTCGAGGATCAGCGGCTGCGCCTCGGCCGTCGGGTGCAGATTGTCGGAGAGGAACAGGTTGCGGTTCAGCGCCACCGGTTCGAGGAGGAAGGGGACCAAGGTCGCCTTGCGCGCCTTGGCAACCTCGGCGAAGCTGTCCTTGAATTCGGCGGCATAGGGGCCGTAGTTGGGCGGCAGGCGCATGCCGGCGACGAGCACCCGGGCGCCGGCGGCGCGCGCCGCATCGGCCATTGCCGCGAGATTGTCGCGCATTTGCGCGAGCGGCAGACCGCGCAGCCCGTCGTTGGCGCCGAGCGCGATGACCACCACGGCCGGCCGGTAGCGCTCGAGGGCGGCCGGCAGGCGGGCCC
>ERZ1645185.454-NODE-454-length-17169-cov-4.685988_pt1 | contig 17169 bp, 17 predicted proteins | sample MGYA00575351_ERZ1645185 | MGnify/ENA primary metagenome ERZ1645185 (study PRJEB40838, sample SAMN11284767) | freshwater sediment metagenome | isolation source: river sediment | host: Sediment | place: India: Jana village, Kanpur | collected 2015-12-17 ...
TTTTTCGTCGGTGATAATCTGACTCGAGAGGCTGGCCAACTTGGCCTTATCTGCTTCCACACGGTAGAGCGTTTCGGCGAGTTCCAGATACTTCTTGATCATCGCGATTTCATCGTCGAGCCGACGTCGCTTTTTCTCAAGTTCCTGGTAGCGATTCCGGTAAGCGCTGATCCGCTGTTCCAGGCCAACCAGAATGTCGGTCAATTCTTCCACAAGCAAGTCCTCAATAAAGCATACTTGCTTTATAGCAAGTGATTCAAAATCTGTCAAGTAACTGAAAATAACTATTTGTTCGCACGTCTCGCCTATACAAGCAGAGTGCAATCAATGCCTAACCAAGCCTTGTTCTGCAAGAACAAGCTTTTATAATATTTTTATTTATCATTATTTTATAGTGCTCTTTCGAAAAATGTCTGGTGCGCTGGCGCACGGACTGCAATCTCGTGTTAGGATGCTGCTTCTATGCAAGCTGCACGCATTCCTTCCTCTGATGAGTGTTCCACCTATCTTGCGACGGCAATCCGCGCAGCAGAAGCGGCCGGAACGGTCCTGCTCGATTGCGCGAAATCCGGGTTTCGGATCGACTACAAGGCCGCAATCAACCTCGTGACCGACGCAGATCGTCAGGCAGAAGAGTGTATTGTCCGTACGATTCTTTCGGCGCACCCCTCTCACCGCATTCTGGCGGAAGAGCGTGGGCAAGACGGATCCACCGACTCACCCTATCAGTGGATTATCGACCCTCTCGACGGCACGACTAACTTCGCCCACGGTTTTCCGTTCTATTCCGTGTCGATCGGCCTGGAATATCGAGGGGAATGCATCGTCGGCGTGGTCCTGGATCCCGTTCGGCGGGAACTGTTTACCGGCATCGTAGGGGAGGGAGCCTACCTGAATGGCCAGCGCCTCTACGTGTCGCCGATTGACACATTGGAGCGGTCGTTGCTGGTCACCGGCTTCGCCTATAATATTCGTGAAACGGCCGACAATAATCTCGACCACTTCTCACGCATTTCCCTCCGCGCCCAGGCCATTCGGCGAACCGGTTCGGCAGCGCTGGATCTCTGCTACGTGGCTTCGGGACGGTTCGACGGTTATTGGGAGGTCAAGCTGAGCCCGTGGGATATGGCAGCCGGAATCGTGATGGTACGGGAAGCGGGGGGTGTCGTGTCGGGATTCAGCACAGACCATTTTTCATTGTATGCACAAGAACTGGTAGCCACCAACGGCCGCATCCACCATCAGCTCCTCGACGCCATTCACCAGCGCACAGACCAGGGCCGCCCCGCATAGCTGCGCCGCGCGGGCGCGTCACCAGCCGCACATCCCATGTACAGTGCGACGACCGATGCGGTATCATGCGGCTCTTATCCGTCAGACCAAAGGAGTGCATGCAGCATGGCCAGTCAGGTTCCTCCACAAAAGCCGGGCGCGTCACCAACGAACAATCAAGACGTGTGGGATGTGGAACTGTTGCATGTGCACGTGTCACGCAAGGGAAAACTCGTCAACGCCGAGTGGGCCCTCCATCCACAGATCAAGGCCGACCTCAGTGCGGACGAGTGGAAGGAACTCGGCGAGCTGATGAACAAGGTCACCACCATCGTGGGATATCGCTTTTCTCAGGCCCTCAACGAGGCCGATCCGGCGCCGCCCGGAAACGCGTAGTCACGTCTCGCCAACAGGCACCGCTCGCGCGCCGGTCGCTCGGCGTCCACGCGAGCACCATCACACAGACTGAACCAGTGAGGTCATTCATGGACTGCTATTACCATTCGAAGGATCTTGGCAAATTCGGAGACATCGGGAAGGGGAACCCGGCCCTGTGGGAGAAGTTCATGAGTTATTACAGCGCGGTCTTTGCCGACGGCGCGCTCTCGGAACGGGAGAAGGCGCTCATTGCGCTCGGTGTGGCCCATGCGGTGCAGTGCCCCTATTGCATCGACGCCTACACACAAGCCTGCCTGGAAAAGGGATCGAACACGGAAGAAATGACGGAAGCCGTCCACGTCGCCTGCGCCATCCGCGGTGGGGCCTCGCTGGTGCACGGCGTCCAGATGCGGAACGTCGCCGAGAAGCTCTCGATGTGATTGTTCAGCGGCGACTCGGCTCACGCGGAAGGTTACGGCAAGCGCAGGGCCGAGGCGCACGGAATCGGTACGGGGATGGCCTCAGCGAAACAAACACAACGCCGGCGACCTGGTTCACCTTCCGCTAGTAGTAGGGATGCTCGGGGATGGCCAACGTGAAATACTTCCCGCGCTCTTCGTACAGGATACAACGACTGATCAGGATGCTCAGCGCCTCAGTCAACTCGTCTTCCGAGCATGACCTGTCCCGCTTCGCCTCGCTCAATGCCGCGCGAATCTGATCACGACTCTTCGCGGCCTCATTGCACACCTCGATAATGCCCGCCGCGGGCCAGTCGTATCGTCGTCTGGTCGGCATCTGCGGATCGCGCCCATCATAAATCGTCACGTAGTCCATGGCCTTGGAGAAATACAAGAACGGCCGGTCGTTGCTGCGCGCCCTCCGCTGCCATTCCTCCACCAAGCCGATCAATTCCTGATAGACGTGCGGGTCCACGGGCCAGGCGTCGAGTTCATATTCGAAATCATAGGCGATCTTGCGCAGATCGACGCGCGCCGCATCGTACACATATTCATACGCTGTCCCTGGACCCGTGATGCGCACGCCATACTCATGCGGTTTCGTAAAGTAGGGACTGAAGCGTTGCAGCCAAAATTTCCCGGTCGCCTCCGGCGCTTGTAAATGAAACAGCGACGGCAGGAGATCGATCTGCCGCCGATAGTCCTCATTCGTTTCACCGGGAAAACCAAGCAGAATATTCCAGGAGACCGCGACCCGGTAATAACAACTCCACTTGAGACAGATGATGTTCTGCATGGGCGTCACGCCCTTGTCCATCGCTTTGAGCTGCGAGAGACTGAGGCTTTCCAAACCTGGTTGCATGCACTTCACACCACCAACCGCCAGCGTCCGGATTTGGCTCTTCTGCAGATTGCTCTTGGTCTCGATAAACACATCCAGGTCGCAATGCTCAGCAGCAAATCGTCCGAACAGGTTGTCGACATATTTCATGTCGATGATGTTATCCACCAGCCGGAAGCGAGTCGTATCGTAGCGGCTCGAGAGGTAGGCCATTTCCTGCGCGACCTGCTCCGGGGATTTCGCCCGGAACTTCATGCTCTGGGCGTTCAACCCGCAAAACGTGCAATGGTGCTTCTCACCCCACCAGCAGCCGCGAGACCCTTCATACAGCAGAATGCGGTCCAACCCGCGGGAGGCTTCTGTGCCGAGTTCGGCCAGGAGATGATAGTAATCGTCATAGTCCGGCGGGCCGGTCTGAGCAAACTCGGTGAAGAGGGCGGTGTTCGGTGTGAACCGAATCGCTCCCTGCTCTCGATGGGTAACACCGTTGGGGCAGGGCCCGGTCGATCCGCGCATCACATAGTCGACCAACGCGGGGAACGTCACCTCACCCTCGCCGACGACCACGTGGTCGATGAACGGAAAGGCCCGAAAGAATTCCAAGCCCATCTCGCCGTCGTAGTTGGCACCACCAAACACGATCTTCACGTCCGGATACAGATCCTTGATCAGCTTGGCCATCGTGAGGCTGGCCACATTTTGATCAAAGGTGGAGGTAAACCCGACGATTTTGTACTGCCCCCAATCAATCCCCGCCATCGCGGCGGTCAGGAATTGCGGCGCCGTGCGCGTGGCCATGTCCTCAAAAAACGACACCGGCTGACCACTCTCCCGGGCGATCTGCTCGAAGACCGGCTTAAACACGCGCGGATACTCCGCCCGCTTAGGGTTGTCACGAAAGAGCAGGTAGGAGAACAACCATTCACCGAATAACGCCCGCTTCTCACAAATCGATTCGTAGAGAGGGATCCCGATCTTGTGAGCAAACCGCACATTGAGATGGTGGCAATCGACCGCAACGCCTTTGGCTTTCAGCAACGCAGAGAGCGTGCCTAACTGAATGGACGGGTACTTCGAGAAGCTGAAGGGCATGTTGACGAGCGCGACCTGGGCCCTGTCACTCATGAGCCACCTCGATGGTCCTCGCGGAGCAGATCACCACGATCACCCGGCCACGGCCCGGAACGATTCGAATTCCCGATCGGCCTTCGCCGCCAGATAAAAATCGCTCTCGGTGAGGCCGCTGATCTTGTGCGTCCAAATCTCCACCTTGCACTTACCCCAGGCCACATACAGATCCGGATGATGCCCTTCGGCTTCTGCCACCGCTCCGACCTTGTTCGCAAACGCGAGCGACTGCGCAAAATCCTTGAAGGTATAGAGCCGTTCCAGATGACCGTCGTTGTTCAAGGCCCATCCGCGCCCCAACTCTTTCAGCAGGGCTTGCGTACGCTCCGCAGGCAGGGGAGGGACCCCGCCCCGGCAGGGAATACATTTGTTGTCGGCGAGACTCATGGATTCTCCTCCCCAGGCAACCGGCATCGCCCGGCATCATCAGCCATTCACGCGCCATTGTACGAGCCACCTGTTCCAGCCCGCAACCGTGTCACCGCCCTGACGGGTGCACCATCCGGTCCAGGTTCATCGCAGCATGTCCTCTCTCGAAAAACAGCCCTCGATTGATATCCCCCACGCTGACCATCCCGACCAACGCTCCCTTTTCAACCACAGGAATCCGGCGAAAATTCTTGATGCCCATGTAGGACGCAGCCTCCAGCACGGGAGTGCGCGGGGACACCGTCAGTGGATTCAGACTCATCACCTCTTCGACCCGCTGGGCAAGCACATCGGCATATCCTTCCTCCATCTCCACGAAATCACGGCTGTGCACGTTGTCATGAATGTACTCGCCGTAATTCGGATAGAGCGGAATCAACACATCGCGCAGCGTCACCATGCCGATCAAGACCTCCCCGTCTTCCACCACGGGGATGGCGCCGCAATGGCGGCTGAGCATCTTGGTCACCACGGAACGGACGGAATCGTTGCGCCTGGCCGTCACCACACCGGTAGACATGACATCCTGAACAAGCATGGCAGCCTCCTTGATGATCACCGTGACTCATGAGCGAGTCACCGGACAACGTCAATGGGGGTGGAGGGACTCAGCCGAGCGGTTCTCTACGACGTTCGGCCTGTGCAGACTCCGATCGCGAGTACCCCCAACGGCCCTGTCCCTTCGGCATTCTTTGCAGAGATACGCGAAATATGGTAGGGAAGTGCCGTTTGAAAAGAAAGCCCCCCTCCCCGAGCCCAGTGGGGCGACAGCGGGGAGCACGCTTCGGACCTTCTCACGCGAGGTCGCTATCCCTTCCGTCCTTCGCATTGGTCATCGCGGAGCTTCCGGCCACGCTCCCGAAAACACCCTCGCTTCTATCTGGAAAGCTCGATCCTTCCATGTCGATTTTATCGAGGTCGACGTGCGCGAAACCAGCGACGGCCATTTGGTGCTGCTGCACGATGATACGATCGACCGCACCACCAACAAATCAGGCACCCTCGCCGACATGACACTGGAGCAGGTGCAACGGCTCGATGCGGGGAATTGGCAGCGCATTCCGACCTTGGAAGAGGCCCTGGACATCGCCGGGCAGGCCATCGGGGTCATCCTTGAGCTGAAGGTGGAGGGGATAGGGAACGAGGCGTGCGCGATCGTCAAACGTACCGGGTTCTCCGGCCCGCTGATTTATGCGTCGTTTTTGATCGCGGAACTGCACCGCGTGCGTCAAGCCGATCCCGATGCGCGCATCATGGTCCTCCATCATCGCCGCCTCCCGCCCGATCCGATCGCGGACGTGCTCGCGTTGAATGCGGCCTACGTCGGCTTCCACTATTCGAGCATCACACCCGCGTTGCTCCAGGCCTATCATGACCTGGGGCGGCAGGTGTTCACCTACACCGTGAACGAGCGGCAGGACATTCAGCGGATGCGGGAGCTGGGTGTGGACGGCATCGTGTCCGACTATCCCGATCGCATCTGAGTCAGGGCCATACGCGAGGTCCCGACGAACGCGGGACTTCTCACGCGGCCCTCAACTTCACCACAATTTGCTGCGACGCGACGCTGTTCGGCACGACGATATGCCGGTCGTCCGATGTCCTCACCAAAATATACCCCATCGTCATCTCATCGATCACCCCGGTCTCGAGGCCGGTCGGAGCAGACAGCTGCACGCGATCACCCACTTCGAACGGCTGATACAACAACAGGGCAAAGCCTGACACCAAATTGCTCAGCGTCGTCTGCGCCGCCAATCCAAACAGGATCGACGCCACCCCGGCGCTGGCGAGCAACGCCGTGCCCACGGAATGGAGTTGCGGAATAGCATTGAAATAGAGGATCACGGCCAAGCTGTAGACAACGACTTGCCCAAGCCTGGTCAGCAGCGTGCAGGCGGCTTGATCGTTGAGCAGGTACCCGACTCGTCGCACGCCCGCCCGAACCAGTCGCGCCAGAAACCATGCCACCAGGATGAAGAGAAACGCATAAAATGCCGCGCCAACGAGCGTAGTAGGATCAATGAACTCACCACGGACAAACAGGCCGAGAACAGGCATGGGATACCTCCATCACAGAACACGTGGGTCACAATGAGTGGCTGATTCGACAGTAGGTCAGAGGGGAGCCGGGGGACAAGAGCGGAACAGCGGGCCTGAAAATGCCACGGGCGACCCTACACTGCGGTGGGAGGTCGCCCGTGGATGGCGCTTGGGACGCCGAAGATCATTTAGGTTGTCTGAATCAGGGGACCCGTTCGAGAAGACGGAGTGTCAGGATGTTCGTCAGGGGAGTGATGCTCCCAGGATTCAGGTGTGCCTCGTGAGAATTCAATCCCTCGGTTCGTTCGGTGGCTGAATTCTGTCATCAGACAGTGCCATGAGGCACCAGCCAGCGAAGGATCGTTCCACACGACCGACGAGCAACCCGCCCTCAACTCTGCGGGCCGTTCTAGTCCGGTGGCGTAAGTTCTTCCATCTGTGAACCTCCCCGGTTGAGGAGTGGCGAGGTTTCCCGAACAGGCGCGCACTGCTCATCGCCTCGTCACGGTACACACAGCTCTTGAAACTCACAATGTCCTCTTACGCTCGTTAGAAAATCCTGTCAACAGAAAAATCGGCCCTAGGAATTTTTTTTCGATCCCTTGAATGTCGCCTCTCTCACAATACAACACGGGCCCCCGTTGAACCGGGAGCCCGCGTGCGGCGCTTGGGACGCCGACCGTATGAGAAACAATGTGGCGGCCCGTGCAAGACCGGCCGAGTGCAACAGCAGGAACAACATCTCGTCGGAACAAGAAGGGTGCCCCGAGCGGGCGACGATTCAAGAAGGTCAACCGGTTCCTGGGCAAACACGTGACGCCATCAGAGGCTGTGGCGCAGGGTTGATGCCGAGTGGCATAGCCGGTGGAGAACCGGTCGAACAGGCCGACGAGACAGCTGCCTTCAGCTCGGCAGGCCGTCAGGGCCAGGTGGAGTCGTATCGTTCATCATCCACCCTCCTCTCTGATGCGGGAATCCGTGGAAGATCTAGATGACAGCCGCGCGGTCTGTCCGGTCCCCCACCACGACGGTAAAGTCGGGCCGCAAATCCTATCTACGCTCCTCACCACATTCTGTCAACAGGGAGCACGCCGGTCCGTCACTCCGGTTTGACGACGGCCATCTCCTGCTTCTGGTAATCGGCAGGAGGAACGAAGAGCCGATCCGCCAGGGGTTGCGATTCGATTTTCACGGCTTCCCAGTGCGCCTCTTCCCGACCCTTACCGTCACGATCCACGCCCTTGATCGGGAAACCTCCATCCTTGAACAGGTCTCGCATCCATCCCGGCCACAGGGATGCGCCACCGGCCTGCGCACTTGTCATACCGAAAAGGGCGGCACTCCCGATCGCCTTCGCCATGCAGAATTCGCCGGTGCTGCCGTCCGACCGATCTTTCATGTGATAGACCTCGCAGGCGTATCCGGCCACCGTCTCGTGCTTGCCGGTTCTGGTGATCAGGATCTCGTCGAACGCCTGCGGCTGCGACTCTGACGTGGTCGCCGTGGAGATTTCCAGATAGATTTTTTCGTCGTGATGAAGGCTGTACAGCGCTTGCTTCTTGGCGTCGAAAATCATGGCGCCTCTCCCTGCATCGGGGCCGATCTCTTCAAAACGCAGGGCATGACCTTTGAGCCACCACTGCTGCTGCGCCGTCTGGCCCCCGCTCGTTTCCTTCAGGACAATGATGCCCTCGAAGTCGCTCGCTGCCGCAACACCAGCCAGCAGCGTGCTTCCCAGGAGACTCAACAAGACGCCACGCCCCGGCATTATTGCCCACCCTGCTGCTGTTGCTGTTTCATCGCCTCGCCCAGCTGTTTCATCAGCTCTTTGAGATCCGGCTGCGGCTCACCCTCCCCGGAAGGTGCCCCCGTCTTCCCACGTGCGGCCCTGCGCTTCTTCATGTCCTCGATCATCTTGGAGAGATCGGCGCCGCCCTGTCCTTTCGGCTCACGCATGGCCTTCATCCCTTCCTGGATGGCCGACAAGTCCCGCTTGGTCCAATCAGAGGGGAAGGCGAACAAACCCGGGTCTAAACTTTTTTTATCGACGCTGGTGACCTCCATCCTCGACGTTTCCTTGCCGGCCTCATCGTACTGAATGCTCCGCAGACCGAATCCTCCTTCCTCCACCAGTTGCTTCACCCACCCGGGCTGCGAGGATTGTCGCGTCTCCTTGGGATCGACCCAGAAGGTCGCGGCTTTTCCGAATCCTTTTGCCACGCAGAGCTCGCTGTTCAGACGACGATCGTGCTTGTCGGTGATCCGCCACACCTCACAAGAGTATCCGGCCAGCTTCTCGGTCTTGCCGGTTCGCTCGACGAGCTGACTTTCAAATACGTCTCTCATGTGCTCCCCGCGTTCTCCGTCCAGTCTCATTTCCATGAACGTATGCTGGTCAGGCATGGCCACCTGCATCGTCCGCGTCTTCCCATCGAAGATCATGACGTGCTTCTGACCTTCCGAGCGGGCCATTTCCACCCGCGCCTTGTCCCCTTTGAGATACCAATCCATGTTGGTTACCGAACCAGTCTCCGCATGGCTGGCATTCATGTGCAATACACCCTCAAACTCTCCCGCGTGACTCACAAGGGGAGCGAGGCCAAACACGAGACCACCGACGACGAGAGGCCAACTTTTTCGCATACTGGATACTCCTGGTTACAGTCTACCCACAACTGCGGTCGCAGTGTAGCCGAGGCCTACCAACGGCGCTAGCCCACCGACGGTGCGGGATCGACAACGAGCACAGCCGGATCTCACACAATGTTCAGCCGGTCGAAATTGACCCCTTTGGGAGCCGGAGGCCTGGAGAGCTTCATGGCCGCGAGCGCCTGAACCACCAGCTCCGCCACCACCAGGTTGCGATACCATTTCCGGTTTGCCGGCACGATATACCAGGGCGCCCGTTCGGTGCTCGTCGCCGCGATGACCTCTTCGAAGGCGGCCATGTAGGCGTCCCACAATTTGCGCTCCTCCAGATCTCCCGAGCTCCACTTCCAGCGCTTGTCTGGGTCCCGAATGCGGGACTGCAGCCTGGCTTTCTGCTCATCCTTCGAGATATGCAGAAAGAACTTCACAATCACCGTCCCTTGCTCGACCAGCAGTTCCTCGAATTCCCTGATCTGACCAAAGCGACGCGCGGCCTCCTTGTCCGAAATCCAGCCGTGCACGCGCGTAATCAACACATCCTCATAATGCAAGCGATTGAAGATGTCGATCTGGCCCTTGGCAGGCACCTTTTGATGCACGCGCCAGAGAAAATCGCGGGATAATTCTTCGGTAGACGGAGCCTTGAATGACACGACCGTACAGCCCTGTGGGTTCACGCCCGTCATCACGCTGCGGATCGTCCCGTCCTTTCCGCTCGTGTCCATCCCTTGCAACACGATCAGCAAGGCCCGCGAGCCGTTGGCGTAGAGCCGCTCCTGCAGCTGATCGAGAGCGGCAATGAGCTCAGCTGTCGCCGCTTTCGCCTTGGCCTTTCCCTCGTCATTCTTTTGGTAGCTCCCCGTGTCATTGGGATCGAACTCCGTCAGCGCAAGTCGTGTACCGGGCTTGATGCGATACTCTTTCATGTCGCCGCTCCTTCCACGTTCGGGTCTCCACTCAGGCCCCATCATCAGAGAGAAGGTGGCAGCCGTTTCGCGCCTTGCCGGCCGGGTGACGGAAATATTTCTTTCGACTCCTCCATTGATTGAACGGGACTCGGCCTTATGTGGTACAAGACGAAGCTATTACCAACTCAAGGAGGCGTCAGTCATGCTCAAGGAAGTGACCGGAGACATCCTGTTATCCACGGCCGGTGCCATCGCGCATGGAATTGCGCCACACGATAACTTCAAGCAGGGCTTGGCGTTATCCCTTCGTGAACAGTGGCCGGGGATGTACAAGGATTTCCGCCATTATTGTCAGACCTACAATCCGAAGCCGGGCGGCGCCTGGTCGTGGAAAGGGCCGAACTCCCCCGTCATTATCAATTTGTTTACGCAAGAGCCTCCCGCCGGCGACCAAGACCATCCCGGCAAGGCCACCCTGCCCAACGTCAATCATGCGCTTCAAGCACTGAAAAAGGAATTGCAGGAACATCAGGTGAAGAGCCTGGCCCTCCCTCGCCTGGCCACCGGAGTGGGCGGGTTGGAATGGGAAAAGGTCTATCCGCTCCTCCAGCAGGCCCTGAAGGACCTGCACATTCCCGTCTACGTGTATGGGCTGTACAAAAAAGGCGTGGCCGCGCAAGAAGCCTAGGCCGAAACGGCCCGGGCCCGCGCCTCGGTGAGATACTGGAGCAACTGTCCGATCTGCGACTGCCGCGCGAGGTACCATTGCGCGGCGGTCGTCAGCTTCTTTCCGACGCGCACGGTGACGATGCGCTCATCCGGCAACGAAAACACGTCCTCGTCGGTATCGTCGTCTCCCACATACAACGCCGCAGAGCACTGAAGCTGGTGCATCAACTCCAGCATGGCCGTCCCCTTGTGCAGATTGCCGGAGGGGATGACATTCACCACGGCTTTGCCCAACACCAGTCGCGGCGCCGGCAGCAGCGTGGACACCGTATGAAAGATCGCCTCTCGCGCGGCAGGGGGCGAACAGGCCTGCCGATAGTGGAAGGTCAGGGAATAGATCTTATCCTCCACCACCACGCCGGCTCGTGTCAGAGCCTCTTCGGCCTTGGCGACCGACTTGAGCCAGGCCCGGCAACAGTCCTTCGCCTGTTGCATGACCCGCTCCGACGCATGCAAGCCTTCCAGCCCATGATTGCCGATTAAGTGCGTGGGGATGCCATCCACCCGGGGACGCAGATCCTCGAGGGAGCGCCCGGAAATGACCGCCGTCGGCGCAACAATCGCGAGAGCATGCAGCGCCTGGCGTGTGGGTTCCGAGAGGCCGGCACCATGCCGGTCCTGAACAATGCGTGCGAGCGTGCCATCGAAATCGAAGGCAAACAGAGCCCCCGCCTGGCCCGCCAGACGATCGAGAAGCCGCTTCCCTGGAGCGCTGAGCAGGTCGCGCATTGGTGCGATTACCGCCCCCGCCCTGAAGCCTGGCCCACCTGCTTCATGACGCGAATGCGACGACGCATCCGTGCCGCATCCATGAGCATACGTCCCGCCCACCGATACACATTGAACTCCTGAATCAGTCCCCGCATGCTCCGCATACGGGCGCGTTGTTCCTTCGGCGTCATCGACAGCGCCATGTGCAAGGCCGCCGCGCATTGATCGATGTCATAGGGATTGACCACCAACGCCTCAGGCAGTTCTTGCGCCGCACCGGTAAACTGGCTGAGGATGAGGACACCCTGTTCATCGTCGCGAGCCGCGATGAATTCCTTGGCCACCAAATTCATCCCGTCGTGCAGGCTCGTGACGAAACACAACTCCGACGCCCGATAATATTCATAGACATCCGGCGGCTCGTGGTGCTTCACCTTCAGGACGATCGGCTCATACCCTTCACGACCGAACCGTTTGTTGATGCGTTCCGCCAGGGCATAGACCTGATCGTGAAAGTGCTGGTACTGATCGATGATCGTCCGGCTCGGCGCAGCGATCTGGATGAACGAAAACTTGCCGACCCACTCCGGCTGCAATTCGAACAAACGCTCGACGGCGAGAAACCGTTCGATGATGCCCTTCGTATAGTCCAGCCGGTCCACCCCGATGCCCACCAGCCGGTCTGGCCCCATGGCATGCCGCTCGCGGATATGAACCCGGCAGTCCGGCACGGGCCGTTGATTTTCCAACCAGCGCGACGGCCACTCGATGGAAATAGGGTAGGGGTTCACCGCCGTCAGCCGACCGCCGTACGAGACAGTGGACGAGTCACGGTCGATGCGTGCCTCAAGAATGCGATCGATGCAGGACAAGAAGTGGTTCCCGTGCTCGCGGGTGTGGAAGCCCACGATGCTGCTGCCGAGCAGTCCCTCCAGAATTTCCTGTCGCCAGGGACAGATGCCGTAGCTTTCCGAATTGGGCCAGGGAATATGCCAGAACATGATGATGGTGGCGTTCGGCAGCTTTTCCCGCACCATTTTCGGCAGGAGCGCGAAATGGTAATCCTGAACGAGCACCACCGGATCATCCGTCTTGGCCTCTTCCACCACGGCCTGCGCAAACCGGGCGTTGACGGCCACATACTGTTCCCAGTCTGAGGTCCGGAACGTCGGCCGCACATGCGCATTATGGCACAGCGGCCAGAGCCCTTCGTTCGAGAAGCCATAGTAAAACCCGGACTCCTCATCCGGCGACAGCCAAATCCGACGAATATCGTAGGAGGGATGGTCCGGCGGCACCCGCACGTGATCCCGGCTATCCACCACTTCTCGGTCGGCCGAGCCGTTGCCGTGGGCGATCCACACGCCCGAGCAGGCCCGCATCACCGGCTCCAACGCGGACACCAACCCGCTGGCCGGTAGCTGCACCTCGATCTTCTGGCCTCGCCGATTGTGGATGTAGGGCTGGCGATTGGAGACAATCAGGATTTCATCGCCCGAGAGATGTTCGTGAAGAATCGTCTTCAGGCTGGCCGGGCTCCAGGTGATCTGGCTTTCATCCCGCATGCGGCGATCAGCCTCCAGTTCCCGCACCAGCGCATGGAGATCCTGAGCCACGGGATGCAGTTCAGGCGAATGCGTTGCGGCCGCTTCAGCCGGCAACCCTTTACTGGTCAACATGGCCCGCACTCCGGCCACCCACCCTCGCCAACTGAGCTGAGCGACGAGCACCGTCACCGCGGAAATCAGTCCGGCAAGGCCGACGAACAAATAGAAGATGTACCACTTGGTGTCGGTACTACGCTGGTGCACGAAACTCATATCGTGGACCAGCATCAGCCGGCCCTGGACCTTGCCGGCCGATTGAATCGTCGCGACCACCACGTGCAGCGGTCCCTGCGCAAAGTCCACCACTTCTGAGGAACCGGGCGCCAGGTGCGCCAGACTTTCGCAAGACAATTGATCCGGATAGGTCAGCGTCTGGTAGAGCAGGCGCTGCTGCGTATCGCAGAACCCCAGCGCGTACAACCGCTCATCCTGAATCACTTTATGGAAGTAGGCAAAAATTTTCGTGCGCGAGCGGGACACCACGAGTTCCGCCAACGGCACCTCCATCGTGCTGGCCAGCAGCTTGGAGCGGCTTTCAAGGTCGCGCGTAAACCATTTCAGCGTGAGCGAATCCACCAACGGCACGACGCTGTAGGCCACGACGCCCAGAACCAGCAAGAGGGGAAGGATAAACCGGAGGGACAGCCGCATTTTTACTCCTGCAGTTTACTTTGAGACCGAAATCTCTTATGGTCTGAGACATGTACCCTTACGGACTCATCGGCAATTGCCACGTCTCGGCACACATTCATGAAAGCGGGTCGGTCGACTGGCTCTGCCTGCCCAGACCGGACAGTGATCCGGTCTTTGGACGAATCCTTGATCCGGAAGGAGGGCACTTTTCCATATCAAGCCCTACCAGCTCCGCTCAAGTCAAGACAACGCAACGCTACCTCCCCAATACAAATATCCTGGTGACAGAGGTGTCCACGTCCAAGGGCGACACCTTCAGAATCACGGATTTCTGCCCCCGGTTCGAACAGTACGGCCGCGTCTACCGCCCAGCCGCACTCTTTCGAATCGTCGAACCGCTGGCGGGCACACCCTCCATCCGCGTCAGTTGTCGCCCGGTCACGGGGTGGGGAAAAGAGTATGCCCGCGGCATGCGCGGCAACAGCCACGTACGCTACGACATCCGCGGAGAATACCTGCGGCTGCTGACCAACATGCCGCTGACGTATCTCTACGAAGAACGACCCTTCGCCTTGACCGAGAAGACCTATTTCGCCCTGACCTGGGGCCTGGGCATCGAGGACGACCTCGCCAAGGTCAGCCACGAATTCCTGGATCAGACGACCCGCTACTGGCGCATGTGGGTGAAACATTGTTCGATTCCGGTGTTGCACCAGGAAGAGGTGATCCGCTCAGCCCTGGCGCTCAAACTGCATTGCTATGAAGACACCGGCGCCATTCTGGCCGCCTTGACCACCAGCCTCCCCGAGGAGCCGGGGGGGCCGCGGAACTGGGACTACCGCTACTGCTGGTTGCGCGACGCTTATTTTTCACTCACCGCCTTTCACAATCTCGGTCACTTCGAGGAGATGGAAGGGTTCCTGAAATTTCTCCTCAACATCGCCTATACCCATGAACATTCCCGGGAGCGGCTCGCGCCGGTGTATACCCTGAGTCAGGATCTCCCGCTGCCGGAGACCGAACATGCCAATTGGGCCGGCTTCTCGGGCAGCGCCCCCGTGCGCAACCACAATCAAGCAGCCGAGCACATCCAAAACGACGTGTACGGCGAGCTGGTGCTCGCGCTCACGCCGATTTTCAGCGACAACCGCTTTTACGACTTGCGGACCAAGGATCAGGAGCAGCTCGTCGCCAACCTGGCCCGGCTCTGCGATCGCACCATTGCCCAGCCCGACGCGGGACTGTGGGAAATCCGAAACGGTTGGCAGGAACATTCGTTTTCGAACCTGATGTGCTGGGCCGGACTCGACCGGGCGCACCGCATGCACAAGGCCGGATTCTTACCGTCCTTAACGCTCGACCTCGATGCAGCCCGGGCACGCGCAGCCCAGGCACTCCTACACGCGACCAAAGACGGCTCGCTCCGCAACGGACCCAAGGACGAGACGTACGATGCCTCGCTGGCGCAAGCGGCGATCCTCGGCTTTCCTAACCGCGACGTGTGCGAGGCCACCATGCACAGCATTGCGCGGGCCCTCGCCGTGCAAGCAGGCGGGAAAGAGACCGGCTTCTATTTCCGCTACCTCCGCCCCGATGATTTCGGCCGGCCGCAATCCAGCTTCGTCATCTGTTCCTTCTGGGTCGTTCAAGGCCTGGCGCGCCTCGGACGGATGGCGGAAGCGCAGCAGATCATGGCGCAGGTCCTCACCGGCGCGAATCATCTCGGGCTGTTTTCCGAACATTTCGTCCCCGAGACCCGCACCCAGCTCGGCAATTTTCCCCAAGCCTACTCCCACGTCGGCCTGATCAACGCCGCCTTCGCCGTCAGTCCACCTTGGACCACAGTCCTCTGATCGCCCAATCGGCACCAGCACCTCGCGGCCAAGAGCTCCACACAAGACACCGGAAACCAACAGATCGCCATAGTCCTGGCGCACCGATAGGCCGGTCGCGGCTGCCAATCCGCGATCGCGGCACAAGCGCTCATGGATAATACGGGCTAGGGGAGGGGTGATAGCTCAGGAGAGCGCGCGCACCCCGGAGCCCATGACGCGACTCCGGGGCGGGAGAAAAAGCGAATGGCTATTGAGCCGGAGCCACGACGCGAATCGTGCCCGCCTCGATCTGCATACCGCCCGGCGCGGCCGATCGCATGCGCGCGTTGTAGCTGATGACAATGGGCCGGTCGAAACAGAGGCTGGCGCTCTCATTCGGAGCAAGTTCCGTGAGCTCCCGCGGGCTGCCGAACAGATTGGTGAAGCCGCGTTGACAAGACAACATCTCCGACTTCAGGCCGGGAATATCGATCAGCGCCGCCAACGTGCGGTGGTTCGCCCAGCGTACTTCGTCGCCGACATGCACAGTCAGCTCTGCAGGCGCCAGATGCGTTTCCATTTTGATCTCGTGGATCACCGCCGTCCTGGTGGTCGGCGGCAGCCCCGCACAACCGGTCGCCAACATAATTCCCGCTAGTGCAACCCCTGATCTCCACATCCTGCACCTCCTTATTCGACGTGTGTCTGCCGGTCGCTCCCGCCTGCGGCGTGCTGACACACAGCGTGACCATGAACGTACTACGTAGCGTAGCCTCACTTCACTATACCAGGGCGTGCGGAGTAGAAGCCAACCAGGTTGCGACGACAGAATTATCTGACTCGGGTCACTCGATTCGCGTCGATGTGATGGAACAGTTCGTCGCGGCCCTTCATTTTGAGCTGCGTATCTTCGCTGTAGCTGAAGCTGTCGCGGCCATGCAGGGTCACCGTCAACTCATATCGGACGGTCTTAAACTCCCGATCAAGAAACTTATTGGAGCAAATCCCATACGTGTCCGATCCGGCCTCCGCCGAAATCTGAAACGACGTGGCATCCGGTTCCACGGTACCCCCGGCCAGCACCGTGACTCCCCGCGGCACGATGAAACAACGGAGCACCTGTTTTGCGGCCGCATCCCAGAGCCAGTAACCGGTCTCCTCATGAAACGGCGCGTCCTCGCCCAAGCGCCAGGCTACAGTAGAATACCGCAAGCCATATAATTGCTGCTCATGGTTATTCACGGGGCCGAACGGCTCGAACGTCATCCGCTCACGGAACTTGTTGCGCTCTGTGCCACGATCATCCGACGGCGCCACGTCGTCGCCCTTATCGCCCTCCCACACACCGGCCAGCGCAGCCAGCGGACCAAGATACTTCAACAGATCGTCGCTCATCGCGCATTCCTCCTTGTGATACTCCGGTGCCCTCGGTCGAACGACCAGCCCAGAGTTGGCTGCTCTTGTAGCAGAAGAGAAGAGGGGGACTCAAACGGAGGGAAGGGCGAGCGGCACGCTACTTTCTTTGCAGTCCGGCGGCCACATCCCTGAAGGAGGCTAAGGCCGCCT
>ERZ1645185.455-NODE-455-length-17151-cov-9.767723_pt1 | contig 17151 bp, 13 predicted proteins | sample MGYA00575351_ERZ1645185 | MGnify/ENA primary metagenome ERZ1645185 (study PRJEB40838, sample SAMN11284767) | freshwater sediment metagenome | isolation source: river sediment | host: Sediment | place: India: Jana village, Kanpur | collected 2015-12-17 ...
GCTCCTTGGGCAGGCCCAGCACGCGCTCCCCGATGATGTTGCGCTGGATCTGATCGGTTCCGCCGCCGATGGAGGTGAAATAGGCGTTCAGGCTCAGGAAGTTGGCGTCCTCGGCCCGGGGATGGTCCGGCCCCTCCAGCAGGCTTTCCGCCCCCAGCATCTGCGTGCGCAGCCGGGCTTCCTGGTGCAGGATGCGGCTCATCGCCAGCTTGCCGAGCGACATGATCGGCGAAGAGGTGCCCCGCTTCAGATCGGCCTTGGCGCGGGCGTTGTTCAGCCGGTTCAGGATTTTCCACGCGGTCACCTGCGCGATGTCCTGGCGCATCAGCGGATCGTCCAGCACGCCCGCCTCCCGCGCGAGTTCCACCAGCGCGCCGTCGCCCTTCGGCCCGGCCTTGCCGCTGCGGGGGCCGCGCGCGGCGTCGCCCATCACCGACCGTTCATAGGCCAGCGCCGTCTGCAGCACGCCCCAGCCGCCGTTCAGCGGGCCAAGCAGGTTCGCGGCTGGAACGAAGGCGTCGGTGATGAACACCTCGTTGAAATGCGCCTCGTCGGTGATCTGCCGCAGCGGCCGCACCTCCACGCCGGGTTGCTTCATCGGCAGGAAGAAGAAGCTGATGCCCTTGTGCTTGGGGGCGTCCCAGTCGGTGCGGGCAATCAGCATGCCATAGTCCGCCACCGCCGCGCCCGACGTCCACACCTTCTGGCCGTTCACGCGGAACCGGTCGCCGTCCGGCCCCTGCTCCCGGTCGGCGCGGGTGCGCACCGCGGCAAGATCGGATCCGGCGCCCGGTTCGGAATAAAGCAGGCACATGCCCACCGCGCCCGTCAGCAGCTTCGGGACGATCTCGTCCCGGAACTCTGGCGTGGCATGGGCCAGCGCCGTGTTCGCCCACAGATTGTGCTTGTCCTGCGCGGCGCCGGGGGCGCCGACGGCCGCGAATTCCTGTTCGATGATCCGCGCCTGCGCCGGCTTCAGGCCCAGGCCCCAGCGCTCCTTCGGCCAGGTGGGAACCGCATAGCCGGCGGCCAGCACCTGCTCCAGGAAGGGCTGATAGGGGCTGCGACCGAAGCTTTCGGCCTTCACCTTGCGGCCGGGATCCCAGTTGGCTGCAAGCCAGGCGCGGACTTCGGCTGCCAGTTGCTCGTCGGTCATGGCGTCAGCCCCCCAGTTGCCGGATGAAGCGCTCGCGCATGGCAGCCGGGGTGCCCAGCAGCTGGGCGTCGGCGCGCGCGCGGCGCAGATAGAGGTGGGCGGGATGCACCCAGGTGAAGGCGATGCCGCCGTGCATCTGCACCGCATCCGCCGTGGTGCGGACATAGGCGTCGGCGCAGGCGAAGGCGGCAAGGCTGACGGCCTGCGGCGCGTCCTCCGCGCCGTCTGCCAGCGCCTGCGCGGCATGGCGGGCGGCCGAAATCGCGGATTCGGTTTCCAGCAGCAGATCCGCCGCCATGTGCTTGATCGCCTGGAAGCTGCCGATGGCGCGGCCGAACTGGTGGCGGGCGCGGGCATAATCGGTCGTGAACTCGAACACCCGGCGCGCACCGCCGGCCTGTTCCCCCGCCAGCGCCACGCGGCCGAGATCCAGCGCCTGTTCCACCAGCGCCCAGCAGTCCCCCTCGGGCGAGAGGCGCACGGCCTCCACCCCGGCGAAGTCTAGATCCGACATCTGCAACGTGCGGTCGAAGGCGGGCAGCGGGGTCTGCGCCAGCCCGGCTGCATCGGGGGCGACTTCGAACAGGGCGATGCCGTCTGCGGTGCGGGCGACGACGAGCAGCAGGTTCGCGATCGCCGCGTGCAGAACGAAGGCTGCCTTGCCGTCCAGTTGCCAGCCGTTGCCGCGGGGGGAGGCGCTGACCGCGACGCTGTCGGCCGTCCATTTCGCGGCCGGGCCTGTCAGCGCGACGGCCGGGATGGTGGAGCCGTCGGCGATCCCCGGCAGCAGGCGGGCGGCGATGCTGTCCTCCAGCGCCGAAACAAGGCCGGTGGCGATCACCGACGAGAGAATGGGGCTGGGGCAGAGCGCCGCGCCCAGTTCCTCCATCGCGCGCTCCAAGACGGCGGGCCCCGCCCCCAGGCCGCCGTGCGCCGGATCGACCAGCAGCCCCGGCACCCCCATGTCAGACAGCTGCCGCCACAGACCGGCATCATGGCTGTCGGCCGTCTCCATCAGGCGGCGGACGTCTGCTTCGGTGCAGCGATTGGCCAGCAGCCGGCGAAGCGAGTCGAGGAAGGCCTCCAGCTCATCGGCGGAGAGGCGGGTTGTCATGCGATGCTCCCGGCGTTGAAGATGCCGTTCCATCGCCGCCGCCGCCGCCGGGGCCAAGCTATGCAAATTCGCGTGTCGGCCGCTCAGATGTCGAAGCGGACGCCCTGCGCCAGCGGGGCCTCGTTCGAATAGTTGATCGTGTTGGTCGCGCGCCGCATGTAGGCGCGCCAGCTGTCCGAGCCGGATTCCCGACCGCCGCCGGTTTCCTTCTCGCCCCCGAACGCGCCGCCGATTTCAGCGCCCGACGTCGCGATGTTCACATTGGCGATCCCGCAATCGGACCCGGCCGCCGACAGGAAGCGTTCGGCTTCGCGCAGGTCCGTCGTGAAGATCGAGGAGGAGAGGCCGGGCCCGACGCCGTTGTTGAGCGCGATGGCCTCGTCGAGCGTGGTGTAGCCGACGACATAGAGGATGGGCGCAAAGGTTTCCGCCAGCATGGGGCCGCGCTGCGCCGGCATTTCCACCAGCGCCGGGCGACGATAGGCGCCGTCGCCGAAATCGACCGCCTCGCCGCCATGGACGGTGCCGCCGGCCGCGCGGGCGGCCTCCAGCGCCGCCGTCATCCTGGCCGACGCGTCGGCGTCGATCAGTGGGCCGACGAGGGTGCCGGGGGCGAGCGGATCGCCGACCGTGGCGCTGGCCCAAACCGCCTTCAGCCGCGCCAGCAGCCCGTCCTTCACGCTGTCGTGCACGATCAGGCGCCTGAGCGTGGTGCAGCGTTGCCCGGCGGTGCCCATGGCCGCGAAGGCGATGGCCTTCAGCGCCAGGTCCTGATCTGCAGACGGGGTGACGATAAGGGCGTTGTTGCCGCCCAGTTCCAGAAGGGCGCGGGCGAACCGCTGCGCCAGCTTTGGCCCCACCGCCCGGCCCATCCGGGTGGACCCGGTGGCCGACACGAGGGCGATGCGCCCGTCCTCCACCAGCGCATTGCCCACCTCCGGCCCGCCGATCAGCAGCTGGCTGAGGTTCGGCACCGCCCCATCGAAGCGGGCGACGGCGCGGGCGAACACCGCCGCGACCGCCAGCGCCGTCAGCGGGGTCTTTTCCGATGGCTTCCAGATCACGGGATCGCCGCACACCAGCGCCAGCGCCGCGTTCCAGCACCAGACGGCGACGGGGAAGTTGAAGGCCGAGATCACGGCCACGGGCCCCAGCGGGTGCCAGGTTTCCATCATGCGGTGGCCGGGGCGCTCGGTCGTCATCGTCAGGCCATAGAGCTGGCGCGAAAGGCCGACCGCGAAGTCGCAGATGTCGATCATCTCCTGCACTTCGCCCAGCCCTTCGGACAGGATCTTGCCCGCCTCCAGCGTGACCAGCCGGCCCAGCGGCTCTTTCGCGCGGCGCAGTTCCTCTCCGAACAGGCGCACCAGTTCGCCCCGCTTCGGGCCGGGCACCAGCCGCCAGTGGCGGAACGCCTCTGCCGAGGCCGTGATCGCGGCTTCGATGTCGGCGCCGGTCGCAGGCGTGACATGGCCGATCAGCGCCCCGTCGACGGGGGAGTGGCACGCGAGGCCGGAGGCCGGCAGGGCGACGCCCAGCCCGGACAGGATGTCCAGCGCCTGACGGGCGGGGGTGGCGGGCATGGGCGGTCCTTTCGGCTGGCGGGGCGCCCGCTGTTTGCCGATCAGGCCATGGGCGTCAACCGGCCAGCCTAGAGGCCGAGCACGATCTTCGCGATCAGGTTGCGCTGGATCTCGTTGGAACCGCCATAGATCGTCGCGGCGCGGTTGTTGAAATAGCGCGGCATCGCGGTGAGCGAATGTTCCGGCCCCACATAGGGCAGCTGGCTCATCGGCTGGCGCGCCGCCGTCTGCTCGACGCTGCCGTAGAGGCCGGCCGCCTCGATCCCCAGTTCGTCGATCTTCTGCATCGCTTCCGTCGACTGGATCTTCAGCAGCGAGGAGAGCGGGCCGGGGTTCTTGCCGCCCGTCAGCGCGGACAGGATCAGCTGTTCCGTCATTTCGATGGCGGACAGGTTCGCCTCGGCCTCCAGCATGCGGCGGCGATAGGCGGGATCGGCCAGCACGCCCTCGGCGCGGGCCTGTTCGCGCACGCGGCCCAGCCCCACCTTCAGCCCGGCAGAGGCGCGGCCGCCGCGTTCGAATTCCAGCAGATATTTGGCAACCGTCCAGCCGTCATTCTCGCGGCCGACGCGGTTCGCCTGCGGCACGCGGACATCATCGAAGAACACTTCATTGAGGTCGTGATCGCCCGACAGCGACAGGATCGGGCGCACGGTGATGCCGGGCGTTTCCATGTCGATCAGCAGGAAGGTGATGCCCTCCTGCGGCTTTCCGGCGGTGCTGGTGCGCACCAGGCAGAAGATGCGGTTGGCGAAATGGGCATGCGTCGTCCAGATCTTGGAGCCGTTCAGCACATAATCGTCGCCGTCGGGCACGGCGGCCATGCGCAGCGAGGCGAGATCGGAGCCGGAACCCGGTTCCGAATAGCCCTGGCACCAGAAATCCTCGCCCGACAGCAGCCGCGGCAGGTAATGCGCCTTCTGCTCGGGGGTGCCATAGTGCATCAGCACCGGCCCCACCATCTTCAGCCCCTGCGGCGCCAGCGCCGGGGCCGAGGCCAGCGCGCATTCGCTGGCGAAGATGTAGCGCTGCGTTTCCGTCCAGCCGGTGCCGCCATGTTCCACCGGCCAGTCGGGCGCGACCCAGCCCTTTTCGTGCAGGATCTTCTGCCAGGCGATCGACCAGGGCTTGTCGATGAACACCGATGTCATGCGCGCGCCCGCTTCGCGCAGGTCCGGCGTCAGCCGTTCCTTCAGGAAGCTGCGGACCTCCTCGCGGAAGGCGAGATCGTCGGCCGAGAGCGCGAATTCCATCAGTTCACCTGCCGTGTCTTGCCGGCCCAATAGGGCGCGCGCAGTTCCCGCCTCAGGATCTTGCCCGACGCATTTCGCGGCAGCGCGGCGATCACGTCAATGCTCTTGGGCGCCTTGAAGGCGGCGATGCGGCTGCGGGCGAAGGCGATGATCTCGTCCGGGTCGATGGTCATGCCGGGCTTTGGAACCACCACGGCCTTCACCGCCTCGCCCCACTTCTCGTCGGGCACGCCGATCACCGCCACTTCCGCGACCGCAGGGTGGCCATAGACGGCGCTTTCCACCTCGGCCGGATAGACATTCTCGCCGCCGGAGATGATCATGTCCTTCACCCGGTCGTGGATGAAGAGATAGCCGTCCTCGTCCATGTAGCCGGCGTCGCCGGTGCGCAGCCAGCCGTCGCTGCCGATGGTCGAGGCGGTCGCCTCGTCGAGTTTCCAGTAGCCGGCCATGTTCGCATAGGAGCGGGTGGCGACTTCGCCCACCTCGCCGCGCGGCACCTCGTTGCCGTCGGCGTCCACCACCTTGATCTCCACGCCGGGCAGCGGCAGGCCCGCCGCGCGCATGCGCTGGTTGCCGGCCGGGTCATGATCCTCCGGCGGCAGATAGACGATGGTGCCGGTCGTCTCCGTCATCCCATATTGCTGGCAGAAGCCGCAGCCGAACACCTCCATGCATTCGCGCAGCAGGTCCAGCGGGATCGGGGAGGCGCCATACAGGATGTATTTCATCCGGCTGTAATCCACCTGCCGGGCGCGCGGCTGGCGCACCACGATCTGCAGGGCGGCGGGCACCATGAACATCTTCGAGACGCGGTCATGCTCGATATAGTCCAGCACCTTCAGCGGATCGAATTCCCGCGCGACGACGCCCTTGGCGCCGTTCACGAGGCCGACGAGGCCCCAGCCGGTGCCGCCGATATGGGCGACCGGCATGGCGACGAGGCTGATGTCGTCAGGCCCCCAGTCGTTCCAGGGCATCGGGTTCGCCATGCTGATCTTGCGCCCCGACAGCAGGTTGTCGTGGGTGAGCATCGCGCCCTTGGGCTTGCCGGTGGTGCCGGACGTATAGAGCTGGATCGTCACGTCGGACGGCTTCACCGTGACGGCCGGTTCGGTCGCGGGCTGCGCGTCGCGCCAGGCTTCATAGGCCGGCCAGTCCGTGCCTGCCTCCATGGCGATGATGCGGCGGCCGCCCGCCAGCTCGGCATTGGCCTTCACGGCCTCCACCATCTCGCCGCCGACGAACAGGATCTTCGCCTCGGCATTGTCGGCGATGAAGGCGATTTCCGGGCCGGCCAGCCGCCAGCCGATCGGCACCATCACCACGCCGGCCTTGGCCGCGCCCAGCAGCAGCTCGAAATAATGGTCGCTGTTCTTGCCGACATAGGCGATGCGATCGCCCTGCTTCACGCCCGAGGCCAGCAGCGCGTTGGCGACCTGGCTGGCATGCGCGTCGAGCGCGGCGAAACTGGTGGAGCGCCCTTCGAACTCGAAGGCGATCGCGTCCGGCCGCTCCCCGGCGTGGACCCGCGTCACATCGCCGAGCGTTTGCATCCGTTCGAAATTCACCGTCGTCATCCCGTCACTCTCCCCTTGGCCCGTCGCCGGCCCGCCATCCCGGATATCGAATCTCCCCGGCCTGATTGTCGCAGTTCGGGCGTTTCGCCTCCTGTTCTTTCGCAGGGGTTGGCCCCGGACAGCGTCAACGCTGCCCGGGGCGGCCTGGGGTTCAGAAGTTGAACTTGCCGGTCAGCCCGAAGGTGCGCGGCCGGCCCGGGAAGCGGACGGCGACGTTGGCGTTGGTCGCGCCCGACACCCAGTAATATTTGTCGAGCAGATTCTGCCCCCACAGCGACACTTCCCAGCCCTTCTGGCTGTAGAGCGCGAGGCTGCCGTTCAGCAGGCCATAGGCGCGCATGTCGAGGATGTCGCTGGGCTGCAGCGCATTCTTGGACGAGCTCTGGTAACGGCCGTTCAGGATCGCCCGGAAGCCCAGGTCCTGCCCGATCTCGCTGTCCCACATCAGGCTGGCCGCGCCCGACCATTCGGGGCTCAGCGGGAAGGTGTAGCCGTCATAATCCAGCGGCTGGCCGGCGGCGTCGATGCCCTGGAAGCCCTGGATCTCCGTCTGCAGCCAGGTGCCGGCGACCGTGGCGGTCAGTTCGGGGATGATCGACCAGGTGATGTCGCCGTCGATGCCGTAGGCGCGCGACTTCGGCACGTTATCGAGCCGCAGCAGCGTGGTGTAGATCGGATCGGCGAAATAGATCGACAGCTGCTTGTCGCGATAGTCGTAATAGAAGCCGGTCAGGTTGACGTTCAGCTTGCGGTCGGCAAGGCCCGCCTTCACGCCCAGTTCGTAGGAGGTCAGCTGCTCCTGCGTGGCCGGGAAGTTCTGGGTGGAGATGTTGGCGGCGTTCACCGGCGTCGAGCCGGACTTGTAGCCGCGCGTCACCGAGGCGAAGAGCAGCGTGTCGTCGTTCACCTCATAGCCGAGCGCCACGCGCCAGGCGACATTGTCCTCGCTCATGTAGGTCTTCACCGGCCCGAACGTGCCCGAGGGCGGATCGAAGGTGTTGCACTGGTTCATCTGGATCGGCGCCGTCAGCGCGCCATAGACCTGATAGAAGAAGGCGCGGTTGAACAGGTTCACGTTGGGCAGCATGCTGCCGTCGAGGTCGCGCGAGCAGCCCTCGTAGTTCTGCATGTCGCGGGTATAGCGGATGCCGGTGGTGAGGGTCAGCGCCTCGGCCAGCTCCCAGTCGGCGCTGGCGAACAGGCTCATCGTCTCGATGTCGAAGGTCGCCTCGTCCTTGTAGGTGCGGAACGACTGCATCACGTCGGTGACTGTGAAGCCCTGCGAGTTGAACGGCGAGTTCAGCAGCCCCAGTTGCAGGATCGTCGCCCGGATGGCGCCGACATTGGCGTTCTGGCCCAGCAGCGTCTGGTTGGTATCCAGCACCTTGTCGTTGGCGTAATAGCCGCCGACGACCCAGTCGGCCGGGCCTGTCGTGCCCTGGAAGCGCAGTTCCTGCGACAGCGATTCGACGCGGCCATAGGTATCCTGCAGCAGGATCTCGAACGGCGCGCCGCTCCAGTCCACAACGGCATTGCGCGTCACCTTGTTATAGCCCGTCAGCGAGATGAAGCTGATGTCGCTGGTGATCTCGGCCTCCACCAGGCCGCGCAGGCCGATGAAGCTGCTGTCCTCGCGCTGCGGATCGCTGATGCCGGCGCCGCGGCCGATATCCGGCGAGCGCACGGAATAGGGCGCCCAATCGGCATAGCGGGCGTTCCAGTTGTCCTTGTTGGCGGAAATGAAGGCCGGCAGGCCGGGCGCATTGAACAGCGAGAAGAGGGTGCCGTTGGCCGGATCGGTGTTGGGCGTATAGCCGACGCCCTGCCCCGCGAGCGTGTCCGACTTGTTCTTCCAGTAGTTGGCGGTGAGTTCGATGTGCAGGCCGTCGACCGGCTCGGCGGCGAAGGTGCCGCGCAGGCCATAGCGGTGGGTTTCGCCCAGCGATTCCTCGGGCCGGGTGCGGCTGCGCTGCCAGCCCTGATAGCTGTCTTCGGTGCGGAAGGCGATGCGGAAGGCCGCGCGGTCGCCAAGCGGCACGTTCAGATGCCCCTCAGTGTTCAGCATCTGATAGCTGCCCACTTCCACCGCGATGCCGGCCGAGAATTCGTCCTTCGGCTTGTTGGTGATGAAGTTGACGAGACCGGCCGTGGTGTTGCGGCCATAGAGCGTGCCCTGCGGGCCCTTCAGCGCCTCCACCCGTTCCAGATCAAACATCGGGCCGGAGTTCATGAACGGATAGGCCAGCGCCACTTCATCGACATAGGTGCCGACGGTGGAGGTGGACGACAGGTTGATGGTGTTGAAGCCGATCCCGCGCAGCGTGTAGATCGGGATGCCCTGATAACCCTGCGAGACATTGAGGCTGGGCACCACCATCTGGAGATCGGCGGTGGAGCGGATGTTCATCTGCTCCAGCGTGTCGCCGTTGAAGGCCTGGACGGCCACCGGAACATCGGACAGCGCCTGCGCCCGGCGCTGCGCGGTGACCACGATGTCGGCGATGCCGGCATCGTCCTCTGCCGCGGCGGCATCCTGCGCCAGCGCGGGCGCGGCAGTCAGCGAAGTCGCAAGGGCAGTGCACAGCAGCAGCGGCACGCGGTGGAATTGGCGCATTTCATCTCTCCCCAAGGCTTGTTGCCCGGCTTCCAAGCAGACTATCGCCTGACAGGTTATTATCAATCCTGATAGTGAATAGGAATGCAGCGACGAACCGGGCATTGCATTCGCCGCCGCGATGGCCACTATGCGCGGCCATGAGCACAGCCCATTTCAGGGGCCATTCCGCAAGGCGCGGCCTTGCCGGGGCCGGGACGCCGGCCGGGACGGACCAGCCGCAGGCGCCGGAGCGCGCCGCGCGCGAGAACAGCCGCGAAGCCTTGCTGGATGCCGCGAGCGCGCTGATGCGCGAACTGGACACGACGGAGATCGGCATCGTGGACATCGCCGCGCGCGCGGGCGTGAACCATGCGATGATCCGCTATTTCTTCGGCAGCAAGGAAGGGCTGCTGATGGCGCTGCTGGACCGGGACGTCACCCGGCGGATCCGGCAGCTGGGCCGGCTGTTCCACCTGGACGTGACCCCGACGGAGCGGATGCGCATCCACCTGAGCGGCATCCTCGACACCTATTTCGCGATTCCCTATCTGAACCGGCTGATCCAGCAGATGGTGCGCGAAGCAGACCCGGCGCGCGTGCGCCATATCGGGGAGGAACTGCTGCAGCCCATCGCCAATGCGCAGGCGCGCATCATCGAGGCGGGCGTCGCCAGTGGCGAGTTCCGGCCGGTGGACCCGAAGCTTTTCTACTTCAACACCATCGGCGCGGCAGACGGGCTCTATGCCAACCGCTTCACACTGTCTGCCGTGTTCGGGGGCCTGCCCAATGCCGATCCGCTGCTGCACGCCCGTTACAGGGCGCACACGGTGGAAACGCTGATGAAGGGCCTGCTGGCAGACCCGGCCTAGGCCGGATCGGCCAGAATCCCGTCCAGCATCCGCCCGGCCAGCGCGGCGACCATCTGCCGGCGCGTCTCGTCGACACCCTGCCAGCCGAGGATCGCCATGGTGACGGGGGCATGGGTGCTGTAGGCCGTGAGCGAGGCGAGCAGCATCATCGCGGCCGCCCGCTCGGCCTCTCCGGCAGACGGCAGGCCGCGTGCGGCGGCGATCAGGTCCGCCACCAGCAGGATGCCGGGCTTCCACAGTTCGTTCAGAAGCAGCTCATAGCCGGGGCCGGGTTCGCTCAGTTCCCGCAGCACGAACGCGGTTTCCAGCTGCCCCGTCGCCGTTCCGGACATGCCGGCCACCAGCGCTTCCAGGATGCGCTGCAGCCAGCCGCGCGCACCGGCGCGGGACAGCCCCTCTGCATCCGCCGCGGTGCGGGCCGCCATCGCCAGCGGCAGCATATGGGCGCGATAGGCCTCGACAATGGCTTCGGCGCAGGCCCGGTGGAGGCCTTCCTTGTTGCCGAAATGGTAAGAGATCACCGGCAGCGTCACGCCGGCGCCCGATGCGATCATCCGTGTCGTCGCGCCCGACCAGCCTTCTTGCGCAAAGCAGCGCAGGCCGACGTCCAGGATGCGGGCGCGGGTGCCGTCTCGGCCGGGATCGCGGGGTTCGGGCATCGTCATGCGGGCCTGATAGCAGCAACAGGCTTGCCGCACAGCCTGTCATGCGATAATCCTATCACGCGATAGGATGGAGGACCGAAATGAATGCACCGCCCGCGAAAGAGATGATGCAGCCGGGCCGCAAGGCGGCGGCGCTGAATTTCGATTTCACGAAGCCGGCGGGCGAAGCGGCGCTTCTGGCCCCCGATTCGATCCAGTGGCGGGTGTTCCGCAACCCGATCGCCATGGGCATCGGCGGGATCGCCGCCGTGCTGATGGAGTTCGCGGACGCCCGCATCCGCAGCGGCGTGTGGGATCACAGCGTCTACAAGGTGGATCCGATCGGCCGGTCCATGCGCACGGGCATGGCGGCGATGATCGGCGTCTATGGCCCGGCGCCCGCCGCCCGCAACCTGATCGCGGGCATCACCCGCATGCACGCAAAGGTGGGCGGCGAAACACCCTCCGGCCAGAGCTATCGGGCGCTGGAGCCGGAGCTGCTGAACTGGGTGCATGCCACCGCCGCCTATGGCTTCCTCACCGCCTATTGCCGGTTCGTCAGGCCGCTGGACGAGGCCAGTCGCAACCGGTTCCTGGCCGAGGGGCGGCCCGTCGCCGAACTCTATGGCGTGACCGAGCCGGTTGAGACGGAGGCCCAGTTCGAACGGATGATGCGCAAACTGCTCCCCGGCTTCGAACCGCACCCCATCAACCTGGAATTCCTGGACATCATCCAGTCCGGCAAGGCGCAGCCGTCGCTGCCGAACTTCATCCACCGCGCGGTGGCAAGGGCCAGCGTTTCCATCCTGCCGCCGGAAGTCCGCGCCGTGCTGGAACTGGGCCGCGAATGGGATCTGACCTGGCGCGACCGGCTGATGCTGAAGGCCTTCGGACGGATGGCGGACCGCAAGCGCGATCCCCAGTCGCCCGCCTGGCAGGCGGCGATCCGGCTTGGCCTGCCGGGCGAATTCGCCTGGCTGCCGGACCGCGCGCAGCAGCGGATCCTGTCGAGCCGGGCCGGATAGCCCGGCGATCAGTCGTCGACGGGTTCGGTTGCGGCCTTCACGCCTTCGACCACGGTCTTCGCCGCGCCCACCACGTTCAGCCCCTGGGTGCAGCCGGTGATGCCGCCGGCGCCCGCGGTCGAGCAGCTGCCGATGCCGGTGGCGGCCGTGCGGCCGCTGACGATGGCGGCCCGGTTGGCGGCCACCTGGTCCTCGCGGGCGATCTGGGCGGCCTTCTCGGCTTCGCGGATATCCTTGGGGATCCGGTAGCGCTCTTCCTCGGGGCGACGGGCGCACACGATGATCTCGTCCGGATTGCTGGCCTTGGGGCAGGGATCCTCCCCGAACACCACCACCGTGCGCGAGCGATAGCCGCCATCCTGCGCGGCAGCCGGGACGGCCGCGAGCGGGGCAGCCGCCAGTGCAAGTGCGAGGATCCAGCGCATCGGTCGTCCTTTCCAGCGAGGTGTCCGGCCAAGCAGACACCAGCGCCTATGAACCGGGGCTGACATCGGCGCAACCATCCCCCCTGCTTCTCCAGTTGACCGCATGGGCCACCGGCCCGCACGAAGCGGAACGGAACAGACGGAGAGCGTGGGGTTGGCAGCCGGAATCCACATGATGGGCGTGAACGCCCTGCGCGCAGCCTATGCTGATGGGCGGGTCAGCGTCGTGGCCGCCATCGATCACCACCTCGCCCGGATCGAGCGGTTCGATCCCGACCTCAGGGCCTTCATCTTCGTGGATGCAGCCGGCGCGCGGGCCGCCGCGCAGGACAGCGCCGCCCGCTTCGAGGCCGGGACGGCACGGCCGCTGGAAGGCGTGCCGGTCGCCATCAAGGGCAATATCGACGTTGCGGGCTGGCCGGTTTCCGCCGGCCTCAACGCCTGGCGGGACCGGCGCGCGCCGCGCGACGCCGCCGCCGTTTCGCGCCTGAGGGCGGCCGGCGCGATCCTGATCGGCCTCACCAACCTGCACGAAGGCGCCCTGGGGGCGACAACGGACAACCCCTTCTTCGGGCAGGCGCAGAACCCGCATCGCCCCGGTTACACGCCCGGCGGATCCTCCGGCGGTTCGGCCGCAGCCGTCGCGGCCGGGCTTTGCACGGCGGCGCTGGGAACCGACACGCTGGGTTCGATCCGGATTCCGGCCAGCTATTGCGGCATTTCGGGCCTGAAGCCGGGGCCGGGCCGGGTGCCCCCCGACGGGCTGATCCCGCTGGTGCCCCGGTGGGACGTGATCGGCCCGCTGGGCCGGTCGGCGGCGGATTGCGCAGCGCTGTTCGCGGTGCTGGCAGACGGGCAGCCGTCGCCCGCCATCGCGCGGGTCGCCCTGCTGTCGGGCTGGCGCGGCGCAGAGGTTGATCCCGCCGTCGATGCGGCGGTGCGCCTGTCCGCCTCGCTGCTGGAGGGGCTGGGGATCGAGGTGCGCAGCCGCCACGCGGCCATCGATTTCGACCGCCTGCGGCTCGCCGGATTCCTGGAGGCTTCCATCGGCGCGCGCGATGCCTTCGGCGCGGCGGCAGAGCAGGAGCCGTCGGGCTTCTCCCCCGCGTTCCTCATCTATCTGCGCTTCGCGGGCGATATCGACCCATCGGCGCGGGCGCAGGGGCTGAAGGCGATCGAAACCGCCGCGACAGAGGTGCGCGCCCTGTTGCGGATGGCCGACGCCATCCTGCTGCCTGCGACGCCGCAGGCCGCCTTCCCGCACGGAGAGCATGGCCCGGCGACGCTGGCCGATTTCACCTCGCTCGCCAGTTTCGCCGGGCTGCCGGCGCTGGTGGTGCCTGCGGGGTGGACGGCCGACGGCCTGCCGCTGGGTGTGCAGCTGATCGGCCGCGACGGCGGGGAACTGGCGCTGCTGGATCTGGGGGCCCGGCTGGAAGCGGCGCTGAACGCCTGGCGTCCTCCCGCCGCCTACCGCTAGGCGCCGCGCCTACCAGAACTGCTCGCAATTCGTCGGGCCGCGCGGGGGTGGCGCGCCATCCAGCCGCACGGTCGCCGTATAATGGCTCCAGGCGTTGGCGGTGGGCGCCGTCCGTTCATAGACCGTCAGATCGAAGGACGGCCGGCCCGGAAAGGCGACCAGCCAGCTGCGTTCGCCCTCGCCCGCGCCCATTTTCTCGCAGCGGGTCAGCGTCAATTTCGCGCCGCGCGCGGCGAAGGCCTCCGGGATGTTCAGCGGCAGCATCTCGCCCACCTTCGTCCAGCCGACGCTTGCCTTTTCGGGCCGCCCCGCGCCTTCGACGACCATGGTGAAACCACCCAGCTGGCCGCTGGCGAGCTGCCCCTTTTCCGGCCGCGCCGCCCAGCGCACACCCTGCATCCGCTGGCGCAGCTCTGCCAGCGGGGGCGGCGCGCCGGGGCCACCGGGACCGGCGCGCAGCAGCGCCTCTGCCACCTGCTGGCTGGCGGCGACGCGCCCCCACTCCTCTGCGCAGGCCGGATCGATCCAGTCCGTCTTTGCGGGCCGATCGGCCAGATAGCGCTTGCGGCAGGCCGCCTTGAACCGCGCCTCGGCATCCGCCGCCACGGGCGGAACGGCGGCAGCAGGGGCGGGCTTGCCGCCGGCCGCCTGCGCCGGGGCAGCGGGCGGGGCGCCCGCTGCAACCGCAGCCCCCGTCGCCGGGCGGGCGGCAATCTTGCGGCCGTCAGTTGCCACCTCGTCGAAGCGGCCGGCGGCCGCGTTCCAGCGCAGATCATCCCCGCAGCGCGCCGGGCCGCCGCACGCCGGGCCGGACCGGGCGATCTGAAGCCGGGCCGGCTTCCCCGCCAGCACGCGATAGGCGATCACCCGGTCCGCAAAGGCGAGGCGGGCGTTGCCACCCTCCCCCACCCACAGCTCCAGCCGGGACGCGCCGTCGGGGCGGAACAGCGCCGGCTTGCCGACGCAGGGCATATTGCCTTCCGAAACGATGAAATCCGTCCGCCCGTCGCCGCTGAAATCGGCGGGGATCACGAAGCGGCCCTGCCCCGTCATGCTGCCCAGCGTTCCGCCCGCCTGCGCGCATCGCGCCACCAGTTCGTTCACGCGGGTCTTGATGGCCTCTGGCACGCCCGACTGCGCGCTGGCCGGTGCTGCAATCATCGCAGCCGCAAGCAGTGCCGGAATTCTCATCGGTCGCCCTCCTGACCATGCCGCCCGCGCCGGAGTTTGGCGGCAAGGCGGGGGTGCTGCAACCCGTCAGTCCAGCCGGGCGAGGAAATCCGCGACAGCAACGGGGTAAAGCCGGTGTTCGGCCGCCAGCACGCGCGCGGCCAGCGTGTCTGGCGTGTCGCCCGGCGCCACCGGCACCCGCGCCTGCGCCAGGATGGGCCCTGCATCCAGCTCTTCCGTCACCAGATGCACGGTGCAGCCGGCCTCTGCATCGCCCGCCGCCAGCGCGCGCGCATGGGTGTCCAGCCCGGGATAGAGCGGCAGCAGCGAGGGATGGATGTTCACCATCCGGCCCGCCCAGCGGCGGACGAAACCGGGCGTCAGGATGCGCATGAAGCCGGCGAGCGCGATCGCCTCCACGCCATGCGCCTCCAGTTCGGCGCTGACGGCGGCGTCGAAACTCTCCCGGTCGGGGTGGGCCTTTGCGGAAACCACCGCTGTCGGCAGGCCAAGCGCCTGCGCGGCCGCCAGCCCGGCGGCTGTCGCGCGGTTCGAAAGCACCAGCACGATCTCGCCGGGAAAGCCCGGATCGCGCGCGGCATCGGCCAGCGCCAGCATGTTGGAGCCGCGCCCGGACAGCAGCACGGCGATCCGCTTCCTAGGCATTATGGGATGCAACCCAGCCTTCCGCCTGACCCCAGAGCCCGGCGCCGCCGCGCAGCTCGCAGCCCTTCGCGCCGGCGACGATCGCGCCCACGGCAAAGACGGTTTCGCCCGCGGCCTTCAGCGCCGCCGTCACCTCGGCGGCCTCTGCCGGGGCGACGGCGAGGATCATGCCGATACCGCAGTTGAAGGTGCGCGCCAGTTCGGCGGCTTCCATCCGGCCCTGCTGCTGCAGCCAGCCGAACAGCGGGGGCAAAGGCCAGCTTGCGGCATCGATCACGGCGCGCGTGCCATCGGGCAGCACGCGCGGCACATTTTCCAAGAGCCCGCCGCCGGTGATGTGCGCCAGCGCGTGGATGCGCCCCGCCTTCAGCAGCGGCAGCAGCGGCTTCACATACAGCCGGGTGGGCGCCAGCAGCGCGTCGATCAGCGGCGTTTCCGGATCGAAGGGGGCCGGGTCGTCCAGCGCCACGCCCTCCACCAGCCGCCGCAGCAGCGAATAGCCGTTGGAATGCGCGCCCGACGATCCGATCCCCAGCAGGATGTCGCCTGCCGCAACCCGATCCCCGGTCAGCAGGGCGGTGCGCTCCACGGCGCCCACGGCGAAGCCGCCCAGGTCATAGTCGCCCGGCGCATACATGCCGGGCATTTCCGCCGTTTCCCCGCCGATCAGCGCGCAGCCGGCCTGGGCGCAGGCGCGGGCGATGCCCGCGACAACCTCTTCGGCAACGCCCGTCTCCAGCTTCCCGGTGGCGAAATAGTCCAGGAAGAACAGCGGCTCCGCGCCCTGCACGATCAGGTCGTTCACGCACATGGCGACCAGATCCTGCCCGATGGTGCCGTGCCGGCCCTTTTCGATGGCAAGCTTCAGCTTGGTGCCCACCCCATCCGTCGCCGCGACCAGCAGCGGATCCGTGAATCCGGCCGCCTTCAGATCGAAGATGCCGCCGAACCCGCCGATCTCGGCGTCGGCGCCCGGGCGGCGCGTGGCGCGCACCAGCGGGGCGATCATCTTCACCAGCTGGTTGCCGGCTTCGATGGAGACGCCGGCGTCGGCATAGGTGGCGGGGCGGTTGGGCGTGGTCATTGGCGCGCTCTAGCGCCTTGGGCCTTGGAATCCCACCCTGCATGCGCCAAAGGCAGGGCAAGATGAAGCTCTGGCGCGGGTTCGCAGGTGGAATGGCAGCTTTGGCGCTCGCGGCGGCGGCGCCTGTCTGTGCGCAGGCGGGGCTGAAGGCGGCGGATGCGAAGCCGAAGGCGAAATCGGCAGACCCGGACGTGCCCACCGCCATCGGCGGCAGCGGCGGGCTGGTCGTTTCGGGAATCGATGTGGATGTCGGCGGCAAGAGCCCGTCGGACGCGCGGCTGAACGGCTGGCGCGAGGCGCAGCGGCTGGCCTGGCCGGCCTTGTGGGCGCGCATGTCGGGGCAGGCGGCCGCCACCGCGCCCCGCCTGCCCGACAGCGCGCTCGATTCGATGATTTCCGCCATCGAGGTGGAGCGCGAGCAGATCGGCCCGGCGCGCTATGTCGCAAGGCTGGCCATCGTGTTCGACCGGGCGCGCGCGTCCTCCTACCTTGGCCGGTTCGCGGCG
>ERZ1645185.456-NODE-456-length-17137-cov-9.038403_pt1 | contig 17137 bp, 11 predicted proteins | sample MGYA00575351_ERZ1645185 | MGnify/ENA primary metagenome ERZ1645185 (study PRJEB40838, sample SAMN11284767) | freshwater sediment metagenome | isolation source: river sediment | host: Sediment | place: India: Jana village, Kanpur | collected 2015-12-17 ...
GCCTCCGCCTCGCCCAGCCGGGGCCGGCTGCGGAAGCCCATCAGCCAGGCAAGGCCCGTCAGCAGCAGGATCGCGGCGAGGGAGGCGGCGTAGATCATCGCCCCCGGCCTAGCCGATCGGCCGGTGGCGGAAAAGGTGCGCGGCAACGGCCGGCCGCAACAATATTCATGGCCAATGCCGAAACCGCCTGGCAAGGCATCAGCTGTCCGAAAAGCCGAAGGGGGCGCTGGTGCGCCGGTAATCGTCCGGCAGCACGTCGCGGCCGATGGGCGGGGCCGCGCGCGAAGTGCAGTCCGCCCGGTGGCACAGGCGGCAGCTGATGCCGATGGGCGTGGCGCTGGCCGGGCCGGGGGCGTTCGGCACGCGGGTATAGATCAGCCGGTCGGCATGCTCCTCCGCGCAGACCAGCGCGATGGCCCGCTCGGCGCGCGGCGTTCCGAAGCCGCCGATCCCCTGTGTCACCGTGCGGGCGATGGAAAAGAAGCGCTGGCCATCCGGCAGTTCGATCCACTGGGTGACGATCTGGCGCGGCGTCCGGAACACCTGATGCACGGTCCACAGCGGGCAGCCGCCGCCGTGGCGGGCAAAGGGAAAGCCCGCGCCGTCCAGCCGCTTCGAGACATTGCCCGCCGGATCGACCCGCAGGAAGAAGAAGGGCACCCGTTCATGCCCCGGCTTCTGCAGCGTGGTCAGCCGGTGCGCAGCCTGCTCGAAGCTGGCGCCGAACTGCCGCCCCAGCGCCTCCACGTCATACTGCCGCTGGTCGGCCGCGCGGGCAAAGGCGGTGTAGGGCATCTGGATGGCGGCCGCCGCATAGCTGGCAAGCGCGCGATGCGTCAGCCGGCGGCCGTTGTCGCTGCTGAAATGCCCCTCCTTCAGCTGCGTCTCGATGTCGGACCTCAGCTCCAGATAGGCCAGCTGCAGGGCCAGCTGGAAGTTGCGGCTGGCGCTGTCCAGCTGGTCGTCCAACTGCACTTCGCGGCCATGATGGTTCAGGCGGCGGATCGCCCCCATCATCACGTCGGCGGGCAGCCGCCGCACGCGCAGCCCGTGGCGCGCCCGCAGATAGCCTTCCAGCCCCTCGGCCTGGGCGATGGTCGCGGCCATCCGCTCGGCGGCGTCGTCCAGCGCCGGGAAGCAGTTGCGCCGGGCGGCGAGGAAGCGGCGGGATTCGGCGACAGGATCGGGCAGGTCGGCCGCCGCGCCATCACGGACGGCACCCTCCCGCTCGGCAGTGCGGTCAGCGAGCGCCAGCTGCTCTTCCCGCCAGGCGGTGTGCAGCCTCAGCAGCGCCTCGGCGAACCCCGGATAGTTGGCGGCGACATCCGCCGCCTCCAGCGGCGGCAGGTCGATATCGGCAAAGATCGGGTCTTTCAGCACCGCCGTAAGCCGGCCCTGCTGCTCGGCGCCGCCGTCGCCCGCCAGCCGGGCGATATCCAGCTGATAGGTCTGGGCCAGCCGGATCAGCAGGTCGGCCGTCAGCGGGCGCTGGTTCCGCTCCAGCAGCGCCACATAGGAAGGCGAGATGTCGAGATCGGCCGCCATGTTGGCCTGCGTCAGCCCCAGGTCGCGCCGCAGCCGCCGCAGGCGGGGGCCGATATATCTGCTGTCCTGCGCCATGGTGCATTTCCTTACAACATTACACGCCAGATTTGTAAAGTCTTACAGCTGAACGAAACAGCCGTTCAGCCGCCGCCCGGCGCTGCCGTAGGAAGGCGCATCCAAGTTTTCGCCCGCAAGGAGCCCTTCGATGAAGACCTATTCGCAAGCCATCGCCGATGCGCAGAAGCTGATCGCCTCCAAGGGCGGCACCTGGGATGGCATCAGCGCCGAAGCCGTTGCCCGCATGCAGCTGCAGAACCGCTTCAACTCCGGCCTGGACATCGCGCGCCACACCGCCGCCGTGATGCGCGCCGACATGGCCGCCTATGATGCCGATCCGGCGCAATACACCCAGTCGCTGGGCTGCTGGCACGGCTTCATCGGCCAGCAGAAGCTGATCGCCATCAAGAAGCATTTCGGCAGCACGAAGCGCCGCTACCTCTATCTCTCCGGCTGGATGGTCGCCGCGCTCCGCTCCGATTTCGGCCCGCTGCCGGATCAGTCCATGCATGAAAAGACCAGCGTGCCCGCGCTGATCGAAGAGCTCTACACCTTCCTGAAGCAGGCCGACGCCCGCGAACTGGGCATGATGTTCCGCGATCTGGATGCCGCCCGCGCCGCCGGCGACACGGCGAAGGAAAAGGTGCTGATCGACGCGATCGACAAGTATGAAACGCATGTCGTGCCCATCATCGCCGACATCGACGCCGGGTTCGGCAACGCCGAGGCCACCTACCTGCTGGCGAAGAAGATGATCGAGGCCGGCGCCTGCGCCCTGCAGATCGAGAACCAGGTGTCCGACGAGAAGCAGTGCGGCCACCAGGACGGCAAGGTCACCGTCCCGCACGAGGACTTCCTGGCGAAGGTCCGCGCCTGCCGCTACGCCTTCATGGAACTGGGCATCGACGACGGCGTCATCGTCACCCGCACCGATTCGCTGGGCGCGGGCCTGACGAAGCAGATCGCCTATTCCAAGGAGCCGGGCGATATCGGCGACCAGTACAACAGCTTCCTCGACTGCGAGGAAATCGATCCCGCGACCGCCCGCAACGGCGACGTGGTGCTGAACCGCAACGGCAAGCTGCTGCGCCCGAAGCGCCTGCCCTCCAACCTGTTCCAGTTCCGCGAAGGCACCGGGGCCGATCGCTGCGTGCTGGATTGCATCACCAGCCTGCAGAACGGCGCGGACCTGCTGTGGATCGAAACGGAAAAGCCCCACATCGAGCAGATCGCCTCGATGGTGGACAAGATCCGCGAAGTGATCCCGAACGCCAAGCTGGTCTACAACAACTCGCCCAGCTTCAACTGGACGCTGAACTTCCGCCAGCAGGTGTTCGACGCCTGGAAGCAGGCCGGCAAGGACGTCTCGGCCTTTGATCGCGCCAACCTGATGAGCGTGATCTATGACCAGACGGATCTCGCCGCCGAAGCCGACGAGCGCATCCGCACCTTCCAGCGCGATGCCGCCGCCCGCGCCGGCATCTTCCATCACCTGATCACGCTGCCCACCTATCACACGGCGGCGCTGTCCACCGACAATCTCGCCCGCGAATATTTCGGCGAGCAGGGCATGCTGGGCTATGTGAAGAACGTCCAGCGCGCGGAAATCCGCCAGGGCATCGCCTGCGTGAAGCACCAGAACATGTCCGGCTCGGACATCGGCGACGACCACAAGGAATATTTCGCCGGCGAAGCCGCGCTGAAGGCCGGTGGCGCCCACAACACGATGAACCAGTTCGCCTGACACGCGTTTCCGGGGAGGGAAGGGAGGGCCGGCGCCGAAGGGCGCCGGCCCTTTCCCGTTGCCGGGAATTCGTCAGTGGTTGTCGCGCGGAAGTCCCCGGGTAGAGACAATGCGCTGATAGCGCTCTGCCCCCTCAAGGATCGCGCCGGTTTCCAGCTGCCCCACCAGCCTGCGCTGGATTTCCTGCCAGGGCGTCTGCGATGGCGGCACGGCATAGCCCCCCGCGGCATCCAGCGCCGCGCGCCGCGCCCGCAGCTCCGCTTCGTCCACCAGCATGTCCGCCGTGCCGCGCCCCAGGTCGATCCGCACCCGGTCGCCGGTGCGCAGCAGCGCCAGATTGCCGCCCGCCGCAGCCTCGGGCGAGGCATTGAGGATAGAGGGCGAGCCCGAGGTGCCGGATTGCCGCCCGTCGCCGATGCAGGGCAGCGCATGCACGCCCGCGCGGATCAGATAGGCCGGCGCCCGCATGTTCACCACCTCGGCCGCGCCGGGGAAGCCGATCGGCCCCGCGCCGCGCATGAACAGCAGCGTTTCGGCCGTGATCTCCAGCGCCGGGTCGTCGATCCGGGCGTGGTAATCCTCCGGCCCGTCGAACACCACGGCGGGGCCTTCGAAGGCGTCGGGGTCGTCCGGGTTCGAAAGATAGCGCGCCCGGAACTCGTCAGAGATCACGCTGGTCTTCATGATGGCAGAGTGGAACAGGTTGCCGGACAGCACCACGAACCCCGCATCCGGCTTCAGCGGACGTGCGAACGGCCGGATCACCGCTTCGTCCAGGATGGCCGCGCCCCGGCAATTGTCGCCGATCCCGCGCCCTGTCACCGTCAGCGCATCCTCGCGGATCAGGCCCTGCCCCATCAGCTCCGCGACCACTGCGGGCACGCCGCCCGCGTGATGATAATCCTCGCCCAGATAATCGCCTGCGGGTTGCAGGTTCACCAGCAGCGGAACATCATGGCCAAAGCGCTGCCAGTCCGCCAGGGACAGTTCCACCCCGGCATGCCGGGCGATGGCCGCCAGGTGGATCGGCGCGTTGGTGGAGCCGCCGATGGCCGAATTCACGACGATCGCGTTCAGAAAGGCGTCGCGCGTCAGGATGTCGGACGGCTTCAGGTCCTCGCGCACCATGTCCACGATGCGCCTGCCGGTCGCCCAGGCCATTTCCTGCCGCGCGCGATAAGGGGCGGGGATCGCGGCCGATCCGGGCAACTGCATCCCCAGCGCTTCGGCCAGTGAATTCATCGTCGTCGCCGTGCCCATGGTGTTGCAATAGCCGGTGGACGGCGCCGACGAGGCGACCAGCTTCACGAAGCCGGCCTTGTCGATCTCGCCGGCGGCCAGCATCTCGCGCGCCTTCCAGATGATCGTGCCCGAACCCGTGCGCTGCCCCTCGTGCCGCCCGTTCAGCATCGGCCCCACCGACAGCGCGATGGCCGGGATATCCACCGTCGCCGCCGCCATCAGCAGCGCGGGCGTGGTCTTGTCGCAGCCGATCGTCAGCACCACGCCATCCAGCGGATAGCCATGCAGCACTTCGACCAGCGAGAGGTAGGTGAGGTTCCGGTCGAGCCCGGCGGTCGGCCGCTTGCCCGTCTCCTGAATGGGATGCACCGGGAACTCAAAGGCGATGCCGCCCGCGTCGCGGATGCCCTCGCGGATGCGCTCCGCCAGCACCAGATGGTGCCGGTTGCAGGGGCTGAGGTCAGACCCGGTCTGCGCGATCCCGATGATCGGCCGCCCCGATTGCAGCTCTTCCTGCGAAAGCCCGAAATTCAGGTAGCGCTCGATATAGAGCGCGGTCATGTCGATGTTGTCAGGGTTGTCGAACCAGGCCCGGGAGCGCAACTTCGGCGGCACATTGTCTGGCACTTCGCTTGAAACTCCCGCCATATCAGCGTGTTGCTGCATCGCGCCCCATGTCCGGCACGCATTGACCACGCGCCGCAAGCTATATAGTCATACAAATCAAAAGGGAAGCCGGACAGTCCGGAAAGGGAGAAGGCATGGCGGGATCAGGGGAAAGCAAGGGCGGCGGATTCGCATTGAACGATGCCGCCATGCCCTACAGGCAGGCGCTGGCGCTGCTCGCCACGCTCTTCTTCATGTGGGGCTTCATCACCGTCATCAACAACACGCTGCTGCCGCACCTGCGCAGCGTGTTCGACCTCAGCTACACCCAGGCGACGCTGATCGAATCCGCCTGGTTCATCGCCTATTTCTTCGCCTCCATCCCCTCGGCCAAACTGATCGAGCGCGTCGGCTATCGCCCTGCGCTGGTGATCGGGCTGGGCATCATGGCGGCGGGCGCGCTGCTGATGATCCCGGCCGCGCGCATCCCCTCCTATCCCTTCACGCTGGTCGCGCTGTTCATCATCGCGTCCGGCATCACCCTGCTGCAGGTGGCGGCCAACCCCTATGTGGCGGTGATCGGCCCGGCCGAAACCTCGTCGGCCCGTCTGAACCTGGTGCAGGCGTTCAACTCGATGGGCACCACCTTCGCCCCGCTGTTCGGCGGCTGGCTGATCCTCTCGCGCAGCACCGGCGGCACCTCGAACCCCGGCCATGTCCTCACCGAAGCCGAACGGCTGGCCGACGCCCGTTCGGTGGAGCTGCCCTACCTGATCGTCGCGGCCGTGCTGGTGGTGCTGGCCTTCGTCATCCACCGCTCCCGCCTGCCGGATCTCAGCCGCTCGGATCTCGCGCTCGAGGCTGCCGAACGCAAGCAGCTGTCGCTCTGGAACCACCCCAACCTCATCTGGGGCATTCCCGCCATCTTCATCTACCTGATCGCGGAAATCGGCGTCGCCAACCTGTTCATCAACTTCGTCTCCCAGCCGCACATCGGCAACCTCACCCACGCGGAAGCCTCCAACTATCTCTTCCTGCTGTGGGGCGGGATGATGGTCGGCCGCTTCATCGGCTCCTTCCTGATGCGCGTGATCGAACCCGGCCATGTCCTCGCCGCAGCCGCCGCGCTCGCCTGCGCCGTCATGCTCGTCACCGTCTTCAGCACCGGCAAGGCCGCGATGTGGGCGCTCATTTCCGTCGGCCTGTTCCACTCCATCATGTTCCCAACCATCTTCACGCTGGGCATCCGCGGCCTCGGCCCTCTCACGGAGGAAGGCTCTGGCCTGCTCGTCATGGCGATCGCCGGCGGCGCGCTGGTCGTCGTCCACGGCTGGCTCGCAGACCGCTACGGCCTGCAACCCTCGTTCCTGCTGACCGCCGCCTGTGAAGTCTATGTGTTCTGGTACGCGCTGCGGGGAAGCCGGCTGCGGCCGGACCGCAAGGCGTAAGGGCAAGCCCGCCCGGTCAGTCGAACGGCGCCACCGTCACCCGTTCGCCCAGCAGGAAGGCATCGGCCACCAGCTGCAGCGGCCGCAAGTCCACCTCGCTGCCGCCCTGCGTCACCAACTCGGCAAACCGCCGGTAAAGCGGCGGATATTCGCCCTCGTCCGGCACGGGCTGCTCCATCCCGTCCACCATCAGGCGGGATCCCCCATGCGTGAGGAGCAGGTCATGACCTTCGAATCCGATGCGGATATTCCAGCGGTCGTCGGGCTCCCGCCAGTCGAACAGGCCATGGGCGCCGGCGGGGATGCCGGGGCCGCTGAATTCCAGCCGGGCGGCGATGGGCGTCTGCCTGTTTGCGGGCGTCTCCAGCCGCGCGGCGGCGACGGCGATGTCCACCGGCAGGATCTCGCTGAGCACGGAGAGGCCGTTGATGCCCGGATCGAACACGCCGAACCCGCCCGGCTCCCAGATCCATTGCTGGCCGGGGTGCCATTTGCGCACATCCTCGCGCCAGTCGATCAGCAGGCTGTCGATGCGGCGTCCGGCCAGCAACGCCTTTGCCGCCGGAACGGCGGGGGCAAAGCGGCAATGCCAGCCGGCAAACAGGGTCCGCCCGGCGGCTTCGGCGGCGGCAACGATCTGCCGTGCGGCGGACAATGTGGCGGCCGGCGGCTTTTCCATCAGCACATGCCACCCCGCATCCAGCGCCTCGAACGCGGCAGCGGGGCGTTCGACGGGCGTACTGCACAGGGCGACGGCATCGATTTTCAGTCCGCTGGCGCGCAGGTCCGCGATGCTGGCGAAGGCCGGCACGCCGGGTGGGCCTGCCCTGCGGCGGCTCACGCTCGCCGCCAGCCGGAACGCGGGGTTGCCCAGGATGGCCGGCACATGCTGATCCTCGGCGATCTTGCCATAGCCGACGATGGCGATCGCGATCGTCACAGCCGATGCGCCCGGTGAAAGGCGGCCACGAACTGCGCCGCCGCCGCCCCCACCTGCGCCGCGCTGCGGCCCGGCCGATAAAGGGCCGAGCCGATGCCGAAGCCCGCCGCCCCGGCCGCGATCCAGGGCGCCATGCCGTCCGGCGAAACCCCGCCGACCGCCAGCAGCGGCACCCCGGATGGCAGCACCGCCTTCAGCGCCTTCAGCACGGCGGGGGACGCAGCCTCGGCCGGAAACAGCTTCAGCGCATCCGCGCCGGCCGCGATCGCCGCGAACGCCTCTGTCGGCGTGAAGAAGCCGGGGACGGAAACAAGGCCCAGCCGCTTCGTTTCCGCGATGACGGCGGGGTTGCTGTCGGGCGAAACGATCAGCCGTCCGCCCGCATCGGCAACGGCGCGCACGTCCGCCGGGGTCAGCACCGTTCCCGCGCCCAGCATGGCGCGGTCGCCCAGCGCCTCCGAAAGCCGGGCGATGCTCTCCAGCGGCCGGGGGGAGTTCAGCGGCACCTCCAGCAGGCGGAAGCCGGCGGCCAGCAGCGCCTCGCCCACGGGCAGCGCCTCCTCAGGCGTGATGCCGCGCAGGATGGCGACAAGCGGCAGATCCCCCAGGATGTCCGTCACAACAGGTCCTTCACGGCGCAAGCTTCCGGATTGTCCGCATCCCGGCCAGGAATGCGGGGGTCGAATCGACGATGATGCTGCGGCCACCCAGCGCATCAATCGCCGCAGCATACAACGTGCCCAGCGGCGGCCCGGCAAGGACATGCACCGGGGCCTGCCCCATCCGGGGGCCCACATCGGCCCCGATCAACACCCCGGATGCAAAGGCGGCGGCGTCCGCCGGATCCAGCCGCTTCAGCAGCACCGCCGCGCGGACGCCGAACAGCGCGGCAGACAGATCGCGTCGCCCGGCGCCTTCGGCCACGCCCCGGCGAAAGGCCTCGCCGTCGCACACCTCGCCGTCCAGCATGCCCGCCAGCACCCCGTTGGCCTTCAGCAGCGCGAACAGCTCGCCTGTCATCACCGTGGTGAAGCCGGTGATCCGTCCGCCCTCCAGCTGCGCCCATTTGTTGTGGGTGCCCGGCTGGCAGATGCGGCAATCCGGCGGCACCAGCCCGGCGGCAGCGGCCCCCAGAATCTGCACCTCCTCGCCGCGCATCACATCGGCCAAATCGGCAAGGCCGGGCACGATCGCGAAGCGCGCACCCGCAACAACGGCAAGATGCGCGGCCAGATCGGACAGCCCGGCCGGCAGCGGGCGATAGGGCGCCTCGATCCAGCCCCGGTTCGATCCCACCATGCCGGCCGCGATGGCCGGCAGATCGCCCAGCAGGCCGCGCAGCCGGTCCAGCTCCGCCGGGAAGCCGCCGGGCGGGATGGCCAGCACGCCGCGATCGTCGGCATGCGCCGCCACCACGTCGCCAGCGGCGGAAAGCCGCCAGGCGCGCCGCCGGCTGGTGCCCCAGTCGATCGCCAGCCAGTCCCCGGTTGCGCGGTCATCCCTCATGCGGAATTTGTCCTACAAAATTGTGCGGCAGAGGCAAGACCGGGCTGATACAAGGTTGAAACATGATTTAGTTTAGCGCTAACATTTCTGCGGGAGAGGGGAGAATCGCACTGAAACCGCTTGCTCTGATGCTGTCCGGCCTGCTTCTGGCGGCCGCCGCGCCGCTGGCCGCCGCCGAGCCTCCAAGGCTCGTCAGCAAGAACGGCCGCCACGCCCTGCTGGTGGATGGCGAACCCTTCCTGATCCTGGGCGCGCAGGCCAACAACAGCAGCAACTATCCCGACGCCCTGCCCCAGGTCTGGCCGGTGCTGGATCGCATCCATGCCAACACGCTGGAAATGCCGGTCGCCTGGCAGCAGGTGGAGCCGACGGAAGGCCGGTTCGATTTCAGCTTCGTGGACGACCTGCTGAAACAGGCGCGGGCAAACGACAAGAAGCTGGTGCTGCTCTGGTTCGGCACCTGGAAGAACACCGCGCCCAGCTATGTGCCGGACTGGGTGAAGCTGGACAACGCCCGCTTCCCGCGCGCGAAAAAACCGGACGGCAGCGATCATTATCTGCACAGCCCGCATTCGCGCGCCACGCTTGAGGCCGACAGGAAGGCCTTCGTGGCGCTGATGCGGCATCTGAAGGCCGTGGATGCGGAAAACACGGTGATCCTGGTGCAGCCGCAGAATGAAGTGGGCAGCTACGGAAACCAGCGCGATTTCGGGCCAGAGGCCGAAAAGCTGTTCCGCCAGCCGATCCCGCCCGCGCTGGCGAAGGCGACGGGCAAATCCGGCACCTGGGCACAGGCCTTCGGCAGGCAGGCGGACCGCGCCTTCAACAGCTGGCACACAGCCCGCTTCATCGACGAGATGGCCGCCGCCGGAAAGGCGGTGAAGCCGATCCCCATGTTCGTGAACGCCGCGCTTCACAGCCCGTTCGGAGAGGCGGATCCGGCCAGCGTCTCGTCGGGCGGGCCGCAGTGGGACGTGCTGGATATCTGGAAGGCGGCCGCCCCGCACATCGATTTCGCCGCGCCCGATATCTACAGCCGCGACGAAAAGACGGTGTCGGCCTGGCTCGACGGCTATGCGCGGGCCGATAACGCGCTGTTCGTGCCGGAAATCGGCAATGCGGCGGATCACGCCCGCTTCTTCTGGGCCGTGCTGGGGCGCGGCGGCATCGGCTTTGCCCCCTTCGGCATGGATGCCACCGGCTTTTACAACTATCCGCTGGGCGCGAAACGGCTGGACGATGAGACGCTGGACGCATTTGGCGACAAGTTCGCCCTGTTCAGCCGGATCGGACGCGACTGGGCGCGGATCGCCTATGCCCACCCCACATGGGGCGTCGCCCGCCCGGACGACGGCAGCAGCCGCGCCACGCAGATGGGCGACTGGAAGATCGAGGTCAGCTTCGATCAGTGGCAGTTCGGCCAGGCCGACTGGACCTGGATCAAGCGCGATCCCGTCCCATGGGCCGGAAAGCCGCTGGGCGGCGCCGCCGTGGCGCAGATCGCGCCGAACCAGTTCCTTGTCGCGGGCGATCATGTCCGCGTCACCTTTTCACCGGGACCTGACGTGAAGAACGGCCTGCTGCTGAAGGTGGAGGAAGGCGGGTTCAAGGATGGCCAATGGGTCACCAGCCGCGTGTGGAACGGCGATCAGGTCGATTACGGCCTCACCTTCAACGAAAAGCCCACCCTGCTGCGGGTGACGATGGGGAGTTACAAATGACGAAGACCGCCGCGCTGATGGCGCTGCTGCTGGCAGGCACCGCACAGGCCGCCAGCTGGACCCGCACTGCGAACGGTGTGTCCGTCTCGCCTGATTCCGGCGCCGCGAAAACCGTCACGGTCAGCGTCCATGGCGACGGCATCCTGCATGTCGTTGCCGCGCCCCATCAGGCGACGGCCCCGCGCGAAGGCAGCCTGATGGCGCCCGCGCCGCCCGCCGCGACAAGGTGGAGCGCCCGCGAGGCGAACGGCCGGGTGCTGGTGCAGACCACGCGCGACACTGCCGAGATCGACCTGAAGACGGGCCATGTCCGTTTCCTTGCGCCGGACGGCGGCGTGCGGCTCGCACAAGCCGCCGATCCCGTGTTCGCGCCCGTGACTGTCGATGGGAAACCCTATGTCTCCGTCTCGGCGCAGTTCAACCGCGGCACGGACGAGGCGATCTATGGCCTGGGCCAGCACCAGCAGGGCGTGATGAACCAGCTGGGCGAGGATGTGGAGCTTGCCCAGCACAATATGGAAATCGCCATCCCCTTCATCGTCTCCACGAAGAACTACGGCCTGTTGTGGGACAATGACGGCATCAGCCGTTTCGGCCGCCCGGCCGCCTATCCGCTGCTGGGTTCCGCCACGAAGGTCATGTCGAACGGCAAGCCGGGCTTCACCGCGCGCTATTATCTGGGCAGCCGCCTCGCCGTCGAGCGGCAGGAAGCCACCATCAACTACCAGTTCATCCGCGACCAGACGAACTGGCCAGAGGCCGCGAAGGCGAAGACCACTGCCGCCACCAGCGGGCAGAACACCGCGGGCAATGCGGTGGAAACCCAGCGCGTCGAATGGTCGGGCGAATTCACCCCGTCGGCCGCCGGACTGCACCGTTTCCAGCTCTATGGCTCCAGCCACTACCGCCTTTATGTGAACGACCGGCTGGTGCTGGATCGCTGGCGGCAGAACTGGAACCCCTGGTTCGCCAACGCGGATGTGGACCTGCCCGCCGGCAAGCCCGCGAAGATCCGCCTCGAATGGGAACCCAACGCCGGCTACATGGCGCTGTTCCATGCCGAGCCTGAGGCAGAGGCCGATCGCAAGTCTGTCCGCTTCACCTCCGATGTCGGCCGTGCGGTGGATTACTGGTATGTGCCGGGCCGCAGCATGGACGATGTGATCGCGGGCCTGCGCCACCTCACGGGCAAGTCCGCGATGATGCCGAAGTGGAGCTACGGCTTCTGGCAATCGCGCCAGCGCTACAACACGCAGGCCGAGCTGCTGGACGTGGTGCGCACCTATCGCAAGCTCAACATCCCGCTGGATGCCATCGTGCAGGACTGGTTCTACTGGCGCGAGGATGACTGGGGCAGCCACCGCTTCGATCCGAAGCGCTTCCCCGATCCGCAGGCCATGGTGGATGAAGTGCATGCCGCCAACGCCCGCATCATGATTTCCGTCTGGCCGAAATTCTACCCGACGACCGACACCTACAAGGAACTGGCGGCGAAGGGCCTCGTCTACAGGGGCAATCTCGAGATGGGGAACAAGGACTGGGTCGGCCCCGGTTACCTCAACACCGATTATGATCCCTATTCGGCCGAAGCCCGCGCCATCTACTGGCGGCAGGTGAAGGAACGGCTCGCCACCTATGGCTTCGACGCCTGGTGGCTGGATGCGACCGAGCCGGACATGCACTCCAACCTCTCCATCGAGGAACGCATCGCCACCATGGGCCCCACGGCGCGCGGCCCCGGTGCTGAATTCTTCAACAGCTTCCCCCTCGTCCATGCCGAGGGCGTCGTCGCCGGCTGGCGCGATCTGAAGCCCGATGTGCGCCCCTTCATCCTCACCCGCTCCGGCTTCGGCGGCATCCAGCGCACCAGTTCCGCGCTCTGGTCCGGCGATGTCGCCAGCCGCTGGTTCGATCTCGGCGCGCAGATTTCGGCGGGGGTGAACCTGTCGCTGTCGGGCGTGCCGAACTGGACGCACGACATCGGCGGCTTCGCGCTGGAGGATCGCTTCCTCAACGCAAAGCCCGGCTCGGCAGACCTTGCCGAATGGCAGGAGCTGAACCTGCGCTGGTTCCAGTTCGGCGCCTTCACCCCGCTGTTCCGCAGCCATGGGGAGCCGCCGCACCGCGAAATCTATGAAATCTCGCCCGAAGGCTCGCCCATGCGCGCCTCCATGGTCTGGTATACCGAGCTGCGCTACCGGCTGCTGCCCTGGATCTACAGCCTTGCCGCCGACACCTACTGGAAAGACGGCAGCATGATGCGGGCGATGGCGATGGACTTCCCCGCCGACCTGAAGGCCCGCGAGGTGACGGATCAGTATCTGCTGGGCCGTGATTTCCTCGTCGCCCCTGTCATCGTCCACAAGGCGCGCGAACGGCAGGTCTGGCTGCCGGGCGACGTGCGCTGGGCCGATTTCCACAGCGGCGAGCGTTATGCCGGCGGCCAGTCCATCAACGCCGCCGCCCCGTTCGAGCGCATGCCCCTGTTCGTGCGCGAAGGGGCGATCATTCCCATGGGCCCTGTCCGACAGCATGTGGCAGACAAGCCCGGCGCGCCGGTCACCCTGCATGTCTATACCGGCGCAGACGGCCAGTTCTCGCTTTACGACGACGACGGCAGCAGCGAGGCCTTCCGCAAGGGCGCCTACAGCCGCATCGACATCCGCTATGATGATCGCAGCGGCACCCTCACCCTCGCCCCGCGCGAAGGCCGGGGGTGGGCGGGGATGCCCGCCGCCCAGCAGGTCAACATCCGCTGGGAAACGCCGGGGCGGGCGCTGGATCTGAACGGCGCCGCCGATCAGACCGTCACCTACACCGGCCGCGCCATCCGGGTGAAACGCCGCCCCCAAGGTTGACTTCGCGCAATGCGGGCCGCCACACCCGTCCGCATTGCCGAACGGCACAGTGAAGGAGCAGCGCATGAAGGGCTATGTCGACAACATCGAGCAGGTGACCGAGGACAACGGCAATTTCCGCCATGTCCTCTACACCGGCAGCCGCCTGCAGCTGGTCGTCATGTCGCTGCAGCCGGGCGAGGAAATCGGCGAGGAAGTCCATGAAGACGGCGACCAGTTCTTCCGCTTCGAAACCGGCGCCGGCGAGGTGCTGATCGACAAGGCCTGGCACAAGGTCGGCCCCCACTTCGGCGTGGTGGTGCCCGGCGGCGCCCGTCACAATGTCAGGAACACGGGCAGCACGCCGCTGAAATTCTACACCATCTATGGCCCGCCCGAACATGTGGACGGCACCATCCACAAGACCGCTGCCGAAGCCGGGGCCGCCCACGAACATTGGGACGGCAAGACGACCGAGTAGCCGCCGGGGGGCCGCGCATCAGCCTTTGACATGCGGCGCTTCGCCGGCATGCTCATCCCGCCCGCGCCGGGGCCCGCCCGGCAAACAGCGGCGCGATTGCGGCAGCCGCCGCTTCGGCCTCTGCCCTGTCCGGCGCCTCGTCCGCGATGCCATAGCCGAACATTTCGCTGGGGCCGGCCTGTTGCAGCACGATGCCGTCCGGCCGGGGCAGCAGGCTGATGTTGCGATAGAAGATGGAGTATCTCAGCTCAGGCTGGGCGGGCAGCCAGGCGATCTGGCCGCGCACGGGGATGATGCTGTCGTCCGCCCACAGGTCGCGGGCGCCATATCCGGTGCAGTTCACCACCACGGGCTGGCGCAGCCGGGCGAGGTCGGCCGGCGTATGGAAGACCATCGGCTCGATGCGGCCGCCTTCCATCAGGAAGTCGGCCATCAGCCGGCGGCCAAGTTCGGCAATGTTGAACGTCAGTGACGGCGCCAGGCGCGCCTCGGCCACCGGGAAGGGGTGGTCCTGTGCCATCAGCGGACGGGATCGGGGGGTCAGGTCGCGCAGGCGGCCGGGGAAGTGGGCGAAATCGATCGCGCCTGCCGGGGGCGGGGACGGCAGCGACCGGTCGGCGTCGTGCAGGATATACAGGTCGCTCCACAGCACCGGTTCGCCCGCCATCCCGACATAGCCCAGATGCGCCGCCCACGAGGCGCGGGCCATCTGTTCCCACAGCGCGGGAAAACCGTCGCCCATCCGCGCGACATCCGCGATCCGCGACGCGGGCGACCATGTGCCCGTTGCCCGGGCGGAGCGCGTCTGCGGCAGCCGTTCCTTCGCGTAGATGGTCACCCGCGCACCGGCGCGCTGCAGGGTGATGGCGCTTGTCAGCCCGATGGCGCCGCAGCCGATCACGGCGACGTCGCGCGTGCCGCCTTCCATCGCCTTCGCCGCGGCGATCGCGGCAGAGCCCCACGAAAGCGACCAGCCACTGCCGCCATGGCCGTAATTGTGCACCACGCGCTTGTTGCCGACCGTCTCCACATCCATCCGGGGCCCGGCGGCGCGGAAGGGCCTCAGGCAGACGCTGATGTTGGTGATGCGCGCCATACGCACATCGATCGGCGGCAGAACGGGCGTCCCGAAGCCCTGGAGCGCGGGCTGCCCGGTGAGTTTCGGCGCACACCCTGCCAGCCCGAGTGCGCCGATTCCGGCCAGCACGGTACGCCGGTTCTGAACAGACATGGTCATCTGGCCCTGTTGTCGGCTTTCCGGCCCCTACACCAGCCCCTCGCCGTCCAGCCGCACCACCGGCACGATGCCCGGCCCCGGCGGCAGGTTCAGTTGCAGGCCGCCGCCATCCTGCCGGAAGGGAACCGGCCTGCCGCCGGGCAGGGTCGCGCGCTCCACGCGCCCGGCGGATCGCGGAAGCGAGGCAAGGGTCGCCGGCCCGGAGGGCGCCTTCAGGAACAGGGCATAGAGCGCCCCGCCGTTGGTGGTGAAGCGGATATCCTGCGCCGTGAACGGCTTTGCCGCCCCCTCGGTCTGCATCCCCGCTTCCAGCCGGGTCGGCCCCTCGCCAAATCGCCGCCAGGGCCTTGAGCCGAAGATCGCCTCGCCGTTCGCGGCGGTCCAGCGGCCGATCTCGTCCACGATCCGCCCGGCCTCGGCATCCAGCGAACCGTCGCCGGGCTGCGGCACGGAAAGCAGCAGGTTGCCGTTCTTGGACACCACATCGGCCAGCCGCTGGATCACCTGCTCCGCCGGCACATAGCTGCGGTCCCGCAGCCGCGCCTCGTTATAGAACCAGTCGCCCAGGCAGGTGCAGGTCTGCCAGGGCCGGTCGCGGATGTCGGTCACGAAGCCGCGCTCCACATCGTCCACCAGCCCCGCAGCCTGATGCGGCAGCAGCTTCTTGGCGGTCAGCACCACTTCGGTACCGCCATGCCAGTCCACCGCACGGTTATAGTAGTCCGCGGCCGCCTCCAGCCCGATGGGGCCGAACGGCAGGGCATAATTGTCCATATAGACGATGTCGGGCCGGTACTTCTCCACCATGTCCACCTGCCGCAGCAGCCAGCGGGCGGCATAGCCGGCGTCCATCGGCGGCCCATGCTCCACCCAGCGGCCGCTGGTCTCGTCGTGGAAGCGGGTCATGGCCCCGATGCTGGAAATCCCGGCCGGCGGCACGATGTGCGGCCCGGTGTAGAGCAGCTGCGGATCCAGCCCGTCCCACCACCTGCCCTTGCCGTCCGCCGCCGTCAGCCGGAAGGCGTCATAGCGCTCCCCCCGTCTCGGCCCTTCCGGATCATAGCCATAGGCCGTCTGATACCAGTGCCAGGCATGGCTGGCATGGTTCGAGATCCCGAACTTCAGCCCCGCCTTCCGCGCCGCCCGTTCGAATTCCCCCACCACATCCCGCTTCGGCCCCACCCGCAGGCTGTTCCAGGGGTGATAACGGCTGTCATAGCAATCCAGATTGTCGTGGTGGCACCCCAGCGCCATGAAATAGCGCGCACCCGCCGCCTTGTAGCGATCGACCAGCGCCTGCGGATCCCAGCGTTCGGCCGTCCACCGGTTCTGGATCTCCATGAACCCCGTGTCCGCCGGATGGCCATAGGTGCGCAGATGATGCGCATACATGGGGTGGCCCTGCAGATACATGAAGCGGCCATACCAGTCGCCCTGCCCCGGCACAGATTGCGGCCCCCAATGCGCCCAGATGCCGAATTTCGCATCCCGGAACCAGTCCGGCACCCGATAGCCCGCCGCCAGCCCGGCCCAGCTCGCCTCGATCGGACCGGTCGCCACGCCCATCGGGCTCGCCGCCAGCGCCGCCTTCGCGAACGGCAGCGCCGCAGCCCCCATCAGCAGCTCCCGTCGCGCGATCATCGGTTTCTCCCGCTCTTCCATCTCCACTTTAATTGTCATACCTATTTCCCGAAATGCGTCAAAGGCGAAATGGGGGAAGGCGATGAAGGCAATCCATGCGGCGCTGGCGCTGCTGATGCTGCAACCCGCAGC
>ERZ1645185.457-NODE-457-length-17095-cov-7.801819_pt1 | contig 17095 bp, 7 predicted proteins | sample MGYA00575351_ERZ1645185 | MGnify/ENA primary metagenome ERZ1645185 (study PRJEB40838, sample SAMN11284767) | freshwater sediment metagenome | isolation source: river sediment | host: Sediment | place: India: Jana village, Kanpur | collected 2015-12-17 ...
CTCTGCGGCTCTGCGCCTCCGACGAGCTGTTCTACCCAACTCGCCCCACGATCATTTCTCGGGAAGTAGCACGAATCGCGCCCGGTTCTCCTCGGTGAGGAATTTCTTCGCGGCCGCGCCGAGTTTCTCGACGGTGAGCCCGTTGATGAGTGTGACGTAGTCGCCGATGGTTTCCAGTGGGTCACCGTTCTCGACGCGACTGCGGATAGTGCTCATCCAGTAGCCGTTCTGCTTCTGCTGCACTTCGAGTTCGCGCCGTTGCTGCTCCTTCACGCGTTCCAGTTCTTCGGTCGTGGGCGGCGTGGCGCGCAGCTTGGCAAGCTCGTCGCGCACTGCCGCATACATCGTGTCGGCCTTGTCCGGCGCCGATCCGTACTGAATGGCCACCTGCCATTCTTGCCGAATGCGGCGCGAGAATGCCGTGCTCACGTTTACGGAATAAGTGCCGCCGAGCGTTTCGCGCAGACGGTCGAGCAGTCGCATCTGCAGCAGTTCGCCCAGCGACGACAAGGTATACGACTCGTCGCGGCTCCACGGGGCGGTGCCGGCGTACAGCACCACGCTCTGACTCTGCGGGGCGATGCCTTTGCGCACCGTCTTCTCGATCACGCCCGCGAACTGCTTCGGGCCGGCATCACGCGGCGATTCCTTGGTTCCCGCGCCCGGCAACGCGCCGAGCCAACGTTCCACAAGCGGCTTGAGCGTCTGCGGGTCGACGTTCCCCACGAAGAAGAACGTGAAGTCACTCGCATCGCTGAATCGTGCCTTGTAGATGGACAGCAGTTCGTTGAGTTCGAGCTCCTTCAGCATCTCCACCGACAGCGTGCGCGCGCGCGGGTGCCCCTGCGCCAACGTCTGCTGAATGGTGTCGCTGAACACCGCCATGGGGTTGGCGTCCTTGTTCTTCAGGAACTGTTCGAACTGTTGCAGCTGCGCCGCGAACACCGTGCTGTCGGCTCGGGGCGCGGTGAAACGCAAGTACAGCAACTGCATGAGCGTTTCGAGGTCCTTGGGACTCGCGGCTCCCGACATCCCTTCACTCAGGTCGGCAATGCTCGGCTGCGCGTTGGCCACTTTGCCAGTGAGTTTCTTGCGCAGGTCGATGGCGGAGAAGTTGCCAACGCCACCGGCCGCAATGATCGACGGGGCCAGTGAGGTCTTGAACGCATCCTGGTCGGCCACCAGGCTGGCGCCGCCCGGGCTGTACGCCGACACGAGAATCTGGTCGGCATTGAAGTCGGTGGGCTTCACCAGTACGCGCACCCCGTTCGACAACGTCCAATCGGTGATGTTCTGCCCCGCCACCACCTTCTCGCTCACCACACGCCCTGCCGTGGGCTCTGTTGCCACCAGCGCCCCCTCGGCAACGGTCTCCGTCCACGGCGCAATATTGGCCGCCATGACGGTGCCAAACACGGCGCGCACCTCGGCCTCGGTGGGCGGCGTGAGCCCCGCCTTTTCCGGCAAGGTCACCGTGACCACGCGGTTGGCTGCACCGGCTCGCGTGGCTGCCACAGCGTTCACCTCGGCCAGCGTGATCGAGGGCAACAACTTCTGCACCGCCGCGTACTCGAAAGCGATGCCCGGCGACCCTTCGCCGCTCAGGTAGTGGCTGATGTACTCATCCACGTAGGCACCACTGGGTGTCTTGTCACGCTCGGAGAAGGCGCGCTCGTACCCACGGAGCGTGCTGGTGCGCGCCCGATCGAGTTCACTCGCCAGAAACCCATGACGCGCGACACGCTCGGCCTCGGTGAGCAGCGCCTGCAGCGTTTCCGTGAGTCGGCCTTCCTTGGCGCCAGCATCGAGTGACACGATTTCGCTGCCACGAACGAACGACCCACTGCTCGCGCCCGCACCGGTAAACGGCGCTTCAGGCTTGAGCGCCAGCTCCTGAAAACGCTGGTTGAGCATGCCGTTGTACAGCTGCTCAATCAGGTCGTTGCGAAGGGCACCCACCGTACGCGTTGCGCGGCCGGGCCGCTTCCAGAGCACGCCAACATTCGACGTGGTGAGCTCGGCGTCGGTGGCAATGGTGACCAGCGTGCTGTCGTGAGCCGGAATGGCGGCCAGGGTACGGGCGCGCGGGGCCGCTCGCCGAGGCACACTGGCAAACGTCTGCCGAATGAGTCGCTCGAAGCGCGCGGGTTCGACGTCGCCCACCGCGACTACGGCCATGAGATCGGGGCGATACCAGTCGCGCCAGAAGCGCTTGAGTGGCCCGGGGTTGGCCTGCTCGAGAATTTCCGGTTTGCCAATAGGCAGTCGCTCGGCATAGCGCGAGCCACGGAAAATCACGGGAAACTGCTTGTCGCGCAGACGCTCGCCAGCACCAAGTCCGCTTCGCCACTCGGATAACACCACGCCACGTTCGGCGACCACTTCGGTGCTGTCGAACAGCACACCGTTGGCGACATCCCCAAGAAAGCGGAAGCTGCGTTCGAGGATACCAGCGCTGTCGGTGGGAACCGGGAGGATGTAGATGGTTTCGTCGAAGCTGGTATAGGCATTGAGATCGGCGCCGAAGCGCACGCCGATGCTCTCGAGGTACTTCACGATGTCGTTCTTCGCGAAGTTCCTGGTGCCGTTGAACGCCATGTGTTCGACAAAGTGCGCGAGCCCACGCTGATCGTCGTCTTCGAGAATCGAGCCGGCGTTGACCACGAGACGCAGTTCGGCGCGCTTCTCGGGCTTGGCGTTCTGTCGGATGTAATACCGAATGCCGTTGGGCAGGGTGCCCACCTTCACGGCGGGATCCATGGGGAGCGGAGCGGCGAGCGCGAACGAGTCGCGCGGCGCCGACTTTACGGCGGGCTTGCTTTGGGCCGCGAGCAGCGCAGGCAGCGTGAACGCGAACAGGGCGGCGGCGGGGCGCAGAGCGTGTACGGTCATTCCTCGGTGGGCTACGGGACAGAGGCGCATTACTGAAAAACTACCAGCTGTTCTGCGCTCGATTGGTCTTGGTCGGGGTGTGGGTCTGGGTCGTGGTACTGCCACCACGGTCGGGGTACTGCCACTGCAGTCTGGGTACAGCCACCACAGTCGGGGTCTAACCCCAGTCGGGGTCTCGGCCGGGTCGGGGTCTGTACCGCAGTCTGGGCCGGGGTCCCGGTCTTGCCGACGCTGCGCTGGGCGTTGGGGTCGGAGTCCGGGTTGGGGTTGGGGTCGGACCCCGACAGTTTATCCCCGACCCCGACCCCGACTCCGACCCCGACCCCGACCTTAACCAGGCCAGCGAAGCGTCGCCCCCAAGACCCTGACCGCGCCAGCGCAGCGTTGCGCGCCACAACCGAGACCTTGACCAACGGAACCTGAGCCGATCGGTCGGAGGCTGGGTCGACGTTCGGGTCGGAGTCTAGGTCTGGCCGACGCTGCGCTGGGCGTCGGGGTCGCGGTCTTGGTCGGGGATAAACTGTCGGGGTCCGACCCGGACCATGACCCCGACCCCAACCGCGCGGCGCAGCCCCGCGCCCCCCGACCCCGACCCCAACGCCCAGCGCAGCGTCGGCCAGACCGGGACCCCGACCCCGACTGCCGTACAGACCCCGACCCGGCCGAGACCCCGACTGGAGTTAGACCCCGACTGTGGTGGCTGTACCCCGACTGCAGTGGCAGTACCCCGACCGTGGTGGCGGTACCACGACCCAGACCCACCCCCCAACCAAGACCCAGCGTTCAAACGAGCCAGCAACAGCGCGCATCGTCAGCCGCCGAATTTGCCGCGCAGCAGCGCCCGCAAGTCGACGATCGGCTCGATGACGGCCCCTTCGCGCGGGCCCGGCAGCGGCTGCAGCGGCGCGTCCGGTTCGCCGAGTGTGACCCGTTGCATGGTGTGGCGCACGCCGGGGTCGAGGAAACGCGAGAGTTGCGAGTAGGCGAAGTCGGCCCCCATGCGCGTGGCGTAGCTGTGCAATGGGTACGTCACGTACAGCTCGTTGCGCGCGCGTGTCATCGCCACGTACAGCAGGCGCCGTTCTTCTTCGATCTGTGCTTCGTCGTTGGCCGCCCGCGCCATGGGGAATACGCCGTCGCTCGCGTGAATGACGAAGACCACATCCCACTCTTTGCCTTTCGACGAGTGCACCGTGGAGAGAATGAGCGCGTCGTCTTCGTCGGTGCTCCCCACCGCCAGATCTTGCGTCGCCGCCGGCGGTTCGAGCGCGAGCGTGGCGAGAAAGCTCGTGCGGTCGGCGTATCCCGCCGCGATGATCTCGAGTTGATCGAGATCGGCCATGCGTGGTGGCGCGTCGTCGTAGGTGGCTTGCAGAATGGGGTCGTACAGCTGGCGCACGAGGCGAATGCTTTCGCCCGGGCTGTGCGGCCTGTCCTGGCGTTCGACACGTCGCATGCCATCGAACAGCGCCGCCACCGCCTGCAGCGCCGGGCGTGAGCGCGCAGCGGCGCGCACGGCGCCGATGGCCATGGGTTCCCATTGGTGGTGCGAGAGCAGCTCGATGGCGGCGCGCGCCGTGGCATCGCCCACGCCAGGCAGTAGCCGGAGGATGCGATACCAGCTCACTTCATCTCGTGGGTTCTCGAGGATGCGCAGGAAGGCCAGGATGTCCTTGATGTGCGCGGCTTCGAGGAACTTGAGCCCCCCCCACTTTTCGTAGGGAATGCGCCGGTTGGCCAGTTCGATTTCGAGATCGGCGCTGAGGTAGCCCGCGCGGAACAGCACCGCGATTTCGCGCAGCGGGGTGCCCTGTTCGTGGAGTTCGAGCAGACGGTCGACCACGAAAGCCGTTTGCGTGGCTTCGTCTTTGACCGTGACCAGCCACGGCGCTTCACCGCCATCGCGTTCGGTCCAGAGCCGCTTGGAGTAGCGTTCGAGACTGCGCGAGATGATGGTGTTGGTAGTGTCGAGAATGGGCGGGGTGCTGCGGTAGTTCTGTTCGAGCGTGACGATGCGCGTGCCCGGGAACTGCTGCGGGAAGTCGAGGATGTTGCGGATGGTAGCGCCACGAAAAGCGTAAATGCTTTGCGCGTCGTCGCCGACCACCGTGAGTTTGCCGTTGGTGCAGAGGCCGCGCAGGATGCGCGACTGCAGCGGGTTGGTGTCCTGGTATTCGTCGACCAACACGTGGTCGTACAACGCGCGGATCTGCTGCGCGATGGGCGGCGCCTGTTCGAGGAGCAGGGCCCAGCTCAGCAGCAGGTCGTCGTAGTCGAGCAGATTGCGATCGGCCTTGCGCTTCACGTAGTCGCCGAAACAGCGCTCGATATCGCCGGCCCAACTGAGGAAGTGCGGCCACTGATCGCCGAGGATGTCGGCCACCGGCAGGCCGGTATTCACGTGGCGCGAGTAGATGGACAGCAGCGTTTCGGCGCGTGGGAAGCGGGGCGCGCCGCGCGGCGCATTTTTCAAATCGCCGTAACCCAGCGCGGAGCGGGCGAGCCCCATGAGATCACCGGCGTCGCCCTGATCGAGAATGGTGAAACCTTCCGCGAGGCCGGCGGCCGGACCGAAGCGGCGGAGCAGTTTGTGCGCCGTACCATGGAAGGTGCCGCCCTGCACGTGCTGCGAGTCGGAGCCCACGAGCCGCTCGCAGCGGCTCAGCATTTCCTGGGATGCGCGTCGCGTGAAGGTGAGCAGCAGAATGCGATGCGCCGGGACACCGCGGCCGATGAGGGCGGCGACTCGATGAATGAGGGTACGGGTTTTCCCGGAGCCAGCGCCGGCCACAATGAGCAGCGGCGAGTCGCCATGACTGGCGGCGGCAGCCTGGGCAGCATTGAGCGCCGGCCCCTGCGGGCTGGCGGGGGGCGGCACGACCCGGCGCGCCGGCAGGGTAGAGTGGACGCGGGTGAGGTCGTCGGCCATGACCGAACATAGCCCATATGCGCAGAGCCGTCAGGCGCCCCCCGATGGCGCGGCGTTCCCGTCGTGTGACCTTTGTCTGGGTGGTCCGTCCAAAGAATCGGACATCGACTTCGGGAGCGCGATACGGGTTTTCTACGGGGCAGCCTGTGGATAACTCGGGTTTCCGGGGCTAAAGTTGTAAGATTGTGACACCGATCTCGAACGGAGGGGAACCGGGCCGCTTGACCGTGCCGGCTATCACCCCTACGTTTACGTGTTGCTATTGTCCGGAGGAGTGTGTGCGTCACCCTACCCTTGGGTGAACGTGCGCGCGAATTCGTGTCGATAGAAGTTGGGCCTGCAGGCTGGCGGAGCTTGGACCGTCCAGAGGGCAGGGTTGGACTGCGCAAGCAGGCAGTTCGGGCATCACGCTGGTTCGTACGACACTGAGCTCTTTTCGGCCGCTCCCCGATCCGAGGTCAGGTCCCCTGCGAAGTGGTAGTGATGGGGCGTACGCCAGTCGGGCGCGCGCTTACCACGTACGTAGTTCGCTGACATCGGGCCCCGAGCCGCGTGGCAGCACGACCTCCACGACCTCGCAAGAGGGGGATCATGCAACTCTTCTCTCGGAACAAGGCGCTCGCCGCCCTGAGCCTCGGCGCCCTGGCGGCGCTCGGTGCTTGCGGTGACGACGTCACGGTACCGGCTCCGGTGAATCCGCCGGTCGCCGTGACCATTTCGCCGTCCAATGCCAACGTGAACGTTGGCTCGTTCGTCGACCTCGCCGTGGCCATCACGGGCGGCACGACGACCCCGACGCTCGCCACGTGCTCGACGAGCAACGCGGCGGTCGCGACGGCCGCGGTGCAGGGCGGCAACGCCTGCCGCGTGACCGGCGTGTCCACGGGTGCGGTGTCGATCACGGCTGCGACCTCGGCTGGCCAGACGGCCGGCGCGTCGGTCACGGTCAACGCGCCGGTGCCGGCTATCTCGGGCATCGCGATCTCGCCGGCCGCGCAGAACCTGCAGGTTGGTGGCACGTTCACGATCACCGCGAACCCGACGACCCAGGCTCCTGGTGCGACGATCGCGCGTAACTTCGTGAGCAGCAACTCGGCCGTCGCCACGGTCAACGCCACGACGGGTGTCGTGACGGCGGTGGCGCCGGGCCAGACGACCATCACGGTCACGCTGACGGGCACGGGCACGGGCCTGACCGCGGCGAACGTCACGGGCCAGGTGGCCGTGACGGTTACGGCGCTTCCGCCGTCGGTGACGGCCGTGACGGCCACGCCGTCGTCGGCGACGCTCATCGTCGCTGGCACGCAGCAGATCGCCGCCACGGGCACGTACGCCACGGGCATCACGGGCACGATCACCTACGGCACGTCGAACCCCGGCGTGGCGACGGTGAGCGGCACGGGCTTGATCACCGCCGTTGGCCCCGGCCAGGCGACGATCACCGTGACGGCCTCGTCGGCTGGTAACGCTTCGTTCGCCGCCGCGTCGGCGACGCAGCAGATCCCGGTGACGGTGAACGCCCCGGCGCAGGTGTCGATCGCGAACATCACGAGCGGCACGACGAACAACCCGGTCAACATCAACAACGTTGCCGGCCAGATCCAGGTGCAGCTGAACCTCGTCACGAACAACAACAACGTGTCGAGCGTCGCCCTGTACGTCTGCGATGCCAACACCAACTGCACGTCGGGCTCGCCCGCGGCGCAGCAGAACTTCGGCACCGCCGGCGCGGCTGATGGCCAGATCAACCTGTTCATCAACACCGCCGACTTCACGACGGACTTCGCGACGGCCGCGGCCAAGTACCTCAACGGTCAGAAGAACCTGATCGCGGTGCTCAACGTTGCCAACTCGAACGCCAACAGCAACCTGGCGATCCTGAACTTCAACAACACCGACGGCTACGCGGCCAAGCACACGGCCCCGTCGCGTTCGGCGGTGAACACGTCGAGCAACACGACGTTCTTCGGTGGCCCGGACGCAGCTGGCCGTGGCCGCATGCAGATCGCTCCGTTGTTCTACACCCCGAACCGCTCGCTCACGACGGCCACGGTTGGCCTCACGGGCGTCTGCGGCGGCACGTTGACGTTCGGTGGCACCGGCAACCCGGCGTTCCCGATCGACTACACGTACGGCTACTCGATGACGAGCAACACGACCAACATCGTGTGCTCGAACGAATCGAACCCGGCCGCTGATCCGGACGTCTCGGGTCGCGTCATTTCGTCGATCGACAACGCGCAGAACGCTGGCCCGGTGGCTGCCAACTCGGCGGCTTTCGCCACGACGACCTCGAGCATCCCCGCGGTGACGGCCCCGGCCATCATCCGTGTGGACTATGCGACCCCGAACGTTTCGTATGCTTTCGGCGCGCAGCTCACGGCTCCGGCCAACGGTGAGCTCGGCTGGGTCAACGCGGCTTACAACTTCGCGGTGGCGACGCAGTCCGATGCTGGTGTCGGCGCGAAGGCCAACAGCACGATCACGTACGGCTTCGCTGGCTGCGGCAATACCACGTACACCGCGTTCAGCACGAACACGGGTGCCGATATCGCCGAGTGCACGACGGACTTCACGGGCGGTTGGACGGGTTCCACCACGCGTGGTCCCTACACGGCTCGCGCCACCGGTCAGGACCTTCTCACGAATGAATTCACCCGTACCTCGGGTGCGTTCGGCGTGGACAAGACGGCTCCGGCCGTGCGTTACGACGCGAACAGCGATTCGCTCGCGATCTACGACAGCGTGGCCGTGCTGGCCGTCACTGTCGGTTCGATTGCGGACTCGGTATGGCAGGTGGAAGCGCTTGACGATCGCGCCGGCTTCATCTCGGGCGCGGTGCAGCATCGTCTCGCCCGTGCGAACCAGCTCCTGAACACCGGTTCGTGCGTCGTTGCGACGGGTCCGGCCTCGGTTGGCTCGGCCTTTGTGACCAGCCCGACCTGCACGTACCAGTCGGTCGCCTTCACGGGCGAAGTGATGGGTGACGGCTACCGCCCGGTGGCTCCGATCCTGTTCAACGGCACGCTTGCCGCTGGCCAGGGTTACTGGACCTACCGTGCCCGCGCGACGGACCGCGCCGGTAACGTGACGGAGAAGGAAAACCGCTACATCCTGATCAACAGCACGGCCCCGGTCATGACCGGTATGGGCGTGCCGAGCACGGTCACGGCTTCGGGCACGAACGCCTTCACGCCGAACTTCACGGAAGTCGTGGAATCGCGCCTGAACAGCTTCCGTGTCGTGTACGGCGTGGGCGATACGCTCAGCTTCCCGGCCGTCAAGACGTACGACCTGTGGGATGATGTGATCGGCAGCAACGGCAACACCACCATGGGCAAGCCGTTCACGTCGGGTGTGACGTTCTACACCAACATCCAGACCACCACGTCGACCAACACGATCGGCGACACCACCTCGGTCCGTCCGGACTCGGCGGTGGCTGGCGTGACGAACGTCGGCGCCATGGCCTCCTCGTTCTTCGGTGTCCGTCTCCTCGACGCGAACATCACGAACGACGCGACGGCTTGGACCAGCGCCACGGTTGGCAAGGGTAACCTGGTTGACTCGTTCTTCGTCGCGGCCTCGGCCGCTGCCTGGAACTCGCCGGCCGGCGGTGTGAAGGCGCGTGTCTTCGCCAACACCAACATCATCAACTCGCCGTTCACGCGTATCGACTTCTACCACAAGGCCTCGCCTGCGGTAGCGTGGAACTACGCTGGTTCGGTTGATGCCACCACGACGCCGGCTCAGTCGCCGGTGGCCGGTGCCTCGGTGTACATCGCCGACAACGGCACGCAGCGCGTGTGGACGTACGTCCTCCGCAACGTGGTGAACACCAACGGCAGCCTCACGGCTCTCGTCGGCGGCTACACCAACCCGCTCGGCACGATCGCCACGGGTTGCTGGCGTGCGATCGCCACGTCGAGCTCGAACGGCCGCGTGCTTAGCTCGCAGGCTGTTGACCTCGCCGCTGGCCCGGCCTGCGTCGCTCCGTAATACGGAACTGACCTAGCTGGAACCACGCTGGAACAGCGGCCCCGCCAGAAATGGCGGGGTCGCTTGTTTTTTGTTAAGGCACCAACGGCACAAACACGGGGCTACCGGGTGTAGCTATACTTCACCTGCCGCGACCGTCCCACTGTGGCGCGGCTTGTCCAACACCCTCGTTCTTTCCCATGAAGACTGTATTCGTCCGCTCCACATACATCGCGTTCGCTGCCGCTGCGGTGCTGCTCGCTGCCTGCGGTGACTCCTCCAGTAACGATGTCGGCGCCGACAAGCTCGGTGTGCTGGCTGAAGGCTCGCCCCGCGACTCCGTGCTCCTGGTCATGGGGCAGGGCCCGCTCACGGCGCAGTACGCCGACTCGCTGCGCCTCGAAAAGGGCTTCCGCCGCGAGAATTACGTCATCGACGGCCAGCAGTACGAAGTGCTCTACTATCGCGAGCTCCAGGGCAACGTGGCCGAACAGGTGCAGCAGGCCAAGGAAACGCCGGTTGTCATCAAGGACGGCAAGGTGCTCGGGTGGGGCTGGAAGTACTTCGTGGAAACGGCCATGACCGATCTCAAGCTGCCGAACCCCACTGGCAACGTGCCGGGTGGCAACGGCGCGCCGCCGGCCATCATCGAAATGAAGACGGACAGTGGCGTTGCCCCGGTTGAACCCACGGTGGCTCCCGCCGACAGCACCAAGAAGAGCGGCGCCTGATCCATCGCGCCGTACCGCTTACAACAAAGGCCCCGCACACTACTGTGCGGGGCCTTTGTCTTGTCCTCCGGAACGTCAATCCAGCCGACTGTCGGCACGAGCAATTGGCTGCGGAGTGAGCGCAAACACCGCCCCCATAGCGCCAGCCAGCGCGGCTTCCACCGCGTCGAATGATGGTGCTGCCAGGCCAGCTTCGGCGCACTCGCGCGCCACGGTGCTCATGGTGACCCCGTCGATGCCACACGGTACCGTATGGTCGAACGTCGCGAGCGAGTTCTCCACGTTGAGTGCCACCCCGTGCCAGGTGACCCAGTCACGCGCGTGCACGCCAATACTGGCCAGCTTCACCCGCGAGCCGTCGCCGCGCGTGCGCCACACACCGGTGAGCCCTTCAACGCGCCCGCACTCCAGGCCGAAGGAATCCAGCGCGCGAATGACGGCCTCTTCGATTTGCCGCAGATACCAGTGCAAATCCTGTTTGTGGCGCTTGAGATCGACAATGGGATATGCCACCAGCTGGCCGGGCTCGTGAATGGTCACGTCGCCACCCCGCTCCACATCGCGCACCTGGATGCCGCGGCTTTCGAGCGATTCTGCCGACGCGAGCAGATGGCCGGGCTTGGTACTACGTCCCAAGGTCACCACCGCCGGATGCTGCACCAGGATGAGCAGATCTTCTGGCAGCGTGCCGGATATACGCGCCGCTGCGGCGCGCTTCTGCAGTGCCCACGCGTCGTCGTAGGGGGTGAGGCCGAGGGAGAGGGTGTAGAGAAGCATGGTGTGAAGGTATCCGCGCGGCGGCGGGGAACGGCAAACGGCTCTACAAAACAGGCAGAACCGGCGGAACAGGCGGAACAGGAAGGCACACGACGACTACGCCCCCACTGTTCTGTCTGTTCTGCCGGTTCGGTCGGTTCTGTATGTAGCTAGCAGTTTGCCCGGCTGAGGCCGCGATTCGTCACGCGTGCAGCATCTTCCCCATGGAGTCGAGCACGGCTTCGCCGATGGCTTCGCTGAGCGTGGGGTGGGCGTGAATGGCGAGATCGATCTCTTCCACGGTGAACTCGTTTTCGCGCGCGACCACGAGTTCGTGAATCATCTCAGTGGCGTGCGCGCCCACGATGTGCGCGCCGAGGATTTCCCCGTACTTGGCGTCGCGAATGATCTTCACGAAGCCGTCGGTTTCTCCGCTCGTACGCGCGCGACCGTTCGCGCTGAACGGGAACTTGCCCACCTTGTAGTCGAGCTTCTGTTCCTTGCACTGCGCTTCGGTGAGTCCGATGCTCGCCACTTCGGGGTGGCAGTAGGTGCAGCTCGGGATGTTCTTGTAGTTCACGAGATGCGCGTGCTCTCCGCCAAGGAGATCCGCGAGCACATGCCCTTCGCGCGAGCCCTTGTGCGCGAGCATCTGGTTGCCGGCCACGTCACCGATGGCGTAGTACCCCGGCACGTTGGTCTCGAACTTGTCGTTGATCTTCACGAAGCCGCGCTCGCTCTTCGCGATACCGACCGCTTCGAGTCCGATCTTCTCCACGTTGGGCGCGCGACCGGCCGCCACAAGCACCTTCTCCACTTCGATCTGCTGCGTGGCGCCCTGTGCTTCCACGGTCATGCTGGCGCCGGTCTTGGTGACCTTCACGTTGCTGATCTTGGCGCCGGTAATCACGTCGATCTTGCGCTTCTTGAAGGCGCGGCCGAGCTCGGCGCTGCAGTCGGCATCTTCGAGCGGCAGGATATTCGGCGCGACTTCGATAAGCGACACTTTGGTGCCGAAGCTCGAGAAGACGTCGGCGAATTCGCAGCCCACGGCACCGGCGCCCACCACGGCCATCGTAGCCGGCGCCTTTTCGGCGACGAGCACGTCATCGCTCGACAGCACGACGTTCTTGTCGAGCTCGAGCCCGATCTGCGGCAGCCCCTTCACGCGCGAGCCGGTGGCGATAACGACGGCCTTCTTGGCCTCGTGCGTTTCCTTCTTGCCGTCGGCGAGGGTGACGGTGACCTTCTTGCCCTTTTCGAGCAGCCCTTCGCCGCGGATGTGCTGCACCTTGTTCTTCTTGAGCAGGAACTCGACGCCCTTGCTGTTCTGCTGGCTCACGGAGCGCGAGCGCTTCATGGCGGGGCCGAAATCGAGGGTCACCCCATCGATGGTGATGCCGTGTTCGGCGGCCTTGCCGATTTTCTGCGCGAGGCCGGCGCTTTCGAGCAGCGACTTGGCGGGGATGCAGCCCCAGAGCACACAGGTGCCACCCAGCGCTTCGCGCTCGATGACGGCAACCTGCATGCCGAGTTGCGCGCAGCGAATGGCACATACGTAGCCGGCGGGGCCGCCGCCGAGGACGATGACGTCGAACGAAGCCATGGGGAGTTCAGCTGAAAGACTCGGTTGAGGCGCGGACTCGGCGCCGCCGATCAATCTAGCGTGATGCGAGGCGGTGGGGACCGCTTGGAGACCGTTCGGCGATCGAGTGGTCGGGGTCAGGGTTGTGGCAGTACCGCGACCCAGACCCAGACTCGCACTCGCCGTCAGCGCCGAACCACACTCCGCACGCCGTCGGAGAAGACCACTTCGACCGAGCGACCGCCGGTAGCGACAGCCGACCCCGACCGGCGCACGAAGCCCATCAGTTGCCCCGTGGCGGCGTCGCGCACCATGGCCATACGGTATGAAGGGTTCGACCATCCGACCGTGACCTGCCGCGCCGAGCGGCTGAGCATCGCCGCCGGATCATCGGCCTGCGCTCGCGCTCCCCCCGCCCGCGTTCCCGTGCCCGCCCGCTGCATCACCGCCCGCGTCGGCACACGGGAATCACGCACGCGGATGCTCTGCAACCGCTGCTCAAGCGTCGCCGACCACGGCAGCACCACCGCGAACTGCCGCTGCTCATGGCCCGCCTCGGCGTGGTCTACCACCGACGCCTCGAGCGGCAGCGAGGAGAGGGTGGTCCCCGCGTCGTCGAGCAGTTCCACCTGCAGCGTTGCGCCGCGCGGCGCGAGCGTGGCCGGTGCGTTCACGCGGAACGCCGGTTCCAACTCGATGCGGCCGTCGACGATCCGTCCCCACACCAGCAGCCCGTCCGTGGATACCGACGCCTGGGCCGGCGTCTCGTAGCCTACCGCTGCACGACGCGTCATCACCCCCGTCCACGTGTAGTCGCTGATCCACGTGTTGCTGCAATAGCCCATGAGGTCGGTCGCGTTGCTCAGCACCACGGCGTTGGTGGTGGAGTTCCAGCCGAAGCCGCCGATGGCGCCACCCGAGTACGGGTAGTTGGCATCGCCACTCGTGCCGCACGGCGCATGATTGCGGCCGAAGTTGTGTCCCCACTCGTGCGCCGCCACGCCATCACCGCTGGGCAGGTAGTCCCAGCCCACGGCCGCGCGGCCCGGCACGTAGCCATAGCCGGCAATCCCGCTCGAGTAGCGCACGCGCACCACGCCGTAGTAGTGCATGGTAGACGGGGCGCCGTCGGTGGTGCGCAGGGCGTTGATTTCACTGAGCACCGTGAGCCACTTGCCGTTGCTGTCGTTGCTCACGAGGGTGTCGGCGGTGCTGGTGAACGGGGCGCGCACATCGCTCACCACGTTTTGCACCGGGAACATGCGCCGCGTGGTGGCGAGGAAGCTTTCGCGATTCGCGTTCGAGACGCGCCCGGTATCGTTGCCCACGACGACCGGAATGAAACGCACGGTAAATGTGGGCACCGTGTTCACCGTGATGGCCTGCGGCGTTCCATTCGACGGCCACGTGTTGTCGCTGCGGGTGGCGTCGGGCACGGCCTGCGCGGGATCAAGATCGACCAGCACGCGGGTGCCGGTGCGCATGTTGGCCGCCGGAACCACCAGGTTCCACGTGGAACCAAGCGTGCCTTCGGCAATACTGGTGCGCACCGACGCTTCGGGCGCCGTGATGGTGTTGGTGGAGAGCAGCGTCGCGCCGTCGTACACGCGCACGCGCACGTCGGGGCGCGCGCTGTTGGCGGCGTTTGCCGTGACGAACACGCGCAGCAGCGCATCACGGTTGGCCACCAGCGCGACAGAATTATCGAGCTTCTGGATGGCCTGCGTGAGATACACATGGCTGATCGTGTAGTTGGTGCCTACCGGCGGCGCCGAATAGGCGAACGACACGTTGCTGGTGGTGTTGACCGTGACCGTGCTGGCCACAGACGACGGCGAAGCGGTGTACGTCGAGCCGCTCGACGTCACGCTGCCCGCCGTGACGGTCCAACTGCCCACGGCCAGCGCAGACACGGTACCCGTGCCGTTTTGCGTGCGCGTTGCGCCGCCCGGGCCGGACAGGGTGAACACCGGTGTGGTGCCGCCAGGCAGGCCACTGGCGGAAATGGCGATGCTGCCGCTGGGCATGTTGTACGCCACGGTGGCGCCGGCGGCGACCGCCGAAGCGTTCACGGTGACGGTTTGCGAGCTGCTTTGCGGGGTGTAGCTCGTGCCTGAAGCCGAGACCGTCGCGGCGGTGACCGTATAGCTGCCCGGTGTGAGCAGGACCAGCGTGGTGGTGGCTGTGAGCGCGCGTGAATAGCCACCGGGGCCGGTTACGGTCACGTTGCCGGCGGTGCCATTCGGCAAGCCGGTGACCGCGACAGCCAGTGAGCCCGTGGTGATCACGTAGTTCACACCGAAGGCCAGCGTATCGCCCGGTTGTACCGTTTCGTCGCGGCTGGTGGGCGTGGGCGCATAGCTGGCCGTGCTGTTGGTGACGCTGCTGGCCGTCAGACGCCAGCGGCCAGCGGTGGCCGGCACGACACGGTACGCGGTGGTGACGTTGTACGTGGCCCCAACCGGATCGGTGAGCTGGATGGCGGCATTGGTGCCGTTGGGCAGCCCTGTAACCGGGACATCGATCACCGTGGGCACGAGCACCCAATTGAACGCGGCGTTGGTTGGCGTGGCGCCGGCCACGACATCGACCGAACTGGTGCCGGCCAACACGCCATACGCGTCACTGGCACTGCGCACGACCCGCGGCGTGAGGGTGTAGCGACCGGGTTCGAGGCCACGCACCGTTTCGCCCACCGTGATAGAGCGGGTATAGCCGTTGGGGCCGGTCACGCGCACATCGCCGGCGAGTCCGGTGGGCAGCCCGGTGAACGAAACGGCGAGCGCCCCCGAGGCCAGCGCGTAGGTGAACGACGCATCGCTGCTCGTCCCCGTGGCCACGACGACTTGCCGTGACGTGGGCGAGGCCGCCCAACGATCGCTGCCGGCAAGCACGGCGCCGGCGCTTACGGTGTAGGTACCAACGGGCAGTGAATCCACCGACCCGCTGCTGGTGAAGCTGCGGTCGATGCCGTTGCCGACGACGCGCAGCGACGGATTGGTGCCGTCGGGCAGGCCGTTGCTCTGCAGCACGAGTCGTCCGACTTGCGCCGCGTACAGCACGGGCGCCGGCGCGGCGACGAGTGAAGCGGTGACATCGACGGCCAGTGTATCGGCAGCGGGGCGATACGTAATGCCCTGCTGCACAACCGGGACGGTCACGACGCGATAGCGACCGGGTTCGAGACCGGTGAGGGTGGTCGTGCCGGTGAGCGCGCGTGAACTGGTGTCGGCTCCGGGGCCGATCACCTTCACGTTCCCGGCGAGTCCGGTGGGCAGCCCCGTAACGGCGACGGCAATGGCGCCGGTGGCCACGCGATACTCGATGCTTACCCGTGCGGTATCACCGAAGCTCACGGTGGTATCGAAGGCCGCGCGGGCGGGCTCGAAGCGGGCGCCTTCAGCGGTCACTGCGGCGGCGGTGAGCTGCCAACGCTCGATTTCGGTGGGCTGCCCAGTCTGCTGAGCGGCCACGAGCGTGGCGGTTTGGGCAATGGCGGCGGCCGCTGCGCCAGGTGCTGTCACGTTCACGGCGGCGGCGGCGTTGGCCGGCAGCCCGGAAATCGTAACGGAAAGGGCTGACGGCGCCGGCTGGTAGGTGGCGGCCACTTGAACCGGCGCGGCGGACGGCACCGTGACTTCGAAGCTGGCCGGCGCACCCACCCACGTGCCGAGTGCGGCGCGCACGGGTTTGACGGTGACCGTGTAGCGACCGGCGGGCACGTCACCCCAATTGGTACCGGCGCTGGCCGAGCGGCTGAACGAGGCGCCGGGCAGGGGGCCGGTTACGAGCAGGTCCGCAGTGGCCCCGGAGGGCAGGCCCGCGCTGCTGACGGAGATGATCCCCGGTGGCACCGGCGCGGGTGTGACGGGCGGCGTGGGCGAAGTGGGCGCGCGTCCATCGCCTCCGCTGCAGGCGGCGAGGAGGAGCGCGGCGGCGCCGAGCGCGAATGTGCGGACATTGAGCATCAGTGGTCGAGTCAAGGGTCTACGATACGACGACCGGGTCGGCGCCGCGACACCGACTGTGCCCACAATGTGACGAAGATTACTGGGGGCGCGCCGGTGCGCTCGCGCTCTGGTGCTCGCCCTCTGGTGCTCGCCCTCTGGTGCGGGCCCGCGGCGTGCCGTACACCCTCTTCGCGCGTTGCTTCGGGGGTGGCCGAGCGCTGGCGCGCCGGCATCACCCCCTCAGAGACGCGCTGCGAGGGGTATGGCACGCCGC
>ERZ1645185.458-NODE-458-length-17091-cov-8.059756_pt1 | contig 17091 bp, 19 predicted proteins | sample MGYA00575351_ERZ1645185 | MGnify/ENA primary metagenome ERZ1645185 (study PRJEB40838, sample SAMN11284767) | freshwater sediment metagenome | isolation source: river sediment | host: Sediment | place: India: Jana village, Kanpur | collected 2015-12-17 ...
AAATCCTCGCGTTCGATCCAGAGTTCACGAGAGAAAGGTACGGCGCGCTTGCCCAATTCCGGTTGCTGCGGATGGTTGGGTGCGAAGCAGTCTTCGCTCTGGCCTTCCGGATAGTTGTCGATGATAAGTTTCACCGGGTCGAGCACGGCAATGCGGCGTAACGCGTGCTCGTTCAAATCGTCGCGCATACAGGCTTCAAGCACGCTCATATCTATCCACGAGTCTGCCTTGGATACGCCGATCTGGTCGGTAAAACGCCTGAAACCCACTGGCGTGAATCCGCGGCGCCGTGCGCCCATCAGCGTTGGCAGGCGAGGATCGTCCCAGCCGTCGACGTGCTTTTCGTCTACCAGCTGGATCAGCTTGCGCTTGGACAGCACCACGTAAGTCAGGTTGAGCCGCGCGAACTCGATCTGCTGTGGCAGCGGTCGCGTGAAGAAGCCGCCATCGGCCAGCTTGTCCAGCAGCCAGTCGTAGAAGGGCCGCTGGTCTTCGAACTCCAGTGTGCAGATGGAGTGGGTGATGTGCTCGATGGCGTCCTCGATCGGGTGTGCGTAAGTGTACATCGGGTAAATGCACCAGGTGTCGCCGGTGTTGTGGTGCGTGGCGCGCTTGATGCGGTAAATGGCCGGATCGCGCATGTTGATGTTGGGTGATGCCATGTCGATTTTCGCTCGCAGCACGTGCGCGCCATCTGCGAATTCACCCGCCTTCATGCGGCGGAACAGATCGAGATTCTCCTCGATGCCGCGGGTGCGGTAAGGACTGTCCTTGCCGGGTTCATTCAGCGTGCCGCGATAGGCGCGCATGTCTTCGGCATTGAGTGAATCCACATAGGCGTTGCCGGACTGGATCAGATGCTCGGCGCAGGCATACATGGTGTCGAAATAATTCGAGGCGTAATAAAGATGCGTGCCCCAGTCGAAGCCCAGCCATTTCACCGCGCTGACGATCGAATCGACGTATTCCTGTTCCTCTTTTTCGGGGTTGGTGTCGTCGAAGCGCAAATGGCACACGCCGCCGTAATCGCGTGCGAGGCCGAAGTTCAGAAAGATTGACTTGGCATGGCCGTAGTGCAGGTATCCGTTGGGCTCGGGCGGGAAACGCGTTTCCACGCGGCCTGCCCATTTTCCGGCGGCATTCTGCTCATCGATGATGTTGCGGATGAAATTGGCGGCGGGGGCGGGTGCTTCTTTGATTTCGGACATGATGCAGTTAAAAGTTCAGGATAGGCTGAATTCTACTTCAGGCAATGATGCCTCCGCCCAGGCAAACGCAGCCATCGTAAATGACGACGGATTGCCCTGGGGTGACGGCCCATTGTGGCGATTCGAATGTCACATGCAGGCGGCCATCGTTTTCAAATTTCAACGTGCAGGCTGCATCCTGCTGCCTGTAGCGGGTCTTGGCGGTATAGGGGCGGGTAAGGTCTGGCAGTTCTCCCGCAACCCAGCTCAAATCCTGCGCAATCAGTTCGCTTGATTGCAGCAGCGGATGGTCGTGCCCTTGCACGACGATGAGGGTATTGCTGGCCATGTCCTTGCCAGCGACGAACCAGGGTTCGCCCGAACTTTCCTTCTGCCCGCCGATGCCCAGGCCCTCGCGCTGGCCCAGAGTGTAATACGTCAAGCCTTGGTGCTCGCCCACGACTTTGCCTTCCGGCGTGCGCATCTCGCCGGGAGTCTTGGGCAGGTAGCGCTCGAGGAATTCGCGGAAGTTGCGTTCGCCGATGAAACAGATGCCGGTGGAATCTTTTTTCTTCGCATTGGGCAAGCCGATTTTTTCGGCGAGTTTTCGCACCTCTGGCTTGGGAAGCTCGCTCAGGGGGAAGAGGGCGGGCTTGAGCTGGGACTGGTTCAACCGATAGAGAAAATAGCTCTGGTCCTTGTTGCCATCCAGTCCACGCAACAAAGTGGCGCGGCCCGTGCTGTCTTCACCGCGCCCGGCATAGTGGCCGGTGGCGATGTAATGCGCTCCGCGCTTGACGGCGTCTTCCAGAAAGGCCTTGAACTTGATTTCCGCGTTGCACAGGATGTCGGGGTTGGGCGTGCAGCCGGCCTGGTATTCGCGCAGGAAATAGCTGAACACGCGTTCCTTGTATTCGGTGGCGAAATTGACGGCTTCAACTTCAATATTCAGCACATCCGCCACGGCCAGCACATCGAGAAAATCCTGGCGGGCGGTACAGTGCTCGGTGTTGTCGTCGTCATCCCAGTTTTTCATGAACACACCAAGCACGTCGTAGCCCTGCTGTTTGAGCAGGGATGCGGCAACGGCGGAGTCCACGCCACCGGAGAGGCCGACGACGACTTTAGACATTTTCAATGCCCGTGACATGGCGAGGAACGTAGTGACGAAGCAATCCAGTTGGTGAGATGGCCAGGCAATGAACTGGATTGCTTCGGCCGCGCCTCGCAATGACGATGTTGGGTTTCATAGATGTGCCACTAAATCCAGCGGAAACCGCCGACCGGAGAGATAGTCCTGCACACAGCGCATGACCAGCGGGCTGCGGTGACGGATGGGACTGCTGGAAATCTCATCTGGTGTCAGCCACACGGCGCGGACGATGCCCTTGTCCAGTTTGTAGTTTGGATCGACGCGGGCGACTTTGCAGATGTAGGCAAAGCGCAGATAGGTGATGTCGCGTGCAAGGTTGGAGGTTGTGTACGATCCGAGCAGAGCAACCGGTTCGACGTGGTGCCCGGTTTCCTCCAGCGCTTCGCGCACCACGGCTTGCAACAGGGTTTCGTTGCGTTCCCAGTGGCCGGCAGGCTGGTTGAGTCGCATGCCATCGGCGGTCTCTTCTTCGACGAGCAGAAATTTTCCGTCTTGTTCGACGATGGCGGCGACAACGACGTGAGGTAGCCAGATACTTTCTTCAGACATGCAGTTCTATCCATTCACCGGGCGTCAACCCGTTCAGACTCCAGTCTCCAATCGACCAGCGGATCAGACGTAGTGTTGGGTAACCCGCCTTCGCTGTCATTCGCCGCACCTGGCGGTTCTTGCCTTCGTTAATTGTCAGTTCCAGCCAGCTTGTCGGTATGGCCTTGCGATAACGGATGGGCGGGTTGCGCGGCCACAGTCCGGCAGGCTCGTCCATTTTTCTGACCTTGGCGGGGCGTGTGACAAAATCGCCCAGATCGACGCCCTTTCGCAGTTGCGCCAGGGCTGCATCATCGGGGATTCCTTCCACCTGCGCCCAGTAAACCTTGGGCAATTTGTGGGCAGGATCGGCAATGCGTTTTTGCAGCGCGCCGTCATCGGTTAGAATCAGCAATCCTTCGCTGTCCGCATCCAGCCTTCCGGCGGCATAAACGTCCGGAACCGGAATGAAGTCCTTCAGGCCCTGCCAGCGTCCCTCTGCCGTGAACTGGCTCAGGACGCCGTAGGGTTTGTTGAAAAGAAGCAGAAGCGACATACGCCATATTATCGTTTAACTCAGCATCGTTTGATTCAGATCGTTTATTACCGACCATCATGACTTACCAGCACATCCATATTCCCGCCAACGGCCAGAAAATTACCGTCAATCCCGACAACACGCTCAACGTGCCCGACATGCCCATTATTCCTTTCATTGAAGGCGACGGCACGGGTGTGGATATCACGCCCGTGATGCGCAAGGTGGTCGATGCCGCCGTGGCCAAGGCCTACGGCGGCAGAAAACAGATTGCCTGGATGGAAGTGTATGCGGGCGAGAAGTCGGTCAAGATCTATGGCGCGGACCAGTGGCTGCCGGATGAAACCGTGCAGGCGGTCAAGGACTACGTCATTTCCATCAAGGGCCCGCTGACCACGCCAACCTCGGGTGGCATTCGTTCGCTGAACGTGGCGCTGCGGCAGATGCTGGACTTGTATGTCTGCCTGCGTCCCGTGCGGTATTTCAGCGGTGTGCCTTCACCCGTGAAAGAGCCGGAGAAAGTCGACATGGTGATCTTTCGCGAGAACACGGAAGACATCTACGCCGGCGTGGAGTGGGAAGCCGGTTCCGCAGAAGTAAAGAAAGTCATCGCCTTCCTGCAAAAGGAAATGGGCGTCAAGAAAATCCGTTTCCCGGAATCTTCCGCCATCGGCATCAAGCCGGTTTCGATTGAAGGCTCCGAGCGCCTGATTCGCCGCGCTATCCAGTACGCCATCGACAACAAGCGCAAGTCGGTGACGCTGGTGCACAAGGGCAACATCATGAAGTTCACCGAGGGGGGCTTCAAGAAATGGGGTTACGAACTCGCCGCGCGCGAATTTGGCGCCACGCTGATCGACGAAGGCCCCTGGATGAAACTGCCTAATGGAATCGTCATCAAGGATGTGATCGCCGACGCTTTCCTGCAGCAGATTCTGCTGCGTCCGGCCGAATACGATGTGATCGCCACGCTGAACCTGAACGGAGACTATGTTTCCGACGCGCTGGCGGCCGAAGTCGGCGGCATCGGCATTGCACCGGGTGCAAACCTTTCAGACACGGTCGCCATGTTCGAGGCCACCCATGGCACCGCGCCCAAGTATGCAGGCAAGGACTATGTGAACCCGGGTTCGATCATCCTGTCGGCGGAAATGATGCTGCGGCATCTGGGCTGGACCGAGGCGGCCGACCTCATCATAAAGGGCATGGATGGCGCGATTGCCGCCAAGACCGTGACCTACGACTTCGCCCGTTTGATGGACGGCGCGAACGAGATTAAATGCTCCGCATTTGGTGATGCGATGATCGCTAAAATGTAGGTTGCGGAACACGCTGCAAAACCCCGCTGCCGCGGGGCCGAGTTCAAATAAAAAACCCCGCTGCCGCGGGGTTTTAAAGGTCTGCTGAAAAATCAGGCAGCTTGAATATTTGAAGCCTGCTTGCCCTTGGGGCCCTGGCTCACTTCAAATGATACTTTCTGGCCTTCCTTCAGCGTCTTGAAGCCATTCATGTTGATGGCGGAAAAATGCGCGAACACATCTTCACCGCCGTCGTCGGGAGTGATAAAGCCGAAACCCTTGGAATCGCTGAACCACTTGACGGTACCTGTTGCCATAGAAATCATCCTCCATTTGGCGTACTACAGCCGCGAACTGCGTGCGGCCAACCGCTTGTTGTTTGATACAAGACGCCTTGTGCTGCCCTGAATCTCCAACCACCCAAAGTCCCATGAAAATCAGGAACTTTCCGGCTTTCTACGCCGATTGGCACGCTTTGACAAGGGTTTACAACTTTTTCTGCCAAAAGGGGTAAAGTCTTGTCTCCCCATCACCACAACGAGGAGCACATGATGAAGCATGGTTTACTGATGTTGGCCGCATTGGCCGCCCTGTCCGCCACACCTGTTCTAGCAGAGACCGCTCAGCAAAATCGCATGAAGGAATGCAATGCCCAGGCTTCCGGCAAGTCGGGTGATGAACGCAAGGCTTTCATGAGTGGTTGTCTGAAGGGGGATTCGCCCGCGGTTGCCGCGTCCGGCAAGGAACTTACGCCCCAGCAGCAGCGCATGCGCGACTGCAATGCCGAAGCCAAGGGCAAAACCGGCGATGCCAGGAAAAAATTCATGAGCAGTTGCCTGAAGGGCAAAAGCTGATTCGACTTGTTTTGACGTTACCAAGGGCGCCGCTGGCGCCTTTGTTGTTTCAGGCCCCGTAAAATAGCCGCATGAAACTGCGCTGGGACATCTTTTGTACCGTCATCGACAACTTCGGCGACATCGGCATTGCCTGGCGTCTTGTGCGGCAGTTGAAGGACGAGTTCGATCAGGAGGTATGCCTGTGGGTAGATGATCTGGTGAGTTTTAAGCGTCTTGAACCGCGGTTGAACACGGATGCCGTAATCCAGCAGATAGAAGGCATCGACATCCGCCACTGGAAGGAAAATCTGCCGGACATCGAGCCCGCGCAGGTGGTCATCGAGGCGCTGGCCTGCCGTTTGCCCGACGCCTATCTGCAAAAAATGGCGGCAATGAGGGTCAAGCCGGTCTGGATCAATCTCGAATATCTCAGCGCGGAAGAGTGGGTTGCGGAATGCCACGGCCTGACATCGCCGCATCCCCGGCTGCCATTGACGCAGACATTTTTCATCCCGGGGTTTGGCCACGGTACGGGCGGATTGCTGGGCGGCCCGCACCAGCATGAAGAGCTGGCGGCCTGGCGAGATCAGCCGGGCGAGCGTGCACGTTTTTTTTCGAGTCTGGGTATTGATTCCCTGCCGGATCAGGCACTGACGATTTCGCTGTTTGCTTACGACAATCCGGCTATCCCGGGCTTGCTGGATGCGCTAACTGATTTTCGCCGATCAGTCATGCTCATCGTGCCCGAGGGCAAGGCTTCGGGCCGTGTCGCAGCGTGGTTGGGCGCGGCTAAATTACAATCCGGTCAAGCTGTGACGCGCGGGCAGCTTGCCATCCATTCCATTCCTTTCCTGGATCAGGATCATTATGACCGCCTGCTTTGGTCGTGCGATCTGAATTGCGTTCGCGGCGAGGATTCCTTCATCCAGGCTCAGTGGGCGGCAAGGCCAATGATCTGGCAGCCTTATGTGCAGGAAGACGGGGCGCACTGGAAAAAGCTTCAGGCATTCCTGGGGCTATATCAGCAGGGACTTGAGCTGGAAAGTGCCAATTTGCTGGCCGAAGCCTGGCGGGTCTGGAATGCGGGGGAGATTAACCGGGAAATCTGGCGCGAATATCTGGGTAAATTGCCCGAATTCACCTGTCATGCGGGACGATGGGAGACACGAATCAAGTCCTGGCCAAATCTTGCGAATGAACTGGTCAAATTCGCCCTGAGTAAGATACAATCGCCTGTTTTTTAAGCTTAATCAGGACGAAATATCATGAAAACCGCCCAGGAACTCCGCGCCGGAAACGTGGTAATGATCGGCAGCGACCCGATGGTGGTGCAGAAGGCCGAATACAACAAGTCGGGCCGCAACGCCGCTGTGGTCAAGATGAAACTCAAGAACCTGCTCTCTGGCACGGGTACTGAAACCGTGTACAAGGCCGATGAAAAGTTCGACATTGTCGTGCTTGATCGCAAGGAATGCACCTATTCCTACTTCGCCGACCCCATGTATGTTTTCATGGACAGCGAATACAACCAGTACGAAATCGAACCGGACAACATGGGCGATGCGCTCAACTATCTGGAAGATGGCATGCAGGTGGAAGTTGTGTTCTATGACGGCAAGGCCATATCACTGGAAATGCCGACCATGGTCGTGCGCGAGGTGGAATATACCGAACCCGCCGTGCGCGGCGATACATCCGGCAAGGTAATGAAGCCAGCCCGGCTGAAAGGCACCAACTTCGAAATTCCGGTGGCGGCCTTTGTCGAAATCGGCGACAAGATCGAGATTGACACCCGCACCAACGAATTCAAGCGTCGCGTCTAATCTTGTTTTTGATATATGAAAAAGGCAGCTCTGGCTGCCTTTTTTCATTGCTGGAACCTTCTTTCCAGATACCGGCGGCGCAGCTCCAGCCGGGTGCGCAATGCCCTTGCAATTTCTGCCTGGCTGACTTCCCCATCACCATCTGAATCTATCCAGTCGAAATGCCTGGCGGCATTGGGGTAATGCCGGCTGAATTCCTCGCGGTCCAGGCGTCCGTTGCCACTCCGGTCGGCGTCGTGAAAACGTTGTATGGCGCGATCCCGTAAAAACTGACGGCGTTTTTCCAGTTTTTCCCGACCATAGAGTTCGTTTGAATATTGATCGAGATCGCCGCGCAGGCGCTCGCGCTCGCTATCTGACAGGACAGGCTCATGCGGCCGCACCATGCCGGATTCAGCCAGAGCCTGAGCGGCTCCGGCTGTTACACAAAGCAGTATCAACCCGGCAAGAATCCGCACATTGACTGAAGGCAATGGATTACTTGGCCTTGAAGCGTTTTTCGTCGTCATGCTTCTCGTTGTAAATATCCTGAGACAGATTGTTCAGGTCCTGGTGCATGTCCTTGCGCTCTTCACGGGTCATGACGCCGTCTGATTTGTAAGCTCGCTCCTGCGCGCGGATTTCCTGGCGCTCCTGCACTAATCCGCGGGTTTCGGCACGGGTCAGCTCGCCAGAGCGAACGCCTTGTTTAATGCGATCGCCCTGAATGTGCTGGCGCGCGTTAACACCTGGATCGCGATTCTTCAAGTGGCGATGGCCATCAGCCATGGCGGTAAAGCTGGTGAATGACAAAGCAGCTGCGATCGCGGTGCTGATAATTGTAAGCTTGTTCATGGTTATTCCCTTTCACAAAATTTGGTGGATATCTGGTGTGGCATCAATCTGCTTGTCCACGCTATGCATTCTGGACAGTCTATGTAAATGGGGTTTGTCTGTCAGCGGAAGTTGTGTAAACCTTTATTTCCAATATGAAACCCAGAAACATTTGGAAACTATTTTTTCATTCGCGCCTGTAATATTGGCCCATGAATGCACGCATCCTGGTGGTTGATGACGATTTACGCCTGCGCGACCTGCTGGAACGCTATCTGTCCGAGCAGGGCTATGAGGTGCGCACTGCCTTGGATGGCGCGGCCATGGACAATGAATTGAAAGCTTCCAGATTCGATGCGCTGGTGCTGGATTTGATGATGCCGGGCGAGGATGGATTGTCGATCTGCCGCCGCCTGCAAGTCTCGCATCCCGATATGCCCATTGTCATGCTGACAGCTAAGTCGGACGAAATCGATCGCATCGTCGGCCTGGAAATGGGCGCGGATGATTATCTTGCCAAGCCCTTCAATCCGCGCGAACTGGTGGCGCGCCTGCGCGCCGTTCTTCGCCGCCGGAGGACATTGCCGCCCAATGCCCCTGCACAGGAAGATGAAGATCTGAAGTTTGGAGAATTTGTTCTCAAACTCGGCAGCCGGGAATTGCTGCGCGGCGAGACACGGCTTCCCTTGACGGGCGGGGAATTCGCCATTCTCAAGGTGCTGGTGACACATCCCCGCCGCGTACTTAGCCGCGAGCAACTCATGGAACAGGCACGAGGCCGCGAACACGATGCGTTCGATCGCGCCATCGACGTCCAGATTTCACGCTTGCGCAAGCTCATTGAGGAAGATCCGTCACAGCCTCGCATGATTCAGACAGTACGCGGGCATGGTTACGTGTTTGTGCCTGATCCATGAAATGGTTTCCTGACAGTCTGCTTTCCCGCACGGTATGGCTTCTGGCCGGGCTGCTCCTGGTCAGCCAGTTTGCCTGGCTGGCCCTGTTTGGATTGTACGAGCGCGAACCCCGGGCAAAACAGATCGCCCATCGCGCGGCTGCCATTGTCAATCTCACGCGCGCCGCCTTGCTGGCAGCCCAGCCGGACAGGCGCAAGGGCTTGCTGCTTGAATTGTCGCAAAGAGAAGGTGTGCAGGTGCTGCCGGTCGAACCGGATGAAGTCGATGTGCCATCGCCCTCGAGTCCACTTCTTGCCCTGGTGGCCGACGAAATTCGCCGCGAATTGGGACCGGAAACCCTGGTTGCATTCAGCGAACAGGATGAAGAGGGCCTTTGGGTCAGTTTCGCGATCGACGAGGATGAGTACTGGGTGGTAATGCCGCGGTCTCGGCAAATCCAACCCTTGCCCTGGGCATGGATAGGCTGGGGCGCGGGCGTGATGCTGCTGTCGATTTTAGGCGCCTGGCTCATGGTCAGGCGTATCAATCGTCCACTACTCGAGGCATCCAGCGCAGCCGCATCATTGGGGCATGGCGAGACACCGCCGAGCCTGAACGAACAGGGGCCACATGAAATCGCCACGCTTGCCCGTTCTTTCAACCGCATGAAAGACGATCTGGCTGCCATGGAAGCCAATCGGCGACTCATGCTTGCAGGCATTTCTCATGACCTGCGCACGCCGCTTGCGCGCCTGAGACTGGCAGTGGAAATGAATGTCGGCAACGATCAAGAGCGCAATGCCATGATCCATGACCTGGAGGATATGGACGGGCTGACGAAGCAGTTTCTGGATTTCGCCCGTCAGGAATCCGAGGAAGCCAGACAGTCCATCAATCTCAATGAGTTGGCCACGTCTGTTGCAAATCAATTTTCGTCGAATGGGCAATCAGTCATAGTTTCAGGCCTGTTGGGCCCGGCTTCCGTGCGTCCTCAAGCTCTGAAACGCGCGCTGGTCAATTTGCTGGAGAACGCATTCCGCTATGGCGCGCCGCCTGTTTCCATCAAGCTGCACCAGGAAGGCGAAAATTGCATCATCGGTGTTATCGATAGCGGTGCGGGCCTTGTCGAAGCAGAATTGCAGTCCGCCAAACTGCCGTTTTATCGGGGCAATGCAGCGAGGACAAATGCGCAGGGAACGGGCCTGGGCCTGGCCATTGTTGACCGTATTGCCCGGCTGCATGGAGGAAAGCTGGAACTGCTGAACCGCCCCGAAGGCGGGCTGGAAGCAAGATTGATCCTACCCCTGACCTGATGCCAGATTCATTTTTTCCAACCGCTGGCAAAGCGTGTCGATGATGCGACGAGACAGCGGGGCGGAATGCCGCATCAAGTCTTCGAGGATGTGCGGGGGCAGAGCCAGCACCACCACTTCGGTTTCGGCCCGCGCCGTGGCGGTGCGCTTTTCCTTGAGCAGATAGGCCATCTCGCCGAACAGCTGGCCTTCCTTCAACGTGCCCAGGTTGCGTTCGCCGCCTTCTAATTTCTTGTAGATGCCGACTTCACCTGAATACAGGAAATAGGCGATTTCCGACTGGTCGCCTTCCTCGATCAGGGTTTCGCCCGGTGCAAAGCTTTTACCATATCGTTCCAGCAAGCGGTTGGCTCGGCTGAACACGTAAACTTCCAGCTTGTTTGCGCCCTGTCCTTCGCCACCCAGGAACAGCCGTTCCAGTGCTTCCACGTCCACCTTGCCAATCGCATACAGGCATTGTGCCCACAGATAAAAAACATTGCAGGCGAAATACGCGCCAATCAGCACGAACACCGCACCGCCCAGTGCGCCATAAAGCGACTGGTAATTTTCCAGACGGAAAAAATGCCCGAACAGGGCAAACAACAGAAACAGACTGATGGAAGCGAGCAGGGCAACGATGGCGGTTTCACGTACTTTTGGCCGTTCGATCGGCAGACGCCAATAGGCCAGAAATATTAGCAGCCACATCATGAATAGCACAAAGATGGCATTGAGAATTTTAAGCAGCGTGGCCTGAAATCCGCCAATCAGTTCGACGCTGGAGAAAAAGGTCAGTACGGCCTGCGCTATGCCTGCAATGCCAAGCAATCCCAATGCCACGGGAATGATCACCAGCGGCAACAGCCAGGAAGTGACGAAACGCCTTTTGACATCAGCCGGAAAAATGACCTTGAATGCCGATTGCACCGCATTGACCAGCCCGCGTGATGACAATAGCAGCGTCAGCAAACCCACGCCGCCCGCCGCAAGCTGGGTTTGGCGTGGCAGAAATCCGACTTCCGTCAGCACGTCCAGCCGCAACTGGTTGTACAGTGCGGCAAACAGCATGGTGGCGGGTACATAGGTTTCGGCAAGCCTGCCCAGCAATTGCATGGCATACGACAGCAACAGCAACAACGGTGTGGCGGAAAGCATGAAATAAAACGCGGTTGCCGCCGCGTGATTCTGCAGTCCGTTTTTCATGAACAGTCGCAGCGTGGTGTAGCCCACCTGCGACAGCCAGTCCAGGGTGTTTTGTTGAGGCATGACGCGGAGATTCATGGCCTGCAATGTACCCTAATTCCAATTAGCGGGGCAGGCTGACGGTGCGGAAACCGGCAAAGGGATCTCGCCGGTGTGGCAGGTAAAAATTCCGGAAACCTGGTCGCTTCAACAGGCGGTCTGTACAGGGCCCGCCACCGCGCAATTCGTAATGGCTGTGGAACCAGGGCTGGGAATATTCGCGGTAGGGATCAGGAGAGAAGCCGGGGTAGGGCGCAAATGGCTCGCTTAGCCATTCCCAGGCAGTTCCCCATTTGAATTCTGAAGCTGAAGCCGCGCGCTGCCACTGGGCGGCTGCGGGTAACTTGCGCCCCATCCATGCGGCACACGCCATTGCTTCATGATGATTCACATGCAGCATGGGCCCATCCGAAATAATGGGCGTCCACTTATCGTAGCGCCGTACTTGCCAAGAGCCATTTTCCCACTTCCAGTACAGGGGGTGACTTGCCTGATTAGCTACGCGCCATGCCCACCCGGCATCTGACCAAAGATCTCTGCGCTGGTAACCTCCGGCTTCAACGAATTCGGCGAAGGCTGCTTCGGAAATAGGTCTGGCGTCGATTTCGAATGCGGGTACCGCAACAGTGTGCAGCCATTTTTCATTGTCGAAAATGAAGCCATCATCCGGCCCGCTGCCAAGGTTGATTTCGCTTTCTGCAAACTCAAGGTGTGAGGCCTGACCGGAAATTTTGCCAGCCATATCAACCAGGTGTGGCGGCGCATAACCCAGATTCTGGAAAGCCAGCCACCACGCCTCGATATGCATCAGTTCGTGATACAGACAAAGTTCGGCGAAGTAAGCCAGCTCGTTGTTGAATGTACTTCGCAGCCACGAGGCCACGGCATCGAATACCTTGTCTGCATAGCGATCAACCGCCTCGGGTTCCAGCAGGGGCAGATCCCAGCGGCTGTCATGCGGGACGGTGGAGGAATCATAAAGCGCATCGGTCCCGCTCACCATGCCGGGCGCGAAAGTGTCATCACCCTTTTTGCGCAGGCACCAGCGTTCCTGAAACCAGACGATATGGCCGTATTCCCATAAGGGCGGATTGAGGTGTTCGGCCTTGGGGCCCAGCCAGCCGTCATCAGGCAGGCAGTTGATCAAAGCCTTCAACTGACTGCGCGCTTGCGACAGCCTTGCCAAAAGCTGTTCTCCGGAAAAATCACTGGTCAGGTAAGTTGGTTTATTCATGCTGTCAATCAACTATAGTTGATTGACAGCAATTACAAGCCGCTTACGAACCAGCTCAATCATGCCCTTTCGCTATCTGGATTTCCCGTCCGCGCGCGACGATCTGCTTGCCGATGTGCTGGCCGGTCTTGCGTCCTGCCCCAAGTCGATCCCGCCAAAGTATTTCTACGACGAAGCAGGCTGCCAGCTGTTCGAGGCCATCTGCAGGCAGCCCGAATATGCGTTGTGCCGGACCGAGCAAGCGCTGATGGCTTCCCTCCTGGGTGATATCGGGGTGGCGATTGGCATGGTGGACTGCATCATCGAGCCGGGCGCGGGCGATTGCAGAAAAGTCCGTGGTTTGCTCGAAGTGCTTAATCCCGCGCAACTGGTTGTTATGGACATTGCAGGCAACGCGCTGGCCACGGCGGCGGAAAAGCTGGCGGTCGATTACCCCAGCGTGGCGGTCACCGCGATGGGCATGGATTTCATTGCCGATCTGGAAGCGGCGGCTCCCCATCTTTCGTCAGGCCGGCGGCTTGTCTATTACCCGGGTTCCAGTATCGGCAACTTTTCCCCGGCGGAAGTTGCCGGGCTGCTTGCGCGCTTCAAAAAACTGGCAGGCGAAAATGGCCAGTTGCTCATCGGTTTTGACCTGAAGAAGGATCCGGAACTGCTGCATCGGGCCTACAACGATGCAGCAGGTGTTACCGCGGCATTCAATCTCAATCTGCTGGCCCGGCTTAATCGCGAACTGGGCGCCGATTTCGATCTTTCACGGTTCCGCCATTACGCGTTCTACAACCCGGTTGAAGGCCGCATCGAAATGCATCTGGTCAGCCTTGCAGATCAGCTTGTCCATGTATTTGGTAAAAGGTTTCGGTTCAATTCTGGCGAGACATTGCATACCGAGAATTCTTACAAATTCAATTGCGATGAATTCAGCAAGATTGCCAAAACTGCTGGCTGGGACCTGTCTGGCGAATGGGAAAAGGACGGGTTTGCGGTCCAGCTATACGCCTAGACAGCAGCCCTTTACGTGTGCTGTCCCGCTGCCCAGCCGGACGACCACGCCCACTGGAAGTTGTAACCGCCCAGCCAGCCGGTGACATCCATAACCTCGCCAATGAAAAACAGGCCGGGAACCTTGTCGGCCTCCATGGTTTTGGAAGAAAGCGCGCGTGTGTCCACACCGCCAAGGGTCACTTCCGCCTTGACGTATCCCATGGTGCCGGAAGGCATCAGCGGCCAAGCAGTCAATTGCGCCGCGATTTCCGCGATGGTCTTGTTGGAGTATTCCGCCATGGGTCTGGTCCATCCGTGCAGTCCGCACCATTCATGCGCAAACCGCCTCGGCAGGATTTCACTCAGCAGATTCGCCAGCAAACTGCGCGAATGACGGTGGCCGGCCAGCCATTCCGTAGCGTCCATGCCGGGCAGCAGATCAAGATCAATCGGCTGTTTTTTTCCTTTCTGATAATCCTGAAACTGCCAGTAGCTGGACACCTGCAAAATGGCCGGTCCGGACAGGCCGCGGTGCGTGATGAGCGCCTGTTCGCGAAACTGAGGCGAGGCGTTGCAGTGGCTCAGCGTGTCAAATGACACGCCGGAAAGCGGCTTGAGCGTGTTCAGGGTTTCCGGCGGCAGCGCCAGCGGAACCAGCGCAGGCTTGGGCGGAATGACTGGCAGGCCGAACTGCTCCGCGACCTGATAACCAAAAGGCGTTGCCCCCAGCGCAGGGGCTGCCAGTCCGCCGGTGGCAATAACGACCGACTCGCAACTGAAACTGCCCTGGCTCGTTTGAACATTGAACCTGGATTTCCCTTCGCTCAATGGCGCGATGCTTTTTACCTCGCACGGCTGTAACCATTTCACGCCCCCCTTGTCGCACTCGCTTTTGAGCAGGTCAATGATGTCCTGCGCGCTGTTGTCGCAAAACAATTGCCCCAGCGTTTTCTCGTGATAGCGGATACCGTGGTTTTCAACCAGCTTGATGAAATCCTGCTGGCTGTATTGGGCCAGCGCGGACCGGCAGAAATGCGGATTCTGCGAGAGGAAATTCTCCGGCCCGACTGTTCGATTGGTGAAGTTGCAGCGCCCGCCACCCGATATGCGGATGCGCTCGCCGATTTTCGCGGCATGATCGATCAATAGGACTCGCCGGCCGCGCTGACCGGCCTGCGCGGCGCACATCATGCCGGCCGCGCCGGCGCCAATGACTAGAACATCGAATTGCATTGCAGGATTGTCCAATGAAACCGGAAACCCGCAAACAAGCGCAACACATTTTCATATGCCACGCCTGGCCATACGATCAATTATTGTTCTGCAACCGCCTTCAGTCCGGCGAGGCTGTCTTCAAAATCCTTGCCCACCATCTTGTCCATGCTGACAAATACCTGAAACACCTTGGACATGAAGGGCGATGGCCCATGCATGGCCCAGTTGACCTCGGTGTATTCGCCGTTTGGCCGCAGGGTAAATTCCGCCTGGTTGTGCGCTTCCATCGGCTTGAAGAAATCCAGCTTGATCACGAGTCTGGAGGGCGGAATTGATTCGGTGATTTCCATGCGCCCGTGTCCTACCTTGTTGTTGCCCTGCCATTCGTAGCTTGCGCCTGTCCCGCTCGCTGGGCCACCAAAGGTTTTCTTCATGGCCGGGTCCATCTTCTCCCAGGTTGACCAGCCTTTCCATTGCTGAAGATCGTTGAGAATGCTGAAGATTTTTTCCGGTGGCGCCTTGATGCTGGCCGAGCGTTCCACACGGAAGGTATCGGGTTTGGTTGAAGCCAGGACAAGAACCACCGCGACAAAGACGATAACTGCCAGCACGATTAGCTTGAGCATGGTTTCCTCCAGATGATTTTAATCGTAAAGGTCTTAACCATAGACCAGCCGGCTTAAAGTTTCATCTATATCCTTTAATGGATTAAAAATTGACAATAGTCTATTAATGGACTATACAGGAGTTGTGTGAAATCCGGAGTTTGATGTCATGCCCTCAACCGCCACTGCTGCCAAGACAAACGCGCCGCTCACCAGCCGGGACTTGTCCGCGGCCGGCCTGCGCGCGTTCTTCAACATCGCCCAGGCCTGGGGGCTGAACACCGACGAGCAGATGACCCTGCTGGGCAGCCCCGGCCGCTCCACTTTCTTCAAGTGGAAAGCCGCGCCGGAAAACGCCGACCTCAAGCGCGACACTCTCGAACGCCTGTCCTATCTCCTGGGCATTTACAAGGCCCTGCAAATCCTGCTGCCTGATTCATCCGCCTCGGACGCCTGGGTTAAAAAGCCCAACGCCGCACCCATGTTTGGCGGCAAAAGCGCGCTGCAAAGACTGTTGGGCGGCAACATCAGCGACCTGCTGGCCGTGCGCCAGTATCTGGATGCTCGGCGCGGTGGTTGGGCTTGAGCTATCCGCGCTTCTCGCTCAACTGGAACCCTGCCTGGCGCGTGATTCCCACCCGGTTTCCCGCCGTCAACCTGTTTGACCGCGTTGCCAGCGCAAACGACTTCGAGGCACTGTATGCGCTGGAAGCCATGACCAACGACCGCCTACGCGACGAGATCGGTAACATCAGCCTGGTGCCGCCAGAAGAGCGGCTATTCGGCAACGGTACGGGTCCCATCATGGCCGCGTTCACCCACCTCAATCCGCTGGGCAGCCGCTTCAGCGACGGCAGCTACGGCGTGTTCTATTGCACAAGGAAAAAGGAAACCGCCATCGCCGAAACCCGCTACCACCAAACCCTGTTCATGCAGGCAACCAGCGAACCGGCCATGCGCCTGCAAATGCGGCTGTATTCCGTGGAAGCCAAGGGCAGAGTGACCGATCTCAGAAAAGCCAGCCAGACCGAACCGCGCATTGTCGATCCGGATAGCTATGCATTTTCGCAAGGCATCGGCCGCACCCTGCATGACGAAGGCGCACTCGGCATACTGTATCCATCAGTACGCCATGCAGGCGGCGAATGCCTGGCTGCGCTTAAAACCACGTTGCTTAAAAACTGCCTGCACGCCGCCTACCTGGAATACAACTGGAACGGGAAAGAGATTGATGCGGTGTTTGAGGTGAGTCAGGTGCTTTGATTTGGTTTTATTCATGCAAACAAAAAAGAGACAGTCCTGATTTATTTAACAGATAGCGATGCTATGGGTGGAGAGTCGTTGACCGGCCAGAAGCGGAAGTTCAGTTGGGGAGCGACGGTCTCTTTTTCGGCGATGTTGTTGAAAAACTCGTTGCGACAGAGATCGTGATGATGCTGCGGAG